>Ga0187893_10000513_pt1 | contig 100949 bp, 89 predicted proteins | sample MA1701074metaG_FD_139574 | JGI IMG/M metagenome (GOLD analysis project Ga0187893, IMG submission 139574) | White microbial mat communities from a basaltic lava cave in the Kipuka Kanohina Cave System on the Island of Hawaii, USA - MA170107-4 metaG ...
TGGCGGCATGATACAGTCCGAGATTTGTACCAATGTAAACGGACGAACCGGTTACAGAGAACACTGTTGCAATCGTACCTGAGATCGAATCAGGATGTGGGGTAAACTCCAGACGTGTTCCATCGTAAACGGCGATGTGTCCATCGAACACAGTTACTGTGTCGCGAACGATTCTACAATCGCGGGATGCCGATGCCGAAAGGAACTTGATCTGTAACCATGACTCAGTACATAGAGTCTCAATGGCTGAAAATTGAACTGCGGGTTCACCTTGTTCAGGGGGGTCGGTTGTGTCGCACGACGAAAAGGAGAATACCACAAGGGCGAGAATCGTGTGCCTATTCATAAGCAGGTCAGACACTGTAGCGGTTGGGTGAGATGAGCACCACCAACAAGCGTAGGGGTTCACTGTGCCAAAATTAAAAGCATGAATTGGGCTAGGCCTGACCTGAATGAGTAGCGGTGGGTTCGATCTCAAACACTCTATCGAGCATGGAGATTTTCAGGATGGAGGCAACTTTCTTGTTGACGTTCACGAGGCGCACTTTGCCGTCGTGTTCCTTCATTTTTCTGTCGGCGATGAGAAGGGCGCTCAAACCGCTGCTGTCACAGAACTCGACATTCCCCAAATCTACAATCAGCGTTTCGACTTTCGGTTTGCACAGGATGAGGAACTCGCCTTTCAGCTCGGATGAGATCGAAGAATCAATCTTCTTCTCGTTGATCTTGAGCGTGGTGGATGCGGCGTGTTTGAGCACTTCGATATTCATGCTGACCTCCGGTGAACGCCGGTTCAAAACTTTTCGAGGAACGCTGCAACGCGGTCGTACAAGTGTTTTCGCTCCTTCTTCAGGTCCGGGTGGATCTGAAAATTATAGAAGAGGTCGGAACGATCCCTCTTGAAGCCGATGCGAATGCGAGCGTTGCTTGCTTTACAAATATAGGCCGAGGGAAGCTCGAAGTCAAGGTTGAGATCAATGGCGACGTCATAATGACGTTCGCGAATGCGTCGAACCAACGCCGGTGTGGGAAGGAACAGCGGAGTGATCTCAGCATCAATGATATGCATGAAATGGCTTCGCGGCAGAATACGCACAACTTCACGCCCGTGATCATCGCTAATAATGGTAATGTTCTCCTCCTGAAAGCGGCGTTTGAGCAATTCAATCACTGTGACAGTTGGGAGAAACTCTCGGCGTCGAAGGGGCATAATAAGCAACGCCGAATGTGCCGACGAAAGTGCAGCATTAAATGCAACGACGGAATCGCGTGACTTCCGGTGTTCCCAACGCGCCTTGAGCATACCAGCGTATCTGCGTGCCTGTTCGAAGGGTATGTTCATGCAATCATCTTATTGAATTCTTTCTCACCGATAATCCGGATCTTCAATACACCTGCCTTTTCAAGCTTTGATCCGGCTTCTTCTCCGGCAAGCACATAATCCACGTTCTTGCTTACCGCTCCGGCAATCTTTCCACCATGTCTCTCGATAAGACCTTGCGCTTCCTCGCGCGAATAACCGGGAAGAGTACCCGTAAGAACAAAAGTCAGTCCGCTGAGCCTTCCCTTTACTTTCCTGGCTGCGCTCATGGTAACGCCGGCCTCCTTGAGGCGCCGTACGGCCTTTCGGTTGCGGTCATTCCCAAAGAAACTGAGAACACTCTCCGCTATTCTTGGCCCGATTGCTGAGATGGTTTGAAGCTGTTCCGCGGTCGCACCCTGAACATCCTCAATTGACGGGAGGTGCTCTGCAATTGTTTGGGCCACCCCGATGCCCACGTGCCTGATTCCAAGAGCGAAGAGGACACGATGGAAGGACTGTTTCTTGCTTTGCTCAATCGAGTCCAGCAGATTTCCCGCGCTCTTCTTCCCCCAACGGTCGAGGTCTTCAAGAGCGCCGCGGTTTTTGTGCAACGCGTAGAGATCCGCGTAGGTCTTGATAAACCCGAGGTTCACGAGTTGATCAACAACCGCTTCACCAAGACCCTCGATATCCATGGCGCCACGATGGGCGAAATGTTCAATGCGACCGCGCACCTGTGCAGGGCACTCGGCGTTCTCGCAAAAAAAGTTGGCTTCGGCCTCCGGTCGTGCGACTGGGGAGCCACATACCGGGCACGTTCGTGGAAAGACAAATCGTTTTGCCTTCGGAGGACGTTTTTCCACGATGATCGCGCTGATCTTGGGGATCACGTCACCCCCCTTTTCCACGACCACGGTATCGCCAATTCGCAAGTCGAGTTCTTTGATATAGTCGGCATTGTGCAAGGTTGCCCTGCTAACGGTCGATCCTCCGACAAACACCGGTTCAAGCTCAGCAACCGGTGTTATCGTTCCAACCCGGCCAACCTGAAGCAGGATGTCCTTGAGAATCGTTTCCACCCTTCGTGAAGCAAACTTGAACGCGATTGCCCAGCGCGGGCTCTTTGCAATCGTTCCAAGTCGTTGTTGATGCCGCAAGGAATTCACTTTTATGACGACGCCATCGATATCATAAGGCAACGTTTCGCGTCGTTCCTCCCAGTGCTTCCAGAATGCAATCACGTCATCAATCGACACACACATTTCTTGTGCGCCGCCAACATGGAATCCAAGTTTCTTGAGAAGCGCGATGTTCTCCATGTGAGATCCGTCCGTACCACCTGGCAGGAGCGCATACGCCGCAAAACGAACAGGGCGTGTTGCGACGATTTTCGAATCTTGCAGTTTAAGTGTCCCGGCGGTGGTATTGCGCGGGTTGATGAACATCTTGCCGCCCGTCTGCGATTGGGCCTTGTTCAGTCGTTCAAAATCCCTCCGTTCCATGTACGCTTCACCACGGACTTCAAGATTCCCCGGAAGGGATCGCACGCTACGAAGGCGCAAGGGAATGGATCGAACCGTTTTGAGGTTTGCGGTGATATCATCGCCCTGTGTACCGTCTCCACGGGTTGCGCCTTGCACAAAAACGCCATTGCGGTATTTCAACGCTATGGCAACACCGTCAAACTTTAGTTCCGCCGCGTACACCGGTGTTTCATTCTTCAGAATGCCGCGTACACGGCGGTCGAAATCCCGAATTTCTTCCTCTGAGTACGAATTTGCGAGACTAAGCATTGGTGGATCGTGGACGACAGAGGGAAACTCTCGCGTAGGATCTCCGCCGACACGTTGCGTCGGAGAGTCGGCTGTTCGCAGTTCGGGATGCTTCTCCTCAAGTCCGCGCAGCTCATTCATGAGCCGGTCATATTCCTCATCTGAAATTGTCGGTTCAGCGAGGACATAATATCGGTGGTCATGATCATGCAATTCCTGACGCAGGGTATCAATGCGGCGTCGGTTGCCGGGAGGCTCCTTTGCCATGACAATCAAAAGCTATTTCTTCTCAAGAGTAGTCCGGTTCACTTCGAAGTTATTCACTACGGTTCCGGGTTTGCCGAGATGAATCTTCGTTTGGTTCATCGAGAACTCCACGGCACCAGCGTTTCCAACAGTAATAAGGAATCTTTGGGTTGCCTTCCAGCTTGTGCGTGATTTCGGACGCAGTGAATATCGCACCGCCTTGGCATTGTCAATTGCAACGCGGATGGAGGTACTGTCATTTGCGACAGCGACCAGCGTCAAGGTGTCCGGGAATGATTCCGGGGGAGGGATGCTCTCCCGTTTGGAAAGAGAATCCGCCATCATCTGTTCCTGCATGACCTCTTCAAATGATCGCTCTTCGACCGGTTTTTCGCCGGATGATGTGATTAGACTCCACAACGCAACACCGCCGACAAGAGCAACAACAACAGCGGCCACGATGCGCGTTTTCCGCGGCTTGACGGTGTCCTTCTCATCCGGCCGAGTTGGATGCTGCTCCGGTATAGGAGAGGGAACCGGCTCTTCCTTTTTTGGGACGGGCTTTTGAGATGATCCCGGTGACACATCATCCATCATTCTCATCATTTCGTCCGGGTTCAACCCGACCGCCTGGGCATAGTCACGCACGAAGGCACGTACATATGTTTTGGGCATGAAGGAGACATTCCCGCGGTCGATCTCTTCAAGAAACTTGATGTTAATGAGCGTCGTTTCAGCGATGTCCGAGAGGGAGAGTCGCTGTTCTTCGCGGGCACGCTTGAGTTCGGCGGCAAAGGAATTCATACCAGTGTAAAAACTTTCGTGATTCAGACTGCTGAATTTTTGGCTACAGGAAGCTACGAAGCAGAATACTCTGATTCCATCATGCGCGAGTCCAGAGCCAGACGAACCTTGGTCGCCAGTTCCTCCGGCTGAAAGGGTTTTTGAATATAGCCGTTCACTGCTCCGGAAAAAGTTGAGTGATCGAGGATCTTTTTCCCGTAACCTGTTAGGACAATAATCTTCACGTGTGGATTGATCTTTCGGAGTATCTCGAAGGCCTCCTTGCCGCTCATCAACGGCATGTTCATATCGAGGATAACGAGATCGACGGATGCTTGTCTGGTTCGGTACATCTCAACACCAGCTTGTCCGTCATGGACGACAAACACCGTATAGCCAAGGTCCGCAAGGAGATCCCGTGTTATCACGGAAACACTTTCTTCATCCTCCATGATAAGGATGTGCTCTTTGCCGCGTGGGAGTCGTTGTTGTCTTTGTTTTCGGGCGGCAATCGCTTTTGCCTCACACCGCGGGAAGAACAGGGAAAATGTTGTTCCACGTCCTACCTCGCTCTCAAGGTTCACAAAACCGCCATGGTTTCTGACTACTCCGTAGAGCACGGACAATCCGAGACCGGTTCCATTGTCCTTTGTCGTATAAAAGGGCTCAAAGATGCGGCCCTGAGTTTTGCGATCCATACCTGTCCCGGTGTCGGAGACACGCACTTCGATATACGGCCCGGGTTTTACCGACAGAAATTGGCTCACACTGTGTGCATCTGCAACGGTCACGGCGGTGCTGATTGTCACTGTGCCGCCGTCAGGCATAGCGTCACGCGCATTGAGTAGAAGGTTAAGGATGGCCTGTTGGACCTGACCTTCGTCTCCGCTGACGAGGGCGCTTTCCGTGGTGAGCCGCCTTTCGATAAGAATGTTCTTGCTGACGCTCCGTTCGAAGAGTTGAATGGTCTCGTTGATGAGCGAGTTCATGTCCACGGTTTTTTCGTTCGTATCGGTCTTTCGTGCGAACGTAAGCAACTGGCGTGTGAGCGATGAACCGCGCCGGGCGGCAACTTCGGTGATCTCCACATACTTATAGAGCTTGTCGTCTTCTGCCATTCTCCTTCGCATGATGCTTGCGGAACCGAGGATCGAGGCAAGGATATTGTTGAAATCATGGGCAATCCCGCCGGCCAGGTTGCCGATGGAATCAATTTTCTGGGCATGGAGCAAAGCGCCTTCCATCTTCTTCCGCTCGCTGATATCACGGGCAACGACGCGTGAACCGACCGTTGTTCCCGCCTCGTCAAAAACGAGTGTTGAGTTGATGCTGGCAAACAATGTTTCCCCGCTTTTGGTCTGCAGTTGCTCCTCGAGATCCTTGATGCCGGAGCTCTCGGCGAACATCCTGGTTACCCGTTCATGGATGTGTTCTCGCCGGTCAGGCAGGAACAGTGACTCGAACGGTTTTCCAATCAATTCGTCCTTGAAGAACCCGAGCATCGTTGCACCAGTGGTGTTGCAGCTCACCATAGTATGGTCGCGGTTGACGGTCAGGTAAACGTCCGGCGAGTGTTCAAAGAGATCGGCGTATCGTTGTTCGGACTGTTTCACACGTTCAAACAACTGCGCGTTGCCGACGGCAACACTGATCTGATTTGCGAATGCCTCCATGAGGTCCGCCTGTTTCGGCGAAAATTTTCCGAAGTCATCACCGGCAACAATCAGCGTTCCGACAACGGCATCTTTCGACTTGAGGGGGATGGAAGCAAGGAACCGGATACCGAGCGACGTAATCTCCGGGGCAAGAACAGGTTTCTGTTCATTGGATTCCTCGCGGAGAACACGCGGTTGATGCAGCCACGCCGCCGGATTTTCGCGCAATGACGTTGAGGAGAGAATATCGAACGACGTTCCGCGCGAGCACTTCAGCATCAATCTGTTTCCTTCGCGCATGTAAATCCATCCGAACTTTGTGTTCAGAAGTTCCACGGTGCGCGCAAGCGCGGTTGTTAGCACAGGATCAAGCTGGACATCGCGGTTTACGGCTGCGGCGACAGTATTGAGGGTAAGAAGTTTGTGCCGCTCTTCATCCAATTGGCGAGCATAGCTGAGAGTGAAGTAGACACTGGTGAATCCGATCAACCCGACCGTCAAGACGCTGACGAAATCCATCAACCGCGGTTCCTGGTTGGTCAGTAGCATTGAGCCAATGATCGTTCCCAGGGAAACGATGACCGCCGTCGAGGAAACTATCTGTGCCTGTTCAACGGGACCCATTGATGTTGCGAACTTCCTGAGCGCCGTGCCGAGATTTCGCATGTCGACTAATGTACGAAAGGGCCATGTGACATTCAATGAACCGGTGGAAGCCCGCAAAAACAAAAGTCCCGCCTTTTGAGGCGGGACCGTAAAAATTCAATACATAGGAAGTTGCTTACATCGCGGGTTGCATTGCAGGTGTAACCTTTGGTGCAGGCTTCTTCGGAAGTACTGCTTCCTTGCAGGCCTTGGCGACGCGGAATTTCACCACGGTCTTTGCCGGGATCTGAATCGTCTGACCGGTGGCGGGGTTGCGTCCCATGCGCGCTTTGCGCTCAACGAGCACGAGCTTGCCAATGCCCGGAATTGTAAACGAGTTTCTGGCTTCCTTATATGCCATCCTCGCCATCTCCTCGAATATCGCCATCGTGACCTTCTTCTTCAGGTCGAACTTCTTTGCGAAATGCGCAACAAGTTGTGCCTTCGACATTGCTTTGGCCATTGTGTCTCCTTATGTGAATTGTGGTGGGGAATCGTGAACTGCGCGTTTCTGACGTGCAATAATTTGACGTGAAGATAGTACATTCTTTCATCTTTTCAAACAATCCAACAAAAAAAAGGCAAGCAGGACGGGGATAAAAACGCTCTTGAGCATGTTCCGAGATGCGGCACACCGGAGGGGCGAGGAGGTAACTTCCGGGGAGCGCAGGTTTTTGCGAGAACGATAATGCAAGAATGTGCAATCAGTTAGCTCACTGCCCTCGCGTTTACCACAGGTCGGTTTCAAGTTCGTAGACATCCCCATCGGTGTTCAGGATTCTTGTCCGACAGGGCGGGAGTGCTTCAAGAAAATATTTTCCATACTGCTTGACCGATACTCGCGAATCGAGGATGGTGACCATTCCCCGGTCGGTGGTGGAGCGAATGAGACGACCCACACCTTGGCGGAATTTCAGGATCGCTTCCGGCAAGAGATGCTGTTGAAATGGATCGCCTCCACTTCGTTTGATGGAATCCAGCCGAGCCTCAACCAGTGGATGACCGGGCGATGTAAACGGGAGTCGCGTGATAATAACATGCTCGAGCGCTTCACCCGGAACATCTACTCCGGTCCAAAAGCTATTGAGACCAAACAAGACGGATCGGATATCATGACGAAACATTTGCAATATCTCGCTGCGTTTTCCGTCAACACCCTGAACAAGCAATCTCCAGCCATTTTCCTCGAATGCCGGGGAAACCGCGCCAGCGACCATTTGCATGAGGGACGCATTCGTAAACAACACCAGGGCGCTTCCGTCGCTCATCGAAATCGCTCTTGTGATCCACCTCCCGAGCGCTTCCGTGTATTCAGGAGAACGGGGATCCGGCATGCCTTCTCCAATACAGATGCTCATCTGATCAGACCGGAAGGGAGAGTCGAGAATTGCGAACGAGATGTTCTTCGCCCCGATCAGCGACGCGCTGTAGGAAAGCGATTTGTTCAATGCCAGCGTTGCACTCGTAAGGATGACAGGGCCCTTGCGCGCGAACACTTGCTCCCGGAGATAGTCCGAAACATCAAATGGCCCTGCGTGAAGAACAGGATCCCCATCACTCTGTTCAACCCAATACACATATGCCGGGTTGACGCGGCCCAGAAAATCCTCTGTAAAGTTCAGAGTCTGCTCGATGAAGTGCTGAGCAGAAAGGATCTCAGCCCTGAGCGATTCGCCGACTTCCGAGGCTACGTATTCCCTGAGACGTTCAATCAGAATGTTGAGAGACGCGAGAAATTCTTGACCGACCAACTCACCGGTTAGTGTGGTCGTCCCGGAGCTGCGGAAGGTGCTGAATGATGAAAAAAAGGGTGCCGCATTTTTCATTAGTGTGCGACATGAATCGCGAACGGACTTCGGAGCTTGTGCGAGCAAACCGCGGCGCGTCTTGTCGTCATACAACCGGCGCAATACCGACATCAAACGCGCACGTGAAAGCCGCAATGTAAGAGCATTTCCCACGGCAGCGGCAACGGTGTGTGCCTCATCGAAAATGACGAAGTCATCCTTGAAGAGAAAGCCACCCTCGAGTTCGCTGATAGCAAACAAAGAAAAAAACAATGCGTGGTTCACAACAAGGATATCTGCTTCGCGGGCACGCTGTTTTGCACGCTGAAAGAAACAACCAGCGCGACACGTAATCGAATTGCATAAGTGTTTTTCAGAACAAACTCGCTCCCATATTCCATTTCCCGGTATAAAGCCGAGACTCTCGACATCTCCGTCCACGGTTGTTGATGCCCAAGATGCGAGCTGCGCAAGGTCGTTCTGCTCTTCGCCCGAGATGGGAATCGTCCCATTGAGCAGGGTAAGCAAGCGCGTCGGACAAAGATAATTGGAGCGTCCCTTGAGTATTGCAACGCGGAAGTCCAAGCCAAGGATTGAGCGAACGATAGGGATATCGTTCTGCAGTATCTGTTCCTGTAGATTCTTTGTGTTGGTGGAGATGATGGCCTTGCGGCCGTTCTCAAGAGCGAAGATGATTGACGGGATGAAATAGGCAAGTGTTTTTCCGATGCCGGTGGGTGCTTCGATCATGCAATGACGCCCGCTCTCAAGCGCATCAGCGATGAGAGAAGCCATTGCAGACTGCTGGGGGCGGAATTCAAATCCACGCGACGGGGAGAGATGCCCGTTCTCAGAAAAAATCGCCGGGATATCGGAAAGAGAATACATTACAGGCGGTGTGAAAACGCCCGGAACATCAGGCGAAAACCTCTTCTATCAACGAGTTCTGTTCCGCGACGTGAACCTTGTACGAACCCGTGGCCGGGCTCGCGGCCTCAGTGCGCCCAATGTATCGCAATGTTTGACCCCTTTGCAGGCATTCAGACAACAGCGGCCGCAGGAAAGCCCAGGCTCCCATGTTCACCGGTTCTTCCTGGGCCCACACGATATCCTTGACGTCCGGATGTTGTTTCAAGACCGTGGAGATCTGACCCGCGGGGAACGGATAGAATTGCTCTACTCGAGTGATGGCAACCTTCGCGGATGGATTTTTTTCACGTGTGCCGGCAAGGTCGTAGTACAGCTTTCCTGAGCAGAACACAATCCGTTTTTGCAGAGGGGCTGCCTTGTCCGCAATAACTTCCCTGAATGAACCGCTGGTGAAATCCGTGAGCGACGAAACTGCCTGAGGATGACGCAACAAACTCTTTGGAGTCATGATGACCAAGGGTTTTCGCTTGCTATCGCGCTTCTGTCTCCGCAAGACATGGAAATACTGGGCTGGCGTCGAACAATTGCACACCTTGATGTTCTCCTCGGCGCATAATTGGAGGAAGCGTTCAAGCCGCGCGCTGGAGTGTTCGGGACCCTGACCTTCAAATCCGTGGGGCAATAGAAGAACGAGGTCGGTGTGTTCCTGCCACTTGGACTCCGATGCAGCGATAAACTGGTCGATAATAACCTGCGCCCCGTTGACGAAGTCTCCAAACTGGGCTTCCCACATCACAAGGGTTAACGGATCGGCAACGCTATAGCCAAACTCGAAACCGAGAACCGCTGCCTCCGACAACAAACTGTCGTACACTCTGAATGTCGCCTGGCCCGATCTCACATTGTTGAGAGGGGAATATTCCTTTCCGGTATTGGCATCGCAGAGAATGAGGTGTCGCTGACTGAACGTTCCCCGTCCGCTGTCTTGTCCGCTCAGCCGAACAGGAGTTCCTTCGACAACGAGAGAACCGAATGCGAGAGCTTCGGCGAACGCCCAATCAACCGGAATGGGTTTTTCCAAAAGGGTGCGACGTTCATCAAGCATGCGCGCAAGTTTCGGGTTGAGAGAGAAGTCATCAGGGACGGAAGAGAGCGCGCGTGTAATTTCATAAATGGTCTCCGCTGGAATACTCGTCTCCCCGAGCGGTTGCACCGCTTCAAGCTCCTCGGCTGAAACGGCAAGGGGAACATCCGGCGTATAGTGAAGGCCCCCCTTCTGCGCTGCAACGAAGGCCTCCTCGTACCGCTCGCGAACCGCTTCCTGGATGGTATCCAATTCCTTCTGGTTAAGAAGTTCAAAACGCAACAATCGTTCCGCATAGAGGTGCCTGGCCGAAAGGTGCTCGCGTATCTTCTTATACAGAAGTGGTTGGGTGTAACTCGGTTCATCACCTTCGTTGTGGCCGTGCCTGCGATAACAAAACATGTCAATCACGACATCCTTCTTGAACCGTTGTCGGTATTCGAGTGCAAGACGCGTAACCTTGATTGCTGCTTCCGGGTCATCTCCATTAACGTGGAAGATCGGGGCCTGGACCATTTTTGCAACGTCAGTGGAGTATGGCGTCGAGCGTGCGTCATCCGGGGTTGTGGTAAAACCGATCTGGTTATTAATAATAATGTGAATGGTGCCGCCGGTGCGGTAACCCTGAAGTTGTGAGAGATTCAATGTTTCAGCAATGATACCTTGTCCGGCAAACGCGGCGTCTCCATGAATAAGTACGGGGATTACGCGTTCGCGTGCTATATCACCGCGGCGATCCTGGTTCGCGCGGACAATGCCCTCCACAACAGGATTCACCGCTTCCAAGTGGCTCGGGTTTGGGGCAAGTGCAACAGTGATGCTGTTTCCCCGAAGGGTTACATGAGTACCCTGCGCCCCAAGATGGTATTTTACGTCACCGGAACCCTGTGTGGTACTCGGATCGATGTTGCCTTCAAACTCAGAGAAGAGCTTTTCGAGTGATTTTCCAATCGTATTCGAGAGGACATTTAATCTTCCCCTGTGAGCCATCCCGATGATGATTTCACCAACGCCGCTGTCGCCGGCCTTGTTGAGCAGCTCATCAAGAATGGGGATGAGCGTTTCCGCTCCTTCAAGCGAAAATCGTTTGTGGCCGACGAACCGCGTATGGAGGAATTTCTCAAGCCCTTCCGCGGCTGATAGCTTTTCAAGAATTCTCCTTCGGTCTTCAGGTTGAGTGTCTTTTCCGCCTCGTTTGGGCTCCATGCGTTCCTGAAGCCACGCCTTTTGCACCGGATCCTGGTTGAACATGTACTCGACTCCGATGCTACCGCAGTAGGTCGCGCGGAGAATTTCGAGGATTTCCCTCAGCGTCGCATGCGGTTTGCCCGCGAGCCCGCCAGTGACAAAGACGCGATCGAAATCCCACATTGTCAGCCCATAAAACGCCGGATCGAGTTCAGGATGATGATGAGGTTCGTGGACAAGCGGATCAAGATGGGCAATCAGGTGGCCGCGTACCCGGTACGCGTTGATAAGCTGAAGCACACGCGCTTGTTTTTCGATCTGGTCAAGGCTCTGCGTGCCCGAACCGAGGGTTTGCGTTGTATCGCGCGTCCAGCGGAATGGTTCGTAGGGGACTTTGAGATCGGCAAATACCTGGTCGTAAAATCGTTCCTCTCCCAGAAGCAACGAATGGACAAATGCAAGGAATTGTCCGGACTCGGCACCCTGAATAACCCGGTGATCATACGTACAGGTCATCGTCATGATCTTGCTGATACCGAGTGAGGAAAGATATTCCTCGGACATGCCGTGGTTTTCTGCCGGGTAGTTGATCGCGCCGGTCGCAATGATTGCGCCTTGACCGGGCATGAGTCTCGGAATCGAAGCCACGGTTCCCACGGTTCCCGGATTCGTCAGCGTGATTGAAGTTCCCTGGAAATCCGTTGGGTCGAGCGCATTCGTCCGCGCTTTATTCACGATGGAATCATATGCATCCACAAACCGGGCGAAGTCGAGAGCGCCCGCGTTCTTCACATTTGGTACAACGAGCGAGCGCGTGCCATCCTTTCGGTTCAGATCAATTGCCAGCCCGATGTTGACTTCGGGCCGCTCTGTTTTGTGAGGAATGCCCTCAATGCGTGCGAATGACGCATTGAGGTTTGGTTGTGCGTGAAGCGACTTGACGATTGCCCAGGCTATAATATGGGTGAAGGAGATCTTTTGCCCGGAGTAAACGGCGAGATATTGGTTCAGCAGTCTGCGGTTTTCTTCAAGAACCTTAACCGGGAGAGTACGAACAGAGGTTGCCGTGGGAAGCGAAAGACTCGCCTCCATATTTTCGACGATGCGGGCGGCGACACCGCGAATCGCTGTTGCCTGTTTCTGTGATTCAGAACTTGGAGCCGATTTCTGATTTGTCTTTACGGCTGGTTCAATAGCGGGCGCAGGTGAAACGGCTGCACTCGAACCGTTTCCGTTCTTCGAATCGAGAACCCCCGCAAAGTACTGTTGCCAGCTCGGACTCACACCTGCCGGGTTGTTGAGATACTCCCGTAACAACTCTTCAACCAGTCCGGCATTCGGACCGAATCCTTCGAGAAACGCCTGAAGTTTTTCCGTATTCTCCATTTCAAAGTCGGAATCTCGTTCAACGTCATTTTCGACTTACAAGATACAAAAAGGGGTCATGGCATTCCAGAGTAGAGAATAGCGGTCTGCTTCATTTACCTCACAAGCAACCGCTGCAACTGGCGCAAGTGGTTGATGTCATGCCCGGCGAACATCTCCACGATGCGCCGAATGGTTTCCTTGCCCCTTTCAGCGTGAATTCCATATCGTCTCCATTTCTTTTTGGGGATGGAGGTAAGAAGCGCAAGGTTGCTCTTTCTCAAAACCGAGAAGAGCTCAAGTGCCAACGCGGGACGCACGTGCAGATACCCGGCATTCTTTTGCCAGTCATCCTGCCCGAAGGCCTGAATGGGAGTGCCGCTTCTTTCAAGAACTTTCCTCAAGCGATAAGCGAAAACGATTTCACACTCGGCGAGATGTGTGATGATCTCGGAGGCAGACCATGCACGACGGCGCGGTCTGCGCTTTAGTGTTGCAAGCGATTTTCCTTTCATCATTCTCGCCATTGAAGCCGGAGTTGCCCGAAGCACACGCAGTGGGTCCTTTCCCTTGCCATAGCTAAGGATGCGGTTGATGTATTCTTTCGTTGTTTCAATCATGACTGTTCTCCCGATTGGTGGTCATAACACATTCATAAGGCGCGCAAGTGCTTTGAGACTTGGTACCGCAAGGTCCGGAATGGCGTCCGATCCGGCAGTTGCCCCGCCGCCCGGTTTGTCGTATCGACGGTCAACCCAAACTGTTTTCAAGCCAAGCGCACGAGCAGGCGCGATGTCGTGATACCTGCTTTGTGCGACATGTAGGAGCGATGCGGGGGTTTCGCCGATTGATTCGAGAGCGCGGAGGAAATTGTTTTCAGACGGTTTGTATGAGCGGACTTGTTCCGCGGTGATGATTTTCTCAAAAGAAATGTTTAATCGCCGCGATGTCGCTGCGAATAGATCGTCATCCGTATTCGAGATGATTGCAAGTTGGTACCGTGATTGTAACGCTTTAAGCGATGCAATAGTATCGGGGAAAGGCGGCCAATCTCCCAGTGCTTGGGCTAACGAATCGGCCTCCTGCTCAGAGAACATACAATGTAAATGTTTGCCGATCGAGTGTACTGATGAGCGCAAGACGGATTTGTAGTTCTTGAACGCGCCGTTCTCCCCAGCCTGTTCTACATAGGCGTACAACTCAAGCAGAGCATCGTCATCAAGCGCCACACCATGCCGTTTCAACAGAGGCCGGAAAAAATCCAACAATCCCGTTTCCCAGTCGATGAGGGTGCCGTAGCAATCAAATGAAATCGTTTTGATGTTGTCGAAGAGACTGAGCATGATCCGAAGTAGCTTAAAGGTAATGAATTGTGGCTGCTATTCCCTGCTGTTCGTTCTACCTTCTCGTACTGAATTCCGGAGGAGAAGTTTCTCATGGCTCGTTTCAAAGTGTTTATTGAATATGAAGGAACCCGTTACAGCGGATGGCAAATACAAAAAAATGCCCGGACAATACAGGGTGAGATTATGGGAGCGCTGAGGGCCGTGCTGGGAACGGATGATTTTGAGTTTCAGGGTTCAGGTCGAACCGATGCGGGCGTTCACGCCATCGTGCAGGTTGCCCACCTTGAAGCGAAAACTGTTCTCGGCCCGGAAATCATCCGGAAGAAGGTAAACGATGAGCTTCCGGCCGACATCAATATTTTGGAAGTGGAAAAAGCAAACCCATCATTTCACGCCCGTCATGACGCCGTAACACGGAGCTACCTGTACCAAATTGCCCAGCGCCGGACGGCATTTGGAAAGCGCTATGTCTGGTGGGTGAAAGATTCGCTTGATGTTTTGCGCATGCAATCCGCCGCAAAAGTGTTTACCGGAATGAAAGATTTTCGCTCGTTTACCGCGGATGATCCGGAAGAAAAATCCACAAAAGTTCTCGTGGATAATGTTCAGGTCGAAGCCGATGGCCCGCTAATTCTGATACGCGTTGTTGGATCGCACTTCATCTGGAAAATGGTACGCCAAATGGTGGGAGTGCTTGTTGAAGCCGGAAGGGGGAGAATGACGGCGGATGATGTGCAAAAATTGCTCAGGGAAGAGTCGGACATTCCCGCGAAGCTTACTGCCCCCCCCTCCGGTCTTTTCTTGGAGCGGGTATATTATCGAGGCGACGAGCAAATCAGGGGCCTTAGCCAGGTGCGTCTGATGAATGATATGAAGTACCACCGTTCTCGAGTGTAGCACCGCCATTAGCAGGGAGAGGGAGTCTCCTTGCCTACGGTGCGATGGCTACGTCGTAGTATCCCCTTCCGTGAAGAGCCAGGTATACAACCTTCCAGTCGTACTTGATACAGAATTCATTCGTCGCTTCCATCACGCCGTACTTTGTCAATCCGGAAGGATCAAGAAAGGTGTAATCATTCAGAACAATGAACTGCTTCACGCGCGTTCTGGAGGCCTCAAGGTCTTTACGGGCGCCCTCAATAGAATGATCCCCGTCGATATAGATCCAATCAAAGAACGATTCCGGAAAAGTGGATATCACTGTTGAGGAATCACCCAGGTGTCGAATCGAACGCGGGACAATGTGCGCGGCCATTTCAATGCTGTGAGGATCGATATCAATGAGATGAAGCTCCTTTGGAGCGGCTCTCTCCATGATGAACTCGGAGAATTCACAGTGGTAGATTCCCACTTCTGCCACAATGCCATTTTGGGGCATCAACTTGATAAGATCATAGCGATTTGCGAGAACCTTGCAGTTGCGGAGATGCTGTTCCTCGAGGGCCTGGGCCGGCGGCCACAGTGTGCGCCGTTGGTCCCTCGTGAGATCCTCCAGAGTGCCCAGCCCGAGGGATTTGCGGACGAGAGATCTTGGTTTCATGGTTCCTCCGTTACTGGGATGCGAACCATTCCTTCGGGGGGAAAATAGCTGTCGAAAGAATGCAGATAGTGTGGAGAACTAGTTTGAATTCGTTGGGTAGTCGGAACGGCGGGATTCGAACCCGCGACCCCCTGAACCCCATTCAGGTGCGCTACCGGGCTGCGCTACGTTCCGGTTGAATCAAAAAACTAATTGAGCTTTCTAAGCATATCTTCCAGGAACGTTCTCACCTCCTGAACATCCGCCCGAAGTTGCTCATCCTTGATTTTCGCTCGGGGCTTAGGAGCGTCGATCAGCTCAAGCTGTTCTCCGGAATCGGAATCCGGCTCGTACGTCTTTAATACCTGCTTTGCGCCTTCAATGGTATACCGCTCATCTCTAAGCAGTTTCTTTATATAGAGGATAAGCTTGATATCACGGTTCGTGTAAATTCTATTTCCCGCTCTGTTCTTTGCCGGTTTGAGTTGCTCAAATTCCGATTCCCAATATCGAAGCACGTATTGTTCAAGATCGGCGATCTTGCTGACTTCGCTGATAGAGTAGTAAAGTTTCTTGATACCGAGGGATTTCATGAAGCCTCGCAGGCGGTGTTCACGACAAATGGGCAGCAGAAAAATACCGAATACCTCTTTGAGTTGCAACCAACTGACCGAGGGCGACGGACATCAGCGATTCTGAATGAGGGCGACGGCTACGACGTGTGTGTGAGAATGGGAGATGCTGAGCAAAAGCGCCATTTTCGAAAGCTCTTTCCCCAAGTCTCCGTGGAGAATCACTTCAGGCTTTCCTTGCGGGTTGTTTTGTACCTCGACATCCTTCCATCGAAAAGCTCCCGCCCAACCGGTGGCCAATGCTTTGCCCACGGCCTCCTTGGATGCAAACCGGGCGGTGAAGTGCTGATCGGAATTCTGTTTTGAATTGCAGTAAGCAATCTCGCGCTGAGTAAAGATACGATGGAGAAACGCGTCTCCGTAGGCCGCAATGGTTTCCCTAATGCGTTCAATCTCGATGATGTCCACGCCGATTCCTTCAACCACGGCTTCGCTCATTCTCGATGCTGATCACCTGAAGCAATTCAGAGATATCGTTGATTTCATGGTTTGCATTTGTTTCTACGGTGCCAAATGTGTCGCCGTACCGCGCGAAAACTGTGGTAATGCCAACTTGTGCGGCGCCGACCATGTCGCGCTCAGCCCAATCGCCGACCATCAAAGTTTCGATTGCCTCGACGCCAAGTCCCCGAAGCGCGAGCGAAAAGGGAACAGGGCTGGGTTTTCGTTCGTGTGAATCATCAAAAGTTACCACGCAATCAAACACATGGTGAAAATTCAGGTAGCATAAGCGAAGCCATGCTTCACGTCCCGGTGCATCGGAAACAACAGCGAGCTTAATGCCGCGCTTTATCAGTTCCACCAGCGTCATGTTCACATGCGGGTAGGGGACAAGCGCGGCTTCACGCGCCTTTCGGTACGCGATGATTCCCGCGGAGAGAATCTTGTAGTCAACCTTTTGAAAAACGTCATAGATAAGTTGGTCGAACACATTCTGGAATTCGATACCGCGCTCTTTGTAGATGGTGTCAATGCGCGACTGCGCGTCTTCGGGAGAGAGCTTTAGCCCGGCGTCAATCATGGAGCCGATGGCCGCGTTGATAGCCTGCCGCTTCATACTCATGAAATCGACAAGCGTGTTGTCGAGATCGAAAATAACCGCGCGGATCATGCTTTAGCGTGTGGAGCGGGCCATCCGCGCGACTTCATCCTCGATGTATTCACGCAGCACGGGTTTGACAAAGACACTCTCGAGCCCGATTTCATGCAACGCGGTTGCCAGCACAGCCGCCTTGCGCGGAGGCATCATGCGTTTGTTGATCAGAAGAACTCGTTCCTCACGGAGAATGCAGTACCCCCCTTCAAAGTCACCCTTTTCATATCGCACCCTGATACCGAGTTGCTGGGCAAGGTCCTGAAGATCCGTGATCATTTGTTCATGCTTCATGTGATTGCAGTTGTGTTAGTGGCTGAAAGATTGCGAGAACCACAATGGTATAGTAGCAGAGGATCGCAATAATGGGCACCCCCGCAAGAGCACCCATTCGCTCAAGAAAAAGTGTTCTAAAAACGTCATTCCCCGCGGTTGTGAAGAACTCCTGCCTGATCATCCGGATATCGATGCTCATGGTGAACAACTCCACCGGCATGAACAGGAAAAAAAGGACGGAGGACATCAACAACCATCCGTCGGCTCTCATGCGAAGGGGAGAAAGGAACAAGAACGCGATAGCACCTCCAAGGGTTATTACATACCCGACAATCCCGGCAACGGCCAGGCCCGAGAGTGTTCGGAATAGTTCCTGTTCCGCTTCGGGTGCCAGGGTATCTGAAAATTCAAGCGTTCCCGGCGCAAGCAGCGTATTGCCGATCAACATTCTGGTATGAAGCGACCCCAGCCATACAAATGAGCCGACCAGGAGAACAAGAAGTGCTATGCGCCAGGGTTGAATGGTGTGAACGACAGGCATGAAAAAATGTACTTCTTTTTGTGGGTCTTTTCAAGAATGAGCTCTGTCACCTCGCTCGTCATCCAAACGCCAGTTCTTATAACGCATGAGGTCGTCACAAAGGGACAGCAGGTTATCCAGGGAGGATGGTGTAACGTCGAGAAACAGAGTTGTAAAGCGTAGGCGGGTCGCATCGGATGACTTTTCAACAAGTGACCTCAGCAGGTGCCGCACTCTCTTGATATTTGCCGTGAACTCACCCGCAAGCTGTTCGTAACCGGTTCCATCGCGACCGATGCGTCGCATGATCCCCATGGTGCGGATAAGGAACTTGGCAATAAAGCTTGCTTCATCCAGAGCCATTTGGCGTTCTTTGCTGTCAGCCAGCGTTAATAGTGTTGTGAAATCCTCGCGATGGGCAAGTGGCCCGGATGCTTCAAGATATGCGATGATCCCTGTGACGTTTTTTTCCTGCTTCATAAATGTCACCATGGTTCCATGGTACCATGAACACTTGATATATTCAAACGCAATACACATGCGCTGACTCTCTTTCTCCGAAAAATTGGTTTCATCGCACGACAACCGTGACGTGCCGTTGATGATTTCGTTCTGTTGAGCGCTTTAAAGTCATCGGTCAAAGGATATTGGTCCCGTTGAAGGAACGCCGACCGGGCCGGACAACACGAGCCTCTTTTGGTGCAGCCTGGCGATGAACAGCCGCCGTCTGCTTGACTTTTCAGGCTGGTAGCCGTAGCTTGATTCGAGTAAGTCCTCGGAAAACCCAGCCAGACACCGTTTGCGATTTCCCCATCGCCGATTGGTTTCAGGCAGATTCAACTTCCGTCGTCAAATCAGAGATGTCCCGGCTATTTGCAAGAGGTGAGAAATGGTACACCATTCCTTGTTCCATCTTTCCGCTGTCATGGTGCTTGTCGTGACAGCATTACTGCCAAACAGCACACTGGGAGCTGTCTGTACTCCGCCGGCAAAGCGCACATCTCTGATCGTTGCGGATGCAGGATCGGGAAGAGACACTATTTATTTTGGTCATCACCCATCGGCGACGCACGGCCGTGATACATTGCTGTGTGAGCATGAATTGCCGCCGCCTCCGCCGTCCGCTATTTTCGATCTTCGTTTTATCAATCCGCCCGGATATGAAGGTCAACAACCACCTTCCGGATTTGGCCAGGGCTTTTATCACGACTACCGTCAGCAAATCAACCCGACACAAATTGATACACACCGCGTGCGATTTCAGCCCTCGGCGGGTGGTTATCCGATGACTGTCTCATGGGTGATTTCTTCCCTTCGCGCAATGTGCGACAGTGCCTGGCTTCTTGATGAATTCGGCGGATTAATAGTGAACGTACGCATGCATGCTATTTCCTCTGTGAATATCACCAACCCGGCGATCACTTCGCTCTTACTGATCAAGTTTGGAGCGGTCGAGGTCCCGTCCATTCCAATCCTTCAGCTCCCTGCGGATGGCGCGGTACAACAGCCGTCCGTAACAACGCTTGTTTGGACTTCAGTAAACCAGGCGCTAACATATCGCGTGCAGATTGCATCGGACTCTTTGTTTACCGCGATCGTCATTGATGATTCATCGGTGACCGGAAATTCACGCCAGGCGACATTGCCCGTAGCGGGAACAACATACTACTGGCGAGTGTTGGCGACGAACTTTGCCGGTTCAAGCGGTTGGTCGTCGCAGCGGTCCTTCTCGGTAATGGCCCTTCCGGGTGCAGTGCAACTGCTTTCTCCTCCGAACGGCCAAACGGGAGTTGGCAACACGGTTCCTCTTCGATGGATGAGTGCTGTGGGCGCTTCATCGTATCGGGTGCTGGTTTCCAGTGATTCCCTGTTCGCGGTTCTTTCAGATTCCGGAACGGTGGCTGACACGGGATTTGTTGCGTCCGGGTTCTTACCATCAACCGAGTACTATTGGCGCGTAAGGGGTCAGAACGGCGGTGGGTACGGGCCTTGGTCCGCAGATCGTTCGTTTGTCACGCTGGGGTCGGTGAATCACCTATATGGCTTCCAAACGGGTTGGAATATGATGTCACTTCCGGTGACAGTCACAAATCATCAAACGAACGTTCTGTTTCCGACGGCGACATCACCGGCGTTTGCATTTGCGGCAACCGGATATGGTACCGTGGATTCACTTGATAACGGCGCAGGATACTGGCTGAAGTTCGGGGCTGACGAAACTCCTGCGGTGACCGGGATGCCCAGAACGGTGGATACCATCGATGTCATTCATGGATGGAACCTCATCGGGTCGGTCACCGATTCCGTGGAAACGAATTCGATCATCGAGATTCCCGACGGCATTATACAGTCACTCTATTATGGGTATGCGGGGGGGTACTCCTCGGTGTCTTCACTTCGGCCCGGAAGGGCATACTGGGTGAAAGCAAACGCGGCGGGGAAAATCGTGCTTGGCTCATCGAGTGTGAGTGTTCCGTTTTTCCTTCTTCAAATGAAGGCTCTTGAAGAGGAGTGACATAAAACTGTTGCATGCCTCAGTTACGCTGGCTATATTCACATGAAGATGAACAAGGGATTTTCCATTCCTACATATCAAGGAGCCGCAGAATGAAGTTCTCTCTCCTCGCGCTACTCTTCATGGTCGCACTTGGAATTAATACCGCGAGTGCTCTTCCGCGTTTCGCGAGTCGAACGGGTGCAAAATGTCAATCATGTCACGTAAACCCTTCCGGTGGCGGGATGCGCCAGACGTTCGGCGTTCAATATGGCCGTGACGAGTTGCCTGTCCCGACGTGGATGGAAGAATACAATATCGACGACTTCTCAACGCAGATAACAGAAATGCTGAGCGTTGGCGCGGATTTCAGGACGCTGTTCTTCTACCGGCAGTTGCCGGACACGGGGTCAAATACAGCCGGTTCGCTCAATGCGTTTTGGGAAATGCAGGGTGATATGTATTTGAATTTTAAGCTGGCGAAAAAGATTAACATTTATCTCGACAAGGGGTTGTATAGCGGTTTTGAGATTTTCGGCACGGCAGCGATTCTGCCCGCAAACGGATATATCAAGGTCGGAAAGTTCGTTCCAAACTACGGCATGAAAATGGACGATCACACGCTCTTCGTGCGTGAGGCAACAGGGTTCAGTTCAGAACGTGGGCGAACCGAACTAACGGGAGCGGAGGTTGCAATCTCACCGGGAGTCGCAACGGTGGCTGGCGGTATCTACAATGCAACAGATGGCTTTGGGGCCGGGACGGGAAGCAAAAAAGCCGTGCTTGGAAGAGCCGAAGGAATCTTCAAGGTTGCAGATAATATGTTTGTGGGTGTTGGCGGAAATGTATTCAGTACGAGCCGCAGCGGTAACGTCCAGACCACTCTCTATGGAGGATTCGGATCATTCAGCTTTGAAAACCTGACGGTTCTGAGCGAGGTTGATTTTATTGATGTTGACAACGCGGGTACAAAGCAAAAGGGATTTGTCTCATATCTTGAGGCCAATTACGTTGTCATACCCGGAGTAGACCTCAAGATTGCGTACGATTTTCTCGACAGGGATACGGAGGTCAAATCGGGTTCGGTGTCCCGGTACAGCTTCGGCTTTGAGTTCTTCCCGATTGCGGGAATCGAACTCAGACCGATGTACAGGATCATGAAGGAGGATCCAACCGAACTAAAAAATGACGAGTTTCATTTTCTGATCCACTTCTACCTGTAAGGCGCAAAAAAAAATGAATTCTGCTATGAAATTGTTTGGATTGGGGCTGATTGTCGGGGCGAGCTTCGTCGCTCTCACATGCGCGGATATGGGGGAAGAGACCGGACACCAAGCGGCGCTGATTGCGACACCGTCTTCGGTCACCGTTGGTCCGGGCCAGTCGCAAAACGTCTCAATCAGTAACGGTACGCCGCCTTATGCTATCGCGGAAGTGCCAAACTCCGGGCTTGCCACAGCGTCCTTTCTCAACCCCAATACCGACCCCGCGATGCTTGTGATCACCGGCGTTACGATCGCATCTGCTGCAGGATCCACATCCGTGAAGGTCAAGGACAGTTCACCCTCGCCGGAGCGCGAGGTTAGTGTAACGATTACGAAAACACCGTAGGTTATTTTTTCAATATCATTGAGGAGAACGCGAAGTGAGAACTGTTTTGGTTATGGTGCTTACGGCGCTCATTGCGAAGGGACAGGATACAACGAAACAGGCAAAAGAGATGGAGAAGCCGGCGAAGAAGAAAGAGATTTCGTTTAAGAACGACGTCTTCCCGATTCTTGAAAAGAATTGTATACCCTGCCACGCAGAGGAGAATTTCAATCCGAGCGAGTTGTCACTGGATACTTATGAGCTCCTCAAGAAGGGTGGGAAGAATGGGGATGTATACGTTCCCGGCAAACCGGATGAGAGCAACCTCGTGTTGAAACTCTCCGTTGAGCCGCCGTTTGGCGACAGGATGCCACTAAACAGCAAGAAGAAAATCAAGGAAGGAAAGGCGAAGTTTCTTTCAGATGACGATGTTAAAACGATTGCAACCTGGATAAAGCAGGGTGCAAAAAAGAACTGATCGCTGAACAACCAGCCACATTGCAAAGCCGGGGTTTGTAACTCCGGCTTTGTTGTTTTCATGCCGACAAATTGATTCTTTTGCCCCATCTGGCGATATTAGTTTACATAACAACCGGATATATCTTTGGCCACGACAAAGCAAATAGGGCAATGGGTGTCGAAATTCTGGATGAGAGGGGTTATCGCTCTGAGCCTCACTGCAGTGCTTTCGATGTTCTTTCCGCGCGGGGAATCGATTGATCTCAATTACCGGATCGGCGCCGTCTGGACGAAGGATGATTTGTTCGCCCCATTCACGTATCCTGTTCAGCGTGAGGAATCGGACTACCTGGATGATATCAACACAGCCCGACGCAATGTTATTCCGGTTTTTGAACGAAACGAAAATGCAATCACCCAGCAGACCGCCTCATTGGATTCACTATTCCTGCCGGGTTCAGGTGGTGTTCCCTTCATGCCTACAGGCCTGAAGTTTACGGAACGCGAGAAAACCATCCTTGGACAACTGGAGTCGCGCGGTGCGACCAGACGATTGCGCGACGGTCTTGCGCGCGTCCTTCACGAGGTTCTCTCCTCCGGATACATGGAAATTATCAAAGACTCGATTACAAGCGGGCAGGTAGCTTTGCGAAGGGGAACGATTGAGACCGTCCTTCCCGTGTCGTTGCTCTATGATAAGAACGGACTCGTTATGCACCTTCAGCGCACACTGGAGGAAAAGTATAGCGGGGATAACGATACGACGGAACTTGCCTACAAAATCGGAATCTCAATTATCCAACCGAATATTCTCTTTAGCGGACCCGCGACCGATCTTGTCCTGCGCGCGGCCCTGGAATCCATCCCGCGAACACTCGGTGTTGTTCAGGAGAACGAGCGCATTGTTCGGAAGAACGAGCGAATCACCGCGGAAACCAAAATGAAACTCGAGTCGCTGCGTGCGGCGCAATCGGACCGTGTTCCTGAATCTTCCGGCGGCCTTCAGGTTGTTGGGATTGTGTTGCATGCCGGAAGTATTGTACTTCTCTTTGGAATATATCTTTTCCTCTTCCGCAAAAGGATCTTTGGCAGTCCCGCACATCTTGCTCTGATTGCCATCGCGATCGCTTTCTCGGCTGCAACCGCGTTCCTTTCGTGGTTGTTGACAGCCGACGTACCGCTTGAGTTTCTCGTCCTTGTACCGGCTTCGTCGATGCTGTTAACCATCGTGTTTGATTCGAGGGTCGGTTTCTACGGGACGGTCATCATGGCATTTCTTGCCGCGGGGATTCGCGGGAACGACTACACTGTCGCCGTCTCTTCCATGGTTGCAGGCGCACTTGCAGTGTATACTGTGCGCGACGTGAAGAACCGGACGCAAATATTCCGCTCTATCGCGTTCATCTTTCTTGGATATGCCGTTGTTATTCTTGCCCTTGGTTTGGAACGCCTTGAACCTCTTTCGGGGATGACCGTGGGGCTAGTTCTTGCGTTTGTGAACGCAGTTCTCTCTGCCGCCATCACATATGGAGCCCTTGTGCTGGTCGAACGCACATTCAAGGTAACCACGGAGCTCACGCTGGTTGAACTTGCAAACACGAATCATCCGCTGATACGGATACTCGCGGAAAAGGCGCCGGGAACGTATCATCATAGCATGAACATAGCCGCGCTTGCAGAAGCCGCGGCATCTGCGATTGGCGCGAACCCGATTCTCGTGCGCGTTGGTGCAATGTTTCATGACATTGGTAAGATCAAACAGCCCACCTATTTCGTGGAGAACCAGAGGAGTTCACGCAACCGCCACGACAAGCTTGCGCCGAGGATGAGTTCTTTGATTATTGCCGCGCATGTCAAGGATGGAATCGCGTTTGCACAGGAGAACAAACTGCCGCAGGAGATCATCGATTTCATTCCAATGCACCATGGTACGACACGCATGGAATTCTTCTACCAGAAGGCGCGCAAGCTTGCGGAGCAGTCCGCGGACGAAAGAAAGATCGACGAGATTAATGAGCAAGACTACCGATACCCAGGGCCGAAGCCACAAACACGAGAGGCCGGAATTCTCATGCTTGCAGATACAATTGAGGCAACTGCCCGCGCAATGGAAGACCCAACGCCGGGAGCGCTCGAAGCCATGATAGGCGAAATGGTGAAGCGCCGGTGGGAAGAAGGCGAACTTGACGAATGCCTGTTGACGCTTAAGGATCTGACGACCATCAGGAGGGAGTTTCTTTCCGTTCTTTCGGGTACCTATCATAACCGCATTCCGTATCCGGCGCCGGAAAAGAAGGTCCGCGCTCCGCGCCGCGTAGCGTCGGCACAACCGGATGATAGCGCTCCATCTTCCGAAACGGATGCCCCGTGATCGGACATCGCGATCAATTTCTTACGTATCTCGCAATCGAGCGCCACGCGTCGAAACATACTGTCGCTTCGTACAAGCTTGACATTACCCGGTACGTTGAGTTTCTTTCCGGTCAGAAGGTTCTTGATCCTGACAAAGTCAATGCACGGCACGCGGAGGGGTTTCTCATCGCGTTGAGAAAGGAAGGGCTCTCTCCGCGTTCGATCAAGCGGGCTGGCTCCGCCATCAAGAGTTTTCACAAGTTTCTTCTTGGTGATGGCGTTGCGAAACGCAATCCGGTTGAGCATCTTGAAACACCGAAGCTCCCAAAGACTCTTCCGGCCGTTCTGAATCAAGGCGAAGTGGAAGCAATTCTCCAGCAACCCACACCGAGCAAGAAGGAAGGGAAGAACCTTTGGATTCGAGACCGTGCAATTCTGGAGGTGCTGTATGCGTCCGGCTTGCGTGTGTCAGAGGTTGTTTCATTACTGCAAACACACGTTCTGGCTGATGAACGCATTCTCCGGGTTTTCGGTAAAGGGTCCAAGGAAAGGATTGTTCCCATTGGTGGCTCTGCATTGCGCTGGATACAGCGTTATGTTGGTGAATGTCGCGCAAAGCTTCAACGTCGGGGGGCTTCGCAGGATGTTCTATTCCTGAATGTCCGCGGCAAACCGCTCTCGCGCATGTCCGTTTGGAACATCGTCCAGGATTACACGAGAAGAGCAGGCATTACGAAAGAAGTTCATCCCCATACCTTCCGCCATTCTTTTGCAACACACCTGTTGGAGGGCGGGGCGGACCTTCGGGCGGTACAGGAAATGCTGGGGCATGCAGATATAGCTACAACACAGATTTACACGCACATTGACCGCGAGTACTTGAAGGAAGTCCACCGAACGTTTCATCCAAGGGGATAGAAGTATGCAGGTGAAAGACCAAGTGACACCGTTGAGCACACAGACCGGCCGTATGAACGGTACACCATTGACAGTGAAAGATCTCCGTAGTGAGATAATTGGTATCGACACGGTTGTGCCGGTGCTGGATGGATCTGAACGCCCGTACGTGTTTCTTGATAACGGCGCAAGCACTCCGACGTTTCGGCGGGTCATGAAACGCATAGAGGAATTTCTGCCCTGGTATTCCGGGGTGCATCGGGGGATGGGCTTCAAGTCGATCGTTGCCACCGAAGCCTACGACCGGGCACATGATGTTGTCGCGACGTTTCTTGGAGCTGACCCGCGAACCAGCCACGTGATCTTTACGAAGAACACAACAGAGTGTGCCAACAAGCTTGCTCAACGCTTTGCATTTTCAAAGGACGATATTGTTGTTACCACTGGAATGGAGCACCACTCAAATGATCTTCCGTGGCGCAAACATGCCGAGGTGATTCATGTTCCCGTCAAGGAGCTCGGGTATCTTGATCTTGCCGCACTTCAGCAAATACTTGCGCGCCATGAAGGGAATGTCCGTCTTGTTGCTGTTACTGGTGCTTCCAACATAACGGGCATTTGTGAGCCGATTCATCAGATTGCCCGATGGGCGCATGCCGCAGGCGCGTTGATTTTTGTTGATGCCGCGCAACTCGTTCCTCACAGACCTGTCAATGTTCTGCCCGACAGCGACTCCGGCCATATTGATTTCCTTGCGTTCTCTGCTCACAAGATATACGCACCGTTTGGCACGGGCGTTCTTCTTGGCCCTCTCTCATTCTTTGAAAAAGGAGAGCCGGATGCCGTCGGGGGCGGTGTTGCATCCATCGTGACGCTGGATTCCGTGCAATGGAATGACGCTTCGCATCGCGATGAGGCAGGCAGTCCGAATGTTGTCGGAGGGATTGCTCTTGCCGAAGCGCTGACGATGATGATGGAGGTCGGAATGGAAAATGTTGCCGCACACGAACAAGAATTGGTAGCTCACGCCTATGACAGACTAAAGCGGATCCAGGGCATCGTATTCTACGGGCCGACGACAAACACGAACGACAAGGTCGGCGTCATCGCGTTCAACGTAGAAGGGATGCATCCCGGATTGGTTGCGGCAATTCTTGCGACGGAAGGGGCCATCGGTGTACGAAACGGATATTTCTGCGCTCAGCCCTATGTGAAGAGACTGCTCAACATCAACGAGGATGATGCGAAAGATGCCGGGTGCGGCGTCGTGGAGACCGACGCCTCGACGTTCCCCGGAATGGTTCGTGCCAGCTTTGGCTGCTATTCCAATGAGGACGATGTGGCGGCATTGGTCGAAATGCTTGAGCACATTGTCAAGAAACGGTACAAGGGCGTTTACGCGCAGAACCCCTCGACCGGGATCTTCCAACCCGGAGGATTCAGCGTGGATGTATCACGATATTTTTCTCCGTTTGCATCCCACGATCAACCAACCACCAACAACACCACGGAAGCTTCCTGAAGGATGTTCGAACAGCTTCCCCTTTTTCCTGTTCTGTTGTTTTCTGTGGTTGTTCATGAGGTCGCACACGGACTTGTTGCGCTCAAATTGGGCGATCCTACAGCCCGCGATCTCGGTCGCCTCACGTTAAATCCCATTCCACACATCGATCTCCTCGGTTCGATTATCGTCCCGGGGCTATCGCTGCTTTCCACCGGGACGGTTTTCATTGCATGGGCGAAACCCATCCCTGTGAATCCCGCAAACTTTTCACAACCGCGGCGTGATGATCTTCTTGTTTCGATTGCCGGACCGTTCTCAAACATTGTTCTGGCGATGGTGTGTTCTCTGTTGGTTCTGGCGGTGCAAATATTGTTGCCGTTCAGCACCCCAGGACAGGAGTCGGTTGGGTGGGAGCTGAAGAGTTTTCTTATTACGATGTTTTTCGGCGGCGCCTATCTGAATGTCGTCCTGGCATTGTTTAACCTCATCCCTGTTCCACCGCTCGACGGCAGTCATGTTGTTGCTTCTTTTCTGCCGCAATCCCTGGCAACACACTACCGTCGTGTTGGATTCTTCGGCATTATTGCCATCATTCTCATGATGCAGGTCCCAGCGGTGAGTAAGGGATTTCAGTCCATCATCGGACTTTTTTTTGAACCGCTGCGTGTGCTAATGATGACACTACGCGGATAACCGGAGTACTTATGAGTATGTTTCGATATGACAATCAAATCCTGATGTGTGAAGATGTGGCGATGGAAGAGATTGCCGCGCGGTTTGGAACGCCGGTATACCTCTACAGTAAGCAAGCCCTTGTGGATGCCTGCAGAGATGTTGAACGCGCCTTTGACGGGCGCGATCATCTCACCTGCTATGCCGTCAAGGCAAATAATAATGTCGTACTGATGGAAAACATCGCGCGCGAAGGTCTGGGTGTCGATGTTGCCTCTGCCGTCGAACTTCAACTGGCGTTGTCCGCAGGTTTTCCACCCGGCAGGATGACGATGAGTGGGATAGGGAAGAGGGATGACGAAATCAAAGCGGCGCTTGAAACTGGTGTGCGGGCTCTAATCGTGGAATCAGCTGAGGAACTTGAAGTAATCAACGGCATTGCTACAAGTATGGATCGGAAAGCAGACATTCTCTTGCGCATCAATCTTGATATAGCAGCGGGCGCGCATGACTACGTTGTCACGGGCACAATGCAGGATAAGTTCGGTGTTCCGAAAGGTCAGGCCGTGCAGATCCTTCGAAGGGCCATGGCGATGCCGGGCTTGCAGGTTCGCGGCGTGCACAGTCATCTTGGTTCACAAATCCTCGATCCGGACCTCTTCGTCCAAGCGGCAGAGGAACTGCTTCTGGTTATACAGGGTCTCCGCGCCGCGGGAATTCCGGTTGAACACGTGGATTTTGGCGGCGGATTTGGTGTCCAGTACAAGGGTTTTATGCAACATCCTCTCCTTCCAATCGAACAACCGGAATGCGAAACATTTTCTGTTTCGGGAATGATCCGGCCATTTGTCAAGCTCTTGAATCAGGCCGGCTGTTCGATTTCCATTCAACCGGGTCGATGCATCGTGGCGCAATCCGGCGTTCTCCTGACGCGGGTGTTGTATCGCAAGGAGATGGAAGGAAAAGTATTTATCATTGTTGACGGGGGGATGAATGACCTGATCCGTCCGGCATTGTATCAATCGCACCACCAGATTGTCCCCCTGAACTTTTCACCTGCTCCTCATGAGGTTGTGGATGTTGTTGGGCCATTGTGCGAATCCGGCGACTTCTTTGCCCAGGATCGGATGTTGCCACGGGTTAGTCGGGGCGATCTGCTTGCGCTGATGTGTACAGGAGCGTACGGGTTTGCAATGTCCTCGAACTACAACGGACGCCTGCGTCTGGCGGAGGTTCTCGTTGATGGGTCAAACGTTTCCGTGATACGTGAGCGCGAAATGATGGAACAACTCGTATGAGACTTTGCTCGGTAGCGGTGGTCGGTGCAACAGGGCTTGTCGGCCGGAAAATGATTCAGGTTCTTGAGGAACGCCGGTTCCCGGTAGGAGACATACGGTTTCTGGCTTCGGACCGTTCCTGCGGTAAGGAGATTGAGTTTAACAGAACGATTCACAAGGTCGAAACACTCACGCCGGAGGCGTTCAGGGGGATCGATGTTGCCCTCTTTTCCGCAGGGGCAACGACAAGCAAGGAGTTTGCTCCGCATGCCGTCAGCGCCGGCACGTTGGTGATAGACAATAGCAGCGCGTACAGAATGGACCCGAAGGTTCCGCTTGTTGTTCCGGAGGTAAACCGTGATAAGGTCTTTCATCATCACGGGATCATTTCAAATCCCAACTGCTCGACGATACAGATGGTTGTTGCGCTAAAGCCGCTGCATGACCGTTGGAAAATTCGTCGCGTTGTCGTTGCGACGTATCAGTCAGTAACGGGTTCCGGACAAAAAGCGCTGAGCCAGTTGGAACAGGAAGTTGCACGATTGCGCTCGCCCGAACGGAAGTTCCCGCACCAGATCGCATTCAACGTTTTACCTCATGTCGACGTCTTCTTCGATGACGGATACACACGCGAAGAACATAAGATGGTGCAAGAAACAAAAAAGATCATGGGTGATGACACCATCAAGGTAAACGCGACGTGCGTTCGCGTTCCTGTATTTGGCGGACACAGCGAATCAGTCAACGTAGAGCTGGAGAAGCATTTTGAAGTTGACGAAGCCCGCGAACTCTTGAAGAATGCGCCCGGGGTGATTGTCCAGGACGATCCGGGGAAAGATGTCTATCCCATGCCGATAACAGCATGGGACCGCGACGAGGTGTTTGTCGGGCGATTGCGGCGTGACGAAACGATTGCGAACGGGCTGAACATGTGGATTGTATCAGACAATCTTCGTAAGGGTGCAGCCACTAACGCTGTGCAGATTGCGGAGGAGTGGATGAAGGGACATTGAGCCGGCGTCTTGATACTCGCAAGTGAAATCTCTACCTTGTTTCCCGTCTCGCCGTGTGGTGGCGGGATTATTTATTTTATGAAGGCCGATTGATGAAAAAACCGTTTCGTGAGCGCATCAAGGAAGGACCGATTCTCTGCGACGGAGCAATGGGGACACTTCTTGATCTGTACGAGTTTGAAGAAAAGCCGCACGAGGTTCAGAACCTGAAGAACCCGGCTATTGTTGAGCGGGTTCACCAGGAGTATATCGAAGCAGGGTCGGAGATTATAGAGACGAACACGTTTTCTGCAAATCGGCTTCGTCTTTCGCAATATCACATGGAAGATCGCATTGCCGAGATTAATCTCAAGGGTGTGGAAATTGCCCGCCGTGCCGCGGGAGACAGTGTCTATGTCGCCGGGGCTGTTGGGCCGGTCGGGAAACTTCTTGAACCAATAGGTAAAGTGAAGCGTCAGCAGGCGCGGGATGCCTTCAAGGAGCAAATCGAACTGCTGTTGAAGGGCGGCGTGGATATTCTCATGCTCGAAACATTTGTCAGTGTTTACGAGTTGGACGAGGCGATCACCGCGGTAAAAGACCTCACGGATGTCCCTCTCGTCGCGCAGAAAGCGTTTGCTGAGGACGGCGCGATTCTTTCAAGTTCATTTCCTGTCGAAGTCGTTGAACATATTATCGCGCGCGGAGTGGATATTGTAGGTGCCAATTGCACGGTTGGTCCTCAGCGTATGTTCAGCATTATCAGAAGCATGTACAAGGATGGAGTGATTCTTTCGGCGCAACCTGCCGCGGGAATTCCGACCCTGCTTGATGGCCGCCCGATCTATCACACGACACCCGAATACCTCGCCATGTACGCGAAGGAGCTTGTCGAATCCGGCGTGACACTCGTCGGGGGATGCTGTGGTTCTACCCCTGCTCATATCGCGGCGGTGGCGAAGGCCATCAAAGGAGTCCAGGTCGGGAAACCTGCCCCGGCAAAAACAAAAAGTGTTGCCGCCAGTATCCGGGAAGTTCAGCGCGAAACAGAGCGTCATGACGATCGCTCCAGTTTTGCAAAGAACATCGACAAGAAATTCATGACAACGGTTGAGTTGGATATTCCGCGCGGATTGGACATGAGTTCCGTTATCGAGGGTGCGCGGTTTCTCCATCAACGCGGGATTGACGCAGTCGACATCACCGACGGCGCTCGGGCCCGTCTTCGCATGAGCACTGTTGCAATTTCAACGATGATGCAACGCGAGGTCGGCATTGAGGCAATGATGCACCTCGCATGCCGCGATCGCAACATGATCGGTTTGCAGGCGGAACTGCTTGGCGCGCACGGACTCGGCATTCGCAATGCTTTGTGTATTACCGGCGACCCGACGAGCATTGGCGACTACCCGCACGCGACGTCTGTATTCGACATTGATTCCATCGGTTTGATCCGCGCGGTCAAGTCCATGAATGAAGGCCGCGATCTCATGGGTAACTCCATCGATCACCCGACATCATTCTTTATTGCCTGCGCCGCGAATCCCGTTGCTGATGACATGGACAAAGAGATCGAAAAGCTGGAAAAGAAAGTTGAAGCTGGAACCCAGTGTATTTTCACGCAACCAATCTACGAAATGAAAACGCTGGAACGATTTCTCAAGCGTATCGAGCACTTGAAGATTTTTTTTATGCTCGGCGTTCTTCCTTTGCGTGGAGCAAAACATGGAGAATTCCTGCATAATGAAGTGCCGGGTATGACTATTCCCGAGGAAATCAGGGATAGGATGCGACAATCGGGTGATCAGGGGCCTAAGGTTGGATTGGAAATTGCACGGACATTTCTGAAGGAGGCGCATCCTCTGGTTTCCGGCGTCTATCTCATGCCGCCGTTCCAGAAGTATCACATCGTGGATGAGTTGCTGGAGGTACTGAAGTAGGGAGAACTATTCGTGTCCCGCGTACATCTTCTCGCCTGCTTCGATTCTGAGTTGTAGGCGATTCTGTTTCGGGGGAATCGGGCAGGTAGCAAATTCCGTGAAGACGCAGGGCCAGTTGTACGCCTTGTTGAAATCCAATATGACATCTCCAATTGAATCAGGCATTGGTGCGTACAGTTGGCGGCCCCCGCCGTATGTTTCTTTTCCGCTCGTTCCATCCATGAACATAATGAACAATTCGCTTTCTGACCCCGTCTCAACAACGGCATCCAGTCGATAGGTTGTTCCCCCGCGGGAAAACACCACAGCCCCCGGTGCTTCAAACGTATCCATCGTGCCGGCGGTTGTTCCAATTGGGACTTTGACGGGCGTTTCGTAACGGTCGAACCGCGCGTTTATCCGCCATGTTGGGTCAACGGGGAAGTATTCCATACCTTTGAACTTCTTGCGAAGCACGCTTGCAGTATCCTTCACGCGCACTCCGAGTTCATCCCCGCGTTTGATGACATAGAACAGGAGAGAGTTCATCTCCAACATGGTCGGGTCCTGTGTTCCGTTGCCGTCGGAGAGAAGTCCGAGTCTCGAAATCTGTTGCGCGTTGCTGGTGACATGCGCATCCTCTGAGGATTCGAACCACACAGAATCACCTGTGCGCCAAAATGTTCCCGCCCGCGCGGGCCCGCGTTCAGGAGGAAAGACTACCTGGTTCGTTGAATCGATGCCGCAGGAATTCGCCCCTTCATGAAGCCAGAACAGCCCGACAAGGGTCAGCCAGCCGGTGGGACGCAGGAGCCGCGCATGGCGTTGTTGTCGCCACGCTTCTATTTCATCCTTGTGCGCACTGGAATCTACTCCCTCATGACTGTTGTTGCAGGCGGACACAAGAATGACGAGCCAGAGAAGAAGGAACTGCTTCATGCTGTCAATGTAGAAAAGGGATGGGCGAGTTGCAAACGTGCTTTCTTTATTGCATTTCAAGACCCCCTTCTGTAACTTGATACACACGCTCTTGTTGTACCTTCCACTCCCACAACAACACATTCCAGAGGAGCAACCCGTTGCACAGAGAAATACACTCGTGGCATAGTCCGAATTTGAACAAGCAAATGGAAGTAGCGGTGTACGGCCACTACGGCTTTGCACTCCTGATGTTTCCCACCGCTGCCGCCGATTACCTTGAGTACGAACGGTTTCATCTCATCGATTCCATCAAACATTTTGTTGACAGCGGTAAGGTGAAGGCCTTCTCCATCAACAGCATCAACAGCGAGAGTTGGTTGAACGAACACATTCCCCCACCGTACCGGGCTTTGCGTCACCAACAGTACAATCAATATATTGCCGACGAGGTAGTTCCCTTCATTCGCTCGAAGACAAGTAATGAGTCCGCGATTGTCACAACAGGCGCGAGTCTGGGCGCATTGCACGCCGCAAATACGCTCTTCCGAAGACCGGATCTGTTTGACGGCACGATCGCCATGAGTGGTTCGTATGACATTAAGGCCTATGCGCACGGATATTATGACGACAACTGTTACTTCAACAGCCCGGTTGATTACCTGCCCAACCTGACGGATGAAGCTGTGCTCAGTCAGCTTCGATCAAAACAACATATTTATATTCTCTCCGGTCAGGGTTCGTATGAAGCCCCGGAGCGGTCCGTTCAACTTGGCAACATTCTTGCGGGGAAGGGAATCCCGTACCACGTCGATCTGTGGGGTCACGACATCCCGCATGATTGGCCCACGTGGCGCGCTATGCTGCCGCACGTCCTCGCAACGCGGTTCTGATTCTGCCACTCAATGACGCCTGTTTCTTCAACACGGTCAGCCCTGCGTAGTTTGCAGGATGAAATTATTGCGTGCCGACAATGTGTGCGGCTTGTCCGGTGGCGGGAAGATGTTGCAACTGAAAAAGTGAAACGATTTGCGCAGGAAGAGTACTGGGGAAAGCCCGTTCCAGGATTCGGGGATCCGAATGCGCGGCTTTTGCTCGTAGGGCTCGCGCCTGCCGCACACGGCGGCAATAGAACCGGGCGTGTATTTACAGGTGACAACAGCGGACTGTGGTTGTACCGCGCTCTCTTCCGCGCCGGATTTGCGAACCAGGCGGAGTCAATCCACCGCCGTGACGGCATGAAGTTGACAGACTGCTACGTAACGGCCACGTTACGTTGCGCGCCGCCCGCGAACAAACCAACCCCTGCTGAAATTGCAAAATGTAAGCCGTTCCTGCTATCCGAGATTCGACTACTAAAGAAAGTTTGCGTGATTGTCGGGCTTGGAAAAATTGGATTTGAAAACGCGCTCAGAGCATTCCGCGATGCCGGCATGATTGACTTTGAACGAATGCCGACTTTTTCCCACGGTGTCGTTCATCGGCTTGGAAAGTACGCGTTTGTGGGCTCATTTCATCCAAGTCAACAGAACACATTCACCGGCCGGCTCACCGAATCCATGTTCGATGCTGTGTTCCGGAAGGCAAAGAGGTTGCTGGTGCCATGAGATTTGGACTTGCGTTTCTACTAATGGTTTTCGCAGGTTCCTCGGTGCACGCAGAATCGCCTGAATCTGAAATCCGAAAGGTTCTTGAGCGACAGAGTGACGCGTGGAATCATGGCGATATCCGCGGGTACATGGATGGCTACTGGCAATCCGACTCACTGGTTTTTACAAGCGGCGGTACGGTGAACCGCGGGTGGCAGGCAACGTTCAAGAAATACTCGACAAAGTATGACACCCCGGAGAAGATGGGTAGGCTGATGTTCAGTGATGTCGAGGTGACAATAATTTCCGAAACCTCTGCGTGGGTTCTGGGAACGTGGGAGCTTGTTCGTCGCTCGGATCATCCACGCGGGATATTCACGCTCGTGATGAAGAGATTCGATGGTGGCTGGAAAATCATCCACGATCACACAACGTTAAAGTCCGAATAGTGGGAAAGCTCGCGCTTATACTTTCCGGAGGTGGAGCCCGCGGCGCATTTCAGGCGGGGGCGCTTGTAGAACTTCTGTCATATTTCGAACGGACGGGAAAGAGAATCAATATTCTTTCCGGCACATCTGTTGGAGCGTTGAACGGCATGAGTATCGCACAGGCGGGATCGCTGACGGATGCGCGCACCGAAATTGATTTCCAGTGGAAAAAACTTACAAACGACGATATCTATAAGGTGCGCGGCTGGGAAATCTTCGGGTTGATGCTGAAGTTTGCAACGCACCGCATGGACGTGTGGCCTTCCATTCCCGGAGTCGATTCGCTTTTTGACAATACTCCTCTGTACGAAAAGTACGTCAAAAGGTATCTCAGATTGGATAAGATTCGGGAACGGCGCACAGTCGACCAGTTCTACGTTTCGCTAAGCTCGCTCAATACCGGCGCCGCGTATATGAAATCGATTACCGAAGAACCGGACGAAGCGAAGGCAATGGAATATATCATGGCCTCAACGATCACGACGGTTGCTTATCCACCCGTGAAAGCAATCGTTGATGATCCCGAGATTCCGCAACATCTGAGAACTCATCCCCAGCTTTACGCCGATGGCGGCATTTCCAACAAAACGCCGATGCAAACCGTTCTTCGTTTTGGAGGTGTGAGTGAATTGTATGTTGTCAATACCTACCCGACCTATCCCAATAAGACAGAACATAGCATCAAGGCGCGTTTTCCCAATGTCTTTTCCATGCTGATGCGAACAGCGCTGGAGCTTTTGCCGAATCTTTACTTCCTGCGCGACATGCAAACGGTCGAGAACGTGAACAATGACTTGGAAGCCTGGGATCGTGTGAGCAAGAAACTTCTGGATGCCGCCCCCGATGAGGCCACGCGTCAGAAGTTGAAGGCGATACTAAAGGATGAAGAGAGGAAATTTTCTTTCAACGAGGGAGGGGCACATGTGGTTCGCCCGGTGATCATTTGTCCGGATGAGGAACTGCCGGTTCAGGACACAGAGTTTGTTCAGCCGAAGCTTGGTGAGACGTTTGAGATGGGAAGAGAGAAGGCGAGGGAGGTTCTGGGGGCTCAGGACTTATGATCGCAGACGGATGCGGAACGTTGTTCCCGCGCCCGGCGTGCTGTGCTTGACGAACAGTTTTCCCCCGTGGTATTGCTCGATTATCCGTTGTGAAAGACTAAGTCCCAGCCCCCAACCACGTTTCTTTGTGCTGTACCCCGGCCGGAAAATCTCCTTGTGAAACTTTGAGTCGATACCTTTGCCGGTGTCGGTAACATCTACAAGAATGTGGTGACCGGATCGAACAATGGCAAATGAAATTTTTTCCGTCGGACCCTCCATTGCATCAAGCGCGTTCTTCATCAAGTTTTCAATTACCCACTCGAACAGTTCCCTGTTGATGCGCGCGTTGAATACGCCTGGAGTCTCGAGGGTGAGTTCGACCTTTCTTCCAGCTTTTGGAATCCGCCGCCTGATATAGTTCATCACGCCCTGAATGACCGTCGCAAGATTTTCTTCTTTCAAGACGGGTGTAGATCCGATTTTGGAAAACCGTGCTGCAACCTTGTTCAATCGCTCGACATCGTTCTCCATTTCGGTCATTGTGTCTGACAAGGAAGGATTTCCGGCGGCCTGGCTCTTCACGAGTTCAACCCAGCCCATCAAACTGGAGAGAGGTGTTCCCAACTGATGAGCCGTTTCCTTCGCCATTCCCACCCAGATATTGCTCTGCTCACTCCTCTTGATATAGCTAAAGCCGATATAACCAATGAGAATAAAAAGAGTTGCAAGGGAGATTTCGATGTATGGTACCCAACGGAGTTGCCGCACGAGGGGGGACTCTCCGTAATGCACATGGTTCAGAATGATCGTGTCTTGGAGTGAAACGGTGATCGGCCTGTTTTGTTGATCAAGCTCTATTATCAGCTGTTTGAGGTAGCGTTCCTGCTCCTCGAATGAAAGCGCTGTGTCCAGCGGAATATTGCGTGCGTATGCACGAAACGGCTGGATGAGATTAGTATCCGGATCTGTAAGGATCAGGGGGAAATCGATGGATCTGATCACTTCGTCAAAAATAAAACTGATATCTCCTGCTCCCGGTGTGTCGCTGGCGATATATTCGAGCGAGCTGACGTACAACTGCACCACTTCTCGCTGTTTGGTCAGGAGTTCCTCGACAATGCTCTGTGAGTACAGGAGAATGCCGATGACCATCGCGCACGCGATCACCAGAAGAATGATCTTGATGTTGCCGGCGCGTCCCCCCGAGAAGATACTTGCCATGGAAGTCTAACTGATGAGGATGGTTTGGTCGCGTCGAGGTCCGACGGACACCAACGACACACGTGTGCCTGTTAAATGAGCGAGGGCCTCGATGTAGCGTCGTGCCTGTGGAGGAAGTTCGTGATAGGAAGAGATGGCGCTCAGCGGTTTTTTCCATCCCTCGAACTTCTCATATACGGGTGTGATATGCTCAAGAGAGCCAACATCCGTCGGAAAAGTTTTCAAACGGCGTCCGTTGTATTCATAACCGATACACACGTTGATCTCGTTGAAGGTATCCAAGACATCGATCTTTGTAATTGCAATTTTCTGGATGCCATTGATCATCGCAGAATACCTGAGCGCCACGGCGTCGAACCATCCGCATCTGCGGGGCCGACGGGTTGTCGCGCCATACTCGTGGCCTATTGATCTCAGTAGTTCACCCGTCGAGTTTGTGAGTTCGGTGGGAAAAGGTCCGTTGCCGACGCGCGTGGAGTACGCCTTTACAATGCCAAGAACGGAATCAATTACCGGTGGCGGGATCCCAAGCCCGGTACAAGCACCGCCGGATGTCGGGTTGGAGGAGGTCACAAAGGGATATGTTCCATGATCAAGATCGAGGAGAGATCCCTGTGCTCCCTCCGCAATGACTCTTTTGCTATCCTTCAAAGCTGAACTCAGATACAGCGATGTATCCGTGACGTATTCGTCGATGGTTTTGTCGAACTCCTGATACTCTGCGATGATTTGGTCCACATCCAGTGTGTTTGTGCCATAGATCTTCGAAAGGATCTGGTTCTTTTCTTCAATATTCTGTTTGAGTTTCGTGGCCAGTATGTCCCGGTTTAGCAGGTCAACAATGCGGATTCCCGTGCGCATCGCCTTGTCGATGTATGCCGGCCCGATACCTCGGCCTGTTGTACCGATCTTGCCAGGGTACTGCTCGCGCATGGTGTCTAATAGCTTGTGATACGGCATGATCAAGTGTGCGTTGTGGCTGATCAGCAGGCGTCCCGCGGTGCTTATCCCCGCCGCCTGAAGCTTGCCAATCTCATCCATCAATGCAACGGGATCGATAACGACGCCATTGCCGATAACGCAGGTGATGTGTTGGTGGAAGATTCCGGAGGGAATGAGATGAAGAATGTATTCCTTGTCACCAATGCAGACGGTGTGGCCGGCGTTGGCGCCGCCCTGGTATCGCGCCACAATATCGGCACGCTCCGAAAGCATGTCGACAATTTTGCCCTTGCCTTCATCGCCCCATTGGGCGCCGACAACTACCTGAACGGGCATGGAAACGGTGATTGAATGAACACGAGGAGAGGGACCGACTCTTATGATTGAATCAAGGTCGGGGAAATCATAATGAGATGCAATTACTTTTTGAAAGCGGCGATCGCAGCTTCCACCGTGGGGTGATTCTCAAACAATGAGCCGAGCTTGGTCACCTTGATCAACGTCGTAATTTTTTCGGAGGCGTTGGCGATTTTCATATCTCCGCCGGTGTCCCGCATTGTATTCAGACTGCTGATCAGCATGGCAAGCCCCGAACTGTTGATGAATTCAACATTCTTCAGGTTTACCACGACGCGGATCTTCCCTGCTGCAACAAGCTCATGAAGCTTGTTCTTCAGAGCGGCGGCGTCCGGTCCGCCCAAAAGACTGCCGGTGAGAGTAATGACAGCAGCGGAACCGTGTTGGGAGACATCAAGATTCAATTTCAAACCTTCTTGGTTTCGCCCCGCAGGGACCATTCAAGAATAATTGAGCCCGCAACATAAATAGAGGAGTACGTTCCGATGATGGTTCCCACCAAGAATGTAAATGCGAAGGCCCTGTTTACCTCGCCTCCAAAAACCATGAGAACAATGAGGACCAGAATTACGGCTCCTCCGGTGATGATGGTACGGCTCAGCGTTTCATTGATCGAACGGTTGAGTGTGGTGAACAACGACTCGCTCCTGTGAATTTTCAAATTCTCGCGAATGCGGTCAAACACAACGACCTTGTCGTTGATGGAGTAACCGATCAATGTCAGAAACGCCGCCATCATTGTTTGTGAAAGCTCAAGGTTTAACCACGGGGTCAGGCCATCGACAAGAACAACGATGCCAAGCGTAACAAACACATCATGGAGAAGAGCAACAACGGCGGAAACGCCATAGATAAACTTGAAACGAAACCCGATGTAAGTGAGCATAATCACCATTGTGGCGATGACTGCATAAACAGCATTTCGTCTGAGTTCGGCACCGATGCGCGGACCGATCTTGTCCTCACGAAGAACGTCGATGGGATTATTCGGGAATGCTGTCGTCAGTGCGGCCCGGATGCGTTCGCCGATTACCATCCCTTCGCCCTGCTCCGCAGTTCTGATCAGAATATCATTGGGGCTCCCGAAAACTTTGATCTCTGTTCCCGAAAACCCCGCGCTGGAGACAGCCTGACGAACATCGGTAATGGGCACCGGCGTTGCAAAACGCGCCAGCAATTCCGTTCCTCCGAGAAAGTCGATACCGAGCGACATTCCTTTCAGCAACAATGCAAGAAGGCCTATAGCAAGAAATCCGCCACTGATCATGTACCAGAGTTTGCGTTGGCCCATGAAGTTGACGTTTGTGAGTCTAATAAGTCGCATGAACGATTCGTTCTCCTGATGTCTAGCCGAAGTTGATTACGCCCTTGCCGCGTTCCATCATGACGTTGAAGATCAGGCGGGTGAACGTAATGCTCGTGAAGAGGTTTGCTGCGACACCCATCATAAGGGTCAAGGCAAATCCCTGAATGGGTCCCGTCCCGAACTGGTAGAGCACAAGACCGCTGAAGAATGTCGTTAGGTTGGAATCAATGATGGCACTAAATGCTTTGGTGTACCCTGCGTCAATTCCCGCCCGCAAGGTTTTTCCTGATGCGAGCTCCTCGCGAATGCGTTCGAAGATCAACACGTTGCCGTCGATTGACATACCAATCGCGAGTACGATACCGGCGACACCCGGCAATGTGAGGGTACCCTTAAAGGCGGCCAGTATAGCGAAAATGAACAACCCGTTCACCAACATTCCGAATGTCGCAACCACCCCGCCGGTTCTGTAATAAATAATGATGAATCCGGCAGTGAGAATGACGGCGAAAATGAATGATTCAAGTCCCGATTGTACGGAGTCTTCACCGAGCGATGGGCCGACCGACCGGTGCTCGATAATCTCCACAGGAGCGGGAAGGGCGCCTGCCTTCAGCACGATTTCCAAAAGTCTTGCCTCTTCAATGCTCTCCATTCCCTCGATTTGCGAATTGCCGCCTGAAATCTTATTACGCACAACAGGGGCGGAAAATACTCCATTGTCAAGCACGATAGCAACACGTTTATTGATATTCGCACCTGTGATACGCGCCCACTCACGCGCGCCCTCACTGCTCATCTCCATCGTAACAATCGGCTGGTTAAAACTCGGGTCAATGTTTGCACGCGCAGAAGTCACGACCCCGCCTGTCAATTCGGGAGCGCTCTTCACAGCATACAGAGTATAAACCCTGTTACCATCGGCTGCGAGACGCCCCTTTGCACTCCAGAGAAACTGCATGTCTCGCGGGATCAATCGGCGAACATCTTCTCGCTCAAGAATGCGACGAACCTTTTCTTTGTTTTCCTCAAGAACAAATGCCTCACCCGGCGCGTTCTGCGGATCGATCACGGCGACGCCGAAGAAGGGGTGCTTCTTGACAAACTCCTCTCTGGACATTTCTCCTTCGGGAGTGGAGATTGCGCTGGTGTCCGAGGAGACGGAACTTGTATCTGAAGTGTTTGTCGAGGTGGAAGCAGCAAGCGCCTTGTCTATAGACTCCATCACCTTGTAGGTAATCTCGGGGTCTCTGAGAAGTTTAAACTCAAGCAAGGCAGTTCCCTGCAATAACTGACGAACTTCGCTTTCGTTGCTTACACCGGGAAGTTCAACAATAATGCGCGTACCACCAAGCTTCTGGATGGAAGGTTCTGAAACGCCGTATTGGTCCACGCGATTGCGGACAATTTCCATGCCCCGGTCAATAGCCTTAACGGACTCGTCTTCAAGAAAGGAGGTAACCTCGTCGTCTGTAGAACGAAGGGTAAGGTAGTATCTACTCATCCGTATTTGCCGCTCCTCGAATTCGCGGCGGAGCAACGTCACGGGTGATTCCTCTGAGGTTTTTGACTGTTCACGCACTTCGTGCATGATGGTCGTGAAAACATCATCCTTGTTTTTTGCAAGATCCTCAAGAAGCTTTAGGACATTTACCTCGAGAACAACACGCATTCCTCCCTGAAGATCAAGGCCGAGTTTGATTCTCTTCAGCCGGTTCTCGCGCAACACGTCCTGGTTCTGCTCAACGAATGTTACGCTGTCCTGGTCCGTGAGTGTTGCAAGGGTGTTTCGCAAGCTATAGTCCCTGTACGTGGGGAAGAGAAAATAGAGGGACAGGAGCAAGAGACAAACAACGATGACGATTTTACTTGAGTACTTTCGCACTACAAACCTCCACAATCAACGCATTGGGAATCAACCTAGGCAGGAACGAATATCACGGTGTTCAAGCTTATAAATATAACCGTACCCCCATAGAAAGTCAACAAAAAAACCGTTGCATTTGCTGGGTTCTTCAGCTATATTGATGATGATTCTCTCTTCGTCTGTATCTGTAAACCATTCCCACGGAGGTTTGTAAAACGGTATGCCGATTATGACACGCATGCGTGACAGCATGCCCATTATTCTTTTTGGCCTTTTGATCGCGTTCCTGATAACCATTGTGTTCGAATGGGGAATGGATTATATGGGCATGAGTGGAACGCGCTCCATGGCTATAGGAGAAGTAAACGGAAAGAAGATATCCTATGAAGAGTTTTCCGAGATTCTCAAAAACTACACGGACAACCAGCGATCGCAGACGGGCGAGCTTGACGATAATGCCCTGCAACAGTCGCAAGACCAGGTGTGGAATTCTATTGTCCAACAGCATGTATTGGATGCCGCCACGAAGCGTCTCGGTATTACAGTCTCTGATCAAGAAATCATTGACTGGGTAAGAGGCGATAGTCCCCCGGACGATCTGAAGCAGAATTTTGTTGATTCCACCGGACAATTTCGGAAAGATCTATACGATCAGTTCCTCGCGAACCCCAATCAATTTATCCGCGATCCCGAAGGACGCGATGACAACTTCGGAACAAAGTGGCTTGCAGACTACGAAAAGAATCTGCGCCAGCGGAGGGTTCAGGAGAAACTGCAGAGCTTGATGCTTGCATCCGTTCACGTTACTCCCGGAGAGGTTATGAGCCGGTTTGTCGATCAGAACCAGCGACTTGAGGCCGCGTATGCACTGTTCGATCCCAACATCCTGGTCAAAGATACTGATGTGGAGGTAAAGGATGAGGACATTCGTGATTATTACAACAAGAACCTGGAGCAGTACAAAGTTACGGCCTCACGGGGGCTGAAGTACGTTCAATTCACCGAGTCAGCATCGTCGGCTGATTCCGCTGCGCGCAAGAACGACATTGATGATCTCATCCAGAAAGCGCGCAGCGGCTCCGATTTCACTGAACTGGCATCAACGTACTCTGCAACCCCTGACAGCGGCGCGTTCTACAAACATGGCGAGCTAGGCGGCGATTATGAAACGGCGGTTTTTGCTGCAACGGTCGGCGATGTCGTGGGCCCCATCCTCGATGCACAAGGATATCGTGCCGCCAAGATTCTTGCCGAAAAAAAGGGTTCAGCCGATTATGTTCGTGCAAGCCATATTCTCTTTTCAGACGACGGCGACACGAATCAAACAAAAGCAATGGCACAACGCGTAGCCCGCGAGGCAAAAGAGGGAAAAGACTTTGCCGCACTGGCAACTCAGTACTCGAAGGATCCCGGCTCGGCAGCCAAGGGTGGGGATTTAGGTTGGTTTGGCAAGGGGAGAATGGTCAAGCCGTTTGAGGATGCCTCATTCTCAGCTCGTCCCGGCCAGGTTGTTGGCCCCATCCGTTCGTCCTTCGGGTGGCACATCATCAAAGTGCATGCTCGCGATAACCGTGAGCTGAAAGTTGCGGGGGTGGTAATTCCCATCGAACCGAGTTCGCAGACAAGAAATGATATCATCGAGCGTGCCCGGGACTTCGCATACAACGCGCGGCAGTCAGAGTTTGCGAAGGAGGCACAATCACTTGGGTTGGATGTAAAGGAATGCGAAGTCCAGGAGAATAACGGATTTATTCCGGGTCTGGGCATGAACGAACGTGTTCCTCGCTGGGCTTTCAAGCAATCCGTAGGCGACGTCAGCGAGCCGTATACCATTCAAAAGAACCACGCGGTGTTTCTCCTTTTGCAAGTGAAGGATGAGGGCGCAAAGCCATTTGATGAAGTGAAAGAGTCAATCAAACCGCTCGCTTTGCGCGAAAAGAAAATCGACAGGGTAATGGCGATGGCGGCGGAGGCTAAAGCGAAGCTTACCCAAGGTGACAGTCTGACGAAGATTATGTCCCTTGTTCCGTCTGTTGCCGTCCAACGAACTCCATCATTCACCCCCAACGGATCCATCCCCGGCATTGGCCGCGACCTCGCATTTCTCGGAACCGTCTCCGGTCTCAACGTCAAAGCAATCTCTCCGCCGGTGCGTTCACAGCGCGGTGCATATGTGATTCAGCTGCTTTCGCGTTCCGCCATCGACTCCGTCGCATTTGCATCACAGAAGTCGGCGCTTGAGAATCAGATTCTTCAGGAAAAGAAGAACCGGTTCCTTGGAGAGTGGTTTGAAAAACTGAGGGCCGACGCCGACATTACTGATAACCGGGATAACTTCTTCAGGTAGACCGTAAGCGTCTGATAGAAATGGTGGTGGGTGGGTTGTGTTTCGTAATATTGATCCCATGAGTTCCGCGGATTCGCAGACCACCACCACCGCACATAATCAACCACCCATCCGTTCCTACCATTGTTTGACAACCAGCCCTGCTGAACCGACAGCGAAGTATCCTTTTGCGATGAAATCCCGCGTTTGACAAATGTCTCACTCTTCTCCAACAGCACGAACAACCTCCCGATGTTTGGGGTCCGAGCCGACCGAACTTGCCGAAGCGCGGAGTCTTCTTGCACAGGCCTATGATGTTGTTGACCATCAGGTTCGCATTTGCAACAGCACATTCACAATCCTCGGGGTCTGTGATACATACGCGCTCCTCGACAGGATCTCACCCGAAGAATTTCAACGTGATGAACGTCTGCCGTATTGGGGGGATATGTGGCCATCATCGATTGCTCTGGCGCGGTGGTGTCTTAAGGAGGGACAACTCAAAGGGAAAAGAATCCTTGAGCTTGGGTGCGGTTTGGGACTTGCTGGTATCAGCGCGGCGCGTGCAGGCGCGATTGTGGTAATGTCTGACTACGAGGAGGATGCGCTTGCGTTTGCAAATTACAACGTTCGTGCGAATGGCCCGACCACGGATCAGATATCATGCTACTTCATGGATTGGCGTTCTCCTGAGACTATACCTGAATGCGACATCATAGTAGGTTCCGACGTTGTGTACGAAGAAAAAAACATCGAACCCATTGTTCAAATACTGCAAACGGCTCGCATTCAGTACTCAGTGTTCACAGATCCTCAGCGAAGGACCTGCGGCAAATTCATCAACGCTCTTCAACAACGTGGGTTCCTTGTTGAGAGCCATTCATCCAATGTGATTTTAAAGGGTCCCCCCACCACGGTCATGCTTCATGTTGTTCGTTCCGGAGATTCGCGTGGAACGTCGTGACCGAAAGAACTCCATCGTGTACCTCGCGGGCTTCATGGGTAGCGGCAAGAGTACCATCGGGCCGATTCTGGCAAACACCATCGGTTATGGGTTTGAAGATGTTGATCGGGTCATCGAACGATCACAGGGAGCTCCCGTGAACGTGGTGTTCTTGCAGCAGGGGGAAGAGAGGTTTCGGGTGATCGAACATTCGGTTCTGCTTGATCTTAGCAGAAGAACTCGGTTGGTTATCGCCCTTGGTGGGGGGACTATTGTGGAGAAAGAGAACCGCGACATCATTGAATCATCCGGTATTGTGGTTTATCTGAAATCAAGCTCCGAAGGCATTTACAAAAGAGTCCGGAACCGTTCTGACCGTCCGTTGCTCCTCAAACCCGATGGCACGCGGCTCAATGATGATGAGCTCAGGACCCGGATTATCGAGCTGCATCGTGAACGCGAGCCCTACTATTCATTTGCAGATGTTACAATCAGCGTTGATAACAAGGATGTCGGTCTGACGGTTGATGAAATCGTCAAGCTGATTTCCCACATTCTCACCTAATAACCCCGTGCTCCCGAAGTCCCGCAAGCCGGTTCTTTGCTTCTCGGCGACGCAATGGGTATATTTTTCAAGGATTTACTGACGGAGTGATGATTTGCAAACGTTAACCGAACCCCGGCTTCGCCAATTACTAACCTCTTTTCAGGGGAAGCGAATTGCTGTGGTGGGTGATCTCATGGTGGATCGTTACTATTGGGGGAAAGTCCACCGGGTGTCTCCCGAAGCTCCCGTGCCCGTGGTCGAAGTGGATACGGAATCCGTCCGGCTTGGCGGCGCCGCGAATGTTGCAAATAACATTCAGGCCCTGGGTGGAGTTCCGCTCCTGGTCGGGCTTACGGGAAGTGATCACACCGGGAAGGCCCTTCGTGATATCATGCAGGAGCAGAACCTTGACGTCGGGGGGCTCGTTGTGGACGCAGCGCGCCCGACAACCGTAAAAACGCGCGTCATTGCCCACGGACAGCACGTCGTAAGAATTGACACGGAATCAAAAACAGACTGTCCCGAGCACCTGCGCTTTGCCCTCCTGGATGCCGTGAAGTATAACATTCGCTCGCTGAATGGCATCATTATTGAAGACTACAATAAGGGTGTGGTGACAAAGGATATGATCGAGGCGGTGATTTCGATTGCAAACAAATACAACGTTCCCGTCACCGTTGATCCGAAGTTCAACAATTTCTTTGAATTCAGGAACGTTACGGTATTCAAGCCCAACCGTCGTGAAGTTGAAGAATCTCTGGGCGGCAAGCTGTTGACCGATGCTGACGTCGAGCGCGCGGGACGCAAACTTCGCGAGATGCTCTCTGCGAAGAATGTCCTTCTGACTCGCGGAGAGCATGGGATGACGCTTATCGATGATGAGGGTCATGTGACGCACATGAACACCTTTGCAACAACGGTTCAGGATGTCTCCGGTGCCGGTGATTCCGTGATATCGACGCTCACGATCGCGCTTTCCGGGGGCGCGACGGTTCATGAAGCTGCTTTCCTTGCAAATTGTGCCGGCGGACTCGTTGTTGGAGAAGTTGGAATTGCGCCGGTGCGGCCGGAGCCGCTGTTGCAGGAAGCGCTCAAGCACGCAACAAACCATCGGTGAAAGTTTGAGCTCGGTAGTCTCATTTGCGAACCTTATCCGCATACGGAAGCGCCTGCGAAGGCGGGGAAAGAAAGTCGTTTTTACAAATGGAACATTCGACATCATTCATCGCGGTCACGTTGAGTACCTTGCGGCGGCCCGCAGGCTTGGTGATGTGCTGATGGTCGGCCTGAATACCGATGCCTCTATTCGAAGGATCAAGGGGAAGCATCGGCCCATAAACCGGAACCGGGACAGAGCGACTGTACTTGCCGCGCTAAAGTCCGTTGACTATGTGTGTTTCTTTGGGAGCGATACCCCGTCCCGCATGATTAAGGCACTTGTTCCGGATATTCTGGTCAAGGGGGCGGATTGGGCGTCGGGTCAAATAGTCGGCGGGGATGTCGTGAAAGCCAACGGCGGGTCTGTCCGAAGGATACGACTGACGCCGGGTCGCTCAACCACGGACGTAATTCGCCGGGTCCTCGAATCACAGGGCGCTCGCCGGGCAGCAAAGGGTTGAGGCTGACGCGGCAATCTATGGTGGCAACATGGTGAAGAGGATCGCCAAGATTCTTCTCTACACCGTCCTCGGGCTTATAGGACTCCTCGTTCTCGTTGCCGTGGGAACACAAACATCCTTCTTCCGCGATAAGCTCCGCACAGAAGTTCTTACCCGTCTCGATTCCGTTCTTGTTGCAGATACCCACCTCGGTGAAATCTCTGGGAATCTGGTTACGGGATTTTCAGTTGATGGTTTGTCCCTGAAGGTTCAGGGCGACACGTTGCTTGTCGTTGACCGGCTCGATCTAAGGTATGATCTTCTTGGAGCGCTCAGCAAGAGGATAGCTATTGAAAACATAACGCTGGTCAGACCACGGATTACCCTCTTGCGCGGGAAGGATGGGGTTTGGAATTTCGGGCGCATGGTTCGGCCAACCCCCGAGGATACAACGACCGCGGGTGCATTTGACTGGCTGGTTAATGCGGGAGAACTCCGCATCGAGAATGGTTCACTTCGCCTTGTTGATTCCTCCACAATTGCGGACCCCTTGCACGAGTATGGGATGGGCGAGCGCGTCGAGTACCACGACTTCCTTGTGAAGAATTTCAACATTGTAATTTCAGCCACGTTCTCTTCCGCACACAAACAAGCGCACATTCGTTCCCTTTCGTTTCTCTGTGATCGACCGGATTTCCGGCTTGATGAATTGTCGGGAGTTTTTCGTTTCGCTCCGGACAGCACTTCGATCACTGATCTGAAAATCCGCACTGATAAATCCAGCGTCGAACTCGACGCCTTTGTCGGCGTCGATGCTTCCGCCGGGATTTCGGCTGAACAATTGCAACAGGGGGACATCAGGCTCAATCTCAAAGCCCGTGATATTGATATGCGCGAGCTTGCCGCGTTCATTCCCGATATTGAGTTCCTGCGCGGGCGCGCCGCGATTGACGTCGATGCTTCGGGTACACTGGAAGAACTTTCAGTAAACTCCCTCAGGGTTGTCAGCGGCCAATCGCATATGTTCGTGAGCGGCGAATTGATCAATGTGATTGAACCCTCATTATTTCAGCTCAACGTTCATCTGACAGAAAGCGATGTTTCCCCAGATGATGTACACCGGATGATGCCCTCGATAGGAATTGAGCGTTTTCGTGCCATTGGTACTGCCCGGTTGAATATCCATTTCGTTGGCAAGCCTTCGGACTTTGAAACCACCGTTTCGCTAAACTCCCCCGGTGGAAATATTCAGGCAAAGCTTGCATTGAAAACGGCCGAACAATTGGTGTACGACGGGACCGCGTCAGTGACCCGGTTGGACCTTGCAAAAATTCTCGGTGATTCAGGCTTTGCAAGCGGATTGAATGGAAACTGCTCGATCAAGGGTCGCGGTACATCGCTGGAGAGCATGAACACCGCCGCCATCGTGCAAATCGATTCATCCCGTTTTCTTGACCAGGTGACAGGTCCGTCGGAGGTGTCTGTCAGTGTCGTGGATGGAAACGTCGCGGCTTCGGTTTCCGGCTCACTCGGTGAGACCAATGTCGAATTGCAAGGCGGGGCGAATACAAAAACAGAAACGTTTTCACTTGTCGGCGGTATCAGGCGTTTAGACCTTCGTGATATTCTCCGCGATCCCCTGTATAGCAGCGATCTGACAATGGATGTTAACCTTGACGGCAGGGGGTTTTCATGGGGTAAACTGAACGGCCAATTCAATCTTGATCTGACCTCGTCTTCACGGTACCGGGAATACCTGATTGAGCATGGCGATGTCCGAGTCTTTTTGAACCAGCAGGATCCCGCGCTCAAGGAATTTTCGGTTGAATCCGATATTGCCGACTTTTCCCTGCGTGGAGCGTTTCGCATGGATCACCTAATCGATCTTATTTTGTATGAAGTCCAGAATATTCGCCTTGCACTCGGTGAAAATCTTGTAGTTTTGGATTCCTCGCTGGCCTCCACCGTGGATCGCGCGAAGCTTCGCGAGTTTGGTAAGTTGCTTCGGCAAGACACGAGCAGCTTCGACGCTACGTATGAGTTGCGGCTCAAGAACCTCGATCTTTTGTCGTTCATTGCAGGCGAAGAGTCCTTTGACGGGGAAGGTGTATTGCGCGGCGCGATCATCGGAAACTTTGAAGCGCTTTCCGTAGACGGGCGCTTGAACGTGAAGAGCTTTCTTTATGGCACGGCTGAGTCCGGCATGCTGCTGGAAGATGCCGAGGCGTCTTTTGTTATTACCAATCTGCTTCCGGAAAATCCGCTGAGAGATCTCGAATTTCGCATCGCAGCGGAAGCACTGCGCATGCACATCAATCGTACGGAGCTCGATGATGTCGATATTACATTTACGCTAGGTCGTGACTACTCCCGGTACAGTCTCTCCACGCGACAGGCCGATTGGAGGGTCGCTTTGCGCGGGATTGCACACATGGCCCCCAACAGAGTCGTTGCAACACTCAACGGTTTTGATGTCGGATACAAGAGTCTTCAATGGAGCGCGGAGGGTGGCGCCACTGTGGGGTTCAGTCCGGAAGAGATTAGCGTTGAAAACCTTGTTCTGCATCGCGGTGACGAGCAAGTATCTATCTCCGGAGGCCTCAATGCCGCCGACTTGATTGGCGGGCAGATCGGCACGCGCAACATGGATTTGACCCTTCTGGATGAAGTACTGGGAACCGTCAAAGAAGAGCGCCCCATGTTCTCCGGGCGCGCCGATCTCGATATAACTGTAGAGGGCACCACAGCCAGTCCGCGGTGCTCGGCTCGCATCCTGGCAAGTGACGTAATGTTCAAGAAGGTTCCATTCGGAATGGTGAGAGGGAATTTTCTGTATGGCGATGCCGGACTCAACACGGAAGTGTTTGTCGATGCGCCATTCCTTCGTGACTCGCTGAGGTCGGCACTTTCCATCGTCGGGATGATCCCGATCTCGCTCACACCCTCGCAGAATTCAGTGGAGAAAGAATTCGATGTCACCATCCGGTCCACCGGGGTGGAAATTGGTATCCTTGATCCACTTCTTCCGACATTCGACCGGCTTCAGGGAGAACTGACATGCGATACCCGAGTGACCGGCACCATGCAGGAACCGCGTCTCTCCGGATCATTCCGGCTGGATAGTTGTCGTTTTCTGTTTGTCCCGAACAATATTGCGTATGAGTTCGAGGGTCAATTCAAGCCCGAGGGAGAACAGATCCGGGTGGTCAGCGCCGTTGTTCGGAATCTCAGGGATGACCGGAAATCCCAACGCCCGGGCCGCGTCGAGATCACCGGAGACTTTTCATTGCGCAATCTCAAGCCGACTGATTTCAATCTGACGGCAAAAGGTGCTCTTCTTCTTGTGAAGGAAACCACAAGGCGCTCATCATTATCTGTCTACGGGAATCTGTTCGTTGAGACGGATGGCGACGGTCTTCACTTTACCGGAACGCAGGAAAGCTCCCTCCTTCGCGGGGGAATTGTAATCCAGAATTCATCGATTGTTTTCCCTCCTGTAAATTCCGCCACATCGGTTGAAGCGGCGCGTGCGGTGCGCGTCATATTGTGGGATGATACAAGCAAGACTGCACCGGTTGATTCCACGACAGTTCAAACACGCTATTTTGGAGCGCTGTCTGGCACCGGACTGGAAGAAGTCGACACACCCTATGAACCACCGCGAAAGTCATTTCTGGATGGCGTTCGGTATGACCTTGAAATCGAGTCACGTGGCGGGAATACCCAGCTTCGCATGATTTTCAACGCGACCACGGGGGAGGAACTTGTTGCCAACCTTGAAGGAAAGATATCTGTTCTGGAGGATGGCAAAACCTGGCTCGGGACAATGACCATAGACCGCGCGTACTACTATTTTACAAAGCGGTTCAATGCTTACGGGACTATCGGCTACTCCGGGGATTATCTCGATCCGGAAATGAGTATCACCGCGACCTATGAAGGGACAAGGGTTTTAGTTGACTCATCGGGTGGAGACACGCGCGAGGAAGTAGTTATAACCTTGAAGATCAGCGGCACACGAAAAGAGCCCGAACTGGACATCTCAATGACGATTGACGGGACGGACTACTACTCCTACTCCGGGCCAAAGTCCTCCGACGTCAATTCAGATGCTATCCAGTTTCTTATCACGGGCAACTTTCCTCTCACGGAATCCCAGAAGAACGATATCGCGGCAGAGCTGGGAACCACTGTAGGCACTTCTCTCGTCAGCGGTGCCACGTCGCTTCTCTCGAACACATTATCAGAATTCCTGCGCAATGAAACAGGGTTCATCAACTCGGTCGAGATCGGAGTTGCATCCGGCGGAGGCACGGATATTCGTCTGAGCGGCGTTGCCTTCAGCGGGTTATGGAGATATGGCGGGAAGATTCTTGACGATCCCTTGAGTAACGCCAACATCAGCATTCTGTACTCCTTCGGCGACATTTTCAGTCGCCAGTCTCTGCGCAACTTTATGTTCGAGTTGGAACGAAAGGCAGCGACAGGCGTCAATCATTCTACGGACAGGGAAGACGTATACTCCGCCCGGCTTTTCTACCGCTTCTCATTTTGATTCGGATATCCCATCGCACATCTCAAAAAACAACTTCTGACTTTCCTCTCTTCGCGGGCCGGCACCTGGTTCTCACTGAAGGACATTGCCCGCAAACTCAATATCAAGGCGAAGGATGATTACGCGGACCTGCGTTCTCTTGCCGATGATCTGATCATATCCGGAGTTGTCGTCGCCGATGATTCCCGCAGGATATCCTATCCGCGGAAAAGCCCGGGACGCCAGCCCGAGGCGCGCAAGGGAACTCTGACAGGGAGACTCTCCACAACGCGCCGTGGGCTTGCACTTGTCCAGGTGGAGGGGCTCGCTGAAGATATTCAAATCCGTGAAGGAAGTACAGGAACGGCGTTGCACGGCGACATCGTTGAAGTTGCGCCGTTCGCCCGGAGGGATCGAAAGGGGCGCAATGCACGCACGGAAGGCGAAGTTATCCGCGTCGTCAAGCGGAACCTGACGCGCATTGTCGGGACGCTAAGACAGGGCAGGCATTTTCTCGTTGTTGTCCCGGATGACCAGAGAATACCGCGTGACATTTATGTTGCAGAGGCGGGTGGAGCAACTCAGGGCGACAAGGTTGTTGTTGAGCTTTTCCCATGGGACGATCCCCAGCAGAATCCGGAGGGAAAAATCGTCGAGGTGCTGGGCGAGGCCGGCGAACCACGCGTTGAGGTACGGAGTGTAGCACACAGTTTTGGACTCGCGAAGGATTTTCCCACCGAAGTTATGCGCGAAGCCAAAAGTTTTCCCGATACACCGCAAACCGAAGATCTTATCGGGCGCATAGATTGCCGTTCCCTGGAATGTGTCACCATCGACCCTGATGACGCGAAGGATTTTGATGACGCGCTTTCGATCGAGGAGCTCGCAGATGGGATGGTGCGGCTTGGTGTGCACATCGCTGATGTCTCACACTACGTACGTGAAACGACGCCTCTTGACAGAGAAGCGTTTGAGCGCGGGACGAGTGTTTATTTGGTGAATGAAGTTGTACCGATGCTTCCGGAGCGATTATCCAACGATCTGTGCAGTCTTAAGCCAGGAGTTGACCGTCTCACGTTCAGTGTTTTCATGGATGTTTCCTCCAACGGGAAGGTGGAGAATTACAGCATTGCCAAGAGCGTCATTCGCAGTGCGCGACGATTTGCCTACGAAGAGGTTCAGCGCATTATAGAGGGTAACGGCAAGGAACGCGCGCGGCTTATTCACGCGCTGTACTCCTTGAGCAAGGTTCTCCTTGCGCGCCGACGGCGCAACGGCAGCATTGACTTTGACACGCCCGAGGCAAAGTTCCGCTTTGATGACGCTGGTCTTCCAGTGGAGATCATAAAGAAAACAAGGCTCGATGCGCATCGGCTTGTTGAGGAGTGCATGCTGCTTGCAAACAAGACAGTCGCGAAACACATTGGCCAACAGAAAAACCGGACGACAATTCTCCCCTTTGTCTACAGAGTACACGACGTACCCGACCCGGGGAGACTGAAGGACCTTGCGGTGTTCGTGAAGGGATGCGGGTATGCTTTGGATGTTGACGGAGGATCAAAGTCGCTCCAAAAGCTGTTGGACAAAGTGAAGGGGAGCGAAGTAGAAAACGTCATCTCTGAGGTTGCACTCCGCTCAATGGCTAAAGCCGTGTATTCGGAAAAGAACATGGGTCATTATGGGTTGGCTTTTAAATACTACACACATTTCACATCACCTATCAGAAGATACCCGGATCTTGTGGTACATCGTTTGCTTGAAGAGTATGCGAAGGGGGCCGGGCGTATTACCGATATGAAAAATCTTCTTCCTGATATCTGCAGGCAGTCGTCTGAGCGGGAGCGGGTTGCGCAGGAGGCCGAACGCGCTTCGATCAAGGTGATGCAGGTTGAATACATGAAACGCCATCTCGGAGATGAGTTTGAAGCTGTGGTTGCGGGCGTAACCAATTTCGGACTTTTTGTGGAGATCAATGATTTGCTGGTGGAAGGAATGATTCGTGTGCGGGATTTGCCTGATGATTATTATCTCTTTGATGAAAAGAGGTTTACCCTTCGAGGGCGTTCAACAGGTCGGGAATTCCGGCTCGGCGATCCCATCCGCGTCCAGCTTGCTTCGATCAAACCGGCGGAACGGCAGATTGATTTTCGGGTTGTGCGATAGCATTTCCGCAAATACAACCACGGTTGTTAGGTTCATTGCAATTCCAGCCCCGTTTTCGTAAAATTATTAAGGCATACCAGACATTTGACGCAGATGCATGAGCATAGAGATGGGGAGTATGAGGGTTAGGATTTTCGCTGTTCTGCTTTTCCTTGCGGGGTTGAGCGCCACCAGCTTGGGTCAGGAACCGTACTTCGGCAAGAACAAAGTCCAGTACAGGAAGTTCGCGTGGTCGTTTATTCAGTCCGACCACTTTGATGTCTACTTCAGCAGGGACGGCGAATCCCTGGCCGAATTTACCGCGATTGCGGCGGAATCGGCATACACCGCTGTAAGCAAATCCTTCCGCTATCACACGGTGAACCGCATCCCGATTGTTGTGTACAATTCGCATAACGACTTTCAGCAGACCAACGTTATCGGAGAATACCTTGAAGAAGGAATCGGCGGGGTTACCGAACTGTTCAAGAACAGGATAGTTGTTCCATTTGAGGGAGACTATCGAAAGTTCAGACACGTCATCCATCATGAGCTTGTGCACGCCGTCATTAATGATATGTTTTACGGCGGCTCCATCCAGTCCATCATTTCAAACAATATCACGCTTCAGCTTCCGCTCTGGCTGAATGAAGGTCTGGCCGAATATGAGGCCCTTCAATGGGACACTAACTCGGACATGTTCCTGCGAGACGCTACGGTTCACGAGAACCTTCCAACGATCAGCCGTCTCGGAGGATACTTTGCCTACCGCGGCGGACAATCCGTATGGTGGTACATTACACGGAAGTACGGCGAACAGAAAATCGGTGACATCCTGAACAGGATAAAAAGCACGCGTAATGTCGAAGCCGGATTCCGTGGCGCCATCGGGATAGGATTGGAAGAACTCAGCGAACGATGGCAAAAAGAACAGAAGGTGATGTATTGGCCCGACATTGCCAAGCGGGAAGAGCCCTCAGACTTTGCACGGCGTTTGACAGACCACAAGAAAGACGGCGGCTTCTACAACACCAGCCCTGCGATTTCTCCTCAAGGAGATAAGGTCGCATTCATTTCCAACAGGAATGAATACTTCGATATCTTCGTGATGGATGCGACCGACGGTGACAATATCACCAAGGTCGCAAGCGGTCAGCGAACCAGCGATTTCGAAGAGCTTCATCTGTTGACTCCCGGCATTAGCTGGTCGCCGGACGCAAAGAAAATCGCAGTTGTCACGAAAGCCGGCGAAGAGGACGCAATCCTCCTTCTCAAAATTGACGGCGGCGACCCGGAAAAGCTCACGATGGGACTTGACGGGATCTTCTCTGTTGATTGGTCTGCTGACGGGAAAAAGCTCGCCTTCGTGGGCAACAAGAGCAAGCAGTCCGACATTTACGTCTATGATCTGGATTCGCGACAGCTTGCCAATGTTACGTCCGATGTCTTCAGTGATTCGGATCCCTCCTGGTCACCTGACGGGTCCATGATTTTCTTTTCGTCGGATAGGGACTCCTCCCTTAGCCAGCCGGAGAGTCTCGCGATGCACCTGTTCGATAACGGGCAACTGGATGTGTATGCAATGACGCTTGTAGACAGATCAGTGAAGCGCATTACTGATTGGTCAGGAAGCGACGAAACCTCTCCGGTCTGCTCCCCGGATGGAAAGAAGATTCTGGTGATTTCAGACAAGAACGGAATCAATAACCTATACGAAGTGAATCTCAGCGACCTCACCTCAAGACCAATATCCAATTCGTTGAGCGGGATCTACCAGCTTTCTCTTTCCAAAGATGGCAGTAAGCTGGCTTTTTCGTCGCTAAACAATTCCGGCTTCGATCTCTTTATTATGCGCAACCCGTTTGAACAACCATCAAAGGGTCAGGAATTGGAGCAAACGGAGTTCTTCAGGCGACGTCAGAAACGACACGAAGCGCCGCAATTGCCCCCAATCCCAGCGGCTGTTACCGCACGCGACACTGCTTCGGCGGATTCGACGGGAATCTATGGTGATGATATTCAGATTGACTTCGGCGCGTTCGTTCCGGAGGAGGGACGGCGTGACAACGTGCCGAATGATACCTCCATTGCCCAGCTTCCGAAAATCGCGGGCAACGTGGACGAGGAAGGGAAATTCAAAGTCAGCAGATACAAGCTCAACTTCTCGCCGGACATCATCTACGGAAATGCGGGCTATGATACTTTCTACGGCGTAACCGGAACGACTATCATGGCGTTCAGTGATCTCCTTGGTGATCACAAGATTGTTTTCACCACGAATCTCCAACTCGATCTCAAAAACAGCGACTACGGGTTGCTGTATTTATACCTTCCGGAACGGATCGACTACGGTTTCATGGGATCGCACAGCGCCCGTTTTGTCATTCTGAATGACATCTACGGCGGAAGTTTGTACCGGTTCCGAACGGTCGGGTTCTCCCTCCTAGCATCCTATCCTATCGACCGCTTTAACCGCCTTGAGTTTTCAATGAGCTGGTACAATGTGAACAAGGAGAATCTGGACAGGTTCATCGCCCCGTCACAAAAGCGTACTGCGCTGGTTCCGTCCATCGGGTACGTGCATGATACGGTCCTGTGGGGATTCACTGCTCCTACCAATGGTACGCGCTATTCATTCACAGTTTTCGGGACACCGCAACTCGGCATGAATGGTCTAAGCTTTGTGAATATCATCGGAGACTACAGGAAGTACTTCCGGCTGGGTAAGAACTATTCGGTTGCCATGCGTCTCGCCGGCGGGGGAAGCTTCGGGCGGACTCCTCAGAAATTCGTCCTCGGTGGCGTTGATGGCTGGTTGAACTATACGTTTGAAACGGGTTATGTCCCGTTGCAGAATGCGGAGGACTATCTCTTTTTGCAGACAGGTCTCCCGCTACGCGGGTACAATTACGGCGCTGCTATCGGATCGCGGTACGGGATGTTCAACTTTGAGTTCCGCTATCCGCTATTTGCATTTCTCCAAGCCGGGCCGCTTCCTCTCGGACTGCAGGCATTTTCCGGCGCGTTGTTCTTTGATATGGGAAGTGCGTGGTCGGACGACCAGAGTCTGGTTCTGTTTACAAGGGACAAGAACGGACGTATTGCAAGCCGCGACCTGATGATGGGCATGGGGACAGGCGCGCGGGCCTTTGTACTTTTCTTCCTTATGCGCTTCGACGTCGCCTGGCGATGGAATGGCTACCAATACTCGGAGCCCAAGTACTACTTCTCTCTCGGGGCCGATTTCTAGCGCGTCACCTAGCTCGTCGGAATTTCCACTGTGAATGTGGTGCCTCTGTTCACAACGCTTTCCACCAGAATGCGCCCCCGATGTAGTTCCGCAATCCACTTCGCAATGGATAACCCCAGACCCGAACCGCCAAGCTCCCGCGTACGCGCTTTATCCACGCGGTAAAATCTATCGAACACTTTTCCCAATTCCTCCGGCGGAATGCCGATCCCCGTATCCGTGACCTGAAACTTCGCAGTTCCATTGTTCTGCTCAACGGACAAACTCACTGAACCATCTTCCGGAGTGTACTTTATCGCGTTGTCAACAAGGTTAAGGAAGAGCTGTCGCAACCTGACCTTGTCACCGACAATCGTGATTGGCTCCTTTTTTTGCAACGAAACATGAATGCGCTTTGGTTCGGCGAGCACTTCGCTGTCGTCATACAACTCGGTGACCAGTGTTGAAAGATCAACCTCGCTGAAATGCGCTTCGTACAAATCCTGGTCTGATTTGGCAAGCAGAAGCAGATTGTCAATAATCGACGTGAGGCGGAGAATCTCTTCAAGCGCGCTGGCGAGAATCTGTCTGTATTCCTCAGGCGATTTGCTTGCGCGTAGAGCAAGCTCCATTTCTCCCCTCATGATCGTTAGCGGCGTGCGCAGTTCGTGTGATGCATCGGCGGAGAACTGTTTGATCTGAGCAAAAGAATCACGCAATCGCCTGATCATATCATTGATGGTCTTTGTCAGCCGGCCGATTTCATCGTCCGGGTTGCTGACGGGGATTGTTTGGTCGAGGTTCTCGGCTGTAATGCGCAAAGCCCGGCGTGTCACTTCGTTAACGGGCTTTAGCGATGTGTTCGCAAGATACAATCCTCCGATTACCGAGGCGATGAGCGCGATCGGGATGAGAATGAGAAAAATAGAGTATAGGTTTTCCAATGCCTCGCGCAATTCATCCAGCGGGTAACCAACGAAGATTGTGAAGTTCTTGTCCTGTGTTACGGCTGTGCGGATCGGATCGCCGTTGATGTAAACCGTCGTGAGCAGCGTAGCTCCCTGTGTCAGGGTGTCTGCGATCGTCAAGGAATCGGTGGCAAGACTGATGGAGCGGTAAATGATGACGCCCTTCTTGTCTGCAACCTGGATGTAGGTTTTCTTCGGGCTCAATAGGGTGTGTTCGAAAACCCGGTTCCAGATTTCGTCAGCTTCCTGCGCGGTTGAGTCGGCGGCGGCAGTGCTGTCCTGCTGGACGATTGGTTGCCGCTGCGGTTTGCGGCGCAACAAGGCATCAATGGAACGCCGGCTCGGCTTCACCTTGCTCGCCTGCGGCTGGATGAAGTCCTGCACCCAGCGGACTTCGTTCGCAAGAGAGATATCGAGGTTGTCGGTGAGAGTTTCGCTGGTGTAATAGTACGAGACAACCGCAAATGCGACAAGCGTGGAAACCACGAGTGCCGTGTACCAAAACGTCAGCCGGAATCGGACGGACTGTTTGAACATTGCCACGGATTTATTCCTCCTTCATCACGTATCCAACACCGCGCACTGTGTGGATCAGCCGCGTCTCATCCTTCTCATCAATTTTGTTGCGGAGATGGTTTACGTACACGTCGATGATATTTGTGCCGGTATCAAATGTGTAGTTCCAGATGTGCTCGGAGATGGAACTGCGGCTGACCACGCGTCCCTTGTTCCGCATGAGGTATTCCAGCAGGGCGTACTCCTTTGTTGTCAGCTCGATTGTCCGGTTGCCGCGCTGTGCCTTGTGTGTAACGAGGTCCAGCTCCAGGTCCGCCATGGTAAGAGTGGTGACTTTGTCGCCCATGCCTCCACGTCGCAGGAGTGAGCGGACGCGAGCAAGCAACTCCTCAACGGCAAAGGGCTTGGTGAGATAGTCGTCAGCGCCGCTGTCCAGCCCGGCAACCTTGTCGTCCGTTGAGGTTTTCGCGGTCAGCATCAGTGTCGGTGTGGTGTTGTGGTTCTTGCGGAGGGTGCTGATCACTTCAAGCCCGTTCACCTTGGGCAGCATTACATCCAGGATAAGCAGATCGTGATTTGCAGATTGGGCGAGCTCCAGTCCCCGGGCGCCGTCATGGGCAATATCAACGGTATGCCCGTCTTCCACCAGCGCCCGCATAATGAACTGCGCAACTTTTTTTTCGTCTTCGACGACGAGGATATTCATAGGGGCTTCTCTTGAGGCAATGATAGCTCATTCGGTCTTGAGTTGCAAAGATGTTCGTCGTTAATTCAGAAACGTTAGATCCCCTAAGTCCCCGGCAAGTTCTAAAAACAAACAAGCCCAGAACGACACAAACAAAGAATCAAAATGAGGTGCCACGGAGAAGATGCGTTACTTGTTTTTCCGTCACAACTTGATATATTTTTCCGAGTGAGAAACTGCATTTGAAGCCAACGAAAGAGCGTTTATGGAACTCCAAAGAATTCAAGAGGAGCTGAGAAAAGAAAAGTTAGGCGGGTGGCTGTTGTGCGATTTTCACAACCGCGATCATCTCGCTTATCGCGTTCTTGGCCTTGACTCCAACAAGATGACGACGCGGCGGTGGTTCTATTTTATTCCCGCCAAAGGAGAACCCCGCAAGCTTGTGCACACCGTCGAAAAAGGGAAGCTGGATTCCCTGCCCGGAGCAAAGCTGGTTTTTCTTTCATGGGAACAGCTTCATGCCTCGCTGAAGAAGCTTCTGGGTCCGGCAAAGAAAATCGCCATGCAGTACTCGCCGAAGAACAACATACCGTATGTCTCCATGGTTGATGCAGGGGTTGTGGAACTTGTGAAGAGCTTTGGCCACAAGATTGTTTCATCCGCGAATCTGGTGCAGAAATTCGAGGCCGTGATCGGGGAAGAGGGCTATCGGCTGCACAAAGAAGCCGGGGTGGTGATCGACCGCATTCGCGCCGACGCATTCAATAAGATTCGAGATGCTGTTGCCGGCAACACCGGAACGACCGAATACGAAATCCAACAGTTCATTATGAAGCGCTTTGCCGATAATGGACTTGTCACAACCGACCCGCCGATTGTCGGGACGAATGAACATCCCGCCGATCCGCACTTTGAGTGTACGCCATCCAACGCCCGCCCGTTCCGGCGCGGTGATACCGTTTTGCTGGATATGTGGGCGAAGAAGAATCCCCCGGGCGCAATTTATTATGACATCACATGGGTCGGCTTTATTGGCGATACGCCCCCGGCAAAATATGTGAAGATATTCGAAGCGGCGAGAAACGGGCGCAACGCAGCCATCCGGTTTGTCAAGGAGAAGTTTGCGGGCGGCAAACAGTGCCACGGCTGGGAAGTCGATGACGTCTGTAGAAACGTCGTCAAGAAGGCCGGCTTCGGAAAATTCTTCCTGCATAGAACCGGACATTCCATCGGTGAGGAAGTGCACGGGAACGGTGTGAATATCGACAACCTCGAAACGAAGGACGAACGGAGACTGGTTCCGGGATGTTGTTTCTCGGTTGAGCCGGGGATTTATCTTGAAGGAGAAATGGCCGTCAGAACAGAGATCAACATGTTCGTGCGGCACGACGGCGTTCCGGAGGTCACGGGAGAGATGCAGGAAGAGCTTGTGAGAATATGATTCATCACATTCAATTCATCTTGAAGGAAATTCCAGCATGAGTCTTTCTGATCGTCTGCGCGAAATGCGCACGGGCTTCGCCCCCACATTCTGGGTGGCAAATACGCTTGAGCTTTTTGAACGCCTCGCATTTTACGGAATGAAGGCGGTTCTCGCTGTCTACCTTGCGGACAAGGTTGGGTTGGGTGTGGAGTCCGCCGGTGTACGCGTCGGCTTGTTCTCCGGATTACTCTACTCGCTTCCGATTGTAGCGGGCGTGGTTGTAGACAAGTACGGCTTCAAGAAATCGCTGACAGCATGCTTCGCGTTGTTTGCAATTGGCTATTTCCTCATCGGCCTTGCCGGACTGGAAATGGGGCAGGGGCTTGTCGGCTCGTTCGGCAAGGAGACGTACGTTACGATTGTTCTGATATTGACCGCTGTCGGCGGCTCTCTTATCAAGCCCTGCATTGTAGGCACCGTAGCGAAAACATCGGCTCCGGATGTAAAATCTCTCGGCTTCTCCATCTATTATACACTTGTCAATCTCGGCGGAGCTATCGGGCCTTTGCTTGCACTTCAGGTGCGCGAAGGGTTCGGCATCGAATACGTGCTCATCATGTCTGCCATTACTTCCTTCCTCATGATGCTTGGTACTATCCTCTTCTTCCGCGAGCCGGAATCAGAGGGTGAGCAACCACAGGGAAGAACATTCGGCCGGGTGTTTGCGGATATGGTTCTGGTGTTCAAGAATGTCAAGTTCATTTCGTTCCTCGTGATCTTCTCCGGCTTCTGGATAATGTTCTGGCAGATTTTCTATTCATTCCCTTTTTATGTCATTGAGGTGTTGAAGTACGAGCGATTCGAGATTTTGGAAACGGTGGACGCGTGGACTATCATTTTGGTGACCGTACCCGTTACAGCTCTTGTAAAGAAGTGGAGCCCGATTACTGCAATGACCCTTGGTTTTTTGATTGCGAGTCTGTCATGGCTTCTCATTGCGTCCTCGGCCACAATTACGATGGCCATTGTTGCGATGGCTTTGTTTGCGATTGGTGAGGCTACTCAAGCACCGCGCTTCTATGAATACGTCAGCGCTCTTGCGCCAAAAGACCAGGTCGGGACATTCATGGGGTTTGCGTTTCTCCCCGTGGCAATTGGCTCATTCGTTGCCGGGCCGCTTTCCGGCTGGCTGGTTCAAACCTACATCCGTGACACATTCGACCCTGCGACGATGTGGTACATTTTGGCGATGATCGGTTTTGCCTCCACACTCCTGATGCTGTTGTACAATGTGTTTATCGGGAAGAACGCAACGGCCTGAGTTAGGCGGCATTATCCACGTGAACCGGAATCTGTTCTTTTTGGTTCTTGTTTTCCTCTTCTTTTTCTCTGCGAATCCTTTATGTGCCGGCATCAAACGCGTTTGGGCCATTGATGACGGCGAACGCGTCAAGAAGACAAACCTCAATCATCACCAGTCTGATGGAAAAAACAATCCGGTATGGAACGGCTCAGCGATTTCGCTCTTCGGCGCACGGAATGAGTTCGTTGCGTTTCAAATCATTCTCGAAACCGGTGACGCGGGAGCGAAGGGGGTCAAGATTGTTTTTGACAGTCTGTCATTGATTGGTCCCCAACCTTACGCGATCACAAACCAGTCAAAGACAAGAGGTCCTTTTACCTACACGGGTAAGTGCATTGAGATGTTCGTCGAGCACTATGTTGACATCAAGGAGCGGTCAAAGGCAGACTACATCTGGTGGAGTTCGGTGCGTCCGTTACCGGACTCCGATTATGTTGGCCTGGTTCCTGAGCAGTTGGTGCCATTTGAAGCTCCTGCCGGAACGAAGAAGCATGGTCAAGGTGGCGCTCCGTTCGATATCAACATGCGCTCCAACCAAGCGGTCTGGATTGACATCTATATTCCCAAAGCTGCGCCAACCGGACAATACAAAGGAACTATTAGAATCGCCGAAAGCGGGTCGTCTCAAAAACCCATTTCTGTGAACCTTACGGTACATAATTTCACTCTGCCTGAGGAAACGCATCTGCGCAACGGCTTCTATCCTGAACGAAGGTCGCTGGCCGACAGGCATGGGTTGCGGGATACGTCGGAGGCATATTGGGCGATGGTGCGGAAGTATCAGATGTTTTTGCACCGTCACCGCGCAAACCTGAATCATCCCGCGTCGCCTTCCGAGTTTCAGCGAAATCTTTCGGCAGTGTACTCGGGAAAATACTTCGTGGCGGATAGCGGATACTTCGGTCCCGGCGCGGGTCTCGCACCGAATTATTATATGATCGGACCTTTCGATCAGCCTAATCATGAGAAACGTCCGGACAAGGGATATGTCTCAGGTTTCAAGTTTGTGTCGGATACGAACGCTTTCCGGACAATATGGAGAGACTCTTCCAATTGGTGGGTGAATTGGTTTCGGAGTAACAGCCCATCAACGGTCATTGCGAAGTACGGCCCCGAAGAACCGGGCATTGAAAACAGTGAAACGGACACGAGTGCCTTCCCTGATATGCGCCGGAAATCGCGCTGGCTGAAAACGAATCCCGGTCCGGGTAAAGCACTGGCCTACCGGGTTGCGACGAACATTCGGCCCGATCTCCGCGGCGTGGTTGACGTGTGGTTCTGTGGAGGGACACAGTCGGGATACAAGCACACGAAGAACAAATGGAATCTCTATCCCATGGGATATGTCGTTGATAGCGCGCGCGCGGCGCGCAATCGCGGTGAACGTGTCGGGTTGTACGGAGGAACGAGGCCGTCCTATGGGACGGAGGCCATTGATGCGCCGGCTATCGACCAGCGCGCGAATTGCTGGATCATGTGGAAATATGGGATCGACGAGTATTGGTATTGGTCGATTAACAGCTTTGGTGAGCGAAGCGGCAATCCTTACAATCCTTGGGAACAGGACTGGCGATACAAGAGCAACGGAGATGGGACGCTCGTCTATGCAGGTGAGAACAAGGGAAGCGAGCCGGGGGATGACCGCGGGATTGCCGGCCCGATTGCCGGAATCCGTCTGAAAAACTGGCGTCGCGGGGTTCAGGACTACGAATACCTTTTCATTGCTCATTCACTTGGGATTAAGACCCAAGACATTGTCAATACTGTCGTTCCTGCGGCGTTTGACCATGTTTCATCCTACCAACAACCACCCTGGGCGCAGCGCGGGTACCAGTATGAGCACGCTCGCCAACAGATAGCCCGCCTGATCGAACAGAAATCTATCCAAAAGAGCCGCTAGAGCGGCTTTCCGGCTCGGTTTTTTGGAATTCCTACGCAAAGCGATCACTCGTTATTCTTTTTTGCAGCTCCTTGACATTTGATTAGAAATACATAATTTTAGGTTTAGGGTAACCTAAACTAATTGGGCGGATTGGTAAAGCATGCAGAATAGAAGCACGGAAGACTACATCAAGAATATTTACAAGCTCCAGAAGGAAGGTGCGAAGGTCACGACGTCGGCTCTTGCAGCAACAATGGAATTATCTGATCCCTCCGTTACCGATATGATCAAGAAACTCTCTGATAAGGGATTTGTGAGCTATGAGCGTTATCAGGGGGTGATGTTGACGAAATCCGGAAAGCGGATGGCGCTCAAGATCGTTCGAAGGCACCGGCTCTGGGAAATGTACCTTGTGCAGTTTCTGGGATTCTCCTGGGATCAAATTCATGAGGAGGCAGAACGCCTTGAGCACGTAACGTCCGAGGAACTGGAAGCGCGCTTGGACAAGGCGCTGGGCTATCCCACCACCGATCCGCATGGAGACCCGATACCAACAGCGGAAGGCGATCTTGATCTGACCGAATACACACCGCTGGCTCATTGCGATGCCGGCGATGTTGTGGAAGTTTTTCGTGTAAGTGACGATAGTCCGGCGATTCTCAAACATGCGTCAAAACTCGGCATACGGCTGAATGGGAAAATCACAGTGCGGGATCGCAAGGATTTTGATGGTTCTCTTGTTGTAAAGGTTGGATCGAAACAGCATTTTTTGAGCAAGCAAGTCGCGGAAGCAATTTTTGTCGAGAAGGTGGCATAACATGCATCCCGGTTTTGTTCTCATACTTGGGATTCTCGTTCTGCTGCTGGCCGTTTTTATTTTCTGGCCGCGCACCGGTTTGATTGCACGCTGGCGAAGAACGTCGCGCTACACCCTGCGCGAGCGAATGGAGGACGCACTGAAACATCTTTACGACTACGAACACAAACGCCTTGTTTCCACTGGTGAAAGCATGAGCGGCGTTCTTGGTATTTCCCGTGATGAGACCGCGGAATTGATTACGCGCCTGCAAACACTTGGCCTTATTCAGGGAAAGAGCGGAGGTGTTGAGCTGACGGAGGAAGGAAGAGCATATGCGTTGCGCGTTATTCGTGTGCACAGATTGTGGGAGCGATACCTTGCCGACACAACCGGTGTTGCGGAAACCGATTGGCATCGCGAGGCCGAACGGATGGAACACCAGGTGAGCAGTATGGAGGCTGAAGCTCTTGCGGCACAAATGGGCAATCCGCGGTTTGATCCGCACGGCGATCCCATTCCAACGGCGGGTGGCGATCTGCCTTCCCGCAGAGGTGAGCCGCTGGTCTCGTTGCGTGTGGGAGACGGGGCGCGGGTTATTCACATTGAAGACGAACCCACATCTGTTTATGCCCACCTTGTTTCGGAGGGGATTGCACCGGGGTTGACACTCCGGCTCATTAATTCATCACCGGAGGGTGTTCGAATTGGGAGTGGTGGGAAAACCATCCAGCTTCCGCACGTTGTTGCAGCGAACATCACGGTTGTCCCTTTGGCCGAAGAGGAAATCCCGGAAGGTTCGTATGAACCACTTTCCGCCGTTGCACCGGGAGAAGAAGCGCAGGTTGTCGGTATTTCTCCCGCGTGCAGGGGAGTACAACGCCGAAGGCTGTTGGACCTCGGGATCATCCCCGGGACCCGGATTGCCGCGCTGATGAAGAGCGCCGGAGGCGACCCGGTCGCCTACGAAATCCGCGGGGCGACAATCGCGTTGCGCAATTCGCAGGCACAATGGATTCATGTCCGACGTGATGAGGAGAAGAAACAATGACAACTCAGACAGCATGTGAAACCTGTCCCGTACACAATGTCGGCAATCTGACGAAACTGGGTGTGGACTTGGACAAGACGGACTTTGTAATAGCGCTTGCTGGAAATCCAAACACCGGCAAGAGCACGGTTTTTAACGCACTGACAGGTTTGCGTCAGCATACAGGCAATTGGCCCGGGAAGACGGTGACGCGAGCGGAAGGCGCGTTTCAATATCAGGACAAGCGATATAAGATTGTGGACCTTCCCGGAACATACTCTCTCTTTTCAACAAGCACCGATGAGGAGATTGCGCGCAACTTCATTCTGTTCGGACAACCCGATGTTACCATCATTGTGGTTGATGCCACGCGGCTCGAACGCAACCTGAATCTTGTTTTGCAGGTTCTCGAAATCACGGATCGCGCCATTGTGTGCGTCAATCTGGTTGACGAGGCCGAGCGGCATCGCATCAGTATTGAGGACCGTCTTTTGTCAAAGAAACTTGGTGTTCCGGTAATCCTTACGGCGGCGCGTCAAAACCGCGGCATCGATCAACTTCTAAGCGCCATCCATGATGTTGTTACGGGCGCTTTTGTTTGTCAGCCGTATCGCATCCAAGGTACTTCACGATCTCTTGAACGTGCGATCAAGGAGCTTTCCGATGCGTTGGTGCAGCGGTTTCCCGGACTGACAAACGAACGTTGGATTGCGCTTCGTTTGCTTGACGGAGATGATCAGGTTGTTCAGGCCGTACAAACGGGCGATCTCAAATCGCTTAGTCGTGTTTCGAACCAACAGAACAGCGAAGTCCCGGCATGACGACATCCTCCGCCATACTGAGCCGTGCAAATTCGCTACGGTGGGAATTGGGCGAGAATGTGCACGACTCCGTCATGGAATCAATCTACTCCGACGCCGCCTACATTGCCGACGCGGTTGTTCACACAGAGAAAAAGAATGCCCGTTTCGACTGGGATCGGTTTCTCGACCGGATTCTCACGGGGAGATGGACGGGCTTTCCTATTATGCTCTTGCTTCTTACAGCCGTTTTCTGGATTACGATCGAAGGCGCAAATGTCCCGTCTTCCATGATTGCTGATTTCCTTCTCGACAATGGGCATCCGTTCCTGAAATCCCTTGCCACGGATGTCGGATTACCATGGTGGCTGAGCGGTCTCTTGCTTGATGGAATCTATCTTGCCGCGGCTTGGGTTGTCAGCGTCATGCTGCCGCCGATGGCAATTTTCTTTCCGGTGTTTACATTGCTGGAAGACTTCGGGTACTTGCCCCGCGTGGCGTTCAACCTGGACAGCCTGTTTCGAAAAGCCGGCGCGCACGGGAAACAGGCTCTCACGATGAGCATGGGCTACGGTTGTAACGCGGCGGGGATCGTTGCGACGCGGATTATTGACAGCCCGCGCGAACGACTTATCGCAGTCATCACGAATAACTTTGCTCTGTGCAACGGTAGATGGCCTACGCAAATACTCATTGCAACGGTGTTCATCGGAGCGCTTGCCCCAGCGGGTCTTGCAGGACTTCTCTCGGCCTCAGCAGTAGTTGCCGTCGCGCTCTTCGGGATTGCGCTGACGTTCCTGACCTCCTGGTTTCTTTCGCGGACGGTCCTCAGAGGCGAATCGTCAACGTTCAATCTGGAGTTGCCGCCGTATCGTCCTCCACAGATCTGGCGGACGCTTTATACCTCGTTAATTGATAGAACCATCTTCGTCCTTTGGCGCGCTGTAGTGTTTGCCGTGCCGGCGGGTGCGGTGATTTGGCTGCTGAGTAACATTCAGGCTGGCGATATTCCAGTTGCCGCGCATATTATCAACGCGCTCCATCCCATCGGCCTTCTCATTGGATTGAACGGCGTCATCCTGCTCGCCTATATCATCGCGATTCCAGCGAATGAGATCGTCATCCCCACCATCCTCATGCTTACCGTTCTGAGCGCGAAAATGGTTGGCTACGGGGCAGGAGCCGGTGTTATTTTCGAATTGGAGGATACAAGCGCGTACATGTCCGTCTTCAACGCCGGCGGATGGACACTACTCACGGCGGTCAACCTAATGTTGTTCAGCTTGGTTCACAATCCCTGCTCCACGACTATCTATACCATCTACAAAGAAACCGGCAGTGTGAAGTGGACGCTTGTTTCATCCCTGCTTCCGGTGGCAATGGGAATTGTCCTGTGTTTCTTCAACGCGCAGATCTGGAGGCTATTCGGATGGGCCGTATGAGCAGACACACTGTCGCGGGAATCGCCCTGATCGCCGTCGTCGTTTTGATCGCAGGAATGAATGGCTGTGATGAGTTATTGACCAAAGCCCCGGAACCGGATCAATCGTTCGAAGGGCCGATTGATGGACTGACCAATGAACAGCAACTGATTTTCACGCGCGGGGATGAAGCGTTCGGAGAGGTTTTCACGTTTGAAACCGGTCTCGGTCCGTTGTTTAACCAGGCGTCTTGCGAACGATGTCATGTTGGAGACGGACGTGGACACCCTTCAACAAACTTGAGGCGCTTTGGCCGCAATGATGGGAACGCGTTCGACCCGCTTATTCAATTTGGAGGCCCTCAACTTCAGGAACGGAGCAGGCCGGGATATCCGGCGGAAACAATTCCCTCTCAAGCAAACGCGGTGTCAGTACGCGGCGGGCCACTTGTTACCGGTCTCGGACTGATCGAAGCAATTCCATATCAAACCGTTCTCGCTCACGCTGACCCGAATGATGCCGACGCTGATGGGATCTCCGGAAGACCAAATCTCGTTGACGCCCCGGAGTTTTTGGATTTGCCTCCGGGTCCGATCAACGGAAAACACTTAGGTCGTTTCGGACGTAAAGCCGGAGCGATCAACTTGCTCCAGCAAACAGCCACTGCGTATCACCAGGATATGGGAATTACCACTGACTTTATTCCCGATGAAAACCGCAACCCGGCCGCAGGAGGTAACTCGGGTGACCCGGTTCCTGATCCTGAGATTCCGGGTTCGACAGTTCAGGACGTAGTTTTCTATCTTCAAACACTGCGCTCCCCCCAGAGGAGAGATGCGGAAAACCCGATCGTGCAGCGAGGGGAAACCATATTCTCAGCGATCAAATGCGCTTCGTGTCATGTTCCGTCCATGACGACCGGCCCCCATCCGGTTCAGGCGCTAAGCAACAGGGAGGTTCCTCTCTTTTCCGACATATTGCTGCACGATATGGGACCGGACCTTGCAGATGATTTCTATGAGGGAGAAGCAACCGGTACAGAATGGCGGACGACACCACTGTGGGGATTAGGGATCGTCGAGAATATTCTTGGCGGAACGCCTTTCTTTCTGCATGATGGGAGAACATCCGACCTTCGGGTTGTTATCGACCTGCACAAAGGCGAGGCAAGCGCGTCGCGTGCCGCTTTTCAACAACTTCCACCTGAAGATCAGGACGCTCTGCTCATGTTTCTCAAGTCGTTGTGATGAAACGCCGCGCATTCATTCAGTCGATTGCAATTGCCGGTTGCGTTCCAGTTACCGCAATGTTGGAAGGATGCGCCTCCAGCGCGCCGATTCTGAATGCCGTGTCATCGGGGAACACCGTTACGATTCCGCTGGCAGGCCTTCCGGATCTTTCAAAACCAGAAAGCTACGCCAAGCTTTATGTGGATCAGTTTCCGAATCCGATCCTCTTGTTCAGGAATCCTGACGGTACCATTGCAGCTGTTTCAAGCACCTGCTCGCACTCAGGATGCGAAGTGAGGAAGCGCCGTTCCGGGTTCGAGTGTCCCTGTCATGGTTCCGAATATGAACTTTCCGGAATGGTCGTGAGCGGCCCGGCCCGCGACCCGCTTGACGTTTTTGAAGTACGCCGCCTTCCTGACAAACTGGAGTTCACTCTGTGAAAAAAACAACGATCCTGATCGCATTCGCCCTGGTGATTGGGAGTGTTTCCATCACGTTTGGCCAGGACAGCACACATGCGCCGGCGGTCAAGGGTGGTATCTATGATCGGCCGTATCTGCTTCGCCCCTCATCACGGATTGCCATCGGCGGATATGCCGAAGTAATGCTGAGATCGGAATATAAAGAAGGTGTGCACGAGAACATTTCCTTCGAGGCGAGACGCTTCAATATCTTTTTCTTTTCCTCCATTGCAAGCAGCATCAAGCTCACCGCCGAGTTGGAGTTTGAACATGGCACCGAGGAGATCAAGTTTGAAACCGCTCTGGTGGACGTCGATGTGCTGGAGCAACTTACATTGCGCGCTGGAATTCTCCTTTCGCCCGTAGGCAAGTTCAATATCTCACACGACAGCCCTCGCAATGAGTTCAACGACAGGCCGCTTGTTTCCACACGCATTATTCCATCGACGCTTTCAGAGGCAGGGTTCGGACCGCTGGGCTCTTTTTATCCATTTGATGGACACAGATTCACCTACGAGCTGTACCTGGTGAACGGATTTACGGACGGCGTGATTCTCGCAGGAGATGGTACGTCGATTCCCGAGGGCAGGCCGGAGTTCTTCGAGGAGGACAACAACGGCAACCTTGCGGCGACGGGCCGTGTTGCCTGGATTCCGGATTTCGGACTTGAGCTCGGTGCATCGTTCCATAACGGCGCGTACAACACGTTCGTCGTTGACGGGCTCACGGTTGACGAAAGAAGGACTCTTACCCTTCTTGTGCTCGACGGCGAATACCACATCGGAGACTTCTCCTTTCAGGGCGAATATGCCCATGCATCGATCGGGGTTCCGCCATCACTCGTCGGGTTGTACGCGCAACGCCAGCAGGGGTATTACGCGCAGGCGACGTTTGATCTCTTTCACAATGTCCTGCCGCGGTTTCCACAGTCCACCGTCATGATCGGGATGCGATACGATATGATCGACCTTGACGCGGAGGTTCACGGAGACGATACGAAGCGGATAACGATTGGTACGAACCTGCGGCTTGTTCCAGAAACGGTCATCAAGCTGGATTACCAACACAACTGGATCAAGGACCGCATCGGAAATGAAACGCGAGCCGCGGTGATTCAATGCGGTCTCGCGACGTACTTCTGATTCTACTCCCAATCCCCTGCCTATTGCCACTCCTTCGTTGACATTCCAAACGCTCTTCTCTATATTGCCTGCGATTGCTCACACTTGGATGATTTTCTCGCGGGGTCTGTATGCCACTCTCCAAAAAAGCACGAACCTGGCTTTTCATTCTCGGCACTCCTGTTTCACTTTTGCTGATTTGCGTAATCGCGCTGAAACTCTATTTCACCAAGGAACGGCTGAAGGCGCTTGTCGTACCCATTCTTGAAGAAACCATCCAACGTCCGGTCAGCATGGGGAATCTCAGTCTCTCGCTATTTCCCTCCATCGGACTTGAGATTGACAGTCTGAAAATTGCAAACCGTCAGGACCCCGGATTTTCGTTGCGTCCCATGGTTGTTCTGAACACTCTTGAACTGGAAGTAAAGCTGTTTCCGCTCTTCGGCGGCAATGTTGAGGTCAATACCATCATTCTTGACCGCCCGGATATTTTTATCGAGGTTAACTCCGAAGGAGCCGCGAACTACGAAACTGCACCGGCACCAACCGGAGAAACTTCGACAACAGAAGAAGACGGGGGTTTTGCGATACTTCTGCCAAGCATCAGAATTGCCGATGGAACCGTCACGTACCTCAACAGAAAAGAACACGGGCAGACAATCGTCGGCGGACTTGACTCACGAATCTCCGTTGATCTTCAACTTGCATCAGGGGAAGTGCAGGTCTCGTCGGAATCATCAGTTGAGAATTTCAGCTGGGGAACCGACACAACGCTTATGCTTTCCGGTCTGAAGGCGACTCTCCAACAGGACCTTCTGTATGAGATGAACAAGGATGTGCTAACGCTGCAGAACGGCAAGGGAACTTTTGAGAAACTGCCATTCACCGTGAATGGCACCATCACCGACCTCAAGAAGATGTTTGTGATGGATATCAACATCGAGGCGAAGGACGCGAACATTGCAGATTTGCTCTCGCTGATTCCAAAAGAATACGCAACGAAAACAGAGGGGATAAGCGGGAACGGTGTTGCCCAGGTGAAGCTGAAAATTACCGGAAAGGTGAATGACTCAACGAAAGCCGACATTGCGGGATCGGTTTCGACAACGAATGCGAGCGTTCAATACTCAGGCTTGCCCAAACCGATTACCGACATCAATATTGTCGCGGACTTTTCGAGAACGAAGACAAAACAGGAATTCAACATCTCGAAACTCTCTGCCCGGCTGGGTCAAAGCGCAATTCAGGCGCAACTCTCCGCTTCTCCGTTTGATGACCCAGTGTTGAACCTCAACGCCTCTGCTTCGCTGAACCTTGCTGAAGTGAAGGACTACTACCCGATGGAGCAGGGTACGGATGTTTCCGGAACGCTCAGTGGAGACGTTTCGCTCGCGGGCAAAGCTGGGGATCCGCAGGCAATGAAGGCCTCAGGAAAACTCGAGTTCAAGGGTGTAACGATTGCTTCAACCGCGGCAAAAACCCCCGTCAGGAATCTGAACGGCGTCATCACGATCAACAACAAGGTGATTGAAACATCGAATCTTTCGATGATGCTTGGACAGTCGGATTTCGGAATGACGTTCTGGATGCAGAACTATCTTTCGGTGAATTCAACCGACAAGAAAGCTCCACGCGCTTCGGCAAAGCTGAACCTGACTTCAAAACTCTTGCGAACGGATGACATCAGGTCGGAGGAAAAGACAGCGGCTCCGACTTCGCCATCACAAAGTCAACCCGCGAAGAAGGGAAGCATGCCTCTTCCGAATGTGGACATGGATATTGACGCGTCTATCGGCACGTTCGTTATGGAGCGGCTCGAATTGAAGAATGTAAAGGCATCGGTCAGGATGCTGAACGATGTTGTAACAATTCAAAACCTTTCTGCCAATACATTCGGCGGTGCAGTTGTTACCAAAGGGTCGGTCAATCTTCAGAACCCCGATCAGCCACTGTTTGATCTCGCGTTGGATTTACAGCAGCTTCAGGCAAATGAGTTTCTGTCGAAGTTCATGCCGTTCGGCGAGCGGATAGGCGGAACGATATCCATGAAAACCACGATGAAGGGCGCGCTGGATGATACACTCGGGCTTGTCAGCAAAACGCTCAACGGACAGGGGAAAGTACAAATTGAAAGCGGAAAGCTGGCGGGCGTCAAAGTAAACCAGCAACTGGCAAGCATGCTAAAACTTCCGGACCTTGAAGTGATAAACTTCAACGATTGGGCGAACTCGTTTTCGGTGGCGGATGGAAGACTGCTAATCAAGGACCTGAAGATAAAGGCTGCCGGGACAGATTATGTTATCAATGGCGCTCATGGTTTGGATGGGTCATTGGACTACAAAATGTCACTGCTTCTCTCCGATGAAGCCTCGGCCAAGATAGCACTTCCCGGCTTCGCTGGTGAAGCGGCGTCACTCTTTAAGGATGATGCGACGGGCCGGATGAAGTTGGATTTCAACGTCGGAGGCAACACCGACGCGCCAACTGTTTCCCTGGATACGGCTCCGGCCCAGCGCAAACTTGAGTCGAAACTGGGAGATGAAAAGAAGAAGCTTGAGGAGGAACTGAAGAAAAAAGGTGGAGACCTGCTTAAAGACCTCTTCAAGAAGAAATGATCCGCCCCCGGCACTCTGCCGTCCGCACAACGCGTCTGAGACCAAAGAAGTCCCTCGGCCAGAATTTCCTGCGTGATGAAAATATTTGCAGGAATATAATTGCGTTGATACAACCCAACCCCACGGACGTGATTGTCGAAATTGGCCCCGGCGAAGGTGCTCTGACGAAGTACCTTTCCCCGTCAGTCAAAAAGCTGATTCTGGTTGATCTTGACTCCCGCGTTATCGAACTCATGAATGAGCAATTTCCCGGCTGCATGGTTGTTCACCGGGACATTCTTGAAATGAATCTTGATGCTCTTTCAATCGAATGTGGGGCGAAATTGCGCGTTGTTGGAAACATTCCCTACAACATTACAACTCCCATTATTTTCCATATCCTTGATCAACGGTCGAGTGTCAAGGATATGGTTATCATGCTTCAACGGGAAGTAGCGCGCCGGCTCATAGCCGCACCCAGGACGAAAGACTACGGCATCCTCGCCGTGATGTGCCAGATGTTTGCGGATGTATCTCATGGTTTTGATGTCCCGCCGACGGCTTTCCGTCCTAAACCTTCCGTTACATCATCCCTTATTCGTATGGAGATTCTTTCTGCGCCCCGTCATCATCTTGCCGATGAAGCTTTCTTTCGCGGCATGGTGAGGTCCGTCTTTGGGAAGCGACGCAAGACGCTGAGAAAGTCCCTTCAATACTTTATTGATCATCCGGGCCTTCTCCAACCTGAGCCATTGGATTTGCAAAGGCGACCGGAGGACCTATCGATTGGTGAGCTTGCTGGACTCAGCAACGAACTGTATACCCGAACATCCCGCCGAGATTCCTTCCAAACGGTGCCAATTCAGGAATGAACAGAAGGTCATTTGTGTTGTCCCGTAACGGTTGCCCGGGGCTCTCCTCGTCGGACATATTGATTATTACGTTTGCTGCGATCCTTTCGATGATCAATATTGCGTTCCACGAACGCATACCTAACTGGTGGCTCATGGTGCTTATCAATATTGGTGCATCAGCGGCGATTGTCGCCATTGCCCGTTTGTCAGGGAAGTCGTGGTTCCTTACGTTCATCCACGATTGGTATCCTCCGCCGGTCGTGTTCTTTTCCTTCAAAGAACTGTACTACATGATCAAACCGATTCATTTCGGGCAGGACTACGATGGTCTGCTGATTGCTATTGACCAATGGCTGTTCGGTTTGAATCCGACGGAATGGTTGATGCAATACGCCCAACCTTGGATCACGGAGATCCTTCAGATTGCCTACACCTCTTTCTACTTCCTTTTTATTCTCCTCGGTTATGAGCTGTACCGAAGGCAACAGAAGGAGGAATTCGCCTCCTTCATGTTCACCTGCGTCTACGGTTTTTTTCTTTCATACATAGGGTATTTCTTTCTGCCTGCCGTTGGACCGCGGTTTACCCTACATGACTTCAGCGCTCTTGATCAGGAATTGCCGGGCGTGCTCCTGACACCCTGGCTTCGGTGGTTCGTTAATGCAGGCGGTTCAGTTCCGATGGGCGTCCCCGATGAAATTGCTCTGGCGGGAACCCAACGCGATGTTTTCCCGAGCGGCCACACCATGATGACCATTGTTTTGATGGTACTTGCCTCCCGATTCAAGGTTTCCAACCGGCGCGTCATTTACGTTCTCGGAATTCTCCTGATCATCGCCACCGTGTACCAGCGATACCACTACGTTGTTGACCTTATCGCAGGCGCCGTGTTTGCAGCCCTTTGCATTGTTACGGCCCCAAAGGCGCAGCAATTCATCACAGCTCGCCTGCGTCAAAGCCCCTGACATTTGGCGTCCAGGCATCTCTTGCACCTGACTAGGCATTCTTCTATATTTGGATAGTTGAATAACTGTTCAAATGTTTGCAGGATAGATAATGGGATTTGTAAACAAGGAAAGCGTTTCCGTCGCCCGGAAGGCCATTCATGATGCTGACACGCTGGAGGGGCTCAGCGAAACATTCAAAGTCCTTGGAGACGTTACTCGGCTGAAAATTTGCCTTGCGTTGGCCCGTCGTGAGCTTTGTGTTGGGGACATTGCGGCAATGCTGGGACTCACCGACTCCGCCGTATCCCATCAGCTGCGGCTGATGAAGACCATGCGTCTCGTCCGCTACCGCAAAGAAGGAAAAATGATCTACTACATGCTGGATGATGAGCATATTGAAGAACTGATCCGCCTCGGCGTCAGACATATTTCGGAGTAAGAGCATGTCTTTCGACAAGACATCGCAACGCTTCATTGTGTCCGGTGTTTGCTGTTCCACCGAGGAGAGCCTCATACGCAAGACGATGAACAATCTTGCTGGTGCGGATGGGTATCAATTCAACCCGGTGACGTGTGAATTGAAGGTGCGTGGCGACGTCAATCAGAAAGGCGTGACAGAAGCTCTGGTGTCAGCGGGTTTTGGTGTGCGGATACAGGAAACCGGAAGTGTTTTATCGTTGCTCACGCGGCATCGGCAAGCCGTCATCGTGGCTATCGCAATCATTTTTGGGCTGGCAGGCATTGCATTGAAATCCAGTGAAAGTTTGGGCGTTTTACCTAATGCACTGTTTTTCACTGGCATCCTCTTGAGTGGGTGGAATGTCTTCAAGCGCGCGTTCACTGCTCTGCGGTCAAGAGTGCTCGACATGAACGTTCTCATGACGGTTGCGGTTGCAGGGGCCATCGCGATTGACCGCTGGGAGGAGGGCGCGGTGGTTATGGTCCTTTTCTCCATAGCGCTCTTGCTCGAATCGTACAGCATGGAGCGGACACGAAAAGCAATACGTTCGTTGATGACGGCCGCGCCTGATGAAGCCATTGTTGTTCGAAACAATGCCGAGTTGAGTATTCGCGCCGAAGAGGTTCAACCCGGCGAACATATTATCATCAAGCCGGGCATGCGGATCCCTTTGGATGGAGTCGTTGTATCGGGTTTCTCAACTGTGAACCAATCAGCGGTAACTGGCGAGTCACAACCAGTCAATAAGAGCTCCGGTGACGTTGTTTACGCCGGGTCGCTCAACGATCGCGGCGAAGTGACTATTCGCGTAACACACAGATACAAGGATTCAACGCTGGCCCACATTTCCCACTTCGTGGAGGAGGCGCATCAGAAGAGGGCGCCTGTTCATCAAACAGTGGATCGATTTGCGCGCTTGTACACACCTGTCGTTCTTGCCCTCGCGGCTCTGATTGCCATTGTCCCGCCGTTCATTCTCTTCGAGCCATTTGGCGAATGGTTCTATCGTGCTCTGGTATTGCTTGTGATTTCCTGTCCGTGCGCGCTGGTGCTTTCCACACCCGTGGCTATGATCAGTGCGATCAACACGGCTGCACGTCACGGTGTCTTAGTAAAAGGGGGCAGGCAGATTCAGGTGCTCAGTTCGGTGCGATCTCTTGTCTTCGACAAGACAGGAACGCTGACTGAAGGGAAACCGTCGGTGACAGATATCATACCATTGAATTCCCTTTCACCAATGCAGATCATTTCGACTGTTGCCTCGCTTGAGGCGCGCTCTGAACATCACCTTGCATCCGCGATTCTTGCGGAAGCAAAAAATATAGGCGGGGAAGAACGGTTCGCACCCGTTGAAGGGTTTATGGCGGTGCCGGGAAGGGGAGTCACGGGAACGGTCAATGGAACTACATACTATGCCGGCAACCACGAATTTTGTGAGGAACATGGAGGGTGTTCCCTTCTTGTAGAGAATCATCTTGCGCGCATTCACGGAGAGGGAAAAACCTCTATGGTATTCGGGAAAAAGGATGAACCTATTGCCATTCTTGGCATTGCAGACAAGACGAGGGAACAAAGCGCCGGTGTTGTACGAGTGCTTGGGGAACAAGGAATTAACCCGATTGTCATCCTTAGCGGAGATGATCAACATATTGCAAACAGATTTGCGGATCGGGTTGGCGTATCTCATGTCTACGGCGGATTGCTCCCTGCTGACAAGGTGCGACGTGTAGAACGTTTGAAGGAGGAACACGGGAACGTTGCGATGGTGGGTGACGGCATCAATGATGCGCCGGCACTTGCATCCTCGTCCGTTGGCATTGCAATGGGTGTGAGCGGAACAGATGCGGCTCTCGAATCGGCAGATGTTGTGCTGATGGCTGATGATCTTGAGAAGCTTCCATTCCTCTTTCGCCTTAGCCGTAAGACGATGAGTATCGTTCGACAGAACATCGCAGTTGCCCTTGGCTTGAAAATGGTTTTCTTCCTTCTAACTGTATTCGGCATGTCGACGTTGTGGATGGCAGTCCTTGCTGACGATGGCGCGACGTTGCTCGTAATATTCAATGCGTTTCGTGTTTTGCGAATGGATGGCTGATGGCGGCAGGACGAACACACATCGTTGATATTGTTTCCTCGCTCTCGGATCAAAACGAGAAGGAACGATTCACGAAAGCTCTCAATGCTCTCGGTCCACACGTCGTTTACAAACGGGAAGTCTCAAATGGAAAGGATTTCCTGTTCGAGGGTACCTCGGGTTCGCTGCATGACGCTCTCAAAGATCTGGCTTCGCTTGAGCATTGCGTCAGCAACGCGATGCAGTTCAATTATGCTCGCCTTGACAATTTCCTTCTGTTCCGCATCACAGGGAAAGCGGAAATGCAGCCATTGATAGATGCTTTTTTTGAGCCCGATCTGCCACGGTAACATCTCGAGGTTGGGGTTTGCTGTTGCCTTTCAATCATCAAATTCATACATTTAAATCCCTCAAAAAACCGATTTCCCTTTTCCCAAATCGAGGATACATTGATGTACGCTGTAGTTGAAATTGCTGGAAAACAATACAAGATTGCAAAAAACGACAAGATCGAAGTCCCCTCTCTTTCCAGGAAGGAAGGCGAGAAGGTAAAGTTCGACAAAGTTCTCCTTATTGGGTCCGACAAGGGAATCAAGGTTGGTAACCCTGTACTCAAGGGTTCTGCTGTTGAAGCGACCGTCATTGGTGATACACGGGCTGACAAGGTTATTGTTTTCAAGAAGAAGAAACGGAAAGGCTACCGGGTAAAGCGCGGCCACCGTCAGGGTCTAACCAAAATTGAAATCACGGCGATTGCATAAAGGGGACATGAGATGGCACACAAAAAAGGTGTAGGCAGTTCACGAAACGGAAGAGACAGCAATGCGCAGCGCCTCGGAGTGAAGAGGTTTGGTGGTGAAGTGGTTTCGGCGGGCAGCATCATTGTTCGTCAGCGCGGCACACGGTTTCAGCCGGGAGTCAACGTCGGCATCGGAGGCGATGATACACTGTTCGCCAAAGTGAATGGCGCTGTGCATTTCAAGAAGTTCAGCAAAGCCAGGAAAGTCGTCAGCATTATCCCCAAAGGATGACGGCGCTGTACGACGTATTGCAGTGACTTTGAACGGCCTGTTCGCTCACAAGAAGCAATGTGAAGAACAGGCCGCTCCTTTTTCAGCCCGAACTATCTGACCATTTAACCGGAGAAGAAAATGAAAATAACCGTAATCGGCGCAGGAAATGTCGGTGCCACGACGGCACAGCGAATCGTTGACAAACAGCTCGCGAATGAAGTCGTATTGGTCGACATTGTTGAAGGTGTTCCCCATGGCAAGGCTTTGGATGTGTACGAAGCTGCACCAGTCGAAAAATCGGACACACGCGTCATTGGCTCCAATGGATATGACGAAACGGCGAACTCTGATATTGTGGTGATCACCGCTGGCATCGCACGCAAGCCGGGTATGAGCCGCGACGATCTGATGAACACGAACAGTGCCATTGTGAAATCGTGCACGGAAGCCGCAGTCGCGAAGTCACCCAAGGCGATCATCATCGTGGTTTCCAATCCGCTGGATGTCATGACTTATGTTGCCTGGAAAGTAAGCGGTTTTGAACGCCATCGGGTCATGGGAATGGCCGGCGTTCTCGATGCTGCAAGATTCCGGACGTTCATTTCGATGGAGCTGAATGTCTCCGTTGAAGATGTCAGCGCTTTTGTGCTCGGTGGCCACGGTGACTCTATGGTGCCCCTCCCGCGGTATTCAACCGTTGCGGGCATCCCGATTACTGAATTACTTAGCCAGGCAACGGTTGAACGCCTCGTGAGGCGCACCCGTGATGGCGGCATCGAGATTGTCAACTATCTCAAGTCCGGCAGCGCGTATTACGCGCCATCCTCATCGACGGTTGTCATGGTGGAATCCATTGTCAGAGATAAAAAGCGGATTCTTCCGTGCGCAGTGTGGCTGCAGGGAGAATACAATCTAAAGGATACGTTCGTGGGTGTTCCGGTGAAGATCGGGAAGAGGGGGGTTGAGGAGATTATTCAGATCAAACTGAATGCAGACGAACAGGCGGCACTTACAAAATCTGCTGATGACGTCAAACAATCTATCGCCAAGCTGAAACTGTAAACGGGATTACTTCTTCAAGTCAAGCCAAAGAATCACCTTCGCTCCGGTTTTGCCGAATTCGTATTCCACCTTGTCCATCAAGGTTCTCATTAGGAAAACTCCTCGACCGCTCGTTCGCAACAGGTTCTCTTCCTCCAAAGGATTCTTGATCTTCTCCGGCTTGAATCCGTGCCCCTCGTCAGTAACGACCGAGATGAGCCATCCCGGTAACACCTCACATGTTACCGTGACCTTTTTTTTTATGTCCGACCTGTTTCCATGGATGATCGCGTTGTTCACGGCCTCGGTGAGCGACACCATCAGTTTATGGACCTGTATTTCGTCGAGGTGCGCACTCTGCTGAACCTTCTTGAGGAAGGTTTCAACTTTGCCAATTTGTTTTGGATTGCTTAGCAGTGTGAGGCGAAAAACATTTTGGCTCATCGCCGGTATTCCTGTTAGAGGTTGAGAGTCACATTAAAGGCAAGATTTGCCAGGTTTCTGGACGATCCATTCGATTGACTGCGATGTTCATACCAGCCCTGCAACCCAACGGCCCCGTATCGTCCGGCTGTCCATTGTAGAATGCACGTGGGTCCGATACTCTGAATCCGGCTTTCCAGTTCCTTCTCTCCACCACTGAATCCATACCTCATCTGGCTGAAGAAACGGAGGCCGACGCCGAAATAGAACCTTTCCCCCGGTGAAAATCTCATTTGAACGGCATATGTTTCGTCGAGGAAGGAGTTTTCCGGACGCTCGGTGAAATCGGCCCATCGTAACTGGCCCCGTTCATATAACTTCAAATAAATCATAAAATCAAGACCAATACGGGTGCTCAATTCGAGGTTTGTAGAATCCAGCCATGCAAACTGTCTGTAGGAAAAGCTCCTGATTTGTGCGGATTGCTCCTCGAAATCGTAGACGGTATAGTTTGCGAGGACTTCAAATGTATTCGTGCTGGAGAATGTCTTGAAGGGTTGATAAAAGATACGGGGAATGAATCTGAGAACGCTGTTCCGGTTGTTGTTTGCGCTTCGTTCCTTGAGGAGATATACCGCATGGCTCATTGTTCCATCCAGTCTCAACCCGAGATGAAGGTATGGTCCCAGGCGATGACGCGACGCAATGCTCATGGCGACCAGAAGCTCATCCCGATCCTCGGTATTTGTCTTGCTGGGCGTATCATACCGCAAGATGCTTCCGGATCCTGAAACACTGAACGTATCTGACCGGCTTGCCGAGTATTCCACCGCGCCCGAGAGAGCAGTTCGCTTGCCGATACTATTTTTCGTCCGCTCCTGTTCATTCCGTTCATCAAACAATGGTTCCAGACTCGATGGCATACCCCCGATGGCTAGGGCAGCGTGGGTTTCACTTCGCTCGGCATAATGAACTTCAGCGTATGTGCCGATGACCCGGTCGCGGTAAGTCGCCTGAATGCGTGTTTCGAGAAAAAACTCATCGATGGTTGTCGGGAAAGCGATTGATGCCGTTGATCCTTCGGAAGCAAGGCGGGAGGCTTTGTCGAGAGCCCGACCCGAGACCCCGAGAAACACCGACGCAAGAAGACGCGGACTAAGTTCGTAGGCAAGGAGATTGCCGATTGTCATTATGTTCTCCGTTCGGCTGTCGATGCCAAGGGAGGAATCCACAAAAGAATAAAACTCCTTTCGGTTGTGGTAGAACGACACCTGAAGGCTGTCGCGCGTTCTTCCGTCAAATTGTTTCTGAACGAGGGCGCGCACAAAGTGGTCGTCCAGTTTCCGGGGCGACAAGTTGTCCTGATGAAATTGCGCATCACCCTCCAGCACGTATCCATCGGCTGTAAAGCCACTCGTGGTTGCTGCAAGACCGTAGTGAACACCGCGATCTTCGGCGATGCCCTGGTTATCCCAACGATAACCAAGAAGAGGTGAAAGGATCAGCTCTCGGAAAGGGCGATAGTCGAAACCACCGAACAATGAATGAACGGAAGACGCGCTCAAGCCGACCGCCTTTGCATCGGAGTAGACCAGCGATGACCAATCTGCGCGAATGTCAACGTTCTTTTCAAGGGGAAACAATCCACGCATGGCAAGCCGCTGTCGGTTGGTTTGGATTCGCCGTTCGGATGACGTTGCCGTTTGGTCGAAAAGGATAATGTTGGAGTGATACTGCTCGTTGAGTGTAAACCTTGATCCGGCGACAACCGTATCCAACAGGAGTGAGCCGATCCAGTTGAATGTATTCTGGTTTCTCTCGAAGACAACGCTTGCACGATTGAATTCGAAAGGATTGACGTTGTAGGAATCGCTGCCAAGGAATCCCTCCTGGCCGAACGCCAGTGTTGGAATGAAAACATGAAAGAGGAGAAGGAAAGAAGGTGTGCGAACCCGCGTCATTTACAAGTCGAATTTCTGCCCGCGGTCCGGAATGGTGACCTCTTTGAAACCATTCGCGGTAATCCCAGACGCAAGCTTTTCCTGCTGGTCCGGGTCGCCGTGAACGAGAAAGATATTTCGAACAGAGCTCCGGTCAAAGTTGTTCATGTAGGAAAGCAATTCGTTTCTATCTGCATGCCCACTGAATGAATTGAGAACAACAACTTCTGCGCGGAGTTCCCTCGGCTCGCCAAAGATATTGATGACAGGCTCTTTCATAACTATTCGTTTGCCCAGCGTGTTCTCTGCCTGATACCCTACGATGAGAACAATGGTCCTCGGATCGCCGACGCCGTTCTGAAGATGATGAAGGATACGCCCCGCCTCGCACATCCCTGATGCCGCTATGACCACGAAGGGCCCCTCGCGCTCGTTGAGCGCCTTTGATTCATCAAGAGAGCGAATGTAGGTCAACCGCTCAAATCCGAATGGATCGTTGTTCTCCGGTCGTGCGAGGATGGCACGGGTTTCCTCGTCGAAACACTCAGGATGCTTGCGAAACATGTCCGTCACATTCACGGAAAGCGGACTATCGACAAACACGGGCAAGTGACCGATTTTGCCCTGGTTGCTCAGACGATGCAGAACGTAAACAATCTCCTGGGTTCGGCCCACACTGAATGCCGGGATGATTACTTTTCCCTTCTGTCTGCAGGCCCGCTCCAGCACCGGTAGAAGTTGACCTTCCATTTGCTCAACCGGGGCGTGGAATCTGCCGCCGTATGTGCTTTCGCTAATGACGTAATCAGTCGGACCATCACCCCCGATAAAAACAGGATCTCTCAAAATGGGAAGATGTGGTCTGCCGAGATCTCCGGTGAATGCAAGAGAACACGTCCTTGATCGTTCGCGTAGGTTCAGCGCAACCGACGCTGATCCGAGGATGTGTCCGGCATCTTCAAACCGGCAGGTAATGCCTTGAAGAACATCGAACGATTCACTGTACCCGATGCTTTGCATTAACGGGAGCGCTTCTTCAACATCCTTGTTACTGTACAACGGTTCAATATCAGGGAGGTTCTTCTTTCTTCGCTTTCTGTTTATGAACTCGGTGTCTTTCTCCTGGATGTGGGCGCTGTCCTTCAGCATCACCTCGCACAGGCTTTTTGTAGCATGCGTACAGAAGATCGGTCCGTGAAATCCCTGCTTCACAAGCCCCGGAAGGTTGCCGCTATGGTCGATGTGAGCGTGCGAGAGAACTACAGCGGCAATAGAGGATGGATCAAATGGGAATTCGCTGTTGCGCTTGCGGGCTTCGTCTCGGCGGCCGTGGAAGATACCGCAGTCCAGGAGGATGGTTTGTCCGCCGACACTGAGCATATGCATGGAGCCCGTGACTGTGCGGGCGGCGCCCTGAAACTGAAGGTGCATAACCTCTGAATTGTTGGATGCGGTGTTGCAGTGTACCTATTTGCATTCTGAAAATCAACGCGGAACCAGCCTACCGCCCGAGGATTCCTTCGGCGGCAAGAATCTTCCTGGTAATTGTGATCCGCGCATCAACATCTTTCATTTTCCAAACGTCGATATTAAGCGCGAAGATATGAGTTTGCTCGCCACTCTCCACATATCCCACGTACCATCCCGTTTCCGGAAGCCCTTCGCCACCGCGTCCCGTTTTTGCCCGGAGAATGTATTCCGGTTTTTGCTCGACAATCATGATTTCTTTCACAAGGGCAATCACTCGCTGCGTAAACGGCACTTTGTTTGCTACCAGTCGCTGCAGGAATGCAATCTGCTCGAGCGGCGTAATGCGCATTCCTCTCCCAAGCCAGAACCGGTCAATGCCGCCTTCCATATTTCCGTTACCGTAGCCAAGTGTATCGAGGAAATGTCGCATGCGTTCAGTTCCGATCCTCCGCGCCATCTCCTGATAATACCACACGGTTGAATATGAGAATGCGCTTCGCATATTCTGATCGGCATTCCAACGCGGCACGGGCCGCTGAACGCCATCCCACCGGAGCGTATCATCTACGCTGATTACTCCCGCTTCAAGCGCAAAAAGAGAGTTTGGTATTTTGAATGTCGAGGCCGGCGCAAATCCGGAGTCCATGCGAGCCGAGTTGTAAACCCTCATGGTGTCTGTGGCCGGGTTGAACAGTAGGAAGCAGCCGTGTACGCCGGCTTCGCTGAAAAACTGTTTCCATGAAGGTTGATTGATAATAATCTGTCCCGTTGCTGAGACCGCGCCTAAGGCGAGGCATGCGAGCAGGAATATTATGTGATTGATTCTGGTTTCTCAGGGTCGGGAGATGCTGGGAATGCTCATATCACGACCTTGGTGAAGTAAAGCGTGGGTGATCAATGTTTCCGGTGTTTTTTGTTCCAGCCGGTTCGAACAGTAGAACAGAAACCTCTTCGTCGGCCACCGGTCTGTGTTCAACTCCCTTTGGTACGATGCAGAATTCTCCCTCATGCAGTTCAACAACCCGGTCACGAAACTCCAGCCGAAATGAGCCGCGCCAGGCGAGGAACAACTCATCGGCCTCATCGTGGTGATGCCAAACGAATTCACCCTTGAACTTGACGAGCTTGACCTCCTGGCCGTTGAGCGAACCGACGACTCGCGGTCTCCAGTGCTCATGGATGAAGTCGAATTCCCTCTGCACGGATGCCTTCATGCTTAAGCCTTTCTGACAATTGCAGCTGCACACCAACCGACCAATACAAGGATGCCGAGGACAAGCCAGTTATGTGTGGTGCCATATGTAGCCGTGGGGAAGTGGTTGCTGATCATGAGGAGGACCACAGGCATTACCATGAATGTATTGTGTCTTGAAGCAGTTTTTGCGCGACGGGCAAGAACGGGATCCGGTATCTGGCCGGAATGCAACGATGCGACCATTTTTCTCTGAGCAGGAATAATGGTGTTCCACACATTTGCCGTCATGATAGTACCGAGCATAGCGCCGACGTGGATATAGGCCGCGCGAGCTCCCATGTACTGCATGAGCAGGTAGGCCACCAAAACGATGAGCACCAGAGAGACCCCCGCACCCGGAAGCTCATTCTTTCCGAGTGGTGAGCGCCAAAGCAGTTCATAGATCGGCCACGCAAAGAGAATTAATCCTATCCCGACAATCATCGCGGTGGGCTCATGCATTGTTTCGTCCACCAGAAGTCCACCGTGGTAGTAAACCACAAGCAGAAGCACAATACCGCTTAGCCACGTGATCGCCGCTTCCCACCGGAACCAATGAAGCTTGGGCATGATTGCCGGGGCCATTTGTTTTTCCACCACGTAGAATCCGCCGCTGTGAACCATCCAGAGCGTCTTTTCGTTGCCGGATTGTTCCAGTTCCGAAAAGCGTCCATCCATCCAGGTGAAGAAATATGTCTGCCCGACCCACAAGATTCCGCCAAAAATGTGAATCCATCGCGCAGCAAGGTTGAGCCACTCAGAAAAATCAGCTTCCATCATAATGCCTCCTTGTATTCAGGGATTTTCAGTGCCTATGGTGATGCCTGCCCGGAAGGCTTCACCAGAAGAACCTGCTCCGGGGGATGAAGAACGAGAAAAGTAATGAAGACGGCGCTTGGCCAGAGTTGCAGAAGCAATCGATTGAGCGACGTGCCGATGTGCCATTGAAGATCGTACGGCGACATGAGATAGACCGTACAATGGCCGAGGACAATACCCCCCATTGCAAGCAGTGCGCTGTATGCCTCAATACCGCGGTCCCGAGCTCTGCCCGCAAAGAACCCGTAGATCAGGAGAGGAATCGGAGTCCCTAGCAGGATGATCTCTTTCGCGTACGCCTTCAGAATAATCCCGTAGCGAGAGATGTCACTGAAATTTGAAAGTGCAACATTCAGGCCTTCCGACATCAACAATTCGCTTGGGGGTGCAACATCCTGGCGAAAGAAGAGCAGTGTCAACAAAACCGGAGTTGCTCCAAACAGAAAGATGGCACTTTCGGCAAAGAATGGCTTCCATCCGCGTAACCGGGTTACGAATGGGTATCGCCCAAGCAGTATTGCCGGCAGGAGCAACATACCTTCATTCTTTGTCCATGCTGCCAGCGATGCCGACATGCCAGCGAGAAACATCAACTTCTTGCTGCCTTGAGATTTAACCGTATCGGATAACGCGAGAAGCATGAAGCAGGTAAGCATAAAGAAACCCAGAGGAATATCTGCCTGCTGAGCGGCGCCCGCCTTTACAAAATGCGGGGCACCAAGCAAAAACAGCACAGCGATCATGGCTTGTGATTGATTTCGCAACGAGGACAGGGAGCCGTACAGGATCCCAACGATCGAAATCAGAAATCCGGCCGAAATGACCGCCGGACCCCACTGCGTTTCCTGGGCTGCGTATTTCCACAACCGGGCAATGCCTCCCGGAATGAGTAAGGGGTAATCCGGGTGGGACCATCGCAGACTCTCATCGAATGCGATTCTCCATACGGGTCCGCCGCGCTCAAGAAATCGGGCCCGCATGTTCCAGATTGCCCAACCATCCCAATCCCCGTGAGGATTGAATAATGAAAAAGCAACCAGCCACAGAGATGAAAGCGCCACTGTGGCAATGAATGCAAAGCGCAGCACGTTCCACGGCGTTTCCTGGCTTGCCTGCAGGCTGGGCTCCGGCAACCGTTTTCTGTTCAGAAAGAATAGTCCGGAAAGGACGATCAAGAGTGTGGCGTCAAGCCAGAAATGTACCTGCGAGAAGCCCGAGACAAGACTCGAGAACCAGGTGACCGATGAGAGGCCGACGCCGAAGCCAAATCCGAGGCTCCATGCCTGAAATGACATCGGCGGTACTGCGAACAATAACCGAATAACCAGGTAGCCGGAGAGGAGCGATATCAAGAAACCACATAACCCACCAATCATTGATTCTTTCCCCGAAAGAGAAAGAGGCCGTCGCCAAGTGTCTTCTCGACTTTGAGTCCTGACAACCGTGACGGGACGCCATTTCCGGAAAAATCTCCAATGACAAGGCCGGTGTCCGTGTCCAATACAAGTACAGTCGGTGCAAGTGCATACTGCGCTATATAGAAATGTTCAACCGCAATTGGATCAGTGGAAATACTGTCGGCAGGGAGGTTTGTAACATAGCCAACCCGTCCAATTCCGGCAACTTCCGTGTGCACAGGGTCGAACCGTTTTTCATGTCGGGAGATCTTATCGTTTCCAAAAGCATTCGGAGCAATCCGGATGGCTCTCTCCAGCAATGGAATGTGCCCTAACAGGGCAACGACAATAACGACGAGGAGAAACGTTTTTCCGCGAGAAGGAGTGGTCATGGGAATTCCGCAGGCAAGGTAAGAAGAGAGGCGTGGACAAACAAGGGAACCAGCGGACTGAAAGGTGCAGAATAAATCAAAAAGGGGACACTGTTTCAGCAGCGTCCCCGTAATCAAGGAAATTACTTTGTTGAGTGAGCGATGTAGTTTCCAGCAACGCCGGCCACGCGGCTGTCGCCCCAGGTAGAGACGATCACCGCGAATCCCTCACGTGTAATCTGGTCTGCTTTCACGGATACACGAACATTGCCGTCTTTTCCCGCGGCACCGTCGTACGATGTCAATGAAAGTGAAACCATTGGGGTTTTTGGAAACGCTTTTGCAAACTTGACAAACACTGTGTGTGTTCTTGTGCCCGAACCCCCATTCAAGCTCCAACCATCTGCTGTCACGTCGCCTGTGAACGTGCCCATAGTAGTCATCTGGCCATATCCTGTGGAGGCAATCACAAGGAGTGCTGCGAGAACAAAAAATGCCTTCATAACATGGTTCCTTTTTGCTGAGTTATTGAGTGAAATGATTTGGTGGAAAAACCTCTTTTACTTCAGAACGCCCGCCAACGCGCTTCCTACATCGCTGCCTGCGGATTTACCAACTGCGTCGGTCAGGGCCGGAACCATCCTGGTAACCTGATCTGTGGAAATACCGAGCTTGGAAAGCTGGCCAGATAACCCTGCAAGATCTCCTATTGGCCCGGTGATTCCGCCGGCATCTGCAGCCGCCTTAAGCATTCCGTCAACGCCGGGAATTGCCTTACCGATTTTGTCGAATGTATCTGCCGGCAGTTTTTCCTTCCCGAGGGAAAGAAGCGAGCCGAGGCCGGCCATTGCCTGGGCTTCAGAAAGCCCAAGTGACTTTGTGACCATACCCATCAGATCGGAGCCGCCCATGGATGCGCCTGATGAGCATCCGGCCACCCCTAGGGCAACAACAAGTAGAGACACAAGAAGGAGTTTCATATGTACCTCTCTGTTAAGATAGTGGATGTTGATGGCTTGGAATCTGCAACGAACTACTTTTTGTGAAACCCGCTGTTAATCCCATGCTCTGCAAGTCCATCGTATCCTGGAACGATTGTGGTATTAGAAAAGTATCCAGTCAGTATGAGGATCAAAGATGCTGTTCTAACCGTGCGCTTCAACCGACATTATTCCCGGGCCGGTTGGCGGGAACAGATTCACTCGTGTGTACTTGGCCCCAATCTACTCTCTTGAGTTTACAAAAGCAACGGATTGGCGTGGAGAAATTACAAAGGGAGAGCTACTAGTGGTTCTAGTTAGAAAGTCATGCGGTCGGGCGTTCTGTGACCGGGTTGAGGCTTACGGATTCGACAGCGTTCGCTCAATCCGGCTGTCCGGAATGAGCCACATGATTGCAACGCCAACAAACAGGAGGGCCGCAAACAGTGTATTAACAAAGCAGAGTGGTAACGCGATGACATAGCAAACAAGGGAGATCATTCCCTTACGATCTCTGCCGAGGGCTTTTGCAAGGGTTGAATCGCTACCATGAAGGGCAACGAGTGAACGCCCAAGAATCGTATAGGCTATCGCGCACATCAGCAAAACGAATCCGTAGAGCGCCACAGGCCATTCGGCAAAGTTGTTCTCACCCATCCATGCCGTTGCAAACGGGATAAGAGAAAGCCAAAAGAGGAGATACATGTTTGCCCAGAGGGTTCTGCCGTTCACATACTTGATGGTTTGAAGCATATGATGGTGATTGTTCCAATAGATCCCGACAAAGATAAAACTCAGAACGTAGCTCATGAATGCAGGCGCCAACGCGGCCAATGCAGAGAGTTTGGCGGTGTGGGGAACTTTCAGCTCCAACACCATGATCGTTATGATGATGGCGAGTACGCCATCACTGAACGCTTCGAGGCGACCCTTGCTCATATCATCATCAGGCAACAACTGTCAAAGGAACACTCAATCACGATGCGTACTGCGCTCATGATAATCCATCGAGGCCTTCACAAAATCCCTGAAGAGAGGGTGCGGGTTCGTTGCTCGTGATTTGAGTTCAGGATGGAATTGTCCGGCGACAAACCATGGATGATCCTTCAGCTCAATCATTTCCACGAGGTTATTCTCCGGACAAATCCCGCTGAGAACCAAACCGTGGCGCTGAAGAGTCTCACGAAATGCATCGTTTAGCTCATAGCGATGGCGGTGGCGTTCATGGATCATATCCTTCTTATAGGCGTCGCGCGCTTTGGTTCCGGGTTCCAGCTTGCACGGATAGGAACCAAGCCGCATCGTTCCTCCATAGTCCTTCACCTTCTTTTGTTCGAGCATCATATCGATGACATTCTGATCGGTCTGCTTGAACTCTGTGCTGTTGGCGCGGGAGAGTCCGCACTTTGTGCGCGCAAACTCAATCACGGCGCATTGCAGTCCGAGACAAATACCAAAGAAAGGAACGTCATGTTCCCGCACATACCGGATGGCCTCGACCTTTCCTTCAATTCCCCGTTCACCGAATCCGGGAGCCACAAGAAGGCCGCTGAGGTTTGCCAGGTATTTCTCCGGCCCGTTGCTCTCAATATCCTCCGCACGAATCCATTGCAGATCTACGCCGACGTTATTTGTCGCGCCTGCATGAACAAATGCCTCCGCGATGCTCTTGTAGGCATCCTGATGGTCGGTGTACTTTCCACAAATGCCGATAGTGATTCTCCCCGCGGGGTTCTCAACCCGTTCAACGAATTTCTTCCACTCGCGAAGATTTGGTTTCGGACATGTCAGGTCGAGTCTTTCCAGAATGATTTCATCAACCTCCTGCTCTGCAAAAACAAGAGGGACCTCATAGATCGTGGCAACATCCCTGCCGTCCACCACCGACTCGGTTTCAACATTGGTAAACAGAGCGATCTTTTCCCTGACATCCCGTGTCAGTTCGTGGTCAGAGCGGCAAACGAGCATATCAGGTTGGATTCCAAGTTCGAGGAGCGCCTTTACGCTATGCTGAGTCGGCTTGGTTTTTATCTCACCCGCCGATCCGATATAAGGCACCAGAGTAACATGGATCGCCATTGCGTTCTTGCGCCCGACCTTAAACATAAACTGACGCATTGCCTCAAGGAACGGAAGGCTCTCGATATCACCGACTGTTCCGCCGACTTCGGTAATCACCACATCATATTCACCGGATTGGCCGAGCAATTCAAACCGGCGTTTGATTTCGTCCGTGATATGGGGGATCACCTGCACGGTGGCGCCGAGGTAGTCGCCTCTGCGTTCACGCGTAATGACCTCATTGTACACTTGCCCGGTTGTGGAATTGTTTTTTCGAGATGTAGTGATGTCCAGAAAGCGCTCGTAGTGGCCGAGGTCAAGGTCCGTTTCAGCTCCGTCATCCGTAACATATACCTCTCCGTGCTGGAAGGGATTCATTGTCCCCGGATCGACGTTCAAGTAGGGATCAAATTTCTGGACGGTCACGCGCAAGCCGCGGGATTTCAACAACAATCCGATTGACGCGGAGGTGATACCCTTGCCGAGCGATGAAACGACGCCGCCAGTTACAAAGACATATTTCACCTGGTGTTTTCTCGCCACGGAAACTCCTGTTATCGGTTCTCAGTCGTACGTTGTTTGAATTGCTCCGGCATTACAATACCGCCAGAGAGTACAAGCTTCAGCCCTTGCTCAATGGTAAGGTCAACCGGAATAATTTCCACCTTCGGTACGAGAATCAGCAATCCCGAAGTGGGGTTGGGTGGATTCGGTATGTACACATTGACAAAATCGATGATGCCCGTACCAGTACCGGTAAATTGCATCTCGTTCGTAACAAATGCCAACGTGTAAAGTCCGGGGCGGGGATACTGTATCAGGACCACTTCCCGGAAGGTTCTCCCCTTGCCATCCGGCGCGAAGGCACCGACAAGATCCTTGATCGCACTGTACACTCCCCGGACGAAAGGTATCGAACTCAAAAACCTTTCAAACCAACTGAACACAAATCTTCCTACAAGATTGCGTGTGAATAAACCGATGAGCAGGATAAGGACGATCATGCTGACGAAGCCGAGTCCTGGGATGGGCCTGCCGATCCATACCTCCAAAAGTGGAGACAAGATCCCGTCAATGGCGTTGAGCAAACCGCGGAAGAACCAGATCGTGAGGCCGAGTGGAATCATGAGCACGGCACCGCGCAGGAACGTGAGCCGCACTTCGGCCCAAATGGATTTCTTGTTTTCGTTCATGTGTGTTGCATCATGATTGTTCGTACGCGCTCCAGGTCCTCAGGCGTATCAACTGCAATGGAATCATAAGCTGTGAGGACGGCCATGATCTTGTAGCCGTGCTCAAGAATTCTGAGCTGCTCAAGTTTTTCGGTTCGCTCCAGCGGAGTTTGCGGCATCTGTGAAAACTTCAAAAGGAAGTCCCTGCGAAAAACGTACAGACCGATATGCTTGTAATACAAGTGTCTTGCAATCAAATCCTGCTCCGGAATATCTCTGCCATACGGTGCTGCATTGCGCGAAAAGTACAGGGCGTAGCCGTCCTTGTCGCATACCACCTTTACAACATTTGGATTCGTTAAATCAACAGCGTTGTCAATCCTCCTGACCAATGTTCCTGCAACAATTGCCGAATCCCGTAGAAGCGGCATAATGGCTTCATCAATCGCCGAAGGTTCGATCAGGGGCTCATCGCCCTGGACATTCACAATAATGTGTGTATCCGGTAAGGATGATGCGACAAACGCTATACGGTCCGAGCCGCTCTTGAGTGTCGCCGGCGTCATCACGGCATGACCGCCGAAGGACTGAACTGCGGATGAAATACGCTCGTCGTCCGTGGCAACCAGAACGGCATGCACGTGCTTTGCGCGTGATGTCCGTTCATAGACATGCTGGATCATTGGTTTGCCGCCAATCTCCGCAAGAGGTTTCCCCGGCAGTCTCTCAGAATTATAGCGTGCCGGGATGATTGCGACGATTCTTGTTGAGTCGTTACCGATCACCAATTACCTTCGGTACTTTGAAGAACCGTTCGTTCTTGGACGGCGCATTTCTTAACGCTTCATCGCGCGCAATGGATGCACGCGGTTCATCCGGGCGAAGCACGGTACCGGATGGAATCACCTGTTCAAGCGGTTCGACCGATGTTGTATCAACGGTATTCAAGTCTTCCATGTACAGGAGAATCGTGTTGAGTTCGTCGACCAGTGTTTCCTTCTCCTGAGGTGTGAATGTAAGCCGGGCCAGAGAGGCGACACGTTCCACATCGTTTACGGTAACAGACATTGTGATTCCTTACGACTGCTCCACGTAGTGCCGTTCAATCGCCGTTCGAACGTTTTCCATTAGCTTGAACTCTGCCTCTTTGCCATTTCCTGTAACAACCGGAATCGGGGCATCGAGAATGATATCAATTTTGCCCGGATGAACAATTACGGAGTGCTTGCGCAAGATGTTAAAGCTTCCGTTCACAGTCAGCGGGATGACGGGAACCCCAGCCATCACTGCGAGATGAAACGCGCCCCTTTTGAATGGCTGGAGCTTCCCATCTTCTGTTCGTGTTCCTTCGGCGTACAACAACACGGATGCACCATTCCTGATTGCCTGAGAGGCTTCCTCCAGACTTCGCTTCGCTCCCGGTCCCCGTCCCCGGTCGATGCCGATATAACTTCCCCATTTGAGCCCCCATCCGAAAAAAGGAATGCGCTCAAGTTCCTTTTTATACACAATTCTAATCTGGTCTGGAACGCCCTTGACGATTGCCGGTATATCGAACATACTGGCGTGGTTTGCAACATAAACATAATTTTGCCCGCTCTGGATGTGCTCGATCCCGCGTGCTTGCACCTGGACGCCGCAAATCCACAACAACACCTTCGCCCAGACGCGGGAGTTTGCGTGAAAACCTTTTCCTCCCGGATTCACCGGCAACACCAAGATTGAGGAGAGGCCAAAAGTCAAGGACACAACCACGGCACCGACAAACCGGAGGAACCCGATCACGTTGCTCACCACACCAGACTCACAAGGCACAATTCATAATCAAAAAGCACGGTCACAGTGAACGGGAAAGAAAACAGGAGGTGCAAAGTGCGGCTTGGTAAGGACGGCATCTGGAGGGAGTCCTTCTCCGGCGTTTCAACACGAGCAGGAAGGCCTTGAGATGCCATGACAACTATGAAGAAAAGCTGTTGGTACCCAGTGGTTTGTTTAGATTACGTAAATCGCTGTTGAGAAGCAAGGAATGATTTGGCGCGGTGGTGGGTTATGGATTGTCCTTCTTCTCCTCCCATGCTCTGAACTTCTTCAAGTCCCGCCTCATGGAAGCAAACCAGACACCAAGGAGCGATAGGTCGTCAACAACACCAATGAAGGGAATGTAATCCGGCAAGATGTCGATTGGACTTATGACGTAAACAATGAGCACTGCGAACAGTACCGTTGTGCGCCACGGACCATTGGGATAGGCTCCGGCGCGCCATGTTTTCAACAGTCGCCAAAAGTCTCTCATCAGGAAGGTTCTTTGCTTTGCGGAAGCCGTCGCAGACGAACCACAGACGCGAGAATGGATGTGACCAACACACCTGCCACTACAAGTAAAGACACGAGAATGGGCACATGGAAAAAGTCGCTGATGATCATCTTGGCGCCGACGAACATCAGGACAATGGAAAGTCCCATCTTGAGGTAATGGAACGTGCTGATCACACTTGCAAGAACGAAGTAGAGGGACCTGAGTCCGAGAATGGCAAAAATGTTTGATGAAAATACAATGAACGGATCGCGGGTAACTGCGAACACCGCCGGGATCGAATCCACAGCGAACACAACATCTGTTGTTTCGACCGTGATCAGGACGAGGAATAGCGACGTCATGTGAAGCGTTCCGTTGATTCTCACAAAAAAATCCGGGGAGTCAAAGCCGGTTGCTACGGGGAAGAGTTTCTTCGCGATACGGATAAAAACGTTTTTCTCAGGATGAACCTCAGTGTCATCATGGCGCATCATTTTCCAGCCGCTCACGACAAGAATGAGGCCGAAAATATAGAGAACCCACTCGAATTGCGATATCAAGATTGATCCGGCAACGATAAAGATAAGCCGCATGACAATCGCGCCAAGAATTCCCCAGAACAGGATCTTGTGATGGTACTTCTGGGGCACGGCGAAGTATGTAAAGATGACGATGAAGACAAATATGTTGTCCACCGAAAGTGCCTGCTCGATCAGATATCCGGTAAAGAATTGAAGAGCGGCTTCCGTGCCGGTGCGCGCGTAGGAATCGAACAACCCTGCCCCAAACCAATGGTTCTCGTACATAAAATAGATATACACGTTGAAACTGAGTCCGAGTGAGACCCAGAATGCCGACCATGCAAGGGCCTCGCGGAGTTTCAGCGTGTGGGAGCGCCGTTGGAAAACAAACAGATCGAGAGCGAGAAGGGTAAGAATCAAAGCCCCAAAAAGGAGAAACGGCGTTGTGGAGCCTTCAGGCATGTTCTATTCCTTGCTTGTCCAGGCATTGGGTGAGCCAGAGAGCCATATCGTTCAAGCTTTCCTGAGTGATTTGGTGTCCCATTGGGTATTCCTTATACGTAAGCAATGCATTTGATGAAGCATAAAGTTCACTGCTGCGACGTCCGAATTGAATTGGAATCACAGGATCGTGAGTTCCATGTGCGATGAAAACATTAAGGGTAGATAAATCATTCCATCGGAATGAGGTCGGAGTTCCCTCCGGAACGTAGCCGCTGTTGGCGACAACCCCGTTGAGCATTTCTGGTTTTGTCAGCGCCATGGCGTGCGACATGACGGTACCCATGCTGAACCCGAGCAGGAAGAGATGTTCTTTATTTATTGGGTAACCGGTTAGGGCCGCATCCAGAAAGCCGGAAAGCTTTTCGTAGCTGGACATGAACATATCAGTCACGGGCGAGCCAACGGCATCGAATTCATACCACATGTACCCGCCACCATAGGAAAACGGATATGGTGCCCGAACACTCAGAATGAGAAAACGATCATCCAGATATTCCGAAAGTCCGAGTAGGTCCTCCTCATCTGCCCCGCGGCCATGGAGCAGCACAAGTGTCGGATGAACTTCACCACCCGAAACGCGTGGGGGAAGCACTTTGTGGAGGAGAGGCGCCTGGATCGGGTTCATGGGGATGGTAGGATAACCTCGACTGTCACCCCTTTTTCCGTTTGTATTTCTCTTTGTACTTCTCGTAAAGACCTGTATGCCGGCTGGTAAGGTCAACCTTCCTTCCCTGAATGAACGCCTGTTCGATGTTGCAAATGATCTCGAGCGGATCGCCACTTGTCACAATCAACGTTGCGTCCTTACCCGATTCGAGAGAACCGATGCGGTCCGCCACGCCGAATATCTGGGCGGGTGAAAGGGTGATGGCTTTCAAGGCCTCTTCCTTCGGCAATCCGTAGGCCGCGGCGTTTGCCGCCTGATAGGGGAGACTGCGTTCGTGCGGCGCTTCATCCCGGCTGATAATTGCAAACCGGATTCCGGCGTCATGGAGCTTTTTGGGAAGTACAAAAGGCTCATCGTAAGCTTCATGTCTGCGTGAAGGCATCCTGTGAATGGCTCCGGCGAGAACGGGAATGTCCTTGCTTTTTAACAGGTCGGCTAATCGCCACGCGTCGGCTCCGCCGCCAATAATCAGCCGGATGTCTTCCTTTCCGGCCCATGCAACAGCGGCGTTGATTTGTTGAACGTCACTCGCCCAAACGACAACAGGAACCTTCTTCTCAAGAACGGGAATCATTGCTTCCCAGCGTACGTCCGTTTCGTGAGTAACTCCATTGACCTTCGCCTTTCTTGCCACCATATATGCGCGCGCGTCTGCAAATGCATTGGTGAGTTCAGCAATATTCTTCTCCCGTTCCTTCTTTTGCTCCTCCTCCGTTTGCCGGATATTTGGTGATCGATTGATATTCATGTCCGGCCAGTTCACATAGAGGGCAGACGGCGCCTTCAGCGTCATTTCTTCCCATGTCCACCCATCCATCATCATGACGGCGCCCGTACCCGAGATAAGCCCGCCGCGTGGAGCGGTCATGACCGTGAGAATGCCGTTCGCTCGCGTAACAGGAATAATCTCCGACTCCGGATGGAATGCTACTTCCGCTCGTGCGCCGGGATTGATACGTCCCGTTTCAGTGTAGTCATTAGACGCGCGAACCGCGCCAATCTCCATCAATCCGATATATGTGTCAGGACTAACAAGACCCGGATACACATACTTCCCCGACGCGTCAATGATTTCCGTTCCTTCCGGGAAGGTTGTCAGCACGCCGATGCCCGTGATTTTTCCCTTTTCAAAGAGGATGCTTCCGCGTTGAATGACGGGTCCGGATACCGGGTGGATGGTCGCGTTTGTAATAGCAATTGGGTGGTCCTGATTTTTTCCGGGAATTTGATCCGAGCAAAGTGCCGTTGCAGACAGGCAAATAAGGGCAAGAACAAACAGTGTAGTTTTCATTATCGTGCCTCCTCGATTTCGCCATCGCGATGAGGATGATCATAAGTATCACCCAATTTCTTTTCCGGCTTTGGGCCTTCGCTTCCGCCGCCCTTCTTTGTGTCAAGCGCTTTTTGAACAAGCGCAGCACGTTGACCCGCTACGTCGTCGCGAAGCAGTTGATCTTCAACAATGTCGAAATACTTACGTCCCTCAATCCACGTTTGTTCGCATCGCGTGTATGTCGAAAGAGGATTACCGCTCCAGATTACAAAGTCAGCATCTTTTCCGGGTTCCAGCGAACCTACCCGGTGATCAACTTTCAATTGCTTTGCTGGATTTAGCGTAACGAATTTTAATGCTTCCGTCTCCGGAACGCCGCCGTACTTGACTGCCTTTGCCGCTTCGAGATTCATGCGCCGAGCAAGCTCATCGCTATCGGAATTGAATGAAACAAGAACTCCCTGCTCATGCATCAACGCGCCGTTGTGGGGAATTGCATCATACACCTCCAGCTTGTATCCCCACCAGTCGCTGAAGGAGGAACCGCCGGCCCCGTGTTGTGCCATGACATCCGCAACCTTGTAACCTTCAAGAATATGCTGGAACACCTGTACCTTAAAACCAAGCTCTTCGCCAAGGCGCATTAACATCAGGATCTCGTCCTGACGATAGGAATGACAATGAATGAATCTCCTTCCGCGAAGAATCTCAACGATGGTTTCGAGTTCAAGATCGCGACGGGGTGGGAGACCCGCGTTGGTTTTCTCAAAGGTCTGCCATTGTTGTTCATAATCCAGCGCTGCTTTGAATTCATCGCGGATAATGTGTTCAACGCCCATGCGTGTCTGAGGATAACGCGTTGTGTACCGGTCACCCCAGTTTGCCTGCTTCACGTTTTCACCAAGCGCAAACTTGATGGTTGGCGGCGCGTCCTCGAACTTCATTTCCTCCGGCAGCATCCCCCATCGCAACTTGATGAGCTGCGCCTGTCCTCCAATAGGATTCGCCGAACCATGAAGAACGTGCGCGGCAGTGAGCCCACCGGCAAGCTCGCGGTAAATGCTCATATCCTCGCTATCAATCACATCGCCGATGCGCGTCTCAGCACTGATCGCCTGTCCGGCTTCATTCACGCTTCCGCTGGCGGCAGTGTGTGAATGTGCATCAATAAGTCCTGCCGTGACATGTTTCCCCGTTCCCTCAATGACCACAGCATTGCCCGGTGCCGAGAGGGAAGTTCCTACCTTGACAACCTTTCCTTTTTCAACAACCATGTCAGCATTTTCAATTTTTCCCTGTGGCCCTGAGGTCCAAATCGTCGCGCCCTTGACGAAGACTGCCGCCGGTTGATCCGGAACTCTTGCCCTACCATACTCGCCGAATGGATACACTGGTGGAAATGATGCCGGTTTTGCCGAGGTGGGTTTTGTCGTGTCTGGTTCAGGGACAAAGTCTGCTATTCTCACAGCCGTCCACGTGAATACGGCGCCGTTTGGCAACTCGCCGGTACCCGAGAGGGAACCCTGTTCAACATTCGCGCCCATTCGGATAGCGCCCGGATGTCCGAGAGAATCTCCGGCAAATGAAATGCTCAACCGGGATCCGGAAACGCTGATGGTCTTGAGTTTCACATCTTTTGCCCGTGAAAGTTTTCCCTCAAGATTATCCGCTTCACCCTTGATGGAAAGTGAACATTGTTGAAGCCCAGAAATACCCTTGAATGCAGCTTCCCACGTTCCCCGCGGGTCAACCAAGGGAGACGGTTTGACTTCATATCGAATCCCTTCAATCCAGGTTTCCCGGATGGTCGTCTTCTCTGCAAACAGGTCTCCGTCTGTAACAATGATGTTCGCGATTCTTCCCGGCTCCAGTGAACCAACAGTGTTTTCGACATGGAAGAGTCTTGCGGGAACCGTTGTCAGAGCAGTGAGTGCTGCATCGGCAGACAATCCGCGCTGGACGGCCTTACGCACCTGGCCGAGAAACTTCCCCCGATCCTTCAATGTCGCGCTCGTAAACGCAATTTGAATTCCCGCGCCGTGCAGTCGCTTTGGATTCTCAGGGGCTTCGTCCCAATGCCGCAGCTCTGCAAGGGAGACGTTCAACGCTTCATCTGGTGACTGGACCGCGGGTGGTTCGGGGAAGTTCACCGGAAGAATCAGAGTCCGCTCCGCTGCCTTCACCGCATCCAATCGCTTATACTCATTGCCGCTCCCGCGAATGATTGACGGCAGGGAGAACTCGCGGGCGATCCTGTCTGCGCGAAGCAGGTTCAATTCATCGGAACTCTCGAACACAAGGGGCATCTTCGATGAGATGGAGCTTGTGAGCGATTCAAGAGCTTCATCAATTTCCGGGCGCGTGAGCGTAGGTGATTTTCTGTACGCGTCCATCGCTTTCTGGTACCACTGTGCATCAAGGATCGTCTGCCTGATCAGGGCAATGGTTCCCATAAGTGAACCCGGATACCCGTCGTCACCCGGCATGCGCTCGAACGTAACATGCTGTGCGACTTCGGTCCGTACGATCTGTTTGTTCGCAGTGCCGTCACCAAGATTGACGAAGGCGCTTGAACCGCGGAAGATGCCCTTCGTTGGGACTATCAGTGCCGATGTAATTCCCTGAGCGCGAAGTTTTTCAGCGGTTTTTGAGTCAGGTGTGAATAGTTCGCTGGCACTTTGCTGCGCGAGGATGCCGTTATTCCAGTTGCGTGCGCCGCGCGGTTCGGGAGTCTTCTCTTCGGATTCACCTCCGTCTCCGCCGCGTTGGGGTGCTTTTGGCAAGCCGTAGTCGGAATACGCATCAATCAGGCCGGGATACAGCGTCATGCCCTTCATGTCATAGACACGGGCATCAGGAGGTGTTTCCACCGATGCGCCAACGGCCTGTATGACGCCGTCACGGGCAACCAGAGTTCCTTTCTCAATTACTTTCCCCGGTGATTGAATGATTCGCGCATTGACGAATGCTTGTACTGCCGGCGTGTTCTTGCGAATTCCCTCCGCAGGCGCTGTTTGCGCCCTGAGGATGCACGGACAAATAATTGTCATCAGGATCAAACGCGCGGCGTAGCGTAACGAGAACGTTATCATAGGTTCCCTGTGAATAAATTGATTGTGGGTGGACAACCAGAAATGAAGTGAGGTAGTCGGTTGGCGTCGAAAAAACGCAACGCAATCTAAGAATTCAACAGAGAGGAATCAAGGAAAAGCGGAGTGAGGGTTCCGAAGTCCGGCGGACTATTTGGTTTCCCCCCAGAATAAGAACGTGAGTTACCCTGAAACCGGTACTTCAGGGGAAATGTCAAGAGGGAATCGAATCTTTTTGAGGGGAAGGGTGGTGTGGAATAACAAAGACGAGGACGGCGCGTTTCGAGCCGCCCTCGCTTTCCAAGAGAACCTACTTTGTTACGATCATCTTCTTGATGTCTGAGAACGTGCCGGCGGTAAGTTTGTAGAGATAAACTCCACTTGCTAAGTTCGAAGCGTTAAACTCCAGAGATTTGTAGCCGGCTGTCTGGCGTTCATTTACCAGGACGGAAACCTGCCTTCCCAAAACGTCAACGACCGTAAGATTCACGTCAGCGTCAACGGGCAGAGTGTATCGTATAGTCGTTACTGGATTAAACGGATTCGGGAAGTTTTCTCTGAGAGAAAACTCTCGTGGGAGTTCTTCCGTTTCCACCGGGTTGTACGAATTTCTCCAATCGACTGCGGAACAGTCAACAATAAGAACATCTGACGCCGTCGCATGATTGTTTTGGTTGTCGAAAGCAACAATGTAGTAACGTCTGTCGCCGCTACCATTGCCGACAACAACTCCTGGATCAGTATAAATTGATGAATCTGAACCA
>Ga0187893_10000515_pt1 | contig 100863 bp, 77 predicted proteins | sample MA1701074metaG_FD_139574 | JGI IMG/M metagenome (GOLD analysis project Ga0187893, IMG submission 139574) | White microbial mat communities from a basaltic lava cave in the Kipuka Kanohina Cave System on the Island of Hawaii, USA - MA170107-4 metaG ...
CACGGGACCAGGACTTTTACGAGAGCGTCGTCAAGGAGTTCGTCCGTGCCGTGTATCCCGAGTCGGAGCAGCGCGAGCGCCGGCAGCGCTTCTACCTGCCCGGCGACGGCCCGGCACAAGCGTTCGAGCTGGTCCTGGACGATGCGCTGGCAGCCTATCCGGACAAGACGATTCTGTTTCTCTTCGACGAGTACGAGATTCTCGAATCGAAAATCGATCGCGGCGAGTTGAGCCGGATGGTCATCCCGTTCCTCGCCGGCCTGCTCGAGCGAAAGCGCCGGATCTCGTTCATCTTCACGGGGTCGAGGAACCTGGAGGAGCGGTCGACGTTTCATTGGCGCCTGATGATGGGCAAATCGCTCTACAGGAAGATCAGCTATCTGACGCCGCAGGACACCGAACGGCTCATCCGGCATCCGGTGCAGGGGCTGGTCGACTACGATCCCGGGGCAGTCGCGTCGATCTGCCGGCTCACCAGCGGCCAGCCCTTCTACACCCAGGTGATCTGTCAGAACCTGATCGACCATCTCAACGAAGTGCGTGGCCGTACGGTGGCACCGAAGGATGTGCTGACGATCGTCGATGGCATCGTCGACAATCCGCTGCCGCAGATGATCTACTTCTGGGACAGCCTGCCCTCCGATGAAAAGGTCGCGCTCTCGCTTCTGGCGGAGACCCTGAGCGACGAGACGTCGTGGGACACCGCCGAGCGATTGCTGGCCGACGCCGAGAAGAAGGGCGTCGCGATCGCCGTCGATCTCGCCGACCTGCGGGCCGCGCTGGAGCGCCTGTTCGAAAAGGAACTGCTCGCCAAATCGGCCGATCGCGCCTTCCAGTGCCGCATCGACCTGTTGCGACACTGGATCCGCCGCACGCACTCGATCTGGCAGGTCGTCAAGGAAGCCGCCAGCGTGCCCCATGCCGACGTCTAGACGACCGGCGAGGACACAGAATCCCTACCTCAACCGCGTGATGATCCGGGAGGTGTCCGATTTCTACGGCCGGCGCCGCGAGGTGGCCAAAATCTTCGCGCGTATCGGGGCCCCGCGCCCCCAGTCGGTGGCGATCGTCGGCGAGCGCCGAATCGGCAAATCCTCTCTGCTCAACTACCTGTGCCAGCCGGAGATCCGCAGGCACCACCTCGAAAATCCAGAGGCGTATACGTTCGTCCTCATCGATCTGCAGGAGCAGCGCGAGATTGGAATCCCGGCGTTTTTCGAGAACCTGTTCCGCGGCATCGAACAGGCGCTTGGCCGGCCGCGGCCTCCGGATCTGCCCGCCGATTACGAGGGCGCACGCCGGGCGCTGCTGCGTCTGCAGGAAGAGGGACGCAAGATCATCCTGCTCTTCGACGAGTTCGATGCCATCACGCGCAATCCGAATTTCCCGGAGGAGTTCTTTTCGTTTCTCCGCGCGGTGGCGAACAAGTACGACGTCGCGTACGTGACGACCTCCGGGCGCGATCTCCAGCAGCTCTGTCACGCCGAGCGCATCGCCGATTCGCCTTTTTTCAACATCTTCTCGAACCTGTTCCTTACGCGGTTCGAGCCAGAGGAGGCACTCGCCCTGATCAGGGAGCCGTCGGAGGCGGCGGGCATTCCGCTTGCGCCGCACGCGGCCGACATCATCGAGCTGGCAGGGCGCTTTCCCTTTTTTCTGCAAATGGCCTGTGCGGCTTTCTTCGAGCGTCTCGCTGAAGGACTCGAGCTCGACCTCGTTCAGCTCCATGCCAGTTTCCGGGAGGAGGCCGACCCGCACTTCAAGTACATCTTCGACCATTTCGACGAGGATCAACGCGGCGTCCTCACCGATCTGGTCGAGGGTCGCTCGGTGCCGCCAAGCCGTTCGTATCTGCTCAACAGGCTCAAACGCGACGGCTATCTGCTCGAAGACAACGGACGCGATCGTCTCTTCTCGTCCGCCTTTGCCATGTGGCTGCAGGAGGGACACCTCACGGGTCGGTCTGCCCGCCCCGGGCCAGGCGACAGCAACCCGCCGGGTCGGAACGCTCCCGATCATGGAGCGGTATCCGTCGGCGGACGGCAGATCGGCGCCTATCAGATTCTGGCGCGCCTCGGCGGAGGCGGCATGGGCGAGGTCTATCGCGCACGCGACACGAAATTGGGGCGTGACGTGGCCATCAAAGTGCTCGCCGGCGCAGTCCTCGGCGATCGGGATAGAGTCGCCCGGTTGGGACGCGAGGCGCGTCTGCTTGCCGCGCTCAATCACCCACACATCGCGGCGATCTACGGCTTCGAGGAAGGCGGCCCGGCAGAATCTGGACACACAGATCCTCCCGCGCTCGTCATGGAGTTGATCGACGGTCCGACGCTCAGCGATCGCCTGGCCGGGGGCGCGTTGCCGGTCGCGGAGGCTCTGACGATCGCGCGTCAGATCGCCGACGCCCTGGAGGCAGCCCACCAGAAAGGGATCATCCATCGCGACCTCAAACCCGCCAACATCAAAGTCACCCGTGAGGGCATCGTGAAAGTGCTCGACTTCGGGTTGGCGAAGGCGCTCGCTGATGATGCGTCGGGCCCCGATTTGTCGCATGCCACGACCTTGAGCACGATGGTGACGCAGGAGGGCACGATCCTGGGTACGGCGGCCTACATGAGTCCGGAGCAGTCGCGAGGGCAGGCCGTCGACAAGCGGACCGACATCTGGGCATTCGGCTGCGTGCTGTACGAGCTGCTGACGGGGCGCGCCCCCTTTACGGGCGAAACGTTGTCGGACACGATCGCCCGAATCCTCGAACGGGAGCCGGAGTGGAGGCTGTTGCCTTCCGCACTCCCAGCGGGCATTCAACGCCTGCTCCAACGGTGCCTTCAAAAAGACTCCAAACAGCGGCTACACGACATCGCCGACGCCCGAATCGAGCTCGACGAGACGCTGACAACGCGACAGCCCCGGGCGTCCATTGTCAGTTGGATACAGGATGTCTTCAACAGGCGGGCGCGGCCGTAGAGCAGGAGGCTGTCAGGTGCGAGGACGGCGCACCGGCTGGCGCTCGCTCACCCGGATCGCGGGCGGAAAGTCGCGCTGCTTGACATCGTGCCGACCGGCTATGTCTGGTTTCACGCGAAAGACGATCCACGGCGCGTGCGAGGACTACCGCGCCGCGGCGACAATCGATCTCGAGCACGACGAGGCCGATCACCAGGCGGGACGGAAGATGGCGGGGCCGGCGCTGGTGTTGTGGGGACGCCGCAGCGCCGTCGGGCAGCTGTACGCCGACGTGCTGGCGATCTGGCGCGAGGCGGCGAGCGACCTCACGGGCGGCCCCGTCGAGAGCGGGCACTATCCCCAGGAGGAAGCGCCGCAGGCCGTGATCGAGGCCTTTGAACGCTTCTTCGTCTAGGGCTCGGCACTCAGATCGATGTAGACGGTGTTCAGGCGGTAATACAACGCGTCGCTGAATGCGCCGGCCTCGACCAGCGGCCTGAGAGGCGCGGAAGCTGTGCTCACCACCTGCGGCCGGCCGGTCCTTGAATCGAGCCACTCGAACAACCGGCGTTGTTCTTCGGGCGTCAGAAAGTCGACGTCTCGAAGGACCACGGGGCCCGGATGCGATGACACTGGAAGGCGCGGTGGGGCGTCCTGGCACCGGATCACGAGAGCCGCGTCGATTTCCGGTACATGAGCGCGTACGAGATCCTCGACGCGGCGTTCCGGTCCCACGAGGAGCACGTTCGCCCTCGTCAGCCGCGCGAGGCTGAGATCGGTGTGAACGCCTCGCTCATCGCTGCGTTGCGGCGTCGAGGCGTATGGCTGAGTCGCTGGGCCCCCTCCGAAAGGGAGCCTAAATAGATCCGCCAAGGACACGCCTCCTCTGGACTCGAATTGCGGTGCGGAATTTATATTCGAAAGGGGGGCAGCGCTATCGGGAAGATGCCGCAACAGACCTAGGGAAGATCCCTTACGCGACGTGTTCCCCCCTTCCACCAAGGCTCACGCGTTCTCGAGCCATCCCTGGAGGACGGCGTACTTCACAATGTCGATACGTCCGCTCAAGTCGAGCTTCCGCATCGCGTTGGCCTTGTGCGCTTCCACGGTCTTGACGCTGAGCGTCAGGCGCGCCGCGATCTCCTTGTTGCCGTAGCCCGATGCTATCAGTCGCAGCACTTCCGCCTCGCGATCGGTGAGCGTCGATGCGACGGTCTTTGCTCGCCGTCCGGGCTTGCCGATGAATCCGCCGATGAGCCGCGGAGTCAACGTCGAGTCCAAGTACTGTCCGCCCGCCGCGACGCCGCGGATCGTCTGCAACAGCTCGGTGGGCGCGCTGCGCTTGAGCACGTAGCCCGAGACACCGGCACGCAGGAGCTCCTGCAAATACGCATCGTCACTATGCCGCGTCAGCGTGACGATGGCGGCATCTGGTTGGGCTTTCTTGAGTGCACGGGTTGCCGCGAGGCCGTTCATGCCGGGCATCGAAATGTCCAGGACGACGACGTCCGGCTTCAGCGCCAACGCCTGCCGCACGGCAGCTTCGCCATCGCCGGCCTCGGCGACGACTTTCATGTCGGGTTCGCCGTTGATCAGCAACTTCAGCCCGTGCCGTACGGTCTCGTGATCGTCGGCCAGGAGGATGCGCAGCGCTCGGCGCTTGTCAGCCACGATCGACCACCTCTGGGACGCGCGCCGGAACGGCCATCCGCACGAGAATGGTCGTCCCCTTGCCCGGGGTCGATTCCACCTGCAGGTTGGCGCCCACGAGAGCGGCGCGCTCCCGCATGCCAACGAGCCCGAACCCGCCCGCCGCGCCCTTGTCTGGCTGCTCGAATCCTACCCCGTCGTCCTCGAGAACGAGCAGGACGCAATCGGATCGCCGCTCGAGGATCACCTCGACGCGCCGGGCGCGCGAGTGCTTGGCGACATTGTTGAGCGCTTCCTGCGCGATGCGGTACAGCGCGGTTTCCACCTCCGATGGGAGGCGATCGTCCAGCAGCCCGGAGGTGTGCAGTTCGGCCGCGATGCCAGCGCGCCGCGACCATTCCTGTATGTAGTTGGCCAGCGCCGCTCGAAGGCCCAGGTCGTCGAGCGCTGTCGGACGGAGCTCCCACACGAGTTGATCGACATCGCGATCGAGCCGCTCGGCTATGGCTTCGAGCGCTGTGAGGTGGCCGGCGAGATCGGTCCCGGGCCCGCACGCCTTCTTGAGCGCGCCGATCCGGAAGCTCAGGGCCGTCAACTGCTCGCCGAACTGATCGTGCATATCGCGAGCGATCCGGCGGCGTTCGTCCTCCTGCACGAATACGAGGTGCCCCAGCAACTCGGTGCGGGCCCGCTCGGCGTCCCGTTTCTTGCGCTCGGTCAAATCGAAGTGGGTGCCAACAATGCGGATCACGGGACCACCGGGTTCGCGCCGAACCGGGAACCCACGCGACAGCACGTGGATGTAATGTCCCTCTTTGTGTCTGAGGCGAAATTCGGCCTCGTACGTCTGTTGCCCGCGCGCGACGCTCTCGTGCGCACGATCGGCCGCTGCTCTGTCGTCAGGATGCACGAGGCGCTCCCAGGCACTGATGTGTGGCTCGATCTCGTCATCGGCGTAGCCCAGCATCTGCTTCCATCGAGACGAGTAGACCACCGAGTCGGTCTCGAGGTTCCAGTCCCAGATGCCCTCTTGCGCGCCGGCAAAGGCCAGCGTGAGTCGTTCCTCGCTCTCGCGCAGCGCCAATTCCGTGCGCTTTCGTTCGGTGATGTCGAGATGCGTACCCACGATGCGCACCACCGGCCCGGTGCCTTCCCGGCGGATGGGCAGCCCTCGCGTCAGCACCGTGATGTAGTGACCGTTCTTGTGGCGAAGCCGGAATTCCTCCTCGTAGGTCCGCTGGCCACGTGTGACGGCATCGTTCAGCGCTTCCGCGCGCGGTCTGTCCTCAGGGTGCAGCAACTGCTCCCAGGCACGGACGTTCGGTTCAACCTCGTCGTCCGCGTAGCCGAGCATTTCCTTCCAGCGCGGCGAATAGACGACGGCGCCCGTCTCGAGATTCCAGTCCCACACGCCCTCCCGGGCCCCTGCGAACGCCAGACTGAGCCGCTCCTCGCTCTCGCGCAGCAGCGCCTCCCGCCGCTTGCGTTCGCGGATGTCGCGCACGATCACCTGAATCGCCTCGTCCTCCCGACCGGACAGCCGCGTCGCATTCACTTCGACGTCCGTGACGGCTCCGTCGAGCCGCACGATTCTCTCCTCGACCGGAGGCAGGGGCTCGCCTCGCATCGACCGCTCCAGGACGCCTTGGATGACGCCGTGACTGTCGCGGTGAAACAGGTCAACGAGCGCGGTCCCGCGAAGCTGTCCGGGGTGTGACGCCCTCAACAGACGCACGGCGGCCGGGTTCAGGAATTCGACACGGCCATGCTGGACGATCAGAATGCCGTCAGGCGACGCGTCCACGAGACGGCGATAGTGAGTGTTGGCGTCGTCGGGCGCTTGCTCACCCATCGATGGCAGTCTAGTCTCGCGCGATGACGATTCCAAGTCGAAGACTGCCGCTGACCCACCGCGGCTCCTCGGGTACGACGGAGCGTCAGGTCAGATGGCCAGCTGAGCTAATGTGTCCCGAATGTCTGCGGATCAACATTCTTCACCGCGGACAGTGCCGTTCTTGGACCAGTCACCGCTCCACACCCGCCGCCCGCGACGATTTCCTACAGCGGGAAGCTCGAGATCTTCACGGCGCGCGGAACGCTCGTCACGCGGGAAACCGGGATCTTCGACCAGGAGGCGGGCGTATTCAGCAGCTTCGACGTTGTCGACCCGGAGATCAGCAGCGGGAGATTCGCAGGAGCGACCGGCACCCTCTTTATCGGGGGCACCACGATCAACGGTCAGTTCGTCACAACGGTGTTAACGGGAGAACTCTGTCTAGACTAATCTAGCTCTTCGTCGTGGGGCGAGGATGCTGGGCGTCGTGCGTCCTAGTCTGCGGCCGTACGCGAACGTCCGAAACAAGCCGCTTAACCTCCCTGCGAACCTGGCGCGGGGACACTTTCTGGGACAATCTCGCACATACGCGATCGCACCCTGATAGCAGTTCCCCGTAAGTTATTGCGTTGGCGGAGGGAGAGGGATTCGAACCCCCGAGCCCCTTTCGGGGCTAACGGTTTTCAAGACCGCCGCCATCGACCACTCGGCCATCCCTCCGCGGCGAACTCGCCCGGCGATCCGCGGGGCTGACGCGCCCGCGGCCATTCGCCATTGTACCGCGCAGTACCGACGAGGTATCCGCCGCCATCGCGGGAGCGCTGCGACCCGTTGCGACAGTTTGGTGGCCCCGAGAGATCGCCAGTGGACGAGGACCCGTGAGAATCGCTACCCGGCCGTTTCATGCTGGAAACCGTCTGCGTCGACCAGCCCTAGAGACGACACGTCCGGGACGGAGAGGACGTCCGGCAAGTCGTCGCCGCTCTCCTCGTCGGTCGGCATCACATGTCCGAGCTCCGGCTGCGTGATCTGGTTCATCAACGCTCGGATTTCTGCAGGCCGCATCGGTACGCCGCTCGAGGGCCCGGTCCGCGCTACGCTGTCGCCGCGGCGCGCGGCTCAGCGCAAGAACGTCGTGACGTACCGGGCAACACCTGGAATCTGCGCGTTCCAATGAATCCGCTTTGGACCGATGTCGCGTGCTGAAATCGTTCGTCACAATCTGGAGTTCCCGCTCCCGTCCCTCGGCACGTTCGACGCCGTGGTGTCCAGCTTTGCGATTCATCATCTGGTCCACGAGCGCAAGCGCCAGTTGTATGAAGAGGTCTGGGACGTGGTGGGCATGAGCGGTTTCTCCAAGCCATCGGCATTGCCGCCCGGAGGAGGACCCGTCGAACAAGCTTCTGGACGTTCACACCCAGTTGGAGTGGCTCCGTGAAGTTGGCTTCGCGGATGTCGACTGCTACTGGAAATAGCGCGAACTTGCGCTTCTCGTGGGTCGGAAGCCGCCCGATGCGGCCGCCTAGCATGCGCGAACTCTGCGCAGCACGATGAGCGATTGGGTGTGCATCAGCCGCGACTGCAGTCGCGCCGAGGCGGAACGTATCGGCCAGGGTGACGCTGATGCGCTTACCGATTATCGCGCCGGTATCGCTCGACGGCTCGCCGCGCGGCGTCGGCGCGTGAGATACCAGGCGCGCGGGCCATCTCGCCCTCAATGAGTCGCTCGGCCTGTTGCTCGTTGCCCAAGCAAATTCGGCGCAACTGTTTCTCCGCTGCGTGCCCGCGGCCGCGGTGAGCAAGCCAGAGCCACATCACGCCCACAACGGCTGCGAGCAGGATCAACGGCAAGTGGTTGTTCATACGGCGACACAACTTTGTCATTTGGCATTCCATCCTGTCGACAGCGTCGTCAGTGCTGTGGTGACCGAGGACATGAGACAGTTCGAAACGTTCCGCGGGTGCTGGGCGAAACGACCGTCATCGTGACGCCAGACGAACCGAATAAGACCATCACGCTTCAGATTGCCGCACCGAAGCGGTCGTGACGCCAGGAGCTGACTCGGCGGGGTGGAATCGCGCCGCGCGTTGACCAGCACGAACATCCGACGCGGCATCTATTCAGTCATCGCACGGGCCACGCGTTGGTTGGCCTCTACTGGCGACACGTTCCTAATCCTGTGTAGCCAACGTGTAGCCACCAGCGGGGGCGGTCCGCCTGTCGTCATTGTCATCACCCGCGGCTGCCACCCATCGGCTGTCGGCGACAACTTCAGTTAACGCCGGCAGAGGGCGCCCGGGTGGGTCGTCGACGTCACCTGCCGCAACCCTTCCAGCGACAGTCCGTTGCGCGTTCAGAAGTTGGGTTCCGCCAACGGTCTGTGTGTTGCCTGCACAGTGGCGCGTGCAACGCCTCACCTTCACACGAGTGGATCCGAATCCTTCTCTCCAGGTCCTCGTTCTGGCCTCCTGCGCTCTCGCCGCGTCGGTGCCGGCGAATGCGCAAGCCCCGCCGGAGTTCGAACGCATCGGCGTGCAGCTCCATCGCGACTACCTGCGGCTGCAGCCGTTCGAGCTGCTCGACACACAGAGCGGCAACATCATGCTCACGATACCGATGTTGTCCCTGCCGGGGAACGCCGGGCGCACGCTCGACTTTCGGCTGACGTACAACGCCAACGTCACGACGGTTGGAGTCGCCCCGTGGGTGTTCGGGATTGCGGGCATGCCGATGCGCGTCGACGAACAGGCGACGCCCGGCCCGAGGCCCGATCTGCCGATCACGATTGCCGAGACCTGGGGCATCACACCGCTGGTCCACATGGCCGATGGCGGCACGCGAAAGACGATGTTCACGGCCAACCCGAGGACATCGACCCGCATGGTCACGACCAGCAGTTTCTGGCGATACGATCGCGACGAGAACAAGCTCTCCCTCCCCGACGGCACCGTCTGCACGTACGCCGATCCGCAGGGCCGACTCACCGAGATTCGCGATGTGTACGGCAACACGGTGACATTGATATGGAACGCCAACGCCCTACTCGTCCGGCAGGACCTCGACAGTCAGTTGAGAGAGATCGAGTTCGACCTCAATGCGAAAGGGTTGCCGACCGTGATGCGGTTCGACAGCCAGACGTGGGCGTATCACTACGAAAACGGCAACGATGACGAGCTGACGCGCACGGTCCCACCGAGAGGACCGGGTTGGACGTTCCAATACGGCGTCCCCATTGAGCCGTTTCGGCGGCTCACATCCCTGACGACGCCACACGGCGGTCGGATCGACTACGAGTACAGTCCCCACTCTCTGACGCCCACCAGCTACCAGGTGCTGCTCGATTGGCGCAGGACGACCGATCGGGGGAGCAACACGCCGGACTCGTGGCGGATCGAGTACGTGCCCATCTCTTCGGGATACAGCGAGCAGACGACGATCACGACGCCGACGGGCCGGCGCCTGACGTATGTGTACCGGCCGGTGTGGCTGTCGAATCCCGACGTCACCCAACCTGACGTGCTCATCGACGGTACGATCGTGCTCGTCAGCACGACGCTCGAAGATGCGACCGGTGGACCGCCCCTCGAATCCGAGCACCGAACCTACAGGCAACTGCCCACGACCTGGTGGCCTGACGGCTCCACGCATTTCGACGCCGTCGTCCCGGCGCAACGCGAGATATCGCGCGCCGGACGGACGTACCGCACATCGCTGCAGTACGGCAGCGCCGGGCCGCTCGACGACTTCGGCGACTACCATCAACCGAGCCAAATTACGGAGGAAGGCGAGCTGACCCGCGCGATCACTCGAAGCTACTTCCACCTCTCGACATCCTATGTCCGGGGACTTATCGCATCGGAAACGGTCGCGGCCGGAGGCGAGTCCTGGACCCGAACGTGGAATTACGACACGGCCACCGGCTTCAAGACACGGCAGACGGAGTTCGGTACGAGCATCGACGGGGGAATCCCGACGACATTTGCTGCGGATGATCGCGGCAACGTACGCGCGATCACCAGCGCCACCAAGAAGACGACGACGTTCGACTATAGCTGGGGTCAGGTCAGCGCCACACACACCCCCGAACACACGACGAGCCGCAGCATCAACGCAGACGGAACGATCGCGTCGCAGACCTCCGCAGGGCGCACCACGGCGTTCACATACGACGCCCATTACGACACGTTTCGTGTGACACGAACCCAACCGCCCGGTGGCACGAATCCGATCGCGATGGACTACGACCTGGCGGCCGCCGCCTGGGTCCGGATGACGCGGGGCACGAGCGTGGAAACAACGACGCTGGATGGTTTCGGTCGGCCGGTGCAACTCGATAAGAACAGCATCGGTGTGACCGCACGGACCGAGTACGACGCCGAGGGTCGCACGGTGTACGAAGGGTATCCAGTGACAGGCACGGCCGATCTCGGCAGCGCGCTGGAGTACGACGCGCTGCATCGCCTGACGCGTCGCACCAATCCCGACGGGACGAGCACCGCCCGGAGCTATGGTCCCGGGACGGTGACGGTCGTTGACGAGGAAGGGCGGACAACGCTGCAGACATGGGGGGCCTTTGGCGATCCCGATCAGGCGCGGCTGCTGAGCCTCACGGATGCAAGGAGCCAAACGTGGAACTACACGTATCACCCGCTCGGTCAGCTGAAGGTCGTGACGGCGCCGGATCTGAGCACGCGCACCTGGCTGTTCAACGCGCAGAACCGCTTGAGCAGCGAGAGGCACCCTGAGTCTGGCGCCATGGCGTACCAGGCATATGACGCCGCCGGCAATCTGGTTCGAAAGAGCGATGCGAATGGCACCGTGTTCGAATACGCCTACGACGGGAACGATCGCCTCCGCACGCTGACGGCGCAGCACGTCGTTACGACGATCACCTACGAACCTGGTTCCGACAATCGGCTCTGGATGAGTAATGGCGACGTCTCCACGACGTTCGCCTACGACGCCGCCGGACGCCTCGTCCAGCGACAGGATGAGATCGGTGGATACGCCTTTGCCACGACCTACGGATACAACCGCAACGACCAGGTGACGACACTCGCATATCCCTCCGGGCGCATCGTCGGCTACGACCACGATGGCGGCGGTCGCATCACGCGCGTCCTAGAGACCGCGGCGGGCCGTCACTATGCCTTCGGGATGACGTATCACCCCTCCGGTGCGTTGGCGACTTACACCGCGGGTAACACGATTCGCACGACGATTGCGTACGATCCCGCGCGATATCGGGTCCAGAGCATCTCCGCAGGGGCGCTCCAGCTCACCTACGGTCCCTACGACAGAGTAGGGAATGTGCTCGCAATCGGCGATTCCAGGGCGGGGATGGGACATGCGTTCACCTATGACTCGCTCGATCGGCTCGAGACCGTCATCGGGCCTTCCTATTTCATCGGCTATGGCTACGACGCGCATGGCAATCGTCAGACGGCGTACGCCAACACATATGCGTATGACCCGGCCACGCTGCGCCTCATCGAGCAGAACGGCGAGCCGTTCACGTACGACAACAACGGCAACCTCAAGACAACGGCGACTCGCAGCTTCACATACACCGCAGAGAACCTGCTCGAATCGGCGCTTGTCGCGGGCGGCACAATCACGTACGCGTACGACCCTGACAGCTGGCGCGTCACGCGGACGACTGCAACTGACGCGACGTATTACGTACGGGGTATGCATGGCGAGCTCCTCAGTGAATTCAAGGTGCCGACCAGCGGTGCGGCAACGGTGCGCGACTACGTGTATCTCGGTTCCCGCCTCGTGGGCGCCATCGAGAAGCCGATCACGCTCGCATCGAACGACATCTACGGGACGATCACTCCAAACGGGCCCTCGGTCACTCGGTCGGTGCCGGCTGGCAAGCGCGTGCTTCTGCAGTTCACAGGTGTTGCGGGCCACCGCTACCGCGCCGCGGCGCGGCTGACTGGGGGGGATTTCGGCTGTGGCGCCTGGCTCGAGCTGCGCACGGCTGCCGGTGAGTTGGTGGCGAACGCCTCAACGAACGAGGGATGCTCGTCCCTGCTGTTGGAGCCGGTCATCCTTCCGACGTCAGGCACGTATTTCGTGGTTCTCGATCCGCTCGGTTCCGGCACAGGCACGGCCGTCGCCCTGTTGTACGACATTCACGGCACCATTACTGCTGATGGCCCGAGCGTCAGCGTCACGGCGACCAATGGTCAGCGCATGTTGCTCGAGCTTCAGCCCGTGGTCGGGAGCCGGTACACCATCGTGGGCGACCTCACCAGCGGGACGTTGGGCGCCAGTTGGATGGACTTTCGGACAGCCCAGTGGGTACAGGTGCCTCGCGCTCTGGACGCGTTCACTGACCTTCGGCTGATCACCTCGTCGCCTGTGTCGTCGTCACTGGTGCATTTTGTGGTGCTGGATCCGAGCGGAACCAATACAGGCACAGCCGATCTCACCGTGTATTCGTTCGTGGATGTCGTTCGAACAATTACGGTGGACGGTCCCGCGGTAGACGTGACAACCACCACGCCCGGACAGAATGCGCTCTTGACATTCAGCGGAACGGCGGGGCAGCGAATCAGCTTCTGGGGATCATGGACGCGCGCAGGCTCCTATAACCTCAACACAGCGGTCTTCCGACTCCTGAAGCCGGATGGAACCCAGCTCGCGAGTACAGGCGTCGGACCGTTTGGCAGCTGGTTCATGGAGCCGGCGACCTTGCCTGTCTCGGGGACGTATACCGCCAAGATTGACCCCTCGATGATGTCAATCGGGACCGCTCGGATCCAGCTGCACGACGTGGTGGATGTGACGGGGGCGATCGCGCTTGGTGGGCCAGGCGTCAATGTCACGCTGACAAAGCCCGGCCAAAACGCGACGTTGACCTTCGCCGGCACTGCGGGACAACGTATCAGCGTCCTGTCGCCGAATTGGGGAAACACCGCCGTAAGGCTCATCGTGAAGAAACCCGACGGAACAACCTTGAGCACTGGAAGCGGCAATGGCACTGTCTTCGTCGACACTGTCGCATTACCTGTTTCTGGCACGTATGCCGTTTCGATCGATCCGTTGCTGACAGGAACAGGGACGACGACAGTGACGGTCTATGAGGTCGTGGATGGGACGGGCAGTATCACGATCGATGGTCCCGCTGTTCCAATATCGGTCAGGACTCCAGGCCAAAAGATTCGCCTGACGTTTTCTGGGGTCACCGGTCAACGAGTCAGTGTTTGGGGGGCTAACGCGGGAACAGTTTTGCTCTACATGCCGCTCGCTGTGCTGAAACCCGATGGAACGACACTCGCCAGCATGACTGGCGGGAACAATGCGTTTCTTGAGCCGCCTGCCTTGCCTGTCCCAGGTACGTACACCGTCCTGGTAGATCCATATCAACACCACACCGGAAGCGGCACGGTCCGGCTGTATGACGTCGCGGATGTCACTGCCGGAATGACGATCGGTGGACCAGCTGTACAGGTCACGACCACCAAGCCCGGACAAAAAGCGCGGCTGACGTTCAGTGGGACCGCCGGCCAGCGAATCAACGCCGTCGGCACGCGGGTATCGTCCACAGGGTACCTGTTCTGGCCATTCGCCGTCCTCAAACCCGATGGAACGACCTTCGCGAGCGTCTCGGCACCGCTTGGACCAGCATCGCTCGGCCCGCTCACGCTGCCTGCGACGGGAACCTACAGTGTCCTTGTTGATCCGCGCGAAACGGCGACAGGCACGGCGTCTGTCACGGTGAGTCCGGCCCCATGACCACGACATGATCAAAAGTTGCGCCATGAACCGAATCGTCGCTCCTGCACTCATCGCCCTCCTTCCAGTCTGCGCGCAGGCGCAGACTGAAACCGTGACGTACTACCACACCGACGCCATCGGGTCAGTGCGTATGGTGACTGACGCGGCGGGACAAATCCTCGCCCGGTACGACTATCAGCCGTTTGGCCTGCTGCTCGATCAGAATCCGTCCCCGCCTCCAGAACAGCGGCAGTTCGCGGGGAAGGAGCGAGATGCCGAGACCGGCTTCGACTACTTCGGTGCGCGCTCTTACCAGGGCTTCACGGGGCGGTTTACGACGGTCGACCCGGTGCTCGAAATCGAGCAGGCGCTCGTCGTTCCACAGCGGTGGAACCGATACACATATGTGAGTAACAACCCGCTGCGCAAGGTCGATCCCAACGGCGGGTACGAAATAGACGTACACCTGTATTTGACACGAACATTGGCGTGGGCCGCGGGCATCGCGAGCCCGTTTGCGGATCGTATCGCAGCAGCTAATCAGGGGGTTGACGACACCGCGTCGACCGGCCCATTTCGCTCGCGATCAGCACGACGAGATTTTCACTTCACCGATGCTGCCAGGCGTCGACAGCTTTGGGATACATTCGAACGCTCGGGATCGGCAGAAGATCTCGGCGTGTTTTTTCACACTCAGCAAGACTCGTTTTCCCACGAAGGGTATGGTCCGACCTTCGGGCACCTTTTCGCCAATCACAGGCCCGATCGAACATTCGTGACGCCAGAGCGCGCGGACGCCATGGCGCGAGACACGTTCGATCGACTCAGGATAGCGGCACAGAGATTGGGCGAAACGGGTGGTATCCCATGGGAGACCGTCCGACCTTTCGTGATGCGATTCAATCGAGCCAGAACCCTGGACGACAAAGTACGGATTCTCGACGAGTTGCGCAAGGTAATTGACGAACGTTCGGAACAATGAGCCGCGCGAGAATCGCAGGCTTTCTAGCGTTCGCGTGCGAGGAGACGCGTGCTTAGGCGACACCGAAAGACGATTTGGGTGCTGAGGACATTCACGGCGGCAGGAGCGCTGCTCAGCGCATACGGCTGGTGGTTTCACCTCAGCGTCGGCCCAACCCATGGCGCTGGCCTTGAACTTGGCCTCGTTGGTGGACTGTTGGCCGCTGGAACGCTGATACTCCTCCTGCGTTGTCGCGAGAGCCACCCTCGAGAGCCCCAATAACTCCGGCTGGCACGGGCCGCGCGTTGCGGCTGTCGCACCATAGAGTCGAACCGTTCTCTGTGAGTCACGGTCACTCATTTTCGCAAGCGCGTCAGAAAACGTAGACGGCGCCGGCGTCCCGCACCGAATTGTCATTCTGGTCGCCGTCGATCCCCGACCCGCTGTCCTCGGCATTGGCCGCCACCGCCAATGTCCCCCCGTCGGCCGAGAGCGCCACCCCGCTGCCAAACTGATCGAACGCGTCGGCGTTCGGCGCCTTGATGTACGCGTGCTGCGTCCAGCGCCCCGCATGCCGGAGGAAGACGTAGACCGCGCCTGATTCCGGCGCCGAGAAGTCCTCCGGAGGTGCCGTGAATCCCCGGCCGCCGCCCGCCTGGCCCGGCGCGCCCACCGCGAGCACGCTGCCGTCGCGGCTGAGTGCCAGCCGGATCCCGAACAGGTCGGTCGGCCCGATGTTGAACGACTTCACGTACGCCTGCTGCCGCCACGCGCCCTGGGCCCGGGCGTACACGTACACCGCGCCCGCCGATCCTTCGTCGGCCGGCGCGCTGCGCTGATCGCCGTCGATCCCGCGCGAAAGGCTGTCCTCGTCCGCCGCAGCCACGGCGAGCGTGCTGCCATCGGCACTGAGCGCGATCGATGAGCCGAACGCCGAGTTGCGAATGGTGTTCGACGCCTTGACGTACGCCTCCTGCGCCCACGCGGTGCCGCGACGAACGAACACATAGGCCGCGCCGGAACCGGGTGCCCCCTCGTCCACGGCGCCGTTCACGCCTCTCGCGCCGCCGTCCTCGTCGTACCCGCACACGCCGAGAGTGTTGCCGTCGCCGCTCAGCGCGAGGCAGAACCCGAACCGGTCGCCGCCCTGCGCGTTCGACGCCTTGATGTAGGCCTGCTGCGTCCACGTGGTGGCGCGGCGGACGAACACGTAGGCGGCGCCCGCGTCGGGGGCCGAATTGTCCGCCTGATTCCCCTCCACGCCGGTCGCGGCGCTTCCTTCCGACTGCGCGCCGACGGCGAGCGTCGTGCCGTCGTGGTTGAGGGCGACGGACCAGCCGAACTGGTCGCCCTCGTCGGCATTCGAGGCCTTGATGTACGCCTGCTGCGACCAGGTCGTCCCCGAACGGACGAACACATACACCGCCCCGGCCGAGGAGGCCGAATCGTCCGCCTGATTGCCGTTGATCCCGCGCGCGCTGCTGTCCTCGAGTGTGGCGCCGACGGCCAGCGTATTGCCATCGCCGCTCAGGGCCGTCGCAAACCCGAACTTGTCGGACGACTGCGTGGTCGACGGCTTGATGTAGGCCTGCTGCGCCCAGGACTGACCGGAGCGGACGAATACGTACACAGCGCCGGAGTCCCAGGCCGACTCGTCGCGCTGATTGCCGTTGACGCCGGTTGCGCCGCCGTCCTCGTGCGGCGTGCTGACGGCCAGCGTGGTGCCATCCGCGCTCATGGCCAGTGTGACGCCGACAAGCGGGTCGCCAATCCCGATGCGGTCATCTTCGCCGGGATTCGACGCTTTGAGATACTGCACCGCCGCCGCCTGCCGCGCGCCGTAGTCGACGCGCGGGGCCTGCTGACGCGTCACCGCCGCGCAGCCCGCGCCCATTGCGCCCGCCAGCGCCAGACACAGCACTCGCCTGCTGTTCATCCCGTCTCGTCTCCCTTGATGGATTCTTTCACTTCCGAATGACCGCCTGCCCGTCCATGAACGGCCGCAACGCGTCGGGGATGACGACCGAACCGTCTTCCTGCTGATAGCTCTCGAGCACGGCAATGAGCGTGCGGCCGACGGCGAGCCCCGATCCATTCAGCGTGTGCAGGAATTCCGCCTTGCCGCCCGCGGCAGAGCGGAACTTGATGTTGGCGCGCCGCGCCTGAAATCCCTCCGTGTTGCTGCACGATGAAATCTCGCGGTACATGTTCTGGCTCGGGAGCCACACCTCGAGGTCGTACGTCTTGGCCGAGGCAAACCCCATGTCGCCGGTGCAGAGGAGCACGGTGCGATACGGCAGCTCCAGCCGCTTGAGCACTTCCTCCGCGTTCGACGTCAGCCGCTCGAGCTCGTCGTAGGAGTGGTCCGGCGCGCTGAAGGCCATCAGCTCCACCTTGTCGAACTGGTGCTGGCGAATGAGGCCCCGCACGTCGGCGCCGTACGAGCCCGCTTCACTCCGGAAGCACGGCGTGTACGCCGTGTAGCGGATCGGCAGCTGACGGCCGTCCAGAATCTCGCCGCTGTGCATGTTCGTCAGGGGCACTTCGGCCGTCGGCACCAGATACAGGTCCCAGTCGCCGGCAATCTTGAAGAGATCCGCCTCGAACTTCGGCAGATTGCCCGTTCCCGTCAGCGCGGCGCTGTTCGCCATGAACGGCGGCTCCACCTCGGTGTAGCCGTGCTCCTTCGTATGCAGGTCGAGCATGAAGTTGATGAGCGCGCGCGCCAGCCGCGCGCCCGGACCGACGAGCGCGGAGAAGCGTGCGCCGGCGATCTTGGTTCCCCGCTCGAAATCGATGATCCCGAGCGCCGGTCCGAGGTCCCAGTGCGCCTGCGGCGTGAACGAAAAGGTCCGCGGCGTGCCGTGTCGGCGCACTTCGACGTTGTCCGCGGCGCTCCTCCCCACCGGTACGCTCGCATGCGGGATGTTCGGGATCGTGAGCAGGTGGCGATTGCGCCGACCCTCGATCGCTTCCAGGTCGACGCTCATCTGCTTGATGCGCTGCCCCCGCGCGCGGCTCTGTTCCTGGAGCGGACCGACGTCGAGCCGCTGCCGCCGGGCGCGCGCCACCTCGTCGCCCGCCGCGTTCTGCTCGCGTTTCAGCCCCTCGAGCTCCGGAATCATCCGGCGGCGCGCCGATTCGAGCGTCATCAGCTCGTCGAGCTCCGCCTTCAGATCGACGCCGCGCCGTTCCAGCGCGGCGCGGACGGCGGCCGGGTCGTCTCGAATCAGCGCGGGGTCGATCATGCCGCTTCGATCCTATCCTGAGATACGATGGCTCGAATGAGCGCGACGATCCGGAAGGCCGTCTTCCCTGCCGCAGGCCTCGGCACGCGCTTCCTTCCGGCGACCAAGGCGCAGCCGAAAGAGATGCTCGTCCTCGTCGACAAGCCGGTCATCCAGTACGGCGTCGAGGAAGCCGTCCAATCTGGCGTCCCGAACATCGTCATCGTGACGGGCCGCGGAAAGAACGCGATCGAGGATCATTTCGACGTCGCCGTGGAGCTCGAGAGCTTTCTCCAACAGCGCGGCAAGGACGCGCTGCTCCAAGAGATCCGAGACATCACCGCGCCGATCAACGTCGCCTACGTGCGCCAGGGCGAGCCGCTCGGCCTCGGCCACGCCGTGCTCGTGACGAGGACCCTGATCGGCGACGAGCCGTTCGCCGTCATCCTCGGCGACGACGTGATCGACGCCAATCCGCCGGCGCTGGGGCAGATGATCGAGGTCTACGAGCGCGTGCGCGGGCCAGTGCTGGCAGTGGAGCGAGTAGCGCCCGAGGCGGTCTCGAGCTACGGCATCGTGGCGATCGACGAACGCGAGGACCTCGGCCGACGCGTCCACCGCGTGAAGGATCTCGTGGAGAAGCCGGCACGGGGCGAGGCGCCGTCGAATCTCGCGATCATCGGCCGCTACATCCTGACGCCCGACATCTTCGACGCGCTCGACGCGACCGCGCGCGACAGCACCGGCGAAATCCAGCTCACCGACGGTCTACGGCGCCTCCTGCGCGAGCGGCCGGTCTATGTCTACGAGATCGACGGCGTTCGCCACGACACCGGCAACAAGCTCGGTTTCCTGAAGGCAATCGTCTACTTCGCGCTGCGGCGGCCCGACCTCGCGGAGCCCTTCCGCCAATATCTCGAATCGCTGGACCTGAAGGTTACGGCTTCCCGCTCGACGATGAGGACGTAGAGGGGGGCGCGGCGTCGCTCTTGGCGCCGCCGTCCGTCTTTTTGTCAGCGGTCGTATCGCTCTTGCCGTCGGCGCTCTTCTCGCCGCTCTTGCCGTCGGCGCTCTGCTCGCCCGACGTCTTCTCCGACTTGGCTTTCCGCGCGTAGTCGGTAATGTACCAGCCGGATCCCTTGAACTGAATCGCCGGCGACGAGAACAGCCGCCGCACGGGGCCCTTGCCGCACGCGGCGCAGACGTCGACCTCGGGATCGCTGAACCGGCGGATCAGCTCGAAATGCTGGCCGCACGCCGCGCATTCGTATTCGTAGAGCGGCATCGCTACTCCAGCACTGCGTCCGAGGTGTCGCCGAGCAAGAGCCGCCGGTGCGCCCAGAACGGCGCGTTCCCCTGCCCGAGCACCGCGTCATGAAAGGCCCGCATCGAGAACTTGCTGCCCTGCGCGTCCGTGTAGTCGCGCCGGAGTTTCAGCATCATCAGCTTGCCCAGCGAGTACACGAGGTATGTGGGATCGAACGTGCCGCGCTCGGCTTCGCGGCGGGCGGTGGCTTCTTCCAGAAACGCCTCGTCGCGGAAGAAGCGCATCCCCTGCTCCACCGACAGATCGTCACAATGCAGCCGGATCGCGACGACGAAGCGCGCGAGCCGCACGAGCGCCTCGGCGAGCTGTCCCAGCTTGAACGTATGGTCGCCGCGGCGGAACCCCGCCTCGATCATCATCTGCTCGCAGTAATGCGCCCACCCTTCGACGAAGGAGGACGGGGCGAACAGGATCGACTTGCGCACCTTCGACTCGACGCGGCGGAGATGCTGGTAGTGCAAGTAGTGCCCTGGATAGACCTCGTGGATGGAGATGGTCCAGAGCGTCGGGAAATTGAAATCCCGCATGTGCTCCTGCTGACGCTCGGGGGGCCATCCCTGATCGACGTCGGTGAGGTAGTAGTACGCGCGGCTCGGCTTGGGTTCGAACGGCCCCGGCGTCCACATGCTCGCGAACGCCCAGCGATAGAACTCCGGCGACGGCGCGACGACCACCGGCTCCGCGTCGGGAATCGACACGATCGACTGCCGCTCCAGAAACGTGGCGAGCTCCCGCAGTTGCTCCTGCGCCACGCTGACGAGCTGACCCGGCTCCGGGTGGTCCTCCTTGGCGCGCCGCCACGCGCTGATCGGATCGCTTCCGTTGAGGCGGCCGGCGACGGCGCGAAACTCCTCCTGCACGTCGTGCAGCTCCCGCATCGCAATCGCCAGCAGCCGGTCGGCGCTCAGCGTGATTCCCTCTTCGAGCTTCAGCTTCTGTGCGAATGCTTTGGGCCCGAGGCGGAATGACGCCTTGGCGCGCGCCGCGAGATCGGTCTCGAGGTGCTCGATGTAGCTCTGAATCGCATGCGTGGCCTCGGCGGAGGTATCGGCCAGATCGGACAGGATGTGCAGATCGTCGAGCCTGGCAAACGCGCGCGGCAGATCGATCTCGATGAATGTCAGGACGCCCTTCCACGTTTCGAGGCCGATCTTGACGAAGATCCCCGGGCACTCTCGAATGTTCTCCCGCGCCGCCTCGACGAGCCGCGCCGTCTGCCGGAGCTTCGACACCACGCGGCGTGCGCGCTCCTGTTCAGGGGCGTAGTGAAAGAGCGTTTGGCCCGCCAGGCTGGTCCCGAGCGTGTCGGCATAGAACTGAGGGTTCCGCTCCCACGTTCGAACCGTCTCCAGCTCGTACATCCGGGCATCGATATTCGCGGCGACGATCGGGTGCTCCACCCGTTCGGCGGCATTGAGGAGGGCAGGGTCGATCTGGTGAAGCCGGCGGCCGAAGCCGGCCAGGGCGCGGACGTGCGCCTCTATCGAGGAACGGTTGAGGTCCTCGAGCAGGTCGTCGTGGAGGTGCACGCCGTCCACGCTTGCCTGGCTCGGGAGCACTTCATAGAGATAGGCCAGGTAGTCGTCGACAAAGTGCGGGAATGGCTCCGATGGGTACATCTCTCCGTCATGACTGCGCTCTGTAGCTCCGCTCCGTGAGCGCTCATCTCGCAATGGTACAATAACTTTCCGCCGATGTCCGGCACGTTGTTCCTCGTCGCCTCGCCCATCGGCAACCTCGAGGACATCACGCTGCGGGCGCTTCGGGTCCTGCGCGAAGCCGACGTCATTGCCGCGGAAGACACGCGCCGGACCGCAAAACTGCTGGCGCACTACGCCATTTCGACACCCACGATCAGCTTTCACGAGCACAATACGCGCTCCAGACTGCCGCAGCTCCTCGCCCGGCTCGACCGCGGGGAGCGCGTGGCCCTCGTCACGGACGCCGGCACCCCCGGGATTTCCGATCCTGGCGTTGAACTGGTGCGCCGCTGCACGGAGGTCGGGATTCGAGTCGATCCGATTCCGGGCGCGAGTGCCCCGCTTGTCGCGGCTGTTGCCTCCGGCTTTCCGATGGAACCCTTCACGGTGTTTGGGTTCGCCCCTGCGCGGTCAAAAGACCGAAAACTGTGGCTTGAGAACCTTCAGTCGATTCCCAATACGCTCACGTTCTTCGAAGCGCCACACCGGATCCGTCAGACATTGATTGAGGCCGCTGCAATATTGGTCGATAGACCAATTCTAGTCGCCAGAGAGCTCACGAAAATTCACCAGGAGTTCATCAGTGGCACAGCAGATACGATAGTTGGTCAAATAACTAAAACTGTTGGGGAGTTCACCGTCGTCGTCGGCCCACTATCAGCGGGAGAGACCCCAATTAATAGGTCGGACGACAGATCTGTGGCCCTTGAATTTGGGCGTATGACCGCTCGAACTGACCGCACCCGCCGTGACGTCATCGCAGAGCTAGCCCGAAAACATGGCCGTTCGACCAATGATGTGTACGCGATCCTCGAGCGAATGAAGGATGGCCGCTGACGTTCACGTCGTGATCCTGGCGGCGGGCCAGGGCACGCGAATGAAATCGACCCTGCCCAAGGTTCTCCATCGCGTCGCCGACCGCCCGATGGTCGACCACGTGCTGCGCGCTGCAGATGCGCTTGCGCCGGCCACCACGACCCTGGTTGTCGGCCACCAGGCCGATGCGGTCCGCCAGCACCTCCACGGCCGACCGGGCGTCCAGTTCGTGGTCCAGGACCCGCAGCTGGGGACCGCCCACGCGTTTCAGCAGGCCGTCCCGCTGCTGAAGGGACATACCGGCACCGGGGTCCTCCTGTCTGGCGATGTGCCGCTCCTGCGGCCGGCGACCCTCCGGAGGCTGGTCACCACCCACCGGACTGCCAACGCCGCGGCGACCGTCCTGACAGCCGTGGTCGAGCGGCCATACGGCTACGGCCGGATTATCCGTACTGGCGGCCGCATCGCGCGCATCGTCGAGGAACGCGACGCGTCACCGGCGCAGCGGCAGGTCCACGAGATCAACAGCGGAATCTATGCCTTCGAGCTCGCGCCGCGCCTCTTCGACGCGCTCGAAGCGATCAAACCGGCCAACGAGCAGCGCGAGTACTACCTGACGGATCTCATCGCGATCTTCCGCCGGCGCAAGCGGCCGGTGGAGACGTTTGTCATCGACGACCCCGACGAGATTCGCGGGGTCAACAGCCGCACCGAGCTCGCGGAAGTGAGCGCCATCATGAGACAAGCGAAGAACGAAGAACTGATGGCGGCCGGGGTCACCCTCATCGATCCGGCCACCACCTACATCGATCCCGACGTCACGATCGGTCCGGATACCGTGATACACCCGGGTGTGGTGATTCAGGGACAGACCCGAATCGGCACGGCGTGCGAAATCCACGCGTACGTCCGTATTGCCGACACTGAAATCGCCGACCGGGCGACGATTCACAACTTCTGCCTCATCATTGGTGCGCGGGTTGCAGAAGGCGCCTCCATTGGGCCTTTCGCGCACCTCCGGCCGGAGACGGACGTGGGCCAGGGGGCGAAAGTGGGTAACTTCGTGGAGTTGAAAAAGACCTCCCTGGGCGCCGGCTCGAAGGCGAATCATTTGTCCTACCTCGGCGATGCGACGATCGGGCCGAACGTCAACGTCGGAGCGGGGACGATCACGTGCAACTTCGATGGCCGCACGAAACACCAGACCGTCATCGAGGAGGGCGCGTTCATCGGCAGCGACAGCCAGCTGGTCGCGCCGGTTCGGGTTGGCAAGGGAGCGTACGTGGCGGCCGGTTCGTCCATCACCGGCGACGTGCCCGCAGGGGCGCTCGGCATCGCGCGCGGCCGTCAGACGAACGTCGAAGGTTGGGTCGAGCGGAAGAAGAACGAGGGCTGATCTATGTGCGGGATCATCGGGTATATCGGGTCGAAGCCGGTCGTCCCGGTTCTGTTGGACGGCCTGCGGCGCATGGAGTACCGCGGCTACGACTCCGCCGGCGTCGCCGTCGTCAGCCCGGAAGGGATCGCGCTGCGCCGTTCGGCGGGGAAGTTGACCAACCTCGAGAACGTGATCCGCACCCACCCGGTCGAGGGCTTATACGGCGTGGGCCACACGCGCTGGGCGACGCACGGCCGCCCGACGGAGGAGAACGCCCACCCACATCGCGACTGCACGGGCCGCATCGTCGTGGTGCACAACGGCATCATCGAGAACTACCTGGAGCTCAAGGCGGAGCTCCAGGCGCAGGGACACGAATTCAAGACGGAGACCGACACCGAGATCGTGGCGCATCTGGTGGAACGCGAGATGCGCGATGACGGCCTCGAGACTGCCGTGCGTCGCGCGCTCGCCCTGATGCGAGGCATGTTCGCGCTGGTGCTCGTGTCGGTGGAGGATCCCGAAAAGATCGTTGCCGTGCGCAACGGGCCGCCGATCGTCGTCGGCCTGGGCCAGGACGAGTTCTTCGTCGCCTCCGATATTCCGGCAATCCTCTCGCACACGCGCGACGTCGTGTTTCTCGGCGACGAAGAGATGGCGATCATCACGCGCTCCGGCGTGCAGTTCACCGACTATCACGGTCGCGAGGTGTCGAAGACGACGCAGCGGGTGCTGTGGGATCCGATTGCGGCGGAGAAGAGCGGGCACAAGCACTTCATGCTCAAGGAAATCTACGAGCAGCCCGCCGCCGCGCGCGACACGATCCTCGGCCGAGTGTCGCTCGATCGCGGCCAGGTGTTCCTCGAAGAGTTGAACATTCCCGCAGACACGTTCCGCACGCTCGAAAAGATCACGATCATCGCCTGCGGCACGTCGTGGCACGCAGGGCTGGTGGGGAAGTACCTCATCGAGGCGCTGGTGCACGTCCCGGTGGAGGTCGACTATGGGTCGGAGTACCGCTACCGCACTCCAATCGTGGCCCGCCGCGAGCTCGCCATCGTCATCACCCAGTCGGGCGAGACCGCCGATACGCTCGCCGCGCTGCGCGAGGCACGCCGGAAGGGCGCCAGCACGATTGCCATCTGCAATGTCGTCGGCAGCATGGCGACGCGGGAGGCCGACGGCACCGTGTACACGCACGCCGGGCCGGAGATTGGCGTGGCCTCGACCAAGGCGTTCACGTCGCAGCTGGTCGCGCTCCAGCTCCTCGCGCTGTCTCTGGCGCAGGTCCGCGGCTCGCTGTCGCCCGGGGAGATTCGCGGTCACATCGCCGAACTGCTCAAGATTCCGCAGCTCCTCGAGCTGGCCGTCAAGGCGTCGGCGCCCACCGAGAAGATCGCCGAGCGGTTCTACAACCACAGTGACTTCCTCTTCCTGGGGCGGGGCATCAACTATCCGATTGCACTCGAGGGTGCGCTGAAGCTCAAGGAGATCTCCTACATCCACGCCGAAGGGTATCCGGCAGGCGAGATGAAGCACGGTCCCATCGCGCTCATCGACGAACAGATGCCGGTGGTTGCGCTGGCGCCGAACGATCACGTCTTCGAAAAGATGGTCGGCAACATCCAGGAGGCGAAGGCGAGGGGCGGATCGGTCATCGCCATCACGACCGAAGGCGACGCGCGCACGGCGGCCGTCCTCGACACGAAAGACGTGATGGTGCAAATGCCGGCGACGACGCCGCCGTTGACGCCGATCCTGATGACGATTCCGCTGCAGCTGCTCGCGTACCACATCGCGGTGCGCCGCGGCTGTGACGTGGATCAGCCAAGGAACCTTGCGAAGAGCGTAACGGTGGAATAGGCCCGGCTGTAGGCGGACCGACGACGGTAGAATGAACCGTTGGATCTCCTCGGAAGCCTCAATCCAGAACAGCGGGAAGCGGTTCTCCATACCGACGGCCCGCTTTTGATCCTGGCGGGCGCTGGATCGGGCAAGACGCGCGTCATCGCGCACCGCATCGCGTACTTAATCAGTACGGAGGCGGTCGGGCCCGATGGCGTTCTGGCGGTGACGTTCACCAACAAAGCCGCGGAAGAGATGCGGACGCGCGTCGAGACGCTCCTGGGGGCCGACTGCCGCCGGCTCTGGATCTCGACGTTTCATGCGTTGTGCGCGCGACTCTTGCGGCGCGAGGCGCCGCACATCGAACTCTCGCGCGATTTCGTCATCTACGACTCCGCGGACCAGCTCACGGTCATCAAACACGCGATGCGTGACCTGAGCCTGGACGACTCCGCCGTGCAGCCGCGCGTGGCGCTCTCACGTATCAGCCACGCCAAGAATCGGATGGAAGGGCCGGAGGTGTTTACCGCGAATTCGTGGAGCCCGCGCGAGCAGCAGATCGGCGCCCTGTACGAGCGGTATCTCCGGGCGCTCCGGGACGCCAACGCACTCGATTTCGACGATCTCCTGCTGAAGACGGTCGATCTCTTCGAGCGCGTCGAGCCGGTACGCCAGCGGTATGCCGAAAAGTTCCGCTACCTGATGGTCGACGAATACCAGGACACGAACCGGCCGCAATACCTGCTCGTGCAGCGGCTCGCGTCTCGGTATCGCAACGTCTGCGTGGTCGGCGATCCCGACCAGTCGATCTACAAGTGGCGCGGCGCCGATCTCCGCAACATCCTCGACTTCGAACAAGACTTTCCCGAGGCGACGATCGTCCGCCTCGAACGGAATTACCGTTCGACGCAGGTCATCCTCGACGCCGCCACCGCAGTCATCTCGCAGAACCGGAACCGCAAGGAAAAGCGGCTCTATACCGATCGGGCCGGCGGGGCGCGCGTGCGCTATTACCGTGCCGGCGACGACCTGGACGAGGCGGATTTCGTCGCCCGTACGGCGCGCGAGGCGCTTCACGAGGACGCCGAGACCACCGTGGCGGTCCTCTACCGGACCAACGCGCAGTCGCGCACCATTGAAGACGCGCTGCGGCGCGCCGGCACCGACTACAAGATCATCGGCGGCGTGCGCTTCTACGAGCGCAAGGAAATCAAGGACGCGCTCGCCTATCTCAGGCTCGTGCTCAATCCGCACGACGACGTGAGCCTGCGCCGCGTGATCAACGCGCCCGCGCGGGGCATCGGTAAGGGCCTCATGGAATCGCTCGAGGCACTGGAACCGGCCGCGGCGGCGGACACACCTCTCCTCGACGCGGGAACGGCCCCTCCTGCCGACTCGCTCTGGTCGCGCCTGGTCTATGCCGTCGAGCGCCGGGTGCTGGCGCCGCGCGGCACTGCTTCACTCGCTGTATTTCGAGACCTGATCGTCGGGTTGACGCAGATGGCCGCCCGCGAATCGGTCTCGATTGCCCTCGGCAAGGTCATCGATCAGAGCGGCTACCTGCAGGACCTGCGTGAGGAGCGCAGCGAGGAGGCCGACAGCCGCATCGAGAACCTGATGGAGCTCGTGTCGGCCGCGCGGGAGTACGAAAGCCGGACGCCCGAACCGACGCTCGCAGGCTTCGTCGACCAGCTGTCGCTCCTCTCGGATGTGGACGAGGAGGCCGGCGCCCGAACCGCGCGGGTGCTGATGATGACGTTGCACAGCGCCAAGGGGCTGGAGTTTCCGATCGTGGTGATGACCGGGCTCGAAGAAGGGTTGTTTCCGCACTCCCGTTCCTCAGACGAAGAGGCGGAGCTCGAAGAGGAGCGGCGGCTCTGCTATGTCGGCATCACCCGGGCGCGGCGGCGTCTGGTCGTCACGTCCGCGGCCCGGCGGCGCGTCTTCGGCGAGTACCAGTCGACTGAGCCGTCACGGTTCATCGACGAGATCCCGCGCGAGCTGCTCGAGGAAATCCCGTCGGAGACGTACGCCTCGCCCTATCAGTCGTCCTTCGCACAGTTCCGGCGCAGCCCGCACGGCCGTCGCGGCGATCGCGTGCGCGAGGAGCAGCCGCTCTACGCCTACGAGGACGAGGATCAGTCCGTGCTCCAGGGGCTGCGGCCGGGCGTCCGCGTGAGGCATCCGAAGTTCGGCGAGGGCGTCGTGCTCAGCGTCGAACCGCTCGACGACGATCTGAAGCTCGTGGTCCGATTCAGTTCGGTGGGGCAGAAGACGTTGCGGGCGAAGTTTGCGAAGCTGGAGGTGGCGTAAGACTCGTCACCATCCAGCGCCCGTCGCGCCGCTCCAGGCCGACCGCCATCGTCTGCTCCGAGATCCCACCCCCCCAACCACGCACGCGGGCGCGAATCGACACCGTCCTCGCGGCGTCACCGTCACGCTCGACGGTCACCAACTCGAATGCCTCGACGATTCCGTTGGTTTTGGGGTTGCACGGGACCGTCGAGAGCCGCGCGAGGACCGTGGTGTCGTAGACACGGCACGCCTGGAAGAAGTCGATCAGGAACTGGCGCTCGGGAGAGGGCCAGACGCAGGCCGGTAATAGCACGGCCGGAAGCACGAAGGCACGAAGAACACGAACGACTAACTTGATTTTCGTGACCTTCGTGGGCTTCGTGGTTACGACTCCTCTTCGTCATTCTCGGCCAGGCGCGCGATGGAGACGGCGCGGTCGTCGCCTTCGATGTCGATGAGCTTCACGCCCTGCGTGGCGCGGCCGATCGTCCGGATGTCCCTGGCCGCCATGCGCAGGATCTTTCCCAGCTGCGTGATGAGCATCAGTTCGTCTTCGTCCGTCACGTGGGCGATGCCAACCACCTTGCCGTTGCGCTCGCTCGTCTGGATATTGATGATCCCAATCCCGCCGCGCGACTGCACACGGTACTCGTCGAGCTCGGTGCGCTTGCCGTATCCCTGCTCGGTCACCGAGAGGATCGTGCCGCCCGGGCGCAGCATCCCCATCGCCACCACGGCGTCGCCCTCACGGAGCGAGATGCCGCGTACGCCATAAGCCGTGCGGCCCATCGGGCGGACGTCGTCCTCCGTGAAGCGGATCGACATCCCGTCGCGTGTCCCGATGAAGATCTCCCCCTTGCCGTCCGACACTTGCGCGGCAATCACTGAGTCGCCTTCCTCGACGCCCATGGCGATGATGCCGCCCGCACGCGGGTTGCTGAACGCGGCCAGCTCCGTCTTCTTCACGACGCCGCTGCGCGTGCCCATGACGACGAACCTGTCGGCTTCGAACTCCTTGACGGCAACGAGCGCCGCAATGCGCTCGCCCTCTTCCATGGACACCAGGTTCGCGATCGCCTTACCGCGGCCGTCGGGCCCGACGTCTGGGATCTCATGGACCTTCAGCCAGTACGCGCGGCCACGGTCCGAGAAAATCATGATGTAGGCGTGCGTCGAGGCAACGAAGAGATGGCCGACGAAGTCCTCCTCGCGCGTCCGCATGCCAATCCGCCCCTTGCCGCCGCGCCGCTGGTTCCGATAGGTCGTGATCGCGGTCCGCTTGATGTAGCCGGTATTGCTGACCGTGATCGCCATGTCCTCCTCGGCGATCAGGTCCTCGATGCGGAACTCGCCTTCCTCTGGCAGGATCTCGGTGCGGCGTTCGTCGCCGTACGTGTCGCGGACCGCCTTCAGCTCGTCGACGACGATCTGCATGAGCAGCGTGTCGCTCGAGAGGATCGCGAGCAGCCGCTCGATCAGCTTCAGCAACTCGGCGAGCTCGTCGAGAATCTTCTGCCGCTCGAGTCCCGTGAGCCGCTGCAGCTGCATGTCGAGGATCGCCTGCGCTTGAATCTGGGTGAGGCCGAACTGCGTCATGAGGCCGTCGCGCGCCTCGCCGGGATTCTTGGCCGCGCGAATGAGGGCAATCACCGCATCCAGGTGATCGAGCGCGATCTTCAGCCCCTCGAGGATGTGCCGACGCGCCTCGGCCTTCCTCAACTCGAACTCAGTGCGGCGACGGACCACCTCGCGGCGGAACTCAACGAAGTTGTCGATCAGGTCGACGAGCGACAGGACCTTCGGCCGCCCACCGACGATTGCCAGCATGATGATCCCGAAGCTGCTCTGCAGCGCCGTGTGCTTGTAGAGGTTGTTGAGAATGACGTCGACGATCTCACCGCGTCTGAGGTCGATGACGATCCGCATGCCGTCACGGTCCGACTCGTCACGGATGTCCGCGATCCCTTCGATCGTCTTGTCGCGCACCAGCTCGGCGACGCGCTCGATGAGCTTCGCCTTGTTCACCTGATACGGGATCGCCGAAATCACAATGGAGGAGCGGTCGCCTTTCTTTGCAGTCTCGACCTCCGCCTTCGCGCGCATGACGACCGCGCCGCGGCCGGTCAGGTACGCCTGCTGGATGCCCTGTTTGCCGACAATGTAGCCGCCCGTGGGGAAGTCGGGCCCCGGCACCAGCTCAAGGAGCTTCCGCTGCTTCTCGGAGAGGGACGGCGGCTGCTCCGACTGCGCGCTTGCGATCATCCAAATCGCCGCGTCGATCACCTCGCGCATGTTGTGCGGCGGGACGTTGGTGGCCATGCCGACCGCGATGCCCGCCGAGCCGTTTACCAGCAGATTTGGGAACGACGCCGGCAGGACGGTCGGCTCCTCGGTGGTCTCGTCGAAGTTCGGGACGAAATCGACGGTTTCCTTGTCGAGGTCCGCCATGGTCTCCTCGGCGAGCGCCGTCAGCCGCGCCTCGGTGTACCGGTACGCTGCAGGCGGATCGCCGTCGACCGATCCGAAGTTCCCCTGGCCGTTGACCAGGGGATACCGCATGTTGAAGTCCTGGGCGAGGCGCACGAGCGTGTCGTACGCGGGGACGTCGCCGTGCGGGTGGTAGTTGCCGATGACTTCGCCGACGATCTTGGCGCACTTGCGGTAGGCGCGATTCGACGCGAGCCCCATCTGGCGCATCGCGTAGAGGACACGGCGATGAGCGGGCTTCAGTCCGTCGCGGACGTCGGGGAGCGCTCGCCCGATGATTACGCTCATGGCGTAATCCATGTACGAGCGCTTCATTTCGTCTTCGATGTTGACCGGGATCCGGTTCGGGGTTACTGCATCCATGAATGTGTCACGTGTAGGCCTCAGGCCCCCGGCCTCAGACGTCGAGGTTGCGCACGTCGAGCGCGTTGTCCTCGATGAACTTGCGGCGTGGCTCGACCTGATCGCCCATCAGCGTTGTGAACATCTGGTCGGCCTCGGCGTGATCCTCGGCGCGGACCTCGAGGAGCGTCCGGTGCTCCGGATTCATCGTGGTCGCCCACAGAGTGTCCGGATTCATCTCGCCGAGTCCTTTGTAGCGGTTGACCGCGATCCCTTTCTTGCCGGCGGCGATGAAGTAGTCGACGAAGGCGTCGATGTTCTCGAGCGTCACGTCCGGGTCCCGGCGTCCTCGCACGGCCTTCGTCTCCTCCGCCGGCTGACCGTCGCCGGCCTCCGGTTCCTCGTCCGCACCAGACGTCGCGTGCACGACGACCGGGAACCTGACGTCGCGGATTTCCCGGTAAGCGGCAAGGAGCGTCCGGTACTCGCCCGAGGTGATGAAGTCAACGCCGATGCTGTAGCCCCGTGGATATCCCTGCGAGCGGTCCTCGATCCCCAGCACGAACGCGTTGTGCTCCGCGTCACGATTGACGGTAAGGGCGCGAAGCGGGGTCGTCATCCGCGCCACGATCACATCGAGCCTCTCGCGCTGTTCGAAGAACGACTTGTCGCGCGCGTCGAGCTGCAGCAGCGCCGAGACGATGTCGGGCGGATTGCCGCGGCGCGTCACCTGCTGCAGGAGCTTGCGAAACGCCATCGTCCGCTGGAGCGACCGCTCGAGCACCTCGCCGAAGAGCTCGCTGCCGTCGACCAGCTTGACGACTCGCGATTCGACCGCACGACGGATGAGGAACGTCTCGAGCTCGCGCTCGTCCTTGATGTAGGTCTCCGTCCGCCCGCGCTTGGCTCGGAAGAGGGGCGGCTGGGCGATGAAGATGTGCCCGCGATCGATGAGCTGCGGCATTTGCCGGTAGAAGAACGTCAGCAGGAGCGTGCGGATGTGCGAGCCGTCGACGTCCGCGTCGGTCATGATGATGACGCGGTGGTACCGCAGCTTGTCGACGTCGAAGTCCTCGGCGCCGATGCCGCAGCCGAGCGCCGCGATCATCGTCTTGATCTCATCGCTGCCCAGCATCTTGTCGAAGCGCGCCTTTTCGACGTTCAGAATCTTGCCCTTGATGGGCAGGATGGCCTGGAAGCGGCGATCGCGCCCCTGCTTGGCGGAGCCGCCCGCCGATTCGCCCTCGACGATGTAAATCTCACTCAACGCAGGGTCGCGCTCTTGGCAGTCGGCGAGCTTGCCGGGTAGGCTGCTCCCGTCGAGCGCGCCCTTGCGGCGCACCAGATCGCGCGCCTTGCGGGCCGCTTCGCGCGCCCGCGCCGCATCGACCGCCTTGCCGATGATCCGGCGAGCGACCACGGGGGTTTCCTCGAGAAACTGCCCCAGCTTGTCGTTGACGATCGCCTCGACGATGCCCTTGACTTCGGTGTTGCCGAGTTTCGTCTTCGTCTGCCCCTCGAACTGCGGGCGCGGAATCTTGACGCTGATGACGCCGCTCAACCCCTCGCGAATGTCGTCGCCGCTGATGCTGGCGTCCTTGAGTTCCTTCGCCAGGTTGTTCTTCACCGCGTACGAGTTGATCGTCCGCGTGAGCGCCGCCCGGAAGCCGGACAGATGCGTGCCGCCTTCGTGCGTATTGATGTTGTTGGCAAACGAGAAGATCAGCTCCGTGTAGCCGTCGTTCCACTGGAGGGCGATCTCGGCGTCGATGCCGTCCTTCTCGCCCTTCATGAAGATCGGCTTCTCGTTGGTGACCGTCTTGTTCTTGTTCAGGTGCTGCACGAAGGAAACGATCCCGCCGTCGTACTGGAACTTGTGCTCCTTGCCGTCGCGCTCGTCATGAGTCGTGATGAGGATGCCGGCGTTGAGGAACGCGAGCTCGCGCAGCCGCTGGGCGAGCGTGTCGAAGCTGAACTCGATCGTTTCGAAGATCTGCGGATCGGGTTTGAACGTCACCTTCGTGCCGCGGCGCTGCGTCGTACCGGTGACTTCGAGGCGGCCGAGCGGGTTCCCCCGCTCGTAACTCTGCTGGTACACCTGCCCGTTGCGCCAGATTTCGAGGTCGAGGCGCTCCGACAGGGCGTTCACGACGGACACCCCGACGCCGTGAAGCCCGCCGGACACCTTATACGCCTCATTCTCGAATTTGCCGCCCGCGTGCAGAACAGTCAGCACGACCTCTGCCGCCGAGCGGCCGTTGGGCATCGCGTCCACCGGGATGCCGCGGCCGTTGTCGACCACCGTGATCGAGTTGTCGATGTGAATCGTGATGTCGACCTGATCGCAGAACCCGGCGAGCGCCTCGTCGATCGAATTGTCGACCACCTCATAGACGAGATGATGCAGGCCGGGCGCCCCCGTCGAGCCGATGTACATGGCGGGACGCTTGCGCACAGCCTCGAGCCCCTCGAGGACCTTGATCTTGTCGGCGCCGTAGTCGTCCGCCCCGTTGCCATTCGGGCCAACGGGGCTATCTGGTTCGGCGGGCGGCGTCTGGTTCTGCTGTGTCGTCTGATCCACGCGAGTCCCTTCGATCAGATCCGCATCGGCATGATCACGTAGGTGTAGCCGTATCCACTGGCGCCGATCGGCTTCATGACCGCCTGGCTCACTTCGTCTTTCAGGGAGAGCTCCACGCCGTCGGTTTCGACGACGTTGAGGAAATCGAGCACGTACTGGGCATTGAACGAGATCGTCAGCGCGGTGCCGTCGTACTCCACCGGCAGCTCCTCGTGCGCCTCGCCGAATTCGGAGCTGCTTGACGTGACCTCGACCTTGCCCTTGTTGATTTCGAACTTCACCGCACGCGACCGCTCGTTCGAGAGCAGCGCCACGCGCTTGACCGCGTTCGTGAGCCGATCGCGCTCGAACTCGATCGACTTGTCGTTGTTCTTCGGAATGACGCGCTCGTAGGCCGGAAACTGACCGTCGATCATCCGCGAGATCAACATCCGGCCGCCGACGTCGAAGAACAGGTGGTTCTCACCAGTCTCGAACAGCACGTCGCCGTCGCCGTCGACCAAAAGCTTTCCGAGCTCGAGCAGCGTCTTCTTCGGCAGAATGACCCCGACTTCCTCGGTCACGCCGACCTTGTGCGGCACGTCGACGAGCGCCAGACGATGGCCGTCGGTGGCGACCAGCGTGAGGCTGTCGGGCCGGAGCACGAACTTGGCGCCGTTCAGGAAATACCGCGTGTCCTCGCCGGTGATCGCAAACTGCGTCTTTGCAACCATTTCCTTGAGCGCGGCGCGCGGGAGCGTTGCTCGCGCCTTGCCGCTCGCGTCGGGTAGTATCGGAAAATCCTCTCGTGGCAGTGTTTGCATCCGTGAGTCGAACCGATCGGCAGTGACCTTCACGCCGTTCTTGTCTTCCTCGATCCGAACGTCGGTTTCGGGCAGTGCTTTGACGATCTCGTAGAGCTTCTTCGCCGGGAGTGTCAGCGATCCACCTTTGGCGACCGACGCCCCGCACTTGCTCCGCAGCGCCACCTCGAGATCGGTGGCAAGCATCCGCACCTCGTTTCCTTTAGCCTCGATAAGCACGTTCGCGAGAATGGGAATCGTGTTTTTCCGCTCCACGATGCCCTGAAAAAGCTGCAGTTCTCGCAGAAGCTGAGTCTTCGGAACGACGAGTTCCATAGTTGCTGGTGACCTCAAGCGGAGTGGCGTTCCGCGGTTAACGGATCCTCTCTGAGAGGAGAAGAAGAGATAAGAAATTATAACGAAAAGAAGGCGCCGTGCAAAAGCTAAAAAATTCTTATAAATTATTTTTTTTCAATAACTTACGGTGTGCAAATTTATGTTAATTGAGCAGCCGAGATTGACGCGGATCCTATGCCTGTTTTCGCCGGTCAAAAGCATCCACAGAGGACTACGACCGGCCCCTGTGGATGAGCTCGGATTCACCGGAATGATTCGAGGAAACTGCCGATCAGTCTGTTGAAATCAGTGTCGCGTTTGCGCAACTCCTCGACCTTCTTGAGCGAGTGAATCACCGTCGAGTGGTGCTTTCCCCCGAAACTGCGTCCGATCTCCGGCAGCGACGCGTTTGTCAGCGACTTGCACAGATACATGGCGATCTGACGCGGCATCGCGACCGATTTCGAGTTGTTGCGAGACTTCAGATCACCGGTTTTCAGCTGGTAGTAATCAGAGACGAAGCGCTGGATCGTTTCGATCGTGATCGCCTTCTCGTCCTGGTCGAGGACGTTCTTCAGCACTTCCTGCGTCAACTCGAGCGTGATCTCGCGTCCGGTCAACGAGGCGTACGCGATCAGCCGGATGAGCGATCCTTCCAGCTCACGAATGTTGGACTTGAAGCGCGCGGCGATGTACATCGCCACACTGTCGGGGAGCGGGACCGCTTCCGCTTCGGCCTTCCGCTTAAGAATCGCGACGCGGGTCTCGATGTCGGGCGCCTGAATGTCCGCGATCAGTCCCCATTCGAAGCGCGATCGCAGCCGTTCCTCGAGCGCCGGAATTTCGTGCGGGGGATGATCGCTGCTGAGGACGATTTGTTTCTGCGCATCGTAGAGAGCGTTGAAGGTGTGGAAAAACTCGGTCTGGGTGCCTTCCTTACCCGAAACGAACTGGATGTCGTCGACGAGCAGCACGTCGACCGATCGATAGCGCTCGCGAAAGTCAAGAATTCGATCGTAGCGCAGCGCGTTGATCATTTCGTTCATGAAGCGCTCGGACGAGATGTACGTGAGACGCAATGACGAATCGTGCCGGAGCACGTACTGGCCGATCGCGTGCATCAGATGCGTCTTTCCGAGCCCCACTCCTCCATAAATGAAGAGCGGGTTGTACGAGCGCGAGGGCGTTTCCGCTACCGCGCGGCACGCCGCGTGCGCGAACTGATTCGAAGGCCCGACAATGAATGTGTCGAACGTGTAGCGAGGATTGAGTCCCCCGGCTGAGTTCGCGGCGCCAGTATCGTCCGACCCGGCCCCGGTCGGTGGTGGCTCCTCCTCAGACGCCGGAGGGGCGCTGCTGGGCGCCGCACCTTCCGCGACGAAGACGAGCGACGCCCCCGGCCGATGCACCTCGGCGAGCGCTTCGGACAGGACGACCGAGTAATGCTTGGTGAGCCAGTCCTTGAACAACGGATTCGGCACGCGCACGGTGATGGCCGTGCCGCCGTCGGTGACAAGCGCCGTCGGCTTGAACCATGTGTAGAAGCTGTGCCGGTTGACCTTTGTTTCGACGCGGGAAAGGATCAGGTCCCAGATACTGGCGTCCATAGCGAAGAAACGGTGTAAATAGTCCAAAATAAGCCGTTTTTCCGCCCAGCTCTGCCGGAACAGCGGTTTTTCCACAGTGTTTTCCACAGGTGTGGAAATCTTGGGGGACAAACCGAAGCCGTCGGGTCAGGCCGCAGCTCACACGACCGCGAAAGCGCGCAATGTAACACACCTCGTTGACACTACGCGCAACCGCCGACTAGTATTGAAAATTCCGCACGCTGCCGCGCGCGGCACAGATACGCTACGGGATCACCATGAAAGGCAAGCGCACGTTTCAGCCCAACCGACGCCGCCGGAACAAGACACACGGGTTTCGCGCTCGGATGTCGACCAAAAACGGCCGAATCGTTCTGAAGCGCCGCCGGGCGAAGGGGCGCAAACGCCTGACCGTCGCTGACGAGGGTTAGGATCCCGAGCTACGCGCTGCCCGCCGCCGAGCGGATCCGACGCAGACCCGAGTTCGAGCGCGTCTACCGCGACGGGGCCCGGGTGCGCGGCCGGTTCATCGACGTTGTGGTGCTGCCCAACGGCGGCACCGTGTCGCGGCTGGGGGTGGCTGCGACCAGGAAACTCGGATCGGCGGTCGATCGAAACCGCGCCAAGCGCTTGGCCCGGGAGGTGTTCAGGCGCCAGAAAGTGGCCGCAGGCCTCGATGTCGTCGTCGTTCCACGCCGGGAAATGCTCCATGCTCCCTTCGCCAGCCTTGAGGCCGAATATCGTGCCGCCGTCGATCGCGGCCGCCGCCGTGCTCGCAGCGCTAAGGGCGTATAAGTTCCTTATTTCGCCGGTATTTGCGGGCTGCTGCCGGTACTACCCCTCGTGCGCCGATTACACGCGCGAGGCAGTGCTCGTGCACGGCGTTGCGCGCGGTCTGTGGCTCGGCGGTCGCCGTCTGGCGCGATGCCACCCTCTTGGTGGCCACGGTGTTGACCCGGTGCCCACGGGGGATCGCTCGCGTCCGCGACACGGCTGATTCGACACATGGAACGTCGCGTACTAGTCGCGGTCATCCTCTCGTTCTTGGTGCTCTACGGCTACCAGGCCTTGTTTGTGCCCCCGCCCCCGCCCTCAAGCACCCCGGAGGGCCAGCCGGCGACGCCCGCGGCCCAGGCGCCCTCGCCGCCGCCGCCGCCCGCGCCCGCCCCCGTACCCGACACCGTGACGGCCGCTCCGACTGTCACGGTGCCGACGGTGATCGGCGAAAACGCCGAACGCGAGATCGTCGTCGACACGGCGACTGTCGTTGCAACGCTCTCCAATCGCGGCGGCCGAATCGTCAGGTGGCAGCTCAAGCAGTACCGCGACATGAACGGCGAGCCAGTGGACCTAGTGCCGTCCGCGCTGCCACCCGATCAGCCGACGCCGTTCCTGCTCCGTGTCGATGACCCCGGGCTCACCGAACGACTCAACACGGCGCTCTACCGCGTGTCGGGGGACAGCGGCGGCCGCGTCGACGCGCAGGCGAGTGAGGCGAGCGTCGCCTTTGAATTCGAGGATGCCGCGGGACTGCGCGCGCGCAAGGAACTGCGCTTCGATCCGCGGAACTATCTGATCGCCTTTTCCGCCGACGTGAGCAACAGCGGACAGCAGTTGAACCCGACGGTGCTGTGGGGGCCCGGTCTCGGCGATCTCGGCGCCACCTCTGGAGGCGGAAGCTTCTTCACCGGCAACTACATTCAGCCGCCGCAGGCGATCTATCATCGCGACGGCGATGTCGAGCGCATCCCGGCGGCCGAACTCGCCCAGCAGCCGGGGCACGAAGGGCAGTTCCGATTCGCGGGCATCGACGACCACTACTTCATCGCGACAGCCGTGACCCCCGGGCAGGCGCGGCTCGAGTTCCGGCCGGTGCTCCTGCCTGGCCCGGGCGAGACGCAGCGGCAGTTCGTCGCACCGAGCATCACGTTTGCCGAGTCGCCTCAGGGCGTGCGGTTCTTCTTCGGGCCGAAGCAGTTCGATCTGCTGCGGTCGATTGACGCGGAGCTGGTCCGTGCCATCAACTTCGGGATCTTCGGCTGGCTCGCGGTGCCGCTCCTCGGCGCGCTGCAGTGGATCTACGGTTACGTCGGCAATTGGGGCTGGGCAATTGTCTTGCTGACGATCGCCATCAACGTCGCAATCTTCCCGCTGCGGCACAAGAGCGTCGTGTCGATGCGCAAGATGCAGGCGCTGCAGCCGCAGATGAAGGCGATCCAGGATCGCTACAAGGATCTGAAAGTCAGCGATCCCGCGCGGCAGAAGATGAACACGGAGGTCATGAATCTCTACCGGGAAAAGGGTGTCAATCCCGCGAGCGGCTGCGTGCCGATGCTGCTGCAGTTCCCGGTGCTGCTCGCGTTCTATTCGATGCTGTCGCAGTCGATCGAGCTGCGCGGGGCGGAGTTCGCGTTATGGATCACCGATCTGTCGCAGCCGGATCCGTACTTCATCATACCGATCATGATGGCCGTGACGATGTTCTGGCAGACCAAGATTACGCCGTCGACTGCCGACCCGGCGCAGCAGCGCGTGATGCTGCTCATGCCGCTGATGTTCACGGTGTTCTTCCTGTGGGCGCCGAGCGGGCTGGTGATCTACTGGTTCGTGAGCAACCTCTGGGCGATTGGGCAGCAGTATTTCACCAACTGGTTGATCGGTCCGGCGCAGGTCCCCGCCATGCGGCCGCCGGCCGAGCGGCGGCTAAAGAAGGTCGGCACGGGACGCACGAGCGGCGCCGAGAAAGGATAGGCGGAACCTGAAAATCCGACTCTACGTGACATGTCGCTGACGACTGAGATCACCGATTTCGTGTGCAGGGTTGTGGCAGCCATGGGGCTGTCACTGACGCCGTCGATCGAGGAGACGCCGGAGGGGACGCGCATCGACCTCCAGGGCGAGGACGGCGGCGTGCTCGTGCGGCGCGGAGGCGAGGGGCTGCAGGCGCTGCAACACATCGTCGCCACCGCCTTCCGCCGGCAGCTCGGCGACGACAATCGCGTCCTCGTCGACTGCAACGGCTTCCGCAAGGACAAGGATCTCGAGCTGCGGCAGATGGCGCGATTCGTCGCTGACAAGGCGCGATCGAGCGGCGTGCCGCAGGAGATGGGTCCGCTGAATCCGTACGAGCGGCGCATCGTGCACCTCGCGATTGCCGAGGATCCGACGGTCACATCCGAGAGCATTGGCGACGCATTCATGAAGACCGTCATCATCTCGACGAGAAAGTAGCCCGCCGGCAGCGACAGCGTGTTTGCTACGGACGACTCCATTGTGGCGATTGCGACGCCGCCGGGCCGCGGCGGCATTGGCGTCGTTCGAATCAGCGGACCTGCGGCGCTGACGATCGCGGCGGCGATTCTCGATCGTCGCGACGCCCTCGTGCCACGACACGCGACCTACACGCGCGTGTGCCGGCCCGGGGCGCGCGGAGGCGCTGCATCGCTGGACGAAGTCGTCGCGACCTATTTTCCAGCCCCGCAGTCGTATACCGGCGAGCATGTGGTCGAGATCAGCGCGCACGGTAGTCCCATCGTGCTGCGGGCCATCCTTGAAAGTGCAATGGTTGCCGGCGCCCGTCTCGCCCGGCCAGGTGAGTTCACGCTCCGCGCATTTCTGAACGGCAAGCGCGATCTGGTGCAGGCCGAGGCGGTAGCCGATCTGATCGCGGCAGCGACGCCGCTGCAGGCGCACGTCGCCTTCGACCAGCTCGACGGGACGCTCACGGGCCGCATCGGCGCGATCGACGCGCAGTTGTTCGATCTCATTGCGCGGCTGGAGGCGTCGCTCGATTTTCCGGACGAGGGATATCACTTCATCGAACCGACCGAGACCGCGCGCCAGATCGCATGCCTCATCGCGCGCATGACCGATCTGCTCGGCGGCGCCCCGCGCGGGCGGCTGATTCGCGACGGCGCGACCGTCGTTATCGTCGGGCGGCCGAACGTCGGCAAGTCGAGCGTCTTCAACGCCCTCGTTGGCGCGGAACGGGCGATCGTCACGGATGTCGCCGGCACGACTCGTGATCTCGTGTCAGAGCCGATCGATCTCGAGGGCCTCGCCATCACCCTCGTGGACACCGCGGGCTGGCGCGAGGCGGCCGACGTGGTCGAACGCGAAGGCGTGGCGCGGGCGGCGCGGGCGCGCGACGTCGCAGACCTGTTGCTCGTGATCCTGGACGGCACCGAACCGCCGACGCAGGCAGACGACGAGCTGCTGGCGCAGACAGCGAGGCGGCCGCGCATTGTCGTCGGCAACAAGTCAGACCTCCAGCGATATGGCGCGAAGTCGTCGTGTGTGCAGGTATCCGCGACGACCGGCGCGGGCATCGAGGAGCTTCGGCGTGCGATCGTTCGTGAGCTGACAGGCGCCGAGCCGCTGCGCGATACGCCGCCGATCTCGAACGCGCGGCACATCGCGCTCGTCGAGCAGGCCTGCGGGCATCTGCGCGCGGCGCAGCAGGCGGCTTCCCGCGGCGACACGCCCGAAGAGTTCGTGCTCGCCGATCTGCAGGCGGCGCGCGTACAGCTCGATGAGATCGTCGGCACACGGACAAGCGAGGATGTTCTGCGGCACATCTTCGAACGGTTCTGCATCGGAAAATAGTTCAGTGTGTGCATGCGCACGGTGCACCGTGCACGCTGACGTGTGAGGCTGTGTATTTCGACGTAATCGTGATTGGCGCCGGTCACGCTGGCGTGGAGGCGGCGTGCGCGGCGTCGCGCCTCGGGTGCCGCGTCGGTCTCTGCACGCTCTCGCGCGCCACGGTTGCGCACATGCCCTGCAATCCCGCAGTGGGCGGCACCGCGAAGGGGCATCTCGTGCGCGAGATCGACGCGCTCGGCGGGCTGATGGCGCGCGCGATCGATGCGACCGGCATTCAGTTCAAGCTGTTGAACCGCAGTCGCGGTCCGGCGGTCTGGTCGCCGCGCGCCCAGGCCGACAAGCGGCTCTATGCCGAGTGGGTCGCGGCTGCGCTCGATCGGGAACCGGGGATTACATGGCTCCTCGGTACGGCGGGCCGCATCGAGGTCACCAGCGGCCGCGTCACCGGCGTCGCGATGGAGGACGGCGACCGCTACGCATGTGGAGCGCTCGTCGTGACGGCAGGCACGTTTCTCAACGGACTGATTCATATCGGACCGGAGCAACGTCCGGCCGGGCGCCATGGCGAACCGCCATCGCGCGAGCTAGCGGCATCGCTTCAGTCGTTCGGCTTCAACGGCGGCCGGCTGAAGACCGGCACACCGCCGCGGTTGCATCGCAACAGCATCGATTTCGAGGAGGCCGTGCGCCGAGGGCTGTTCGTCGAGGAATGCGGCGACGCGCGCCCCGTCCCGTTTTCGTTTTCGACCGCCGCGCCGCTCACGAACCGCATCCGGTGCTGGCTGCTCCATACGACCGATCGCATCCACGACCTCGTCCGGCGCCACATCAATCGCAGTCCGCTCTTCAACGGACAGATTCACGGCATCGGGCCGCGCTACTGTCCGTCGCTCGAAGACAAAGTGATGCGGTTCCCGGAGCGGGAGCGGCACCAGATCTACCTGGAGCCGGAGGGGCTCGACGTCGACGAGGTCTACGTCAACGGGTTTTCGATGTCGCTGCCCCGCGACGTGCAGGAACAGCTCGTGCGGGCGCTTCCTGGGCTTGAACACGCTTCCATCCTTCGACCCGGATACGCAGTTGAATACGATTTCATCCAACCCACGGAACTCCGATCCACGCTGGAGACGCATCGCGTCGGTGGGCTGTTCCTTGCGGGGCAGATCAACGGCACGTCGGGCTATGAGGAGGCTGCGGCGCAGGGACTCGTCGCTGGTATCAACGCGGCACGGATGATTCGACGCGAGGCGCCGTTCACCCTCGCCCGTGATGAGGCGTACATCGGCATTCTCGTGGACGACCTGATCACGCGCGGCTGTCTGGAGCCGTACCGCATGTTCACTTCGCGCGCCGAGCATCGGCTGCTGCTGCGAATCGACAACGCCGATCTTCGCCTGACGCCGATCGGGCGGCGGCTCGGTCTCATCGACGACGAGCGCTGGGCACGCTTCGAGGCGCGCAAGGCGCGTCACGAGGGGAACGTCGGGATGCTGCATCGCAGGACAGTGCGGACCGATCGAGGCGAACGCGTCAGCGCCGCCGCCCTGATGCGCCGACCCGACGTGCGCCTCGAGGCGCTTCTCTCGCGCGGCGAAGTGGCGCTCGATCTCGTGGACGCGACGCGGGAGCTCGACGTAGCGAGCATCGAGAACGAAATCAAGTACGCAGGCTACCTGAAGCAGGAAACGGCGCGGGCGGACCGAATGCGGCGCCAGGAACGGCGGCGGATTCCGGACGGGTTCGCGTTCGCGGGCGTTCCCGGGCTCTCGCGCGAGGTCGTGCAGCGGCTCTCGCAGGTCAGGCCCGAGACGCTTGGGCAGGCATCGCGCATTCCGGGCGTGACCCCGGCGGCGATCGCGGTGCTCGGTGCCTTCCTCGAGAAGTCGGCGTAGTCAGGTGACGAGCCGAGAGTTCCAGGACAAGCTTGCGCGGCGGGCCCGCCGCGCCGGCATCAGCCCGACAGCCGAACTGGCCGCGCGACTTGAGGTGTACTATCGGCTGCTCGACGTCTGGAACACGAAGATCAATCTTACGGGTCTCACGCTCGCCGAGGCGTCCCCGGAGGCGATCGATCGACTGCTGATCGAGCCGCTCACGGCAGCGAAGTACGTCCCAGCCGGTGCTTCTCGGATGATCGACATCGGGAGCGGCGGCGGCTCACCGGCGATTCCGCTCGCGCTTTCGGCTCCGCAGCTGCAACTGCTGATGGTCGAGTCGAAGACGCGGAAATCGGTGTTCCTGCGTGAGGCGATCCGCGCGCTGGAGCTGCCAGGTGCGGATGTCGCGACCGCGCGGTTCGAGGAACTGCTCGCGCGGCCTGACCTGCACGAAGCGCACGACCTCGTCACGAGCCGTGCGGTGCGCATTGAGCAGCGCACGCTGCTTGTCCTGCAGGCGTTCGTCAGGCCCGGCGGCCACATCTTTCTGTTTCGAGGATCCGGCAGTGGCGACACCGCTGAAGCCGTGACTCCGCCCCTCGTATGGAAAGCGACGTATCCCCTGCTCGAATCGCTTCGAAGCCGCCTTGTTGTGCTCGAGAAGCGCCCAGTCGGCCGCGGTGTTCCACGTGGAACATCGCGCCACGCCTAACCGCATCTCGGTACACGCCTTTTATTCGCCTGTTTCACGTGAAACAGCGCTTGACGTGTGAGGCGATGACTACTACATTTAGTGTGATAAGAATCTGACACCACAACTATTTGTTGGTCAAATGCCAGACAACCGGCTGTCATCGCCGACGAGAGTCGTCGCCATCGCCAATCAGAAGGGCGGCGTCGGCAAGACGACGACCGTCATCAATCTGGCCACCTCGCTTGCGCTCGAGGGCTATCGTGTGCTGGCGGTCGACGTCGATCCCCAAGGCAATCTGACCAGCGGTCTGGGCCTTCGTGGCCATCGCGCCGACGGCGGCACCGTGTACGAAGCACTGCTGACCGACGCGGCGCCCCAGGCGTGTCTGCTGCCGACGCAGGTCGATCACCTCACGCTCCTACCCGCGGATCGCAATCTCACCGGCGCCGAAATCGAGCTAGTGACGATGCCGGCGCGCGAGCATCGGCTGCGGCGCCTGCTCGAGCCGCTCCGCGCGCAGTTCGATCTCATCCTGATCGACTGTCCGCCGTCGCTCGGACTGCTGACGCTCAACGCGCTCGTGGCCGCCGATGCCGTGCTGATTCCGCTCCACTGCGAATACTTCGCACTCGAAGGGCTCGCCGATCTCGTCGGCACGCTGCGCCGCGTCAGGGGCGGGCTCAATCCCACGCTCGATATCGAAGGCGTGCTGCTGACGATGTACGACGAGCGAACGAATCTGGGACAACTGGTGGCGCGCGACGTGCGCGAGTTCTTCAAGGAGAAGGTGTTCACGACGATCATCCCGCGCAACGTGCGTCTCGGCGAGGCGCCAAGCCACGGCATTCCGGCGGTGCTCTATGACGCGAAGTCGCGCGGTGCCGCCGCGTACGTGGCGCTCGCGAAGGAAATGCTCGCGCGACACGCAGCGTGAGCACAGGAGGCCATGTGATGGAGCGTCGTCCCGCGCTTGGCAAAGGCCTGAGCGCGCTGTTGCCCGAGGCATCCGAGCCGACGAGCGGGGGCGCGATCGAGATCGACATCGACCTGCTGGCGCCAAGCGATCAGCAGCCGCGGCAGAGTGTCGCGGATCGCAAACTGGACGAGCTCGCCGCGTCCATCCGCGCCAACGGCGTCATTCAGCCGATCCTTGTGCGCCGGACGGGCTCGGCGTACCGCATCATCGCGGGCGAGCGGCGGTGGCGCGCCGCGCAGAAGGCCGGGCTGCTGAAGGTCCCTGTCGTCATCCGAGAAGTGCCCGACGGATCTGAGGGGCAGCTGCTCGAGCTGGCGCTCGTCGAAAATCTTCAGCGCGAGGATCTCAATCCCATCGAGGAGGCGCTCGCGTACCAGCGTCTGGTCGAGGAGTTCGGTCTCTCGCACGATCAGGTCGCCGCCGCGGTCGGCAAGGATCGCACGTCGGTGGCGAACTACATCCGGCTGCTCCGTCTGCCCGACGAGGTGCGCGGCCACGTCGCCTCGGGCGCGCTCTCGATGGGCCACGCGCGCGCGATCGCCGGGCTCGCCGATGGTGCCAGGCAATGTCACGCCGCGCGCGAGGTAATGGCGCGCGCGCTCTCGGTGCGCGACACCGAATCGCTGGTCAAGAAGCTCACTGCGCCTCAGACCAGGCCGGCCGGCACATCCACGGCTGACGTGCACACACGCGCCGCGGAGGAGCGTCTCCGCTTCGCCCTCGGCACGAAGGTCCGCATCGTTCGCCGGCGTAAGGGCGGCGCAATCGAAATTGAGTTCGGCTCGGAAGCCGAGCTGAATCGGCTCTACGAGCTGCTCGTCCAGAGCACGAGCTCCCGCCCCTCCGCGTAGGCACGCCAGCGCGCGAACGCTGCGGGTTTTCTGTGTTATAAAAGGATTGTTTGTGCCTTCGAGGTACAAGCTCGTAGCGCCGTGCGCCTCAACACATCGCTTCCGCAGGTGAACCCATGAGCACGCGTGCGTCGGCGGCCCGCTACGCGCGAGCGTTGCTCGACGTCGTCAGCACGGACGGCAATCCGGAGCAGGTCGACCAGGAACTCGCGGCGTTCGCGGATCTGGTGACGCGGACGCCCGACCTGCAGAAAGCGCTGACGAATCCCGCGGTGCCCGTTAGCGCCAAGTGCGCCATTCTGGAAAACCTGCTGCCGCGATTGAAGCTCTCGCCGCCGCTTGCGAAACTCCTGCTGCTGATTGCCGATCGGGATCGCCTCGCCATCGTCGGCGATCTCGCCGCCGCGTATCGCGAGCGTCTGATGGAGCTGCGGCAAATCGTCCGCGCGGAAGTGATCACGGCCGCACCGGTCCCACCCGAGCGCGTGACGCAATTCCAAGAGCGGCTTGCGGCCGCCACCGGCCGGCGCGTGACGATGACGACGCGTGTCGATCCGACGCTGATTGGCGGCGCCGTCACGAGGGTTGGCAGCATTGTCTATGACGGCAGCGTCGTGACTCAGCTGGCGAAGATTCGCGAGCGACTCGAGAAGATGGGCTGAGGGAAGATGGATATCAGAGCCGAAGAAATCTCCAGAATCATCCGCGAGCAGATCGGCAGCTACGCCGTGGAAGTCGATGTCGCCGAGGTGGGCACCGTCATCGCGATTGGCGACGGCATCGCGCGGTTGCATGGCCTCGAGCGCGCTATGGCGGGCGAGATGCTCGAGTTCCCGCATGGCGTGTTCGGCATTGCGCTGAACCTGGAAGAGGACAGCGTCGGGTCGGTGCTGCTCGGCGACTTCAAGGAGATCAAGGAAGGTGACACCGTCAAGCGCACCGGCCGCATCATCTCTGTGCCCGTCGGCGAGGAGATGCTCGGGCGCGTCGTCGATGCGCTCGGCCAGCCGCTCGACGGCAAGGGGCCGATCCAGGCGAAGCAGCATCTGCCGATCGAGCGCCTCGCACCCGGCGTCGTCGATCGCCGCCCCGTCAAGGAGCCGCTCCAGACCGGGCTCAAGGCTATTGACGGCATGGTGCCGATCGGCCGCGGTCAGCGCGAGCTGATCATCGGCGACCGCCAGACGGGCAAGACCGCAATTGCGGTCGACACGATCATCAACCAGCGGGGCAAGGACGTCATCTGCATCTACAACGCGATCGGGCAGAAGCAATCGACTATCGCGCAGGTGGTCCGCACGCTCGAAGATTACGACGCGATGAGCTACACGATCGTCGTCGCCGCTGCCGCGGCGGATCCGGCGCCGATGCTTTACATCAGCCCGTACTCGGCGTGCGCCATCGGCGAGTACTTCCGCGACAGCGGCCGCCACGCGCTGTGCGTGTATGACGACCTGTCAAAGCACGCGCAGTCGTACCGTGAGATCTCCCTGCTCCTGCGGCGGCCGCCGGGCCGCGAGGCGTATCCCGGCGACGTCTTCTACTTGCACTCGCGGTTGCTCGAGCGCGCCGCGAAGCTCAACGATACGCACGGGGGGGGCTCTCTGACGGCGCTCCCGATCATCGAAACACAGGCGGGGGACCTGTCGGCCTACATCCCCACCAATGTCATCTCGATTACCGACGGGCAGATCTTTCTCGAAACCGATTTGTTCCATCAGGGCGTGCGGCCCGCGATCAACGTCGGCAACTCGGTGTCGCGCGTCGGCGGCTCTGCGCAGATCCGGGCGATGCGGCAGGTGGCCGGGTCGCTGCGGCTGGATCTGGCGCAGTACCGCGAGCTCGCGGCGTTCGCCCAATTCGGCAGCGACCTCGACAAGGCGACACAGGCGCAGCTCAATCGCGGCCGCCGGCTCGTCGAGATCCTGAAGCAGCCGCAGTATCAGCCGCTGCCGGTCGAGAAGCAGGTCGTGATCATCTACGCGGCCACGAAGGGGTACCTCGACGGGATCGATGTCGAGCAGGTGCGGCGCTACGAGGAGGATCTGTACCGATTCCTCGAAACACGACATCCGCAGATTCTCCTCGACATTGCGGAAAAGAAGATTCTGGACGACCAGTTGCGGGCGACGCTCGACGCGGCGGCCGCCGAGTTCGGCCGCCAGTTCACGGGCAGCGCGCAGGTAGCGGTCGCGTAACGAGCGAACGGACTCGCGAGATGCCGTCACTCCTCGATCTGCGCCGCCGGATCCGCGCCGTCAAATCGACGCAGCAGATCACCAAGGCGATGAAGATGATCGCGGCCTCGCGCCTCAAACGCGCGCAGGAGCGGGTCATCGCGGCGCGGCCGTACGCGCAGCGCATGCTCCAGGTGGTCAACAGTCTGGCCGCGCGCGTCGATCCCGAGTCGCACCCGCTGCTCCGGTCGGGCAGCAAGGCCGGACGGCCGCTGCTCGTCGTGATCACCGCCGACCGGGGACTCTGCGGCAGCTTCAATGCCAACGTCATCAAGGCGGCGGGACAATTCATCACCGAAGCCAGCCAAGCTGAAGCGATGGGGCTCGGGCTGATCGGGCGCAAGGGGCGCGACTTCTTCCGCCGGCGCGGCTTCGACGTGCGGTTCGATCAGGTGGGCATCTTTCAACGGCTCACCTCCGCGCACGCGGCTGAGATCGCCAACTCGGCGATCGACGAGTTCGTCTCCGGCCGCGCCTCCAGCGTCCACATCGTCTACAACGAGTTCAAGTCGGTGATCGCGCAGCGGATCGTCCTCGAGCAGCAGCTGCCGATTCCGCGGCTCGAGGCGACTGCCGGCCCGACGACCGACTATCTCTACGAGCCCGCGCCCGACGAGATCTTTGCCGACCTGCTGCCGCGTCACCTGCAGGCGCAGGTCTATCGCGCGCTGCTCGAATCGAACGCCGCGTTCTTCGCGGCGCAGATGACGGCGATGGATGCGGCGACGCGGAACTCGTTGGACATGATCGACAGCCTGACGCTCCATATGAACAAGGTGCGCCAGGCGGCCATTACACGCGAAATCATCGAGGTGGTGTCCGGCGCGGCCGCAACCTAAGACATCTGAGGCCTGAGGCCCGGGGCCCGAGGCCGGCTGAATGGGAGTCATGGCACAACCAGCAACGAAGGAGCGCACGGGCAAGGTGGTCCAGGTGATCGGGCCCGTGATCGACGTCGAATTTCCCCAAGGCCTGCCCGCGATCTACAACGCGGTGAGGGTGGTGTCCGACGGCGCGGGAGGCGCAGCCAAGCTCGACGTCGTCGCGGAAGTCGAGCAGCACCTCGGCGAAAACCGCGTCCGCGCGGTCGCGATGAAGCCGACCGACGGCATGACGCGCGGTATGACGGTCATCGATACGGGCGCGCCCATCTCGGTGCCCGTGGGTCCGGCGACGCTTGGCCGCGTGCTGAACGTGCTGGGGGAGCCGGTCGACTTCCCCGACCGGCCCATCGAGTCGAAGGAACGCTGGCCGATTCACCGGCATGCGCCGACCCTCGAGCAGCAGTCCACCGAGCTCCGGATGTTCGAGACAGGGATCAAGGTCATCGATCTGCTCGAGCCCTACCTCCAGGGGGGCAAGATCGGGCTTTTCGGCGGCGCCGGCGTGGGCAAGACGGTCATCATCATGGAGCTCATCCACAACATCGCCCTGAAGCATGGCGGCGTGTCCGTGTTCGGCGGTGTCGGTGAGCGCACGCGTGAAGGGAACGACCTCTGGCTCGAGTTCCAGGAGTCCGGTGTCATCGACATGAAGGACCCGAGTAAGTCGCGCGCGGCGCTCGTCTACGGCCAGATGACGGAGCCGCCCGGCGCGCGCCTGCGCGTCGGCCTGTCGGCGCTCACCGTGGCGGAATACTTCCGCGACGCCGAGGGGAAGGACGTGCTGCTCTTCATCGACAACATCTTCCGCTTCACGCAGGCAGGCTCGGAGGTGTCGGCACTGCTCGGCCGTATGCCGTCCGCGGTCGGCTACCAGCCGACGCTCCTGACCGAGATGGGCGAGCTGCAGGAGCGGATCACGTCGACGAAGAAGGGGTCGATTACCTCGGTGCAGGCGATCTACGTCCCCGCCGACGACTACACCGACCCGGCACCGGCCACAACCTTCGCGCACCTCGACGCGACGACGAACCTGTCGCGGCAGATTGCGGAGCTGGGGATCTATCCGGCGGTCGATCCGCTGGCGTCGACGTCGCGCATTCTCGATCCACGCGTACTCGGCGACGAGCACTACAACGTCGCGAGGAACGTGAAGCTGATCCTCCAGCGCTACAAGGACCTGCAGGACATCATCGCGATTCTCGGCATCGACGAGTTGTCGGAGGACGACAAGCTCACGGTGGCGCGCGCACGGAAGCTGCAGCGGTTTCTGTCGCAGCCGTTTTTCGTGGCCGAGCAGTTCACCGGGTTCAAGGGCAAGTACGTTCCGATCGCCGACACGGTGAAGGGTTTCAAGGACGTCGTCGAGGGGAAGCACGACGACCTCCCGGAGCAGGCGTTCTACATGGTGGGCACCATCGAGGAGGCGGTCGAGAAAGCCGCCGGCATGAGGGCCGCGTAGGAACCCAGGGAGGCCGGAAGCACACCAATGGCACTACCAACCAAGCTGCTTCTCGAGATCGTCACGCCCGATCGCTCGCTCGTGCGGGAGGAAGTGGACGAGGTGCAGCTGCCGGGCTCCGAGGGATACCTCGGCGTCCTGCCCGGCCACGCGCCGCTGCTGGCGACCCTCAGGGTTGGCGAGCTATGGTACCGGCTCGGGCTGGAGCGCCACTATCTCGCGATCGCCGGCGGTTTCGTCGAGGTGCTGCCCGATCGCGTGACCGTCCTTGCCCAGATCGCGGAACGGGCGCAGGAGATCGACGCCGCACGCGCCGAAGCGGCCCGCAAACGCGCGGAGGAACGGCTCGCCCATCCGGCGCCTGACATGGACCTCGAACGCGCGCGGATCGCGCTGATGAAGGCGCTCATCCGCCAGCAAGTGGCCACTCGGGCCCGCACGAGGGTATAACAGAGACCTGCTCTCCAGTCTCCGCCAGCTCTTTCGCTATCGAGCGCTGATTCAGAGCCTCGTCGCCCGCGAGCTGAAGGCGCGGTACCGCGGCTCCGTTCTCGGCTTCTTTTGGTCGTTCGTCAACCCGCTGCTGCTCCTGCTCGTCTACACGTTCGTGTTTACGGTCGTCCTGCCGGGCGTTCATCCACCCGAGCTCGAACCATTTGCACTGTTCCTCTTCTGCGGCATCTTGCCGTGGACCTGGTTCTCGTCTTCGCTGCTCGAGGCGTCGAACGTGCTCATCGCTGGGGGCAACCTGATTCGTAAGGTGCTCTTTCCGGCCGAAGTGCTCCCGATCGTGACGGTCCTCGCGGGGCTCGTGCACTTCTGCTTCGGACTCCCGATCCTCGTCGCGTTCCTCGTCTACTACGACGTGCCGATTGTGGCCGGCGATCTGCTGTGGTTCCTGATCGTGGTGCTCGTCCAGCTGGTGCTGACGCTGGGCCTCGCGCTCCTGCTCTCGGCGCTGGCGGTACATTTTCGCGACATCCGCGATCTGCTTGCCAATTTGCTGACGCTCTGGTTCTTCGCGACCCCCATCATCTACGCGCTCTCGCAGGCACCGGCCTCGGTGCGGCGCTACCTCAGCTTGAATCCGTTCACCCACCTGGCCGTCTCCTATCAAGAGGTCTTATTCCGACCTGGCTCGTTCACGGGGTGGCCACGGCTGCTCGCCGTCGGCGGAGCGGCGCTCGCCATCTGCGCGTTTGGCTACTTCGTGTTCGATCGCCTGCGCGACACGCTCGCGGAGGAAGTCTGACGTGAACGCGATTGAGGTGCGCGGCATCCGCAAGTCGTATCGGCGGTACGGCCGGCGCCGGCATTTCGGCACGCTCAAGAGTGCTCTTCTCCGCGGCCGGTTGCTCCGCGATTTGCGTCCTGACGAGACCTTCGACGCGCTCAAAGGCGTGTCCTTCGATGTGCCCGCCGGTCGCATGTTTGGCATCGTTGGCCGGAACGGTTCGGGCAAGAGCACGATGCTCAAGTTGATTGCCGGGATCGGACGTCCGACAGAGGGCGTCGTGACCGTGCGCGGCCGGATGTCGGCATTGATTGAGCTCGGGGCTGGCTTCCATCCGGAGATCTCCGGCCGCGAGAACGTGTACATCAACGGCATGATGCTCGGGCTCACACGCCGTGAAATTGCCGCGCGGTTCGAGGAGATCGTTGCCTTCGCCGAGCTCGAGGACTTCATCGACGCGCCGGTCAAGACGTACTCGTCAGGCATGTACATGCGGCTTGGCTTCGCCGTCGCGATCAACGTCGACCCCGACGTGCTGCTCGTCGATGAGGTGCTGGCGGTCGGCGACGAGGCGTTCACGCACAAGTGCCTCGACAAGTTCGCCGAGTTTCGTCGCAAGGGGGGCACCGTGCTCCTCGTCACGCACACGCTCGACCTCGTCACGCGCCTCTGCGACGAAGCCCTCTGGCTCGACGCCGGGGGCGTTCGCACGCAGGGCGATCCGCGGCGGGTCGTCGATGCGTACCTCCAGGATGTCGCGCGCGCCGAGGACGATGCGCTGGCGCGCGCCTCCGGGATGCGGGATCCGGGATCCGGGGTCCGGCCCGACGCGAACGACGGAATCGCATCCGAACCCACGAACCGAGCCCCCCCGGATCCCGGCATCCCAGACATGTTCAAGGCTGACGAAGGCCGCTGGGGCTCGCGCGAGGTCGAAATCACGGCGGTCGACGTGGTTGGACGCGACGGCCGCCCGACGCACGTCTTTCAGTCGGGCGATCCGCTCGAAATCCGGCTCCGTGTCCTGGCACACCATCCCGTGACCGACCTCGTCTTCGGGGTCGGCATCTTCAACGCCGAGGGGGTCTGCTGCTACGGCACGAACACGTCCATCGAGGGCGCCACATCAGGCGCGTTGACCGGCACCGGGGAAGTGCGCTTCGCGATCGATCGCCTGGAGCTGGTGGACGGCACCTACAAACTCGACGTTGCGGCGCATCGCGAGAACGGCGCAGCCTACGACTATCACCGGCTGCGCTACACGATTCGCATGACCTCGCGGCTGCGCGAGGCTGGCATCTATCGACCGCCGCATCGGTGGAGTTTCTCGGGCGGGGTTCGCGTCAGTGGCCTGAACCCGTGAGCAGGCCTGCCACGCACGCCGGGCTGCTGCGGGTCCAGGAGGCTGCCGCCTTTGCCGAACGCGTCCGCGCGGCCGACGGCACGGTGGTCTTCACCAACGGCGTATTCGATTTGCTCCATCCGGGTCACGTCCGGTACCTGCGGGACGCGCGCACCCTCGGCGATGCGCTTATCGTCGGCGTTAACTCCGACCGGTCCGTCCGCGCCATCAAGGGGCCCGACAGGCCCGTGAACGCCGAACAGGAGCGCGCGGAAGTGCTGCGCGGCCTCGTGAGCGTCGACGCCGTCGTGATCTTCGATGAGGACACGCCGCACGCCGTGATCCGCGTCATTCAGCCCGACGTGCTCGTCAAGGGCGCCGACTGGGGTTCCGCCGACATCGTCGGCCGCGACGTGGTCGAGGCGCGCGGCGGCCGCGTCGTGCGCCTCGCCGTGGCACCCGGACATTCGACGACGGCCCTCCTGCAGCGCGTGCGGGGGCGTGGGGCCCGCTGACTCGTCAGCCGGCCGCCCCGAGCGATGCCACCACGAACGGAAGCAGCAGTTCTGCCATATACCGGTTGCCTGCCGGAGACATGTGCTGCTGCCAGTGCCCGTGGAAGATCGACTCGGCAAGTGGGGGATCGTCCGCGGCGTGCGTCCGAAGCGTGTCGATGGCATTCACGATCGACACCCTTCCGGCCGACCAGCGCGCAAGCGCGCTCAGCACCTGGTGTGTCGCCGGACTCACGGTCTCGTTCGTCTCAACGGGGTGGGCCACGACGATCAGGGCGAACCCAGAGGCCGCCTGGAGCGCCGCGAGGCGCTGCATCACCCCGTTCGCAATCGCGACGGCAGAGGAGGCACCGCCCACCCGCGCATGGTCGACCATCGTCCCCGCGCCGAGCAGATAACTCACCGCGTCCGGTCCGCGCTGCGCGACGAGTTTCGCCAGCGACGAGCGCCTGAGGAGCCATTGGCGAGCTCGGTCCGGCGTGCGCGGAGGCGGCGTGGGAACGTTGCGAAGCGCCAGACCGCTCGGGGTCAACACAAAATACGGTTTCGGCACGCCGTGTCGCGCGCGCTGTAACATGCGCTCCACGTCTTCCTGAATGAAGCTTACGATGACGACCCGAGGGCTGTGCTTGGGCACAAGCGCTTCGGCTCTCAACACGACCTGGTCGAGGCCGTAGCTGGACACGCCGGCGTTCAAGACGCGTACGGGTTCGCCGCGCGCACGGTCTTCCAGCAGTCTCTCGAGATGCGCCGGCCAGGCATCCGTATCGCCGACTTCATCGCCGAAGGTGAAGGAGTCGCCGAGGGCGAGAATCGTCGTTGTCCGAGCATCGCTCCCCGTTGCGGCCCGGCCGTTCAGCCTGATGCCGTCGCCACCGGTCGTCACCGGCACTCCCCACCGAACCGTCCGGACGTACGAGCGCGGAACCCAGCCCAGATTGCGGTCGTACCCGTACAGGTCGACGAACGGCCCCGTCACCAGGTCCGACTGCAAATCGATCATGGGGTCGACGGGTGCGCCGTGAGCGATCGCCACACGGACTCGCGCGAGCCCCTCAGCGAGGAGGAGCGCGAGCCCGAGGCTGCTGGCCGCAACCGCAAGGCGCAACGAACGCCGCCTCCACAGATGCATTCGCGTAGGTGCTGTCATCGTAGCGGGGCCGCGCTGGACGCTCAAGAGGGGCCCGGATCGACATCGGTATGTGACAATGAGTCTTCCGCCCTCCCCGGTCGCTTCGGGCGTGGGCTTGTCGTCATGTACGCGTAGTGGCCGTCATTCCCTCCCTGACGCTTCGTGCCCTGCTCGGCCACGCTGCCGCCCGCGCGGGCCTGGAAACGCCTGCGCCGATCACGGCTGGGCTCACGCCCGCGGCAAAGGCGCTGGCGGCGGTAGCGGCGGCGCGCGCGGCGCGCGGGCTGACGGTGCTGGTGGCGCCTACCGACAAGGACGTCGACCAGCTGACCGGCGACGCGCGCTTCTTCTACACCGCGCTGGAGGGCGCCTCCGAAGCCGCGGCGGAACAGGCCGTTCTGCCACTGCCGTCGCTCCAGATCGATCCGTACCGCGGGATGGCGCCGCACTTCCGGGTCGCCGCCGCGCGCGCCCGTGCGCTTCATGCCGCGGCCACCGCGACGGCTCGGCTCATCATCACGTCGGTGGCCGCGCTGCTGCCGCGCGTCAGCCCGCCGGAGCGGCTGTTGCGGGCGGCGATGGAACTCTCGTCGGGGACCGAAATCGAACCGCAGGCGCTGGCTGACCTGCTCGTCGATGCGGGATTTACTCGCGAAGATCCGGTCGACGAGCACGGCGCCTTCACGGTGCGCGGAGGCATCGTCGATCTGTTTCCGGCTGCGGACGCCGAGCCCGTCCGGATCGAGTTCGTCGGCGACGTGGTGGAATCGCTACGGCGTTTCGATCCGGCAACGCAGCGGTCCACGGGCGCAACCGACCACGTGCTCGTCGTCCCGCTGCGCGAGCGGTTCGAGGACGAGCCCGCGCTCGTCTCCGTGCTCGACTTTCTCGGGGTGCGCGGCGCCCGGCTTGTCGTGTCCGAGTACGAGCAGGTCAGCGATCACGCCCGAAAGGTGCGCGGGCAGCTCGACTCCAGCTATCGCGACGCTTCCGCTCGCGGCCATGTCGCCGCTGACCCTCCGGACGAGGCGTTCGTCTCGTGGGCCGACGTCGACGCGCGGCTTGGCGACGCACCGCGGCTCGAGGAGCTAGCGGTCGAAGAAGGCGCTCGCCACGTATCATGCCAGCCCGCCCTCGAATTCCGCGGCCGTGTGCCCGACTGGATCGCCGACATCCACGACGCGCGGACGCGCGGCGAGACCGTGCTCTTCGTTGCCGACAGCCACGGCCGGGCCGAGCGGGCCGTCGAAATCCTGCAGGAGTACGAGATTGTCGCTGTACCGGTCGAGCGGGCCGAGGATGCGCATGCCGCGTCGGTGCTCGTGGCCGTCGGGTCGCTCTCCCGCGGCTTCCGCCTGGCGGACGCGGGCCTGCAGACCTATGCCGAGACCGACGTCTTCGAGGAAGAGCGGCGTCCGGGCGAGAAACGCCCCGGCGTTGCGCGGGCGTTTCTGTCCGACCTCCGCGATCTCAAGGTCGGCGACCTCGTCGTCCACGTCGACCACGGCATCGGCGAATTCGTCGGCCTCAAGCAGCTCGGCGTCCGCGGCACGTCCGACGACACGCAGGAATTCCTCGAACTGCGCTACGCCGCCGACGACAAGCTGTTCGTTCCCGTCGAGCGCCTCGATCTCGTCCAGAAGTACACGGGTGGCGCCCGCCCAGCGCTCGATCGGCTTGGCGGCACGTCGTGGGAGAAGGCGAAGACACGTGTCAAGAAGGCGATGCGTGACATGGCCGAGGAGCTGCTGAAGCTCTACGCACAGCGCAAAGCCGTGCCCGGCCACCCGTTCTCGCCCGATACGCATTGGCAGGAGGAATTCGAGAGCGCGTTCCCGTACGAGCTGACGCCCGATCAGGCCGCGGCCATTGACGACATCAAGCAGGACATGGAAGCGCCGACGCCGATGGACCGTCTACTTTGCGGCGACGTCGGCTACGGTAAGACGGAAGTGGCGATGCGCGCGGCGTTCAAAGCCGTCATGGACGGCAAACAGATCGCGTTCCTGGCGCCGACAACGGTGCTGTCGTTTCAGCACGTGAAGACGCTGCGCGACCGCTTCGCCGGGTTTCCGGTCGCAATCGACATGGTGAGCCGCTTCCGGACGAAGCCGGAGATCAAGGAGATTCTTGCGGGCGTCGCCTCGGGCAAGGTCGATATCATCGTCGGCACCCACCGCCTGCTCTCGAAGGACGTGGCGTTCAAGGACCTCGGGCTGCTCATCGTCGACGAGGAGCAGCGATTCGGCGTCGCGCACAAGGAGCGCATCAAGCAGCTGCGCAAGAAAGTCGACGTGCTGACGATGACCGCCACGCCGATACCGCGGACGCTGAACATGTCGCTCGTCGGTATCCGCGACATGTCGATCATCGAGACGCCGCCGAAGGATCGACTCTCGATCCAGACCAACGTGGTCAAATTCGACGCGCCGGTGATCGAGCGTGCGATCCGGAATGAGATGGCGCGCGGCGGACAAGTCTACTTCGTCCACAACCGCGTCGAGTCGATCTACTCGATCGGCAAGCTCCTGCATCGCCTCGTGCCGGACGCGAAGGTCGTTGTCGGTCACGGGCAGATGGGCGAGGAGGAACTCGAGCGTGCGATGCTCGGCTTCGTCGGGCGCACGTACGACGTCCTACTCGCGACGACGATCGTCGAGAACGGACTCGACATTCCAAACGCGAACACGATCATCGTGAATCGGGCGGATCGGTACGGGTTGTCCCAGCTGTATCAGCTACGCGGCCGTGTCGGCCGATCGGATCGGCCCGCCTACGCATATCTCCTGATTCCGCCGCAGGAGTCGCTCTCGCCGGTCGCGCGCAAGCGCCTTGCGGCGATCAAGGAGTTCAGCGATCTCGGCAGCGGCTTCCGCGTGGCGGCGCTCGATCTGGAGATCCGCGGTGCGGGCAACCTCCTCGGTGGCGAGCAGAGCGGGCATATCGACGCTGTCGGGTTCGAGATGTACATGAAGCTTCTCGAAGAGGCGGTGCGCGAGCTGAAGGGCGAGGAGATCGAGGAGGACGTCCGCGCGACGGTGAACCTGGGCGTGGATCTGAAGATTGACGACCGCTACATCCCCGAGATGAACCAGCGGCTGACGGTCTACCGCCGTGTCGCGGCCGCGCGCACGGAAAAGGAGCTTCAGGGCGTGCTCGACGAGGTCCGCGACCGCTATGGACCGCCGCCAGATTCCGTTGTCAACCTGGCGGAACACGGACGGATCCGCATCATGGCCGACCGGCTCGGCATCGAAGCGATTGACCGTGAGGGTCGTCTGATCGTCGTCAAGTTCCGGCCGCAGGCGAAGGTCGACCCGGTGCGGCTCATCAAGGTGGTTCAGGCGCACCCCGGCGCCACCCTCGTGCCACCGGCGTCCCTCAAATTGGATCTCGAGGCGGATGAATCTTCACATCTGGCGGGCCGGAAAGGCCCGCCCCGGAGAAGCCAGGACACCAGCTGGTGGACAGCTCGCGCGACGGCCGGCACGGTGACCGCCGGCTTCACCAAGGAAGCGATCCTGCGAAAGCCCGAGGGCGATCCGCGTGCCGAAGGCGGCATGTTCCCCCGCCTGGAGGAGCTGCTGGAGCGATTGAGTTAAAATCTTGATTCTGCAGGGATTGTCCATGCTAAAACGACGCACGCTTCTCATCGTACTGCTCACGGCTGCGGCGGTCGGGCCGCTCGCGGCGGAAATCATCGAGCAGGTCCTCGTCAACGTGAACGGCGACATCCTGACGAAAACCGAGTTCGAGCAGCGCCAGGTTGCCCTCTTGCGGAATCGACCGGAGCTCGCCAATGTGACGCCCGACAGCCCGGTGCTTCGCAAGGCGGTGGCTGAGGTGACACCGGCGCTCATTCTCGAGGCGGTCGACGAGTTGCTCCTCATCCAGCGGGGGCGCGAGTTCGGACTCGCGCTCGGTGACGAGCAGTTCAACAGCATCGTCGACAACATCAGGAAATCGAACAACATCGAGAGCGACGAGCAGTTCCAGATGGCGCTCAAGCAGGAAGGGATGACGATGACCGATCTGCGGCGCGCGCTGGAGCGGCAGATGCTCGCCTCCGAGGCGCAGCGGCGCGACGTCGTCGACAAGATCAGCGTGACCGAGGCGGAGGCGCGCGCGCACTACGAGGTGCACAAGGAGGAGTTCACGACGCCGTCCGAGGTGACGCTGCGGGAAATCCTGATCGAGGTGCCGGTCACCGAGAAGGGAGTCAACGTCGCTCAGGACGACGAGGCGAAGACCGAGGCCGAGGAGGTGCGGAAGCGCCTGCTCACCGGCGAGCCGTTTCCACGGCTCGCGGCTGAATTCTCCGATGCCCCATCCAAGGCGAACGGCGGTCTGATCGGACCGATCCGGCAGAACGAGCTCGCCGAGGCGTTGCAGCAGCAGCTGGCGAAGCTGAAGGTCGGCGACCTGACCGAGGTGATTCGCACGGCGCGCGGGTATCAGGTCCTGAAGCTCGAATCGCGGACCGAGACGCGCATCCGGTCGTTCGACGACGCGCGGGCGGACATCAGCAACAAGGTGGGTAGCGAAAAGATGGCGGCCGAGCGGCTCAAGTATCTTGAGAAGCTGCGCAGCCAGGCGACGATCACCTGGCGCAACGAAGAACTGCGGAAGGCGTACGAGCAGGCGCTCGCGGAACGGCGAAAGGCGCTCGCGGGATGACCGATGCCTGGTACGCGCTCTGGACCCGCTCGCGGCACGAGCAGGTCGTTCGCCAGCAGCTCGAGCAGAGGCAGATCGAAGCGTTTCTACCGACCGTCACCCGCTGGAGCCGTTGGAAGGACCGCAAGAAGAAGATCGACTGGCCCCTCTTTCCCGGCTACTGCTTCGCCCGCTTCGATCCACAGGATCGGCTGCCCATCCTGAAGTGCACGGGCGTCGTGAACATCATCTCGTTCGAGGGTGAGCCGGCGCCGATTCCCGAGCACGAGATCGACGGGATCCGGCAGCTGGTCGAGAGCGACCTCGCATACGACCCGTGCCCGCTGATCCGAGAGGGGATGATGGTCGAGGTCATGCACGGTCCGCTCAAGGGCGTCGTCGGCCGGCTCGTGCGCAAGGGTGCGCGCGCGCGCCTCGTCCTCTCGGTCGACCTGATCGGCCAGGCCGTGAGCGTCGAGGTCGACGCCGCGGACGTACGGCCTTATTGAAGGCCTCAGGCCCCGAGGCCCCAGAAACACGCATGAAAATCGGCACCGTCGGACTCGTCAGCCCGTTTGTGGTGGCGCCCATGGCGGGCATGACTGACAGCGCCTTTCGCCGCCTGGTGAAGCGCCACGGCGGCTGCGGCCTTGTCGTGACGGAGATGGTGTCGTCCGAAGGCCTTGTGCGCGGCATCGATCGGACGCTCGAGTACGCGGAGTACACCGAGGAGGAACGGCCGGTCGCGATTCAGATCTTCGGCGGCGATCCAGCGAAAATGGCCGCTGCGGCGCAGATCGTCGAAGGCATGGGCGCTGACATCGTCGACGTCAACATGGGATGTCCGGTGCCGAAGATTGCGAAGCACAGCGCTGGGTGCAGCCTGATGAAGGAACCGGAACACGCAGCAGGCATCATCCGTGCGATGACGCGCGCCGTGGACATCCCCGTCACCGTCAAGATGCGCGCCGGCTGGAACGACGGGTCGCGCAATGCGGGCGACGTCGCCCGGCGCGTCGAGGACGCGGGCGCGGCCGCGGTGACGATTCATGGACGGACAGCGGAGCAGTCGTACTCCGGGTCCGCCGACTGGGATCTCGTGTCGCAGGTGGCGGAGCGGCTGTCGATCCCCGTGCTCGGCAGCGGTGACTGCGTGGAGCCGGCGCAGGTCGTCGACCGCTTGGCGACCGGCGTCAGCGGCGTGCTCGTCGGCCGCGGCGTGTTACGCAATCCCTGGATCCTGGCGCAGGCGGCCGACCTTCGCGACGGCCGGCCGGCGCGGACCATCACGCTGGCCGATCGCGGCCGGTTCTTGCACGAGTACATCGGCCTGCTGCTGAACGAGCGTGTGAATGAGCGCGACGGATTCCGTCATGTCGCGCCTGGAACCGGAGACGCTCTGAGGCCTGAGGCCTGGGGCCCGGAGCCAACCGCCGCGGGCGTCGCCCGCGGTCACGATCGCTGGGTGATCAACAAGATCCGCGCGCTCTGCAGCTGGTACTCCAAGGGGCTCGATGGCGGGTCGCACCTGCGCGCCCGTGTGAACAGCGCCAACTCGCTTGCCGAGCTGCGCGCCATCGTCGACGAATTCTTCTTCGCGACCCCGGACTCTACGCCGCGAACGACAGCCGCGGCGGCCACAGCGCCCATCGGATGAGTTGCCGGAGGCCCCGCACCCGTTGGCGGTAGAAGAGGTGTCTCATCGGTCCGGCTTTGTCCAAGCGGTGTGCCAGGTGTGAGCCAGCAGTACACGCTGGGCAAGGGGCCATTCGGAGACAGGGCGACACCGCGCGTGCCTATTTCCTGCCTATTGCCTACTGCTTCCTCCCACCCGCGTGGAGTTCCGCCAGCCCGGCCGTACCCTCCGCCAGCTCAAAGTCGAACATCAGCGCCTCGTCGAATGCCGAGAAGAAGCGCGCCGCCAGCTGCTCGTGTGCCGGATGCTCGAGATAGGCGGTCAGTGCGGTGCGGTCGTCGAACTCCAGGATCGCGATATAGGGATAGTCGGCGCGCATCAACGCTTCGTACGGGCGCGCTACTGTGAACCGCCGACCCACCCGGGCGCGGCGAATTGACGGGATGTCGCGGAGTGCCGCCTCGAACGCGCTGATCAGCGCGAGGCGACCGTCATCCGCCAGATCCGACCGGAGCCGGAACAGCACGATGTGCGCGATCATCCTTTCTTCGGACCGCCTTTTCCGCGCGTCGCGAAGCGCTGACGACGACGCGCGAGGTTGCGCGCCTTTTTCACGTCCTTGAAGCGTTGCCGCGGATCGCGGTGCTCGCCACCTGGCCGCCATTCGCGCCGTCGCGGCGTCAGGCGGCGCTGGCGCGCGGCCTCCGCGTTCCGCTGCGCTTCCTCGGGGGACGTCCAGAGCCGCCCACGCGCGAAGTACTTCATCTCCGCGTCCGGATGCTTCTCCTGAATGCGCTTGAAAGTTGGGAGCAGCTCCTCCTGCACAGCAGCCCGGAAGGCCGTCGGCAGCCCGCCGGCGATGATGGTCCAATAGGCAAACCGGGGCGGCATCAGCGCTCGGGTCCTATCCGTTTCAGCTTTTCCACCAGCGTGGTCCGCTTGATGCGAAGCAGGTCGGCGGCCCTGTTGCGGTTGCCGTGTGTGCGATCGAGCGCACGGTCGATGAGATCCCGCTCGATGGCGGCCAGGTACCGCGGCAGATCGAGGCCCTCCTCCGGGAACTCGACGTACGGCGGCCGCGACACGTCGGGCGCTTGTTGCAGCTCGGGTGGCAGGTCGGCCACGTCGATCTCGGGGCGGCCCGCACTGAGCGCGATCGCCCGCTCCATCGCGTTTTCGAGCTGACGGACGTTGCCAGGCCAGTCGTATGCCATCAGCGCGCGTATCGCGCTCTGCGACGCGTGGACGGACGAGCTGGGGGCGAACTTCGCGAGGAAATGCTTGGCGAGCAGCGGAATGTCGTCGCGGCGTTCGCGCAGCGACGGCAGCTGGATCGGAATCACGTTGAGCCGGTAGAAGAGATCCTCCCGAAAGGAACCGGCCGCGACGAGACGTGCGAGGTCCGAGTTGGTCGCCGCAATCACGCGTACGTCGACCTTGATCGTCTGGTTGTCGCCGATGCGCTCGAATTCGCGCTCCTGCAGCGCGCGGAGCAGCTTCACCTGCAGCGCCGGGCTCATCGTCCCGACCTCGTCGAGGAAGAGGGTCCCCTTGTGTGACTGTTCGAAGCGCCCCTGGCGCGCGCCGACCGCGCCCGTGAACGCGCCGCGCACGTGGCCGAACAACTCCGCCTCGAGCAGCGTCTCCGGAATCGCGCTGCAGTTGAGCGCCACGAACCGGTGCGCACGCCGCGGACTGTTGTGGTGGATCGCGCGTGCCACCACTTCCTTGCCGGTCCCGGTCTCGCCGGTGATCAGAATCGTGCTGCTCGAGGCGGCGACGGTCTCGAGCAGGTGAAACAGCGTCTGCATCGGCCGACTGCGGCCGAGAATGCCGCCGAACTGATAGCGCTCTTCGAGCTGCGAGCGCAGGTACGCATTCTCGGACGTGAGTCGCCGCTGCTCGAGCGCCTTCTGCAAGACGTGCATCAGCTCGTCGAATTGAAACGGCTTCGCGATGAAATCCGACGCGCCGCGTTTGATCGCGTCGACCGCGTCCTTGATGGTCCCGTAGCCCGTGATGACGATCGCGACGATCCCCGGGTAGCGCTCGACCGCCGATTCGATCACACGGACGCCATCGATGCCCGGCATCCGGAGGTCCGTAATGACGGTGTCGAAGGCAAACTGCTCCAGCAGCTCCAGCGCCGTCTCGCCGCTGTCGGCTTCCACGACCTCGTAGCCGCGGTCCCGCAGCCGCTCGGCCATGACCTCCCGTAGCGCCGGCTCGTCATCGACGAAAAGGATGTGCGGGGACGTACCCGTCATGTGGCGCCAATATATTGACACACCCCCCCGGCTAAGGGTTTACGGAATGACAGCCGATAGAGCGGGTGGAGAGCAGATTGTGATGGACCGCCAGACTCTTTCGATCATGAAGGCTTGCGAGGCCGTGGGCGTCAGCCGGCGTACGATCTATAACTGGATCTCCGCCGGCAAGGTCGAGTACGTGCGGACAGCCGGCGGCTCGATTCGGATCTTCGCCGACTCCCTGTGGCGGGATCCGGCGCGGCCAGTGCGAGTAGCCGAGGCCACTACCGGGCGCCACGTGTGAAGGGTGAGCTGCGTGACCTGTTCCATCAGCTGAATAACCAGCTCGGAATCATCCTGGCGCACGCGGAGCTGCTCGAGGCGCGCGCCCGCGACGATGCGGGCCGCGCGCGGGCAGCGCAGGTGGTCACGAGTGTCCTCGACGCGATGGGCACCGCTCGCGAAATTCGGCAGCGAGCGATCGGGGACAGTCAGTCCGGGATCTAATCCCAGTCGCATATCCGGTCACTATCGGCCGACCCTGTCCAACCTATAAACACGCACCAATTTTGTAATTGTCATCGTCAACACCTTGGCGATTCCAGGGGGCGTATTCGTCAACAGGATGACGACTTGGGCAACTTCACCAGAGGCGATAGTTCCAATCTGGAACGCTCGCGAATTTCATAACGTGCAGAAATACGAAGCACTTAGAGTCTGAGTCGGGGGTCGGGGGCACTCCCCATGGGTCAGGCTCGGCCGTTTGGTACCGCGGTTGCCATCACCAGGCGCCGGAGGATCGACTGAATGCGTCCCCTAAAGACCGACCCACGCGTTGTTGCCGCGCTCCCGTTCGTCGAGCAGCTTGCCCGCCGCATGGCTGCAACGATGCCCCACTCCATCGATATTGGGGATCTCGTCCAGGACGGGGTGATCGGCCTCATCGATGCGGCCCGCCGCTTCGATGACACGCGAGGTATCAAGTTCGAGACGTTCGCCGAGCGGCGCGTGCGCGGCGCCATGATCGACGCGCTGCGCAAGGACGCATGGCCGCGCGGGGTGCGCCGGCAGCGGCGTGAGCTGGAAGCCGCGCGCGAGGAGCTGCGCCGTGAGCTCGGCTGCGAACCCTCGCTGGCGGATCTCGCCGCCCGCGTCGGCTCCGACGAGAAGCGTCTTGGGCGCACTATTGTCCGTATCAACGCGATCGAGTCGACCTCGCCATTGGCCAACAACGAACATCTGAGCGAAGCGTCGCTGCCGGCGGCGCTCGTGCCGGCCGAACCGGAGCAGCCGGATCGCGTCTATGAGCGAGAGGAAATGAAGGCCCGCATCCGCGCGGCGATCGCGTCGCTGCCTCCGCGCGAGCAGAAGGTCATTGGACTCTACTACTACGGCGAAGCGACCATGAAGCAGATCGGCGCCGAGATCGGCGTCAACGAATCGCGCGTCTCACAGTTGCACGCGCGAGCGATCCGTCGCCTGCGCGACGCGCTCGGGTCGGCCGTGCCGGCTGCTGAAGCCGCGTCCCTCATGCGCAATGCCATTCTGGCCTTCCAGCACAAGCCGGTGATGGCAAAGGCCACGCTCGCGAGCCGCAGCTGGACGGCGGGCGAGGGCCACGCCGCCCGGCGCCCGCACGCGGTCGTCGTTACCTACGCGAGCGCCTCGCGGACGGCACGCAGCAAGTCGCCGAGCCGGAACGGCTTGGCGAGCCACCGGCAGCCGCTCTCCTCGAAGAAGCGCTCGGCGTCGGTGCCGGCGACATCGCCCGTCACGAAGATGACGCGCCGCGCGAGCGTCGGCGTCGCCGCCGCAATCGCCCGGTAAAAGGTCATCCCGTCGACGCGCGGCATCTTCAGGTCGCAGACAATCGCGTCGTACGTCTTCTCTCGGATGCGCGCGAGCGCCTCCTCGCCGTCGGACGCCTGATCCACCTCGAGCCCCGCTTCCGTCAGCGCGTCGGCCACCGCCGCCGCGAGTGCCCGCTCATCTTCCACGAGGAGCACCACGGCGCCCCGCACGGCTTCCATCGAGGGCGCCGGCGTCCGCGCCGACCGCGCGGCGACGTCGGCGCCTCCGGTCACGGGCAGCTCCACCACGAATGACGCCCCGCGGCCGGGACGCGACTCGACTCGGATGTGCCCGCCGTGCTCCTGCACGATGGCGTACGCCACGGTCAGTCCAAGGCCCGTTCCCTTGCCGACTTCCTTCGTCGTGAAGAACGGGTCGAAGATCTTCGTCCGCATCTCCATCGGAATGCCGGGTCCGTCGTCGTTGACCTCGATCGCGACGGCGTCATCATCGCTCTCGTGCCACGTGCGGACGACCAGTGAGCCGCGCCCGCTGGTAAACAGCATCGCCTGCTCGGCGTTGATGACGAGATTCAGAAGCACCTGCTGGATCTGATGCGGGTCGGCGAAGACCTGCGGCAGCCCCGACGCCAGAGCCGTGTCCACCGAAATGTTGATGAGGCGATGGTCGTAGGCGCGCAGCGCCAGCGTGTCGGTCACCACCTGGTTCACGTCGATCATCGTCCGCGTCGACTGCCGCTTGCGGGCGAACGTCAGCAGATTGCGGACGATGCGGGCGGCGCGGTCGGCTTCACCGAGGATGACGTCGATTCCGCGCCGCGCGGATGGATCGAGCGTCTTGTCGGCAAGCCGCTCCGCCCAACTGAGGATCGTCGCGAGCGGATTGTTCAGCTCGTGCGCGACGCCGGAGATGGTCTGGCCGAGCGCGGCCATCTTTTCGGCCTGCAGCAGCTGCTGATACAGGTCGCGCGACTCGTCGTCTCGCTTCTTGCGTTCGCTCACGTCGCGGACGAGCGCTTCGATGTGGAGGCGCGAATCGACTGCCTCGGCGCGCGCCGTCACCTCCACCCAGACCGGCGAGCCGTCGAGGCGCCGCATGCGGAGCAGGTAGCCATCGACCGCCCCGTCGGATCGCAGGCGCGCGAGAAAGGCGACCCGCGCCGCCGGATCGGCGAACCGATCGGGTGCAAACGGCGCGACGCGCGTCTCGGGCGTGCCGGCCGCATAGCCGAAGATCGCCTTCAGATGCGGATTGGCCGCGATCGCGCCGTCATCGATCGCACCGGTGACGTGGACCGAACCGATGAAGACACCCTCGCGCGCCGCCTCGAACAAGCGCGCGAAGGCGGTGGCGCGATCGCGCCGCGGGCGGGCCGCTGCCGCGCGCCGCGTCCGCGGGGGGCTCTTACGCTGTGCGCGCACGGGGAGGCGACGATTATAGACGGAGTCCATTCCCACCAGGCCCGCGACGGAGGGCGACGGCGAGGCTGCATGCGGCTGATCGGTCGCAATGACCTGCTCTTGCTGGTCGGCCTGACGGCCGCGCTCTTCACCATCATCTCCCGGCCGCTCGGAGGCCTCGTCGATTACACCCACGCCGTGCCCGCAGCCGTCGGACAGCGATGAAAGCCGTCCTGCGCGGCAGTCACGTCAAATGCCGCTCGGGAGGCGAAGCATTCCTGGTGGTATTGCCCGACACCCCGCCGGCGGGCGCCCAACGCGTTGCGGAGACCGTCCGGTGGAACCTCGAAGATCACCCGCTCCGCTGGTGCGTCGGCGACCTCGAGGTCGACATCCGGATCACGGCCAGCTTCGGCGTCACCGCGGCCACCACAGGCGAAATCGACGGCACTGCCATCGTTGCCCGCGCTGACGCGGCACTCTATCGAGCGAAGGCGAATGGCAGAAACCGTATCGCCGTCGCCGACGGACCGGCGGAAGTCGTCACACCACCCGGCGTCCGCTGATCAGCCGCACGACAAACAGTACGACGGCGATGACCAGCAGGATCCAGATGAAGTTCCCCAAGGTGTAGCCGCTGACCATCCCCAACAGCCACAAAATGATCAGGATGATCGCAATGGTCTCGAGCACGTCAGTATCCTCCTCGCGAGGCCGTTTCGATAGCCGCAGACCTCGCACGGAGGGCGACTGCAACGGTAATGCCGAGCAAAGCTATTCGGTGGTTGAGGGCGCCGGCCCGAGGGCAAACGTCATGGTCCCGCTGACGGCGATCCGGCCGTTGACGCGCGCGAAACCGTCGAGCTGTCCCATGCGGTTCCGCAGTCGGCGGACGCGCGCTTCGATCTCCACCACATCGCCCGGACAGACGGGCTGGCGGTAGCGGACGCGCTCGATCCCCGTCAGAAAGATCAGCTTCTCGCGATTCTCCGGCTTCGACAGGATCAGGATCGCACCGACCTGGGCGACCGCTTCCGTGAGAATCGTAGGGGGCAGCGCGGGCGGCGCGCCCGGTTGGTGGGAAAGGAAGCGTTCGTTGAGCGAGACGTTCTTGATGCCGACGATACGCTTGTCGGGCTCGAGCTCGGTAATGCGATCGACGAGGAGAAATGGGTAGCGGTGCGGCAGAATTCGCTCGATCGCGGCGTAGTCGAGCGGCAGCGTGAGCGAGGTGGTCACGTGCGTCCAGTATACTGGACCCCCTAACCCCCCCTGAACCCACACTCCTGACCATGAACGTGCAGCCGCGATCGCCGAGCGACACTGAGCTGCTGTCGACGCTCTTCGAGCTCGGCCGCGAGGTCACCTCGGTCCTCGATCTCGAGGAGCTGCTCGCGAAAATCCCGCAACTCATCGCACGGCTGACGCGCTTCAACGCGTTCTCGGTCTATCTGCTCGACGAGGCACGGCAGGAGCTGCGCATCGCCTACGCCACGGGCTACCCCGACGACGCCGTGTTGACGCAGCGGTTGCGCGTCGGCCAGGGGGTGGTCGGGGCGGCAGTGGAGGAGCGGCGGCCGATTCTCGTCAACGACATTCGCCGAGAGCCGCGTTATCTCGGTCCGCTGCGGAACATGCTGTCGCAGCTCGCCGTGCCGATGCGGCGCAAAGGGAAGGTGATCGGTGCGCTCAACCTGCTGGCGGAGACAACCGATGCATTCACGAGCCAGGACGAGGCGTTGCTGCGGCAGTTTGGGGCGCACGTCGCCGTGGCCATCGAGAATGCGCACCTTTTTCGCGCGGAGCGGCAGTACGTGGAGACGCTCGAGACGCTCGCGGAGATTGGCCGCGAGATGTCGTCGATTCTCGACCTCGACGTGCTGCTGACGCGGATCGCCAGCCTCACCAAGCGGCTCATCGACTACCGCACCTTCGGGATCCTGCTGATGGACGAGGCAGCCGGCGAGCTGGAGCTGAAGTTCGCCGTGCGCTACGGCGAGGAGGCCGGCGAGAAGCGGATGAAGCTCGGCCAAGGACTCGTCGGATGGGCGGCGCTGCACAAGGAGCCCGTGCTCGTCTCCGACGTGTCCGAGGACCCCCGCTACGTCAACCTGGTGCCCGACGTCCGCTCCGAGCTCGTCATTCCGATGCTCATCAAGGACCGCTGCGTCGGCGTGTTCGACCTGGAGAGCCCTGAGCTCGACGCGTTCACGAAGGAACACCAGGAGCTGCTCACCCTGCTCGCGAGCCAGGCGGCGGTCGCCATCGAGAACGCGCGTCTCTATGAGGAAGTGCGGCGCAACGAGGAGCGCATCGAAAAAGAGCTGCGGTTCGCGCAGCGGGTGCAGCGGGCGCTGCTGCCGACGGAACTGCCGGTGCGCCTGCGCCAGGCTGACGTCGCGGCACGGTTCGCGGCGGCGCGTGAACTGGGGGGCGACATCCACGACTTTCTGGCGCCCGAATCCAACACGCTGGTGATTGCCGTCGGCGACGTGTCGGGCAAGGGCGTGCCGGCGGCACTCTACGGCGCGTTTGCGGCCGAGCTCGTCCGCTCGCGCACCTACCGGCGCCGGTACGCGCCCGACCAATTCAGCGTCTCAGGCGTCCTCGACGCAATGAACCGCATCCTGCACGAACGGCAGCTCGAGGAGTATTACTGCACGCTCTGCTACGCGTTCTTCGACTTCAAGCGCCGCCTGCTGACGATGGCGAATTCCGGGCTGCCGTATCCGATCCGCTGCACCGAGACCGAGTGCGGCCAGATTGCGCTCCCCGGCGTGCCGCTCGGCTCGTTTCCGGCGATCGTGTACGACGAAGTGACGATGCCGCTCGCGCGCGGCGACGTGTTCGTCTTCTGTACCGATGGAGTCTATGAAGCGGCCAACGAACAGGGCGCGGAGTTCGGCGCCCGGCGAGTCTGTGAGGTCGTCGGCGCGCACCGCCAAGCGGGGGCACGCGCCATGGTCGACGCGATTTTCGAGGCGGTGGCCGCCTTCCGCGGCGCCGCCCCGCAGCACGACGACATGACGGCTGTCGCCGTGGCGATTACGACCTGATCCGGCGATCTTCCTCGCGAAGGTGCAGGCCGATCGATCGTCCGCCGAAGACGGCGAACTCGTTGACCTTGCCCTTCACTTGTAGGCGCGTACCCCGCGCCGGCACGCGGCCGGACTGCGAGACCACCGTAATCTCGCCGCTCCCATCGTCGATGTTGTAGACCTGGAACGGGAGCAGCGGCACACCCCAGCTGCTCGTCACGACGCCGGTGACGCTGACCGTCTTGGTGGCGTACTTCGTCGGCTGATCCTTCAACTCGGCGACGCGCACCCCGCGCGCGGCACATCCCGCGATGACGACGGCGCTCACCAGCGCCACGGCGATAGCTGTCTTCATAGAGCTGCTCTCCGGATGCGTAGGCCGGGTTGTTTGTGGGACCCAGCGTGTCAAGGCCGCGCCCGACGGCTGGCCGGGATGCGGTGTTGCCAGCGCCTGCCTGAGAAGCATCCCGGCGTCCATTCGACAGCGCGTCGAGCGCGGTCGCTGCGTTGTTGTTCAAGTCCCGTGCCCGCCAGGATCGGCCAAAATCTGGCGCGTTTGCGCGGGTCGGCGGCCGTCGTCCTCGACGGAGGGCACGGATCGCCGTCGAGCTGCACCGACTTTCGCCGAGGGGCCGCCGTCTTAACCACCGTTCGCGAAAGCCAAGGAGGAAGCCGTGGGGAAGGCCGTCGCGTTGATGGTTGTGACACTGATGATGGGTTCGGCGGTCGAAGCGCAGACGCGCGATCGCGACGTGATGGCGGGGCTGTTCCCCCAGTTCGTGGGCGGCGCGACGGTCGGCGCCTCCGTCCGGGAGCTTGCCGCCGACGAGATGTCCCGCGCGAAGCTGGATCGGCCGGGTGGCGTGTATGTGGTGGAGGTGCGAGAGGAAAGCCCGGCGGCACGAGCTGGTGTCCGCGGCGGAGACATCATCGTGGCCTTCGACGGCGAGCGCATCCGCGGCGTGCGGCACTTCGCCCGTCTCGTGCTCGAGACGCCGCCCGGTCGTGCGGTGTCCAGCGAGATCGTGCGAGGCGCCGCCCGGCAGACCCTCACAATCACGCCCGAAGCCACAGAAGGCCTCGCGGGCCTGATGCCCCAGATCCAGCGTGAAATCGAGCGCGGTGTGCGCACGCTCCCGCAGGATCTGCCTGTGCCGGCGGTGCGCGGCACACGCGCACGGCTCGGCCTCACGCTGATGCCCCTGACCGATCAGCTGGCCTCGTACTTCGGGGTCACGGAAGGCGTGCTCGTTTCGGCGGTCGCTGCAGACGCTCCCGCAGCACGAGCCGGTATCCGCGCCGGCGACGTGCTGACGGCAATCGACGGCCGCCCGGCTCGGACGCCGGCCGACGTCAGCGCGAGCGTCCGCGATGCTGCCCGCGGCGCCACGCTCGATGTGCGTCTGATGCGGGACAGGAAAGAGATAAGCGTGAAGGTGACGATCCCGGACGATCAGCCTACGCCCGCACGCCAGATCGCGATCTGATTAGAACCGCTGCTGGATCCCGACGTTGACGCGGCCCATGTCGACATTGCGCCGCCACTGCCGATCGTAGCCGGCCACGATCGTGGTCAGCGTTGGCAGATCGAGACGCACGCCGCCGCTCAGCGTGTTGGCGCGGAAGTCGCCGATGCGATCGACAGAGAACGTCTCGAAGTCCTCGACGCCGGCTGCATAGCCTGCCTGCAGCGAGAGCCGCCGGAACAGACGGTACGCCCCGCGCAACTGCGCCGAGTGCCCGATGTCGACGCCGAAGCTCGTGCTCGTTTCCGTCCACCCGAGCGCATAGCGAACGGCGACCGAGATCCGATCCGAGGCCTGAAACGCGACGGCGGGCGACAGGAACGTCGCCCGCGCGCCCGTGAAGTCGAAGTACCGGAGCGATGCCGTCCACACGGCGGGTCCGTACGCGTAATCTACTTCGCCCAGGAAGTCGCCTTCCGGCATCACGAGGTTGCCAGGTCCGAGAAGCAGCTGGGCGCGCAGCATCGTCGCGGGGCGCCACTGCCACTCGACACCACCGCCGCCGCGCTGCTCGGAGACGGAGAACTTGCGCTGCGACTGCCCGCGACCGATCACGCGCAGCCGCTCCGAAAGGCGGTAGTTCACCGCGAGATCGCCGCCGCGGCTGTCGGGCGTCGCGCCGCTGAACTGTTCGCCGAAGCCGCGCATCTCGATCCGGTGTCGGTACGACAGGCGAGCGTCCTCGAGGCGCAGGCGGTGCTCGTCGGTCGGCGCCGCCGCGACCGCACGTTCGAGGTAGCCGATGGCCTGCTCCGTCCGCCCTGCTTGCCGGTACCCCCGGCCGAGCAGCGCCAGCGTCGTGGCGTTTGGCGGCTCACGCTCTTCGACCGACTCCAGCAGATCGATGGCGTCCTCGGTCTCGTTGCGCGCCAGCAGGGCCGACGCAACGCCGAGCGCCGCCTCGAGGTTGCCCGGATCTTCCAGCAACACGCTGTAGTAGACCGATTCCGCCTGGTCGAGATGGCCCATCCGCTCGTGCAGCCGCGCGATCCAGAGCCGCGCTTCCAGATCATTCGGGTTGCGCACGGCCACCTGGCGGAACGCGGCCAGCGCCTCCGTGTTGCGCCCCTCGTCGGCGAGCCGCGCGGCGTCGGCGACCGTCTGCGCGAAGGCAGTGCCAGCAGAGGAAACCATGAGCAGCAGCGTGAGCAGAAATCGGAACGGCATATTGATCTAGATGTCGGCTGGGTGGAGCGGAGGCTGTAGATTACGCCGTTCTCGCCCTGTGAGCCTTTGCTGTAGGGTCGCCGCTTCCAGCCGGCCAGGCGGCCACAGCCGCAGCAAGCTGGGCGGCGACCAGCGCGGCCACGGCCTGGACGCCAGCATCCTGTTCGCGCCCGTGGCGGATCTCCAGCGCTACCACGCCCATGCAGCCGCCAGGGCCAAACATCGGCACCACAAGCCCGCCCGATGTCTTTGAGGTGGCAGCGATCACGCCGAGGCGTCCCGTCCGCCATGCCGCGGCGGCGGCGTTCTCGGCACCGCGCGCGATTGGGCCGAAGCGCGCCAACTGATCGGCGGGGTAACCGTGTCCGAGGGCCGCAAACAGCTGTTCGCCCGCGCTCATCCACAGCGTCAGCCCCGCGGCGTCCAGAAGGTCCGCGGCGCGGTGCAGGAGCGGCGAGAGTGCGGCCGTGTCGGTCACACGGGAGAGATCCGTGCAGACCGCGGCGGCGGCGGCGAGATCCACCTGGAAGGTGCCTGGCGTGCCTGACGTGCCTGGGCTGCCTGACGTATCCACGGTGCTTGGAGTGCCATGGATGCCTAGAAGAGTGCCACTTCGCACCTCAGGCTGGCTGGACCCGTCCGCGGGCGTGCGGCGCGCGACCACCAGCAGGGCGAGCGACACGAAGGCGAGCAACCCGAATGCGCCCCACCGTGCGCGAGCGGCACCTTCAAGCGTCTCGGCCGCTGCCGCCCGCTCGTCCCGCTGCAACTCGCGCAGGCGCGTCACCATGGCATCAAGGATGTTGCGGCCGTCGCTGAAGATGACGTCGGCGGCCATGAGGTCCTGACCCAGGCTGAGATTCTCGCGGGTGCGTCCATCGGCGGCCTCGAGCGCGTCGAGTGACTCGCCTAACGCGTCAAGCGTAGTGGAAGCGCCTGCCGATCGCACGAGCCACCGAACCGCCGCCACCTCCCCGCGCACGACGCCGATCTGTGCGGTTGTCCGATCGAACAACGGCTCGTCAAGTTGTCCGGGCGCAACGTATCCCTGCTGCGCGGTGCCAATCTCCGCGAGCGCGTCGCGTATGCGCTCGATGCGCGTGGTCGCGAGGTCCACGGCATCCGCGGCATCGGCGGTGCGCCGATCGATCGTCCAGAGGAAAAATGCTGCGGCCGGGGGGGTGGCAAGCAGCAGCGTCAGTACCGTGATCCGAACCGACCGCCTCTGCATGCTGGAACAGGATACCCGAATTGCGATCGCACGCGAAGCGCTCGTTGACGATTACGGCCAGCCGATCCGAAGGCCCGTTGTCCACGACGCGCCCGAGTACGCGCCGCCATCGTTGGCCTGGTCGCGCATGTCGGCGATCTGCACGCCGCTCTGCAGCTTCAGCTTGTGCCCGTAGAGGAAATAGTTCGCGCCCAGGTACAGCTCGTTGAACCGGTCGCCGCGGCCTCGCACGACGCGATTCTCGTAGGTCCCGAGCAGGATGCCGTTGGGGCCGCTGCTGTCGATGAGCGTATAGCGTGTGATGAACTGCAGCTTGTCCGTCGCGTTGTAATACGGCATCGTGGTGAGTGCCCAGAGATCGGGCTGACTGAGATACCCGGCGGCGGTCGACAGATCGGTGCGGAGTCCCCAGCGCGTCGTCTCGAGCTTCAGGTTGATCGAGAGAACGTGCTCGAGCGGGCGTGTAAAGGTGTTGTCACGGTCCGGGCTCTGATGCACGTAGTTGGCCGAGAGCACCGCTTCCTTGACGTCCAGCGCCTTCGCGAAGTCGTAGCCAACCACGCCGAGGATGGCGGCGCTTCCATCGAACTTCCCGAATTCCTTGTTCGCCTCTCCGGCCGAATACACGCCGATCCGGTAATTCCAGGGCGCCACGCGGCCCGAGACACTCGCGCCGGGTAGATACTCCTGAGGAAACCAGAGGTTGTTCGCCAGATTGCTCCGGTCGATCGTGAGCAGCTCCTTCGACGAGGTCGCGCCGTCGCTGGTGAAGGGCATACCCTGCTTGCCGACGGTGACAGCCAGGCGTGGGTTCCGGCTCCACTGCACGTACACGTCGGTGAGGCGAAGGTAGAGCGGATCGATTTCCTGCGGATTCAACTCGGCTTCGGCAGAGACGGTGAACGTGCGGAACAGCGTGGCCCGAGGCCCGATCCGGAACCGCCGGGTGTTCCATTCGTCGTGGTCACCCTGATCCGCGCCGAGAGTGACGAATTCGTGCTGAAAGCGGCCGCTCAGTTGCAGGCGTTGGATAATGGGGTTCGACCGGTTGTCGTATATCGTAGAGAATTGCTGCCAGATTCGGTCGTAGGCCGATTGGGTATCGGCGCCGCTCGTCTGGGCAGCCGTCGCGGGGGCCGGCGCTGGCTGACCGACAGCCGACTGGGCGAGCGCGGCGCTCGGAGAGGCCAGCAGCAGCAGCACGAGGCTGAAAGAGACCGTCTGCATGCCCTTACTATAAGAACAGACAATTTCGTGAACTTGTCACGCATGTTACGTCTGCGTAACGCTTCATCGGGCGGCCTTTTCGGGGCACTCCTCCTGTGCCTCCTCGTCCCGGCCGCCAGCACAGCGCAAACGAATACCGGTGAAATCGCTGGCGTCGTCCGGGACGCCTCGGGCGGTGTGCTCCCCGGCGCGACGGTCGTCGCAACTCATCCAGCAAGCGGGACCGTGATGGAGCGCGTCAGCGACGGCGGAGGCCGATTTTTCTTGCCGGCGCTGCGGATTGGGCAGTGGGATGTGAGCGTCTCGCTGCCGGGGTTCGCTCCGCAGGCGCGCACAGGGGTGCTCCTCGAAATCGGTCGGTCGGTCAGCCTCGATTTCACGCTCGCCCTGCAGGGGCTTGAAGAGCAGGTCGTCGTGCAGTCGGTGATTCCGGTTCTGCAGGCGACGACCGCGGAAATCAGCGACGTCATCGAAAACCGCGAGGTGGTTCAGATTCCGCTCAACGGCCGGCACTTCCTGGCGCTGGCGCAGTTGAGTGATGCCGTCGTGATCCCGCCAGGCGGCACGCGCGGTGACGCGCTCCAGCAGGCGGGGCCCCTGCCCAACGTTGGGGGGCAGCGCTCCGGTCACAACATCTACCTCCTTGACGGCGCCAAGGTGACCGACGAGCTGTTCAACAACCTTGTGATCAACCCGTCGGTCGATTCGATCCAGGAATTTCGCATTCAGAAGTCGATGTATCCGGCCGAGTTCGGCGGCAAGGCCTCCGCGCTGATCAATGTCGCAACGCGCGCCGGCTCGAACACCTTCACCGGGAGCCTGTTCGAGTTCCACCGAAACGAAACGCTCGACTCGCCGAATTACTTTCATCCGAACGGCACGCCGATGCCCGAGCTTCGCCAGAATCAGTTCGGCGGCGCGCTTGGCGGCCCGCTGGTGCGCGATCGCAGCTTCTTCTTCGGCAGCTACGAGGGCAGCCGGATGCGGCGGGCGTTGACGCGCACCTTCTCGGTACCACCCGCGGCGGTTCGCGCTGGCGACTTCAGCGGGGTGGCGCCGATTTGCGACCCGCTGACGATTCCGTCGACCGGGGTGTGCGCCCCGTTTGCCAGCAACCGCATTCCCGCCGGTCGCATCGATCCGATCGCGACGGCGCTGCTGGCTCGCGTCCCGCTGCCGGACACGGCGGCCGCCGTGCAGAACCTCGCCTCCGTCGAGCAGCAGGACCGCGACGCGGATCAGATCAGTCTTCGCCTCGACCACCGTCTCGGTCAGGCGAGCCAGATCTTTGGCCGAGTCAGTACGTTCGATGCCGATGAGCTGCAGCCATTCGGCGCGAGCGCACTGCAGGAGGCGCTCGTACCGGGGTTCGGCCGGTCGCTGACAACGCAGACCCGGAACGCCATGGTCAGCCACACGCACGTGTTCGGCACGTCGCTCCTGAACGAGCTGCGATTTGGCTGGATGTCGGTCAAGGGCGGGCAGGCCAGCGTGAATCGCGGCAGCGATTTCGCCGGCGACGTGGGGTTGCTCGGCGTGACGCGCGATCCGCGCGACATCGGCGTCCCACAGGTCTCGTTCCGAGGCCTGTACAGCACCGTCGGCGACCCGACGTCGTTCGTCTACCGCAACAACCAGCATTTCGAGCTGTACGACAACGTCACGCTCGACCGCGGGGCGCATCGCGTCAAGTTTGGTGCCTATTACTTCCGCCTCCAGCTGCGTCCGGAACAGCCCGACAACGCGCGCGGGGCGTTCACCTACACGGGACAGTTCACGGGTAACGCCTTTGCCGACTTCCTGCTCGGGTACCCGACGTCGGCAACCTCGGGCATCGGCCGCGGCGACGAGAACGGGCGCACGAACTGGCTGCATTTGTACGCGCAAGACGACTGGCAGGCGCGGCGCAACCTGACGTTCAACCTGGGGCTGCGGTACGAGTTCAATCAGCACATGTTCGACGTGGACGATCGGTTGTCGTCAGTGGACCTGACGGTCCCTGGCGGTCAGTTCGTCGTCGCGGGCGACCGCGTGCATCCAAGCGGGCAGCCGCTGCTGCCGCTCGTTCCGATTCCGATCGTGACGGCCGAAGAGATCGGTTGGGGCCGTGGGCTGCTCGACCCGAGCGCCGTCCGCTTGGCGCCGCGGGTCGGGTTTGCCCTGACGCTCGACGATTCCCGCGCCGTGATCCGCGGCGGATACGGCGTCTTCCTGAATCAGTGGGCCTACAGCGTCCAGACCGGCTTCGCCCGTAACCTGCCGTTCTTCTATACCAAGCAGGTGGACGTGGCGTCCGATGTCCAGGTGCCGACGCTGCGCACGCGCGACATCCTCGCGGGGGATCCCACGGGGACCGTGGGCGCGTCGATCATGGATTACCAGTACAACGTCGAGTACAGCCAGACATGGAGCGGCGGGCTCCAGTACGAGCTCGTACCGTCGACCATGGCGGAAATCGCGTATATGGGCACGTGGACGATCGGCGCCGATAACGCGACCGTGCGGAACGTGCCGGAACCGGGACCCGGCTCGATCGAGGTGCGCCGCCCCATTTCGCAACTGAGCCGGATCAACGCCATTCGATTCGACGGCAAGTCGATCTATCACGGCGCCACGTTCAAATTGGAACGCCGACTCCGCCAGGGCTACGCCTACAACGTGAGCTACACGCTCTCGACGTCCACAGACGACGCCTCGAGTCCAGGGCCGACCGAGGCGGAGGCGAACGTCCCGCAGAACGTCCGCAACATCTTCAGTGACACCGGTGAATGGGCGCATTCGAGCTTTGACCATCGGCATCTGTTCTTAGCCAGCGGCACGTATGAGATTCCGTTCGCCTCCGCGCGGCGCTGGGTGGAAGGTGTGCTGGGCGGCTGGCGCCTCAATACCGTGATCGTCGCGCAGGCGGGTTCGCCGTTTACCGTGAATCTCGGCGTCGACCAGGCGAACGTCGGCACCGGGCCCGCGCAGCGCCCCGATCAGCTGCGCGATCCGCATCTGCCGCGCGGCAACCGCTCGCCCGACCGCTGGTTCGACACGGATGCATTCGCGATGCCTGTGCCGTTCACCTTTGGCAGCGCGCCACGCAACAGCGTCCTCGCCCCCGGGTTCGTTAACGTCGATCTCGCGCTCGCCAAGACGTGGAACGTCGCTGGATCATCTGTTCTGGAACTGCGCTGGGAGGTCTTCAATCTCCTCAACCGCGCGAATTTCGATCTCCCGAACCGGATCTTCGGCACACCGAACTTCGGCCGGATCTTCAGCGCGAAGAATCCGCGCGAGATGCAGTTCGGCGTGCGCCTAGCTTTTTGAACCACGAAGGCCACGACGATGACGAGTCTTTCTTTGAATCGTTTTCGTGGCGCTCGTGATCCTCGCGGTTCGAAACGAACTCAATAGACCGGCAGATACGGCGTGAGCCACTGCGCGATGATCGTAAAGCGGTCGGTAAAGATGAGCAGGCCGATTACGACGAGGAGCGCCCCCGAAACGATCTCGATCTTGTGGTAGTGGTGGCGGATGCGCGCGAAGGCCGCGAAGAAGCGGTTGATCGCCAGCGCCGCGGCAAAGAACGGGACGCCCAGGCCAATTGAGTACGCCGACAGCAGCTGCACACCATGACCGACGGTGTCCTGCGTGGCGGCGACGGCAAGAATGCCCGCCAGAATCGGGCCGAGGCACGGCGTCCAGCCGAATGCAAACGCCATCCCGACGATCGCGGCGCCGAGGAACCCCTCGGGCCGCTGCTGCGACTGCATCCGCTTTTCCTGGTAGAGCCACTCGATCCGCAGCACGCCCATCGTGTGCAGACCGAAGAGAATCACGACCGCGCCCGCAATCTTGCCGAGGATGTTGAGCCGCGTCATCACGTACTGGCCGATGGCGCTTGCCGACGCCCCGAGCGCGACGAAGACGATCGTGAACCCCAGAATGAAGGCGAGCGAGGCGAGCACGACTTGTCGGCGCACGGCGGGTGCGGCCACCGCGACCGTTGCGGCGCCGGCGCCGCTCGCAACGGGCCCCCCCCGCATTTCGTCGAGCGAAAGCCCGGAAATGTACGAGAGATAGCCGGGAATCAAGGGCAGGACGCACGGCGAGATGAACGACAAGAGGCCTGCACCGAAAGCCATCAGCAACGTGACGTTCTCTGCCATGTCTTCAATACTACCCGACTGGTTTCAACGGGATGACCGGAAATGCGCCCTGGAGCGGCGCCCCTTCCATCTGTACCGAGTGGCCCTTCACCGGCGGCAGATCCTGGTAGAGGAAGTCCCACTTCCAGCGCTCCGACGGGTTCGACGCCTGCAGCCAGTTGCGCGCCGGCACGGGCCGCGTGAAGAGCAGCCGTTCCACGTCAGCATACGAGGTGCCGGGCATGGCAACGGCCAGCGCCCGTCGGACTTCATTGGACGACTCGTACGCCATTGGGAGACCGAGCGCTCGAGCGAGGTTGACAAGAATCTGCCAGTCTTCGAGCGCCTCGCCGGGCGGCGCAATCGCGCGGGAGGCCGCCTGCACCCGTCCCTGATCGTTCGTATAGATCGCGTCCTTTTCGATCCAGGTGGCCCCCGGCAAGACGAAGTCGGCCGCCTCGGTCAGCGCGCTCGCGACGACGCCCTGGACGACGAGGAGCGGCAGCCTGCCGTCCAGACGGGCCGTCGCGAGCCAACCGACGTCCCCGAGCGATCCGTCCGGGCCAGGCGCGATCACGTACACGCCCGTCACCCGCCCCGCCTCCACCGCGCGCCGCAGTTCGCCCAGATCCGCGGCGCCGCTGTTCGCGGCGCCGACGGTGTATCCGAGATCCCGCGCGCCGTTGACGTTGGGCGCGTCGGTCGCGGGCACCTCGAACGTCGTGCCGCCGGGTTGCGCCTTCTCGCTGCGCGTCCAGACGATGGTGGCCGCCTTCAGCGCGTCGGCGCCGAGCAGCCCCTGCAGCAGCTCCTTGAGGACGAAGAGCTCCTCGGTGGACGCATGGGCGGACACGAGGAACCGGACGCCGCTGCCGTCGTTGGACGCCGCCGCCTCCAGCCGGTCGCGGAGCCGCGGCTGGACGTCGTGCCACGCCGCCGCCTCGAGCGGCGCCGCTTGCCCCGCGCTCGATGTGGGGCGGCGCAGCATCGGCCGGCGCAGGCGCGTCTCGCCCTCGATCCAGTGGTAGTTGAAGCGGCCGATGTCGCACATCCAGTAGCCGTTCACGTCCGGGTTGAAGCGCGGCGTCATTCGAATGAGGCGCGACCCCCGCGCCCACTCCGGCTTTCCCTTCAGCCAGGCGCTCGTGCTGCACCCCTTCGAGCACAGCGTGCAGATCGTGTCGACAACCCCAGGGTTGTCCCAGGGCCGGCTCTTGAAGCGGTAGTCTTTGGTCAGAATGGCCCCGACGGGGCAGACGTCCATCAGGTTGCCCGACAGGAGCGAGTGAACGCCGCGCTCCTCGAAGGTGGCGATCTCGCTGCCGTACCCACGATCGACGATGCCGATCTGCGCGTCGCCGTCGATCTCCTTCATGAAGCGGACGCAGCGCGTACAGAGGATGCAGCGCTGGCGATTCAGCATGAGCGTCGGGCCGAAATCGACGTCGCCTCTGACACCCTCGCCGTCGAAGACCCGGCGCGGGAAGTCCATGCGGCTCTCGGCAGGTCCGAACGTGTAGGAAAAATCCTGGAGCGGGCACTCGCCGCCCTTGTCGCAGACGGGGCAATCGAGCGGGTGGTTGATGAGCAGGAACTCGAAGACGCCCGCGCGCGCCTCGACCACTTCGGGCTCGCGCGTGTAGACGACCATCCCGTCGGTGCAGACCGTCGAGCACGACGTCTGCAGCTTCAGCATCTTCTCGATCTTCACCACGCAGACGCGGCACGAGCCGTCGATGCTGATGCCGGGGTGATAGCAGTAGTACGGAACCGAGATGCCGGCCTCGATAGCGGCCTGCAGAACCGTTTTGCCCTTCGCGACCGTGACCGACCGGCCATCTATGGTCAGGGTGACCGTTTCCATCTCCAGTCGATCATATCAAGTGGCCCCGGCGTGCCAGGTCTAGAATCCCTCTGATGTCGAGCTGGCTGCTCGTGGCGATCGCGCTGGCGGCCGGTGCTCAGGGCGTTTCCGGTCGAGCGCGGTCAACTCGCCGCGCTGGAGCGTCTCGAGCCGGTTCGCGAGATGCCCGCCGGACTTCGCGCGATACGGTGCCCGCGTCGGCGCCGCATCAGGACCCTGGTACGCGCTCGAACATCGCCACCGCGGCGTAATCCCGGTTGACTTGTACCTGTTTGACGGGCCGATCGGTCGCGACCGTCCACTCCACGCGCTGATCGGTCACCGCGACTACCTCGTCCTGCCTCCCGCCGTCGGCATAGAGAATCGTGACCGTGACCGGCACGTCGAACAGCATGGTGCCGACCTGCTCGAAGCGGACGCTCACTTTGCCGCCGCCGAACGTGCTGCTGTAGCGCAGCGTTGGCAGTTCGGCGCCGTAGATCCAGCGGTCGAAGAACCGCTCCAGCGATCGGCCTGAGACCTCCTCGAATGCCGCGCGGAGGTCGTCGGTCCCAGCCTTGCGGAACTTCTGCGCGGCATAGAACTGGCGCAGCGCCCTGAAGAAGTGTTCGTCGCCGACGAGGCGCCGCAGCATGTGCAGGACCGCCGCACTCTTGTTGTAGACGAGCGCGCGGAAGACGCGCGGCTGGCCCCGAAGATGCCCGAGGCGCGATCCGAGCGAGATCGGCCCCTCGTCGGACTCGGCCACCGCCCAGCGCCGGAACTGCCGGAGCATGTCGACGAAGACCCGCTCGCCGCGCGCGTTCTGCGCGTACAGCGCCGCGAAGTACTGCGCGAACCCCTCGCTCAGCCATTGTTCGTGGTAGTTGCGCCAGCCGACCGCCTGCCCCCACCACTGATGCGCGATTTCGTGGGCGAGAAAGAACTCGGGGAAGCTCGAGAACGCCGCGGGATCGTTCCGCCACGTGAGCCGCGACCCGGGCAGCGGGTTGTTGAGAACCGCGAAATAGCCGGGGCTGTGGCCGCCCGGCAGCTCGCTTTCGACCAGCGCGACCGTCATCGACGAGTACGGCACCTCGCCGATGATCCCGGCGTAGAAGCGCATGATCGCCTCCACGTCGTCGATGAGCGCCTTGCCGCGCCCCTGCTGGCGCGGGTTGGCGTCGATCACCACGCTGATGCCGGCGCCGTCGGTCGGGTCGCCCTGGCCCGGCGCGAGCGTGAGGGTCGTTTCCGCGGCACGAACGAAGCGGCTGATCAGCACCGCGAAATATCGCAGCGGATCGCGCGCCCTGAAGACGTGGGCCGGACCGTCGCCAATCGTCAGCAGGTCGCGCAACGTGACCTCGTCGCCGGTGCGCCGCTGGCCGCTGGCGATGCAGCCGTAGCCCTCCGGCGTGCTGATGCGGATTGTCGCCGTCGCGTAATCGGGAATGGGATTCTGCGGATACCAGTACGACCGGCTGCTCAGCAGAAAGTTGCGCTCTGCCGGGATGATGAGCGGTTCCTCCTGGCGGGACTCCCCCTGCAGCGACTCGTCTTCGACGTTCTGCGGCGTCACCTCGCCGGCATACGAGACGATCAACGTGATGTCGCTGTCGCGCGGCAGCGGTGCTGGGAAGTTGACGATCACGCTGTTCTGCTCCCGGACGCGGAGGTGGAGCAGCCGGCCGTAGTCAGGGCTGACCACCCCGCGAACGGCGAGGTCGTTGGACAGGCGCAATGTGAGCGACGAGCCACCGGCGTTCCGCATCCGGAGGCGCAGGCGTGCCCGGCCCTCGAGGAACTCGGTCTGCGGGTCGATATTCGCCTCGATGTCGTAATCGATGACGTCGTACTCGCGCTGTTCGTCCTCGTTGAACGAGAGCCCCCTGACCGCGCGGCGCTGCGCCGACGGGTAGAGCGACACCGTACGGCGCCGCTCGCGGTCGAACAACGTGATGTCTTCCGACTGCGTCGCCACGCGCGAGTAGGTGAGCGTGCCCTGGCGGCGGGTACGCACCTCGGCGAGAAAGTCCCCGATTGAGGGCAGCAGGTACCAGATGTCTGTGCTCAACTCACGCAGATCGAGACTGAACGACTTCGGGCCTTCCCGTGCGAGCAGCTCCTCCGCGCGCCGGAGCTCGCGCGGGCTGACCGGCACCGGCGCGAGGCTGCCGACGCTGACGCGATCCTCGTAGTCGAAGGGATTCAGCCGCACGAACGCCGTATCGAACGGCGTGGCAAGCGTGTCGGCACCTGCGAAAATCCGCATCTGTCCGCGTTCGGTCTCGGGTCCTGGCGTGAACCGCAGCACACCGTTGCCTAACAGCACAAGCCCCGTGATCCCTGTCTCGGCTTCGACGAGGAACACCGACCCGTCGGTGAGCGTCAGCAACAGATCCTCCGCCGTGATTGTCAGGTTGCGGGCGGTGAATTGCTTGGAGGCATTCACGCGAAGGCGGAACAGTCCGTCGATACTCGTGGCGGCCTGCGCCGCAGTGATGCGCCAGCTCTCGGGAGCGCCGCCGGCCGGCCGGCGCACGTCGAGCAGCACCGTCACGATGCGAGCACGTTCCGGGGTTTCGAGGAACAGCTCGGCGACGACGCGGTAGCCGTCGCCTGGCAGCGCACCGCTCAGCGGGGCCCGGTCGCGCTCGATGACGAGCGCACGGCGCACGTCGGGCACGAACAGACCTTTGGCAAATCCGGCGACGTCCTCGGCAGGGAACGTCGTGGAGACGATCGAGGGGAAGTCCGCCTCGCGGCTGGCCCGCAGCAGGCCTTCGAAGCGGTCGAGCAGCATCTCGACGCCGTCGGGCCCAGCCGCCTGGACCGCTGGCGTCGTCTGGGCAGAGCTGGAAGCCGTGCAGGCGACCGCACAGACGAGCAGAACAGCCAGGCGACAACCCATTGGAGGCTCTTCGTCTGATGCTATCTCAAGATGCCCAGCTCTGTGCCGACCGCCTTGAAACAGTCGAGCGCGAATTGGAGCTCGTTCCGCGTGTGCGTGGCCGTCACAATCGTCCGCACGCGCGCCTTGCCGCGCGGCACGGTAGGGAAGCCGATTCCCTGCGCGAAGACGCCTTTCTCGAAGAGGCGATCCGACAACTGCATGGCCAGTGCGGCATCGCCCACGATGACCGGCGTGATCGGGCTGTCGCTGGCGCCGGTGTCGAATCCCAGCGCTGCCAGCCCAGCCTTGAAGAACCGCGTGTTCTCCCACAGGCGGGCGATGAGTTGCGGCTCCGATTCCAGGACGTCGATCGCGGCCAGGCACGCGGCCGCCACGGCCGGCGGGTGTGAGGTCGAGAACAGGAACGGCCGTGCGCGGTGGTAGAGGAACTCGATGAGCGTACGCGAGCCGGCAACGTAGCCCCCGAGGACGCCGATCGCCTTCGAGAGCGTCCCGACCTGCACGTCGACGCGGCCGTGCAGGCCGAAGTGATCCACCGTTCCGCGTCCCTGCTCGCCGAAGACGCCGCTCGCATGCGCATCGTCGACCATCATGATGCAGCCGAATTCCTCGGCCACCTCGCACAGGGACGGGAGAGCGCCGAGGTCGCCGTCCATGCTGAAGACGCCGTCGCTGATGACGAGCGTCCGCCCCTCGCGCGGAAGGGCTTCGACAATCCGGCGCGCCGCAGCGGCGTCGCGGTGCGGAAAGACCTTGACGGTGGCGCGGCTGAGGCGCGCGCCGTCGATGATGCTGGCGTGATTCAGCTCGTCCGAGACGATCACGTCGTCACGGCCGAGGAGGGCGGCGACCGTTCCGGCATTGGCCGTAAACCCGCTTTGAAACACCACCGCCGCCTCGGTCCGCTTGAACGCCGCGAGCCGCCGCTCGAGCTCCATGTGGATCTCCATGGTCCCTGCGATGGTTCGGACGGACCCCGAGCCGACGCCGAAGCGGCGTGTCGCCTCGATCGCGCGCTCGCGCAGCAGCGGGTGTGTGGTGAGACCGAGATAGTTGTTCGATGACAAATTGACGACGTCGCGGTGATCGATCGAGGTGTGCGCCCTTTGTTCCTGATCGAGGACGCGAAGCCTGCGGTAGAGCCCCTGATCGCGAAGCGCCTGCAGCTCGCCGGACACATAATCGAGCGGGTCGCGGCGACGCATCAGGGCAAGTATAGATCTCGCTTAGAAGAAGAGAATCAGCGCCCAGGGTGCGACGGCAGCCGTCAGGTAGAAACCAGCGAGCAGCGCAACGACGGAGTGGATCTGGTGGAGGTGAAGACACACACCAAGCGCGGCGGCGACGATCTTGGCGCTCAGCAGGCCGACCTCGTGGCCGAGTTGTGTCATGAGCGCCGCGACGATGGGATTCCCCTCGACGGCAATGCCGAATGCGGCGACGCCGAGATACGTGAGGAGACCGTCGAGGCACTGCATGAGAAGGAACATGGCCAGGGCGACGTTCCCGAACACCGGTGACACCATCCTGCGGTGTCAAACCGCAACCTGGATGCCAGTTCTGGTCAGCGAGGAAGGCGGAACAGCACGTCCGTGCGATCGCGGAAGAGCTCGACGGCTCCAGCGCCGCGCAGCACAGCCGCGATTGCGGGTCCGTCGGCGCCGAGGTAGGCGCCCTCGTGCAGGACGACGTGCGTCGCGCCGCTGGCGCGGAGCGCCTCCAGCGACAGCTCCGGATGTCGTGGAATGTCGGCGAGCGCGGTTCGGAGCCGGCTGTACTGAGGTGGAAACACGCCGCTGTAACCGTTGACGAGCGGCTTCCAATGCACCGTCGAGTAGTACATGGCCCGGAGGTCGTAATCGAACTGCCCCAGGGGCAGCTCGACAACCGATGCGGCATCCGGCTGGCGCGCCACAGCGTGATAGACGGCCGGCGCGCGCGCCGGCCGGTAGAGGCGCGCTTCGGGCGTGTGGAGGTCCCGGAGCGGCGCCATTCCGTTCACAAGGAAGGGTACGTGCGTCGCCTCGACGAGGAAGAGGCCGGCGGCGGCGACGAGCGCGCGCCGACCCATCCGGGTCCGCGCGAGCACCGCCGCGCCGTAGCCGCCGAGCACGGACAGCATGAACACCATGACCATGGCGAACCGGGCCGGGACGCGGAGGCCCTCGTAGCCGGGCACGTACTCGTAGAGCAACCTGTATGGCGCCGCGATCTCGATCGGACGGCCGAGTGACTGCGGCGAGGGCCCCAGCGACAGCCACGCGGCGGCACCAAGTCCGATGAGCAGGAAGCCGCGGTCGCGCATGAAGACACCCAGGCGTGCGCGGGCGGCGGGCGAGACGAGCAGCAGCAGCCCGAACAGCACGGCCGCGCGCAGCAGCAGCTGGTTGATGTTGCTCATGCGCAGCGAGAACAGCCCCAGGTCGACGTTGACGCGCCGGAGACCGATGGTGAGGATCGCGGCGAACGCGTAGCCGATTGCCGCGGTCGTGAGGAGGACGGTGAACCAGCGGGGCTTGAGAGGAGGACGACGGCGTCGGGACTCGGAGTCCGGGCTCCGGGACCCGGCGACAATTCCGAGCCCGGCCAAGGCGAGGGGCACGAGCCCCGGAAACAGTTCGCCTTCAGGTTTGGGCATCGCCTGCAGGATTCCCCCCCAGATCCGCTGATCCGGAAAAGCGGTCGCATACGAGTACACGTCCGCCGAGAAGCGGGAGCTCTCGGCCATCGAGCGTGTACCCAGCCCCTGCGCACGGAGCGCGGCGTAGGGAAGCAGGAATGGAAGAACGAGCGCGGTGACGCACAGGCCGGCGCTGCCGAGCGCAACCCACACGCGTGCGCTGCGCCACAGCCGAGACCGCACGAGCTCCGAGAGGCCGAATGCGATCGCAAACGGCGTGAAATACAGCAGGTGGTAGCCTGACGAGAGCCCCTGCGCGACGAGTGCGAGCGATGCGCCCGCCAGCGCGCGCCGTCGCAAGCCTCCGGATCGGAAATACCGCACGAGGCCATAAAAGACGAACGGCATCCACTGCGCCGACAGTATCTGCACATGCGACGACTGGGCGAGGCGGTACGGCGCAAACGCGAACAGCAGCCCGGCGACGAGCGCGGCCGGCGCGTTGCCGGTGAGCTCACGCACCAGGAGGTACATGCCGAGGCCCGAGAGGACGAACGTCGACAGGAAGAGCAGGTTGTAGGCGAGGATCGGATCGCCGGTCAGGAGCATGACGGGGAGCACCTGCAACGCCTGCGGCACGAGATGGTCCGAGTACGCGAGCGCGAGCGGCGCGGGATGGAAAATCGTGGCGTCGAAGAAAGTCCAGAGTCGAGACAGGTCGCCGGTCAACAGCCGACGGATTTGCTCGACGTCCCACGACAGGATCCAGATATTGAGGATCGGGTCGCCCAGATCCCAGGCCACGTTGCGCGCGAGCCCGCGCCCGAGCGGCCATGTGGCGGCGATGGAAACGATCAGATAGAGGAGGCACGCATACGAGGCACGCGCGGCTATCATTCGCGCTCCGCCTCGTGCAGGGGGGCCTCGCGCGTCACATCGACAGCTCCCAACTCGCGGGGCGCCCTCTCCCAGGGCGCCACCTCTCCCCACGGAAGGGATGGGGCCGGGAGCTGGGAACGGTCATCCCCGTGCGAGATAGTCGCTGGTGAAGGCGGCGATGTCCGCGTAGATCGACCGCAGCTCGGCGGGGTCGGCGAGGAAGACAATGCGGAACGTGCCGTCCTCGGGGCGCATCCCGAAGCCGGAGCCGTACACGCAGAGAATGCCGGTCGCTCGCAGCAGCGCAAGGACGTAGTCCTCGTCGGTACGTCCCGGCGGCAGCGATACGCCGGGCATGGCGTAGAACGCCGCGCGCGGCAGCATGCAGCGCATCCCGGGAATTGCGCAGAGCGCCTCCGTCGTCACGCGCGCGCGCTCGGCCAGCGCCCGGCGGAACCGCTCCTGGTGCGACCGGTCGCCCGTGAGTGCCGCCACCACCGCGTGCTGCATCGGCGCCGGGCTGCAGAGCCGTCCGTCCGCAAGCTTCTTTACCGCGGCGACGATGTTGTCGAGCCGCGGCGTCGACGAGACGACCATCCACCCGGTGCGCCACCCGGGCGCCAGGTAGGCCTTCGAGAGGCTCGACAGCGAGATGATCGGCGCGTCGGGATCGAGCGTCGACAGCAGCGGCGAGGGACCGTCGAAGGCCGTGTCCGCATACACCTCGTCCGCCAGAATCGTCAGGCCGTGGCGTTCGGCGAACTCGATCAGCGCGCGCCGAACGGCGGCGGGGTAGACCGCACCCGTCGGGTTGTTCGGGTCGATGATGACCAGTACGCGCGTGCGCGGCGTTACCAGCGTCCGGAGGTGGTCGAGATCCGGCAGCCACTCGTGGCTCGGATCGGTACGGTAGTAGCGCGGGTGGGCGTTAATCGTGGCGAGCACGGCCGTATAGAGCGGATACGTCGGCGAGGGCACCAGCACCTCATCACCTTCGTCCGCCAGTGCGTTAAGCGCGAGGTCGATCCCTTCCGACGTGCCGGTCGTGATGAGCACCCGATCGGGTGATACACCGACGCCGCGCGCGGCGTACTCGGCAGCGACCGCCTCGCGCGCTTCGCGAATGCCCGGCGACGGCAGGTACCCGTTGTGGCCGTCGCGCATGGCGCGCGAGACGGCGTCGATGAGGTGCGGCGGCGTCTCGAAGCCGAACGCGACCGGATCGCCAATGTTCAGGTAGCGGACGGGCGCGCCGCGGGCCTCCAGCGCGTGGGCCGCCGCGACGATATTCCGAATGGCGTAAGAAAATCGATCGACCCGGGCGGCGACAGGGATGGGGTGCTCGAGTTTGGACGTCGGCATTCGTCTCACCATCTTACATGGCGTCTTCCTCCCGGCTCGCCCGCTCGGTTCTTGCGTGGTGGACGTTGGTCAGGATGTAACAATTACATGAGATGACGTGTCGAAAAGGCTTCCACGGACTGGTGATCGCCGTAAATCGTTGTATCTGCGAGGGTAGCTGAGTGGCAAGACGATTGATTGTTGTGGGGGCTGTGCGGGGACCCATCACAGTGGTGATGGTCATGATCATGTTGATGGCAGTAGCGGCGCCGGCAAGTCAGCAGACGGTGGCGACGTTCCGAGCGGGCGTCGAGGTCGTGTCGATCGCCGCCGCTGTCCGTGATAGTCGAGGGCGCGTGGTCCGCGATCTCGAGAAGGGCGACTTTCGGGTGATCGACAGCGGGAACGTGCGCGAGATCCGGGACTTCTACCCGGGTGAAGCGGCCATCAGCCTTGCCGTGCTGCTCGACATCAGCGGGAGCATGGCCGTGGGCGGCAACATGGACCGCGCGCGGCATGCCGTCCACGTCGTCACCAGCCTGCTGACCCGCACCGATGACGAGGCGGCGCTGTTTACGTTCGACGCGAAACTGCACGAAGTGGTGGGGTTCACCACCGATCTCGCTCGTGTCCGGCGCGTCAGCCTCGAAGGGCGGCCGTGGGGGCTGACGTCTTTGTACGACGCCGTGGCGCACGCCGCGAAAGCCGTGGCAGGGCGCACGAACCGCCATCGCGCGCTGCTCGTGATCACCGACGGTATCGATACGGGCAGCGAACTGACCGCGCCCGAAGTCTCGGGAATTGCGGCGTCGATTGACGTCCCCGTGTACCTCCTGGTGGTCGCAACGCCGCTCGACCATCCGGGGGAGCGACTCTCCGTGGTGGGTGACGGGGCGTCCACCAATACCGCGACCCTTGCGGATCTGGCGCGGTGGACCGGCGGCGACATGCGGATTGCGAGCGCGCCGGCGCACAGCGTGACAGCCGCCCGCGACCTGCTCGACGAGCTGCGCTACCAGTACTTGATCACGTTCGAGCCGGATCCACGTCCGGGCTGGCATCCGCTCGAAGTGCGTACCCGCCATCGCGATCTGATCGTCCACGCGCGTGGCGGTTACATGTCTGGCCCGGCTGGAACGGCGAATTAGTCCGACAGAAGAAAGAAGGAGAGGAAGGGGATCATGCGGAAGACGTTGCTGGCGGGAGTCATCATCGCCCTTGCGGTGGCGGTCGCACCGGCGTGCGCCACCAAGGGCTTCGTACGCGAGGAAGTAGGCACAGTCAATAACAAGGTCGACACGCTGAGCGGCACGGTGGAGCAGACGCAGCAGCGCGTCGGCACGGCCGAGAATCGGATCGGCCAGAACGAGCAGCGGATCGGCGCCGTTGACCAGAAGGCCGAAGCGGCGGGCAAGAGCGCGGCTGATGCCCGGAACGTGGCGACGACGGCGCAGAGCGCGGCCGACAAGGCGCAGGCGACGGCGTCGGCGGTTGGCGGTCGGGTCGACACCGTGGCTGCGGAAATGCGGAAGCTGATTTACGAGGTCACGCTGAGCGAGGACCAGGGGAATTTCCGTTCCGGCACGGCCGACCTGCCCGACGAGGCGCGCGCGCGTCTGGATTCGGTGGTCAGCGATCTCAAGTCGAAGGAGCAGAACATCTTCATCGAGATCGAGGGGCACACCGACAACACCGGTTCGACGGAGTACAACGAACGGCTCGGTCTCGAGCGCGCCGACGCGGTGAAGCGGTATCTCTACGAGCAGCACCAGATCCCGCTGCACCGGATGAATGTGATCAGCTTTGGCGAGGGCAAGCCCGTGGCGCCGAACAACACCCGCCAGGGTCGCGCGCAGAACCGGCGCGTCGTCGTCAAGGTCCTGTCGTAACCGGAGTCACAGGGTAGCCCCGGAGGCCTTCAGGCCTCCGGTCTTTTCAGCGCAGGCTCGCGAGGTCCACCGTGGTTCTCGCGAGTTCTTTGCCCCGCTCGCTTACCACGACGTCGTACCTCGCGCGTTGGTCGATCCGCGTCGCGTCGAAGCTCGCGATCACGGTGCCGCCGAGCATTGCGTCGCCGTCCCACGGTCCGGGATAGGGAGACGACGTCGGCCCCGCCTGCACGCGGGGGCCTGATCGCGGCACACGCTCGATCCGAACCGGCGGCACCGGAACCTGCGGCGCGCCGCTGGCCAATACGACCTCGTACGAGGGGACCCCGACATACGCGTTGTGCGGATGAAACGTCAGCCCGACGATCACGTCAAGGGTCGGACCGTGCTGAGCGAGGACGGCCTGCCCGTCCTGCTGCCGGAACGAGCGAGCGCCCTGCAGCATGTGCTGCTCCACGGCAATGACAAGCCGTCGAAACGGGGTGACGAGATCGATCGTGTCGACGGGTGCGCGGCCGACCCGGATCCTGTACGGCTGATGGAACTGCACCCGCGTGCGCTCGATGCGCGACTCGCCGATGCGAATCGCGTCGGCGACCGCGGCGAGACCGGGCGTTGGTTCGTACGCGGCCGCCCCGCTGCCAGCCAGGAGGAGAAGGGCGGCCAGTGGACGGAGCACCGTGTGCGTCACGAGATCATCGTAGCGCAGATGGCGAACGCCCACCTTCCAAGCCCCGATTCTCGAACTCCTGACGGAGCGACCTGGGAGTTGGAAGGTGGGCGTTTGGGGTCTGGTCTTATACTGGGTGGCCCGCTCGGATGGAGCTCCACGATCGCGTCGCCCTGGTTACCGGCGGCAAGCGCATCGGCGCCGTCGTCGCCGCCGAACTCGCGCGTCGCGGCGCCGACGTCGCGCTCGTCTTTCGCCGGTCGCGGACGGAAGCCGACGAGACCGCCGCCGTCGTGCGGGATGGTGGCCGCCGCGCGCTGGTGGTCCACGCGGATCTGACCGCCGCCGAAGACTGCGAGCGCGTCGTCGCCGAGACGGTAAGGGCGCTCGGCCGGCTCGACGTGCTCGTCAACATGGCCTCGCGGTACCAGCAGAAGCCGTTCGACGAGCTGACCGCCGCCGACTGGGACGCGCAGCTCTCGGTCGACCTGCGCGCGTCGTGGCTCTGCTCGCGCGCGGCGGTCCCGCACATGCGGCGCGCGCGCGGCGGGCGCATCATCAATGTCGCGGATTGGGTGGCGGCGAGCGGCCGGCCGCGGTACGTCGGCTTCCTGCCGTACTACGTCGCCAAGGCGGGCGTCGTGGCGCTCACGCAGGCGCTCGCCCTCGAGCTGGCCGCCGATCAGATTCTGGTCAACGCCGTTGCGCCGGGTCCCATCGTCGCGCCCGATGGCATGTCGGACGAGGAGTTCGCGAAGATCGAGCGTGCCACTCCGCTCGGGCGCTGGGGCGGAGAGATCGAACTGGCGAAGGCCATGATCGCGCTCATCGACAGCGATTTCATCACCGGTGAGACGATCCGCGTCGATGGCGGGCGGCATCTGAAGTAAGCTGGCGCGGTCTGAGCACTCGTATGACACGAACCATGGCGCTCGTCATCGTGCTGGCGCTGGCAGCGGCGCTTGTCACGCAGACCCACGCGCGGCTCGCCGCGCAGGCGACACACGGCATCCTGCCAATGCACGTCCACCACGTGCACTTGAACTCGGTCAACCCAAAGGCGGCGGCCGAGTACTATCCGAAGCCCTTTCCTGCATCGGCGGCAGTGACGACGTTCAACGGCCTCGACGCCGTCAGGACCGGGAATCTCTATCTGCTGTTCACGCGCGTCGCCGCGCCGCCGCCGACCGAGCTGACGGGGCCGCAGTCCACGATCTGGCACTTCGGCTGGAACACGCCCGACTCGCGGAAATACAACGAGCGGTTCCGCGCGATGGGGCTGGAGATCGCGCAGATGTGGGACGCCGCCGACGGCGCGCTCGTCGACCTGTCGAGCGACGCGCTGCCAGGATTCCCCACGCAGCAGCAGATTCTCGAGCTGCGCGCGAAAGGCGTGAAGCCGACGCGGCAGGGGGGCTTCGGCTATCTGCGTGGACCAGACGACGCGCTGATCGAGAACGCGCAAGCCGGGCAGGTCGAGCGGTTCAACCACGTGCACATGTACCACGAGCATCCGCTCTGTGCGATGCAGTGGTACGTGCGGCATCTCGGCGCGCGGCTCCCGCCGAACCCCGCTCCACCTGCTGGCGACTGCAGGCAGCCCTACGCGCCGCCGACGTGGCCGTCGTTTTTCAAGTTTCCGGGCTTCGTCCGCGAACCGTCTGGCGCCGTCTTCTTCGACGACATTTCGATTTCGATCCGGCCATGGCCCGGCGGCGGCCTCGTCAGCCCGCGTGGCCGTATCGTCGATCACTGGGCGCTCGGCGTCTCGGATCTCGCCGCCACGGTCGCGCGGTTAAGAGGCGAGGGCGTGAAGTTTCTCGAAGACATCCATCCATGGGGCAACATGCGCGCGGCGATGATCGAGGGGCCCGACCGGGCCGCCATTGAGCTCGTCGAGGTGCCGTGAGGGAGGGAGTCATGCGGACGAAGAGGCTGTTGATTCTGGCGGTCGTGCTGGTGACGGCTCCGGCAATCGGCCGGGCGCAGGCGCCGCCGGACGCGATCGTGATTTCCGCCGCCGACATCCAGGCCGTGCTGAAGTATGCCGCCGACACGAAGCGCACGATCCCCGACAATCAGGTCCGTGTGATCGACATGGGCACCTACCAGCTCGCGGTGGGCGTTGTCCACCGTGGGGCGTTGGGTGGTCCGGCGCAGGCGGGGGCGGGAGGGGGCGTTCAGCCGGCGCCGTCGTCGCAGCCGGCCTGCGGCGACGCTCGCCCGGGTGCAAAGGGGCCGAACGGCATCTTCCACGATGCCACGGCGGAAACCTACGTCGTGACGTCGGGCAGCGGCACGCTCATCACGGGCGGGACCGTCGTCAACGGACGGCGGTCGGCACCCGAGAGCGAAGTGACAACCGTGCTGAACGGGCCGTCATGCAGCGGGACGATGGTTGGATACACCAGCCGCGAGATCAAGGAAGGCGACATCATCGTGATTCCCGAGCGCGTGCCGCACGGGTTCTCGGCAATTCCGAACCACATCACGTACCTGAGCGTGCGGCCGGACGTGAAGAAAGTACTGCAGCGCGGCTACGTCAATCCCGGGGTTGCGAAGCGGTAATTCACGCGCTCTTGCGGGGCGGCTCGAGGTCGTAGGTCTGGATCCTCTTCTCGGCCGGAAAAACTCCACTTCCCCATCTCATGCCGGGCCGTGCAACCCGCGCACCCACGTGGCCCGTCTCACGCGAGTGCGCCGACGCGCTCGAGGATCGCGTGGAGCGTGGCCGAGGCGCGCGCCAGCGGTAGGTTGCTGACGTAGAAGTTGCGGAGGCCCAGATCCATCAGCATCCGCAGCGTTCGGGCACAGATCTCGATGGGCGACGCGCCGGCGGCGAACTCGGCGGTGAGTGCGTCGACCGGCACCGGCAGGAATCGGCTGAGCGACCGCAGCGTGCTTACATTGGCGCTGCGATAGAAGAACACACCGAACACGCCGGGAATATGGTCGAGCCCGCGCTCGTGGACTTCATCGACGAACCGGGCCACGGGCGCCGCATCGAGGTGACTGACGATCTGCGTGAGATAGAACTCGGCGGTGAAGCGGTCGTCGGCGATGTAATCGGCCTGACCTTCTCCGTATGGATTGGCCCAGCCGCCGAGCGCCAACCGCGGCTCCCGCGCCCGGATCTGCCGGCGCAGATCCCACGCATGCTCGACGCATCGTTGCCGCCCGAGGCTCTTGTCGCCACCGAGGACGACCAGCGCGGGGAACCCCTGCTGCCACGCCTGTTCCGCATAGCTGACGCAGAACTGCAGCGAATGCTTGCTCGTGAGGAACGGCACGACGCGCTCGCGCGGCACGTCGCGTCCGAGATTGGTGACGAGGTGGCGCAGGTTGTTTTCCTCCTGCGTTCCCACCGCACTGTCGGTCAGGAACACCCCGACATCCTGCCGCGTGAGCGTCCGCACGGCGTGATACGTGTCGATCCACGCGTCCATGCCGTCGAGCGCATCGAGCTCCGCCCGCGGCGGCCGCAGTTCCACGGCAATCACCCCGCTGCCGGCGCGCACCTTCTCGAGAAAGGAAAGCGACATTACCGCGACGCCGAACCTCCGGACCCCGGCTCAATGGCGCGCTGGATGAAATCGAACATCGTTTGGCGGAAGTGCTTGTTGAGGCGCGGGTCGGTGATGCCGTGGCGCGTCCGCGGGTAGACCATGACCTCGAACATCTTGCCCGCGCGCTGCAACTCGTAGACGAACTGCTCCGAGTTCTGCCGGTGCACGTTGTCGTCGATGCTGCCGTGGATGAGCAGCATGCGCCCGTGCAGGTTCGCTGCTGCGAAGCGAGGGGCGGTACGCCGGTAGCCGTCGGGGTTCTGCTGCGGCGTCTTCATGTACCGCTCGGTGTACACCGTGTCGTAGTTCCGCCAGTCGGTCACTGGCGCGCCGGCGATGCCGGCCGCCCAGCTCGTGCTGTGCGTCAGCGCGTAGGCGGTCATGAAGCCGCCGTAACTCCAGCCGTGCAAGACGATCCGTGAGGCGTCGACATACGGCTGCTGCCTCAGCCATGTGATCCCGTCCTCGAGATCCTGCAGCTCCAGCTCCCCGAGCCGGCCATAGACGGACCACTGCGATTCAGCCCCCTTGCCACTAGCGCTCCGGTTGTCGAGCACCCACACGATGATGCCGTGCTGCGCGAGCAGCTGATGGAACATGTATGCGGTGCCGCCCCACGCGTTGCGGACCGACGCCGTGCCCGGTCCGGCGTACGTCAGCTGAAACACCGGGTAACGCCGCGAGGGATCGAAGTCGGGCGGCTTGATCATCATTGCGTCCATCACGAATCCGTCGCGAGTCCGGACCTCGAGGAACTCCGGCTTCGACAGGCGATACTCCTCGAGCGAGCGCACCTGATTGGCGTCGATGGTCCTGATGTCGGTGCCGTCCGCGCGGTGGAGCCGGACGTGTGACGGCGTCGTCGCGTCGTTCCACACATCGATGTACTGCGTGTAGGCGAGACTGAAAGTCGCGCGGTGCGTGCCGTCGGTGCGCGACAGACGCGTGGGGATGCCGCCGTCCAGACGCGTCCGATAGATATCCGTGTCGACGTGTCGCCGCGCGCCGGAGGAGAAGTAGATGAACCCGCGCTTCTCGTCCACGCCGTAGAGCGTGCGGATCTCCCAGCGGCCGCTGGTGACGCGCCCGATGAGCGTGCCGTCGCCGCGGTAGCGGTACAGGTGCTTGAAACCGTCGCGCTCGCTGAGCCACAGGAAGGAACCGTCCGCCAGCCAGACGGGGCTGCCATTGACGTTGACCCACGCGGAGGTCGTCTCGTGCAGCACCAAGGTGGCCTGCGCTGACGCCGGGTCGGCCAGATGCAGATCGAGCTGCGTCTGCTCGCGGTCTTGCACCTGAAAGGACACGCGTGTGCCGTCGGGCATCCAATCGACGTCGACGATCAGAAAGTCCGGTTTATAGGCGTCGAGCGGCACCCATCGCACGGCTCCGCCCACCGCGTCGACGATGCCGAGCTTGACGAGGGGATTCGGATCGCCGGCTTTTGGATAATCGGTGACTTCGACCGTGGGGCGATACGGCAGATCGTCCACAACCGTGTACTCGGGAACGGGACGCTCATCGAGCTGCAGGAACGCCAGGCGACCCGAGTCGGGGCTCCACCAGTAACCGCGGAAGCGGCCGCGACCGTAGATTTCTTCCTGGTACAGCCAGTCGAGCTTGCCGTTCAAGAGTTCGTCGCTGCCGTCGGTGGTGAGCGCCACCTCTTTCCGCGTGCCGACATCGACGACGTAGAGGTTGTGGCCGCGGACGAACGCCACGCGCCGGCCATCGGGGCTGAACGTCGCTTCCTCTTCCGCCCCCGGCGCGCTGGTCAAACGCGCCGCCGTTGACGTCGCAAAGTCGTAGAAGTACAGATCGTCGTCGATGAAGACGAGCGCACCGGTATACGCGGCGGTAAAAGTCACGTCGCTTGAGCGCGCGGCGGTTGCGGCCTTCTCGCGCGGCAGCCCGGCCAGCGAGACAAGCGCGTCTTCCATGCGTGCCTGATCGAAAAGTGGCGACGTCCGGCCCGACACGGCGTCGACCTTCAGCCACTCCACGTCCGCCCCTGAGCGCCGCGACTGGAGATAGCTTTCGTCATCGATCCAGCGCAGGTTGGTCGGAGGCGATCCGCTGAAATCGACGCGCTGCTCGGGGTCGTAAATGGCGTCGATGCTCAGAGTCCGCGGCGGCGCCTGTGCGGAGGCAATGGCTGCTGCCAACGCGAACGACGTCGTCAATCGGACAATCGAGCGCATACCCGAAGAATATCAGGCCTCAGGCCTCAAGCCGCAGGGCTGGTCCAGGAGCTGGGAGCCCTGCGGCCTGGGGGCTGAGGCCTGATATGTTCCAGTCGTGAGCGAGCTCACCTTTCTCGGCGCGGCCAGGACCGTGACCGGATCGAAGTACCTGTTGGAGCATGCCGGCAGCCGCGTGCTCGTCGACTGCGGACTCTTTCAGGGGTTGAAGGAGCTGCGGCTCCGCAACTGGGAGGGCCCGCCGGTTCGTCCGGAGTCGATTGATGCGGTGGTCCTCACGCACGCGCATCTCGACCACATCGGATACTTACCTCGACTCGTCGCGCAGGGGTATCGGGGCCGGATCTTCTGTACGGGGGGCACCGCCGACCTGTGCCGTTTGGTCCTGCCCGACGCGGCGCGCATCCAGGAAGAGGACGCGCGCCAGGCGAACAAGCATGGCTACACGAAGCATCAACCGGCGCTCCCTTTGTACTCGCAAGCCGACGCATACCGGGCGCTCTCACAGCTTCAGCCGATCGGCTACGACCGCCCGATGGAGATCGCGCCGGGAGTCACCATTCGCTTGTCGCAGGCCGGTCATCTGCTCGGGTCGTCCTCTGTGCTGACGAAGCTCGACGGCGGTGTCACGATTCTCTTTGGCGGCGATTTGGGACGCTACAGCCGACCGGTGCTGCCCGATCCCGCCGATGCCGTGGACGCCGACGTCGTCCTCGTCGAATCGACGTACGGTGATCGCGATCACGCACCAGATGATCGTGGCGAAGCGCTTGCAGAAGTGATTCGCGACACGGCGGGACGCGGCGGCAGACTGATCATTCCGGCATTTGCCGTCGGACGCGTTGGGGAGCTGCTCTATTGGGTTCGCCACTTGGAGCAGGAACAGCGCATTCCGGTCCTGCCCGTGTACGTCGACAGCCCGATGGCGACCGAGGCGCTGCGGTTCTACACCGCGCGTGTCGCCGAGCTGGATCCCGACATGCAGCCGGCGGAGAAAGGCGTCTCGGTATTCGCGTCGACGCGGTTTCAGACGGTCGCTACGCCGCAGCAGTCGAAGGCGCTGACGGCGTCCCGCCACCCGGCGATCGTCATTTCGTCGAGCGGCATGGCCACGGGCGGGCGTGTGCTGCATCACCTGGCGGCCGCGTTGCCCGATCCGTGCCACACCGTGCTGTTCGTCGGCTACCAGGCGGCGGGTACGCGCGGGCGGCAGCTGGTCGACGGGGCCACGGAGGTGAAGATTCACGGCCGCCACATTCGGGTGGCCGCGCAGGTCCGCAAGCTCGACTCCCTGTCGTCGCACGCCGATCGCAGCGAGATACTCCGCTGGCTCGGCACGCTGCCGCGGCGCCCGGGCCGGCTCTGCCTCGTGCACGGCGAGCCTGGACCGATGGACGCGCTCAAGACGTTCGTGGCGGATCGGCTCCGTTGGGACGCGCAGACGCCGGCGCATGGCGAGGGCATCGCGATCTGACGATGATCTCGCGCCGCCTTCCGCCGCAGCTGCAGCCGAACGCGTTGGCGCGGGCGGTGGCGGCCGTGCGCGCGAGCGGCGCTCAGATCGCCGACCTCACCGCATCGAATCCGACCTCCACTGGCATCGCGTACCCGGATGATCTGCTCGCGCCGCTCGCCGACCGCGCGGCGCTGCGGTACGAGCCGCACCCGTTCGGTCTCCCCGCGGCGCGTGCCGCGGTCGCTGCGGACCATGCCCGCCGCGGTGTCTCGGTTGATCCCGCACACGTCGTCCTGACCGCGAGCACCAGCGAGGCCTACAGCTGGCTGTTCAAGCTGCTCTGTGACGCTGGCGACAGCGTGCTGGTGCCGCGCCCGAGCTATCCGCTGTTCGAGCACCTGACGGCGCTGGAAAGCGTTTCCGCGCAGCCGTACGACCTCGAGTATCACGGGCGCTGGTCGATCGAGATGGCGTCGCTCGTCGCCGCGCCCGAGCGCACGCGAGCGGTCTTGGCGGTATCGCCGAACAACCCGACCGGGTCGTACCTGTCGGTCGAGGAGCTCGCGGCGCTCACGCAACTGTGCCGTGACCGGCGCTGGGCACTGGTCGTAGACGAGGTGTTCGCCGATTATCCGCTCGACGCGAGCGAACCGCTGACCGACATTGCGGCGCGGAGCGAGGTCCTGACCTTCTCGCTGGCGGGGCTGTCGAAGTCGGTCGGGCTGCCGCAGCTGAAGCTCGCGTGGATCGTCGCGGGCGGCCCCGCCGACGCGCGTGACGAGGCGCTCACGGCGCTCGAGCTCGTCGCCGACAGCTATCTATCCGTGGCGACGCCGGTGCAGGTAGCGGTGCCGCATCTGTTACGCGCCGGGGCCTCGGTGCGCGCGGCGGTCCACCAGCGCATCCGACAGAACCTCGACGCGCTTCGCGCGGCGACGCGAGGCTTCCCGGCGTGCGACGTGCTGCGCACGGAAGGCGGGTGGTCCGCGGTCGTTCGTGTGCCGGCGACACGCCGCGAGGAGACGCTCGTCGTCGACCTTCTGGAACACGAACATATCCTCGTGCACCCGGGCTACTTCTTCGACTTTCCTCGCGAAGCCTACCTCGTCGTCAGCCTGCTGCCGCCGTCCGCGGGGTTCGCCGACGCGTGCGCACGGCTGCTGCGTTTCGTGAGCGGCTGATGACCCTCGTCTCGACCCGCCGGGCCGGTGTGCTCGTGCCGCTCTTTTCGATTCCATCGTCCTCGAGTTGGGGCATCGGCGAGATTGGCGACGTTGCCCGCCTGGCGCGCTGGCTGGAGATCGCGGGCCTCCGCGTACTGCAGCTGCTCCCAATCAACGAAATCGCGCCCGGCGATACGTCGCCCTATTCGGCGCTGAGCGCGATGGCGACCGATCCGCAGTTCATCAGTCTCGATCGGCTCGAGGATGTCGCGGCGCTCGGCGGTGAGGCGCAATTGGAGGCCGACGCGCGCGAGCGATTGGACGCGGCGCGCCGATCGCCGATCGTCGACTACGCAACTGTGCGGGGACTCAAGGCGCACGTGCTGCGGCGCGCGTTTGCACATTTCTACGACACCGAGTGGTTTGGCGGGACGCACCGCTCTGCGGCGCTGCGGACCTACATCCACGATCAGGGCTGGTGGCTCGACGACTACGCGATCTTCCGCGCCTTGCACGCGCGGCTCCGCGAGCGCCCCTGGACGGAGTGGCCCGAAGCGCTGCGGACGCGCCAGCCGGACGCTCTCACGGCGGCGCGCGAGGACCTGGCGGAGGAGGTCCTCTATCGCCAGTACCTGCAATGGATTGCCGACGATCAATGGGCCGCCGCGCGCCGCGACGCCTCCAGCGTGGCGCTCTTCGGGGATCTGCCGTTCATGGTGAGTCGCGACAGCGCCGATGTGTGGGCGCACCAGGACGAGTTCCGGCTCGATGCGTCCGTCGGCGTGCCGCCCGACGCATTCAGTCCGAGCGGGCAGGACTGGGGGCTGCCGGTCTACCGATGGGACGTGCTTGGAGCGCGCGACTTCGACTGGCTCCGCGAGCGTGCTCGACGCATGGCCGCGCTCTTCGACGGGTATCGCGTCGATCACCTCGTGGGCTTCTACCGCACGTACTTCCGGCCGCACGACGGCGCGAAGCCCGCATTCACACCGCCCGACGAGCTCGCGCAGACGCGACTGGGCGAACGGGTGCTCGAGGTGTGGCGCGAGTCGGGCGCCGAGATCGTCGCCGAGGATCTCGGCACGATTCCCGACTTCGTCCGGGAGTCGCTGGCGCGCATCGGCGTGGCCGGCTACAAGGTGCTGCGCTGGGAGCGGGACTGGCATCGCGAGGGGCAGCCGTTCAAGGACCCGCGCGACTATCCAGCCGTCGCCGTCGCAACCTCGGGGACGCACGACACCGAGACGATGGCTGTCTGGTGGGAGCAGGCGTCGCGCGCGGAGCGAGAGGCCGTGCTCGCGATTCCGTCCGTGGCCGCACAGCTTGACCCGGACGACCGTGGGCGCGCGATCGATCGCGCCGGACTCACCGACGCGTTGCGCGCTGCGCTGCTCGATACCCTGTTTGCGTCGGGCGCCAACCTGCTGATCGTGCCGATACAGGATGTGTTTGGCTCGCGGGATCGCATCAACCAGCCGGCAACCGTCGGGCCGTCGAACTGGACGTGGCGGCTGCCCTGGCCTTCGGATCGGCTCGCGACCGAACCTGTGGCGATGGCGGTGGCGAGGCAGATACGGGAATGGACAACGAAATACGATCGCCAAGTGGAAAAGTGGAAACCACTTCGCTAGTTTTCCGCCTGTTTCTTCGCGATCTTCGCCCACGTGTCCTTGAGCGTCACCGTGCGATTGAACACGGGCGCGCCGGGCCGTGAGTCCGGGTCGACGCAGAAGTAGCCGAGCCGCTCGAACTGGAGGCGGGTGCCGGCCGCGGCATCGGCGAGCGCCGGCTCGACCTTGCCCCCCATCAGCCGCTCGAGTGAATGGGGGTTTAGATCCGTGAGCGGATCGCGCCCGCCTTCGCCCGGATCGGGCGACTGGAACAGCCGGTCGTAGAGCCGGATCTCCGCGTCGCGCGCGTGGCGCGCAGAGACCCAGTGAATTGTGCCCTTCACCCGCCGGCCCGCGGTTGCCCCGGCGAGCGACTCGGGATCGTACGTGCAGCGCAGCTCCGTGATCGCGCCAGAGGCGTCCTTGATGACGCGCTCGCACTTCATGATGTAGGCGTAGCGGAGGCGGACTTCCACGCCGGGCGAGAGCCGGAAGTACTTCTTGGCCGGCTGCTCCATGAAATCGTCCTGCTCGATGAAGAGCTCGCGCGAAAACGGCAGCCGTCGGGTGCCGGCGTCCGGATCTTCAGGGTTATTGATCGCATCGACCGTCTCGTCTTGCCCGTCCGGATAGTTGTCGATCACGACCCTGAGCGGACGAAGCACCGCCAGTGCCCGCCGCGCGCGGCGGTTCAGATCCTCGCGCACCGTGTGCTCGAGGAGCGCGACGTCGACGACGTTCTCCTTTTTCGCCAGGCCGATACGCGCGCAGAAGTCGCGGATCGCCTCCGGCGTGAAGCCGCGGCGGCGGATGCCGGCCAGCGTCGGCATGCGCGGGTCGTCCCAGCCGTCGACGAGCTGCTGCTCGACCAAGTGCAGCAGCTTCCGCTTGCTCATCACCGTGTAGTTCAGGTTGAGCCGCGCGAACTCGATCTGCTGCGGCCGGTACGGCGGCCGCGTGTGCTCGATGACCCAGTCGTACAGCGGCCGATGGTCCTCGAACTCC
>Ga0187893_10000516_pt1 | contig 100797 bp, 90 predicted proteins | sample MA1701074metaG_FD_139574 | JGI IMG/M metagenome (GOLD analysis project Ga0187893, IMG submission 139574) | White microbial mat communities from a basaltic lava cave in the Kipuka Kanohina Cave System on the Island of Hawaii, USA - MA170107-4 metaG ...
AAACGGCGTCGCCTCGGTACTGCGGCCGCCGCAATTGCTCATCGATTTCTCCACCAACAAGGTCTACCAGACCAAGGCGTTCGCGCAGCGGCTGCGCGAGATGACCGGCGCAGGCTGGATCGATGCCCCGGTCTCCGGCGGTCCGCCTGCCTCGGGCAACGGCACGCTGACGGTGATGGCGGGCGGCGAAACACCCGAGATCGAGCGCGCGCGACCGTTTTTCGCGGACGTCGCCGGGCATTTCACCCACATGGGCCCCTCGGGTGCCGGCATGGCTGCCAAGATGCTCAATCAACTCATCGTGGGCGCGGGCCATGCCGTGATGGCCGAAGCCGTGGTGCTTGCAGAAGCGGCGGGGATCGACCCCGCACGCCTGCCCGAGTGCCTCGCCGGCGGCCTCGCCGACAGCCTGCTGCTGCAGCGCCTGTATCCGCGCATGGTGAAGCGCGACTTCGCGCCGCAGGGTTATGTTCGCCAGCTGCTCAAGGACCTCGAGATGGTGAACGAATTCGCCGGCGCCCTGAAGGCGCCGACGCCGATGATGAGCGAGGCGCTGACGCTGTACCGGATGCTCGCGCACCTCGGCCATACAGAGCTGGACACCGCCGCCGTGCTCAAGCTCTACGAGCGCTAGGAGGGGGTAACGGGGGAACCTGGGTTCACCTGTTCCGAGTCCACGGCTGCTCGTCGTAGACGAAGCGGAACGCATCCCCCGCGCGCACCACGCGGCCGGCGGAAGGAAGCGGGAAGTGCGCGGTGCATACCAGCGTCGGCGTGTCGCAATAGCGTTCAAGAAACGCACGCCGGGTGCGGCTCGCGAGCGCAGCGTCCCAGTCGGGCCAGGGCACCCATTCGGGATGCAGGCACTGCACGGGCGAATGCATCAGGTCGCCGCACATCACGGCGCTCTCGCCGCCGGATTCGATCGCGATCGCTACATGATCCGGCGTATGGCCGGGCGTCGACTCGAGCCGGATGTGGTCGTCAAGGGCAAAATCGTTCGCGACCAGATCCGCGCGGCCCGCGGCAACAATGGGCAGCACGCTGTCCTCGAGCGGCGTGCGGGCGAAGTTCTGATGGCCCACGTCACGCCAGGTTTCGAGCTCCTTCCTCGAGAAAACGTAGCGCGCGTTCGGAAAAGTCGGCACCCAGCGCCCGTTTTCGAGCCGGGTATTCCAGCCGACATGATCGGCATGCAGGTGGGTGCAGAAAACGTAGTCGATGTCGGCCGGGCCGATACCCAGCATCTCGAGCCCGCGCAGATAGGCGGAGTCGGTCTTGAGGTGCCAGGGCGCCCGATTCGGGCGCTGCTTGTCGTTGCCCACGCAGGAATCGATCAGCACTGTATGCTGCGCAGTGCGCACGATGTAGCTCTGCATCGGAAAAAGAAGCGCATCCAGCTTGGGGTCGAGCGCATCCGGCTCGAGCCACGAGCGGTGCGGCGCCCAGTCTGCCTCGCTGGTGCCGGGAAAGAACGCGCGCCGGTCGAAGGGCATGACCATCTCGAGCACGCGATGAATCTCGATCTTCCCGATGCGCCTGCCGCCCGCGATCACAATGGCGGATGATGCGCGCATAAGAGTCGAATTTCCAGTCATCGATGCGCACCACCACTTCTGGCAGCTTGCGGGTGGACCGCGAGTTCCACATGCGTATTGCGCAGGCACATGGACATGACCAAGACGCGCTAAAGTAAGGACTGGAGGAAGTTCACAGCATGAATCAGCTCGATTTCAAGGCAAAAACCGCGGTCGTCACCGGCGGCGTGCAGGGCATCGGTGCGGCCATCGTCAGGCGGCTGGAAGCCTCCGGTGCCAAGGTGACGATCTGGGACCTCGATGGACCTGGCAAGGTTGACGTCGCAAACAACGAATCGATCCTGACGGCGCTGAAAGACACGCTCAAGCAGTTCGGCAAAATCGACGTCCTCGTCAACAACGCCGGCATCGCCGGCCCCACGGCGCCGGTGGTCGACTATCCGATCGACCAGTGGGAGCGCGTTATCCGCATCGACCTGAACGGCCCGTTCCTGTGCTGCCGCGCAGTGGTGCCGCACATGGTGAAGGCGGGTTACGGCCGCATTGTCAACATCGCTTCGGTCGCCGGCAAGGAAGGCAATCCGAATGCGGCGGCCTACGCCGCCGCCAAGGGCGGCCTGATCGCGTTCACCAAGGCGCTGGGCAAGGAGCTCGCGCAGACCGGCGTGCTCGTGAACTGCGTGACGCCGGCGGCGGCGCAGACAGCGATCCTCGACCAGGTCACGCCCGAGTTCGCCAAGTTCATGCTCTCCAAGATACCGATGGGCCGCTTCGTCAAGGTGGAGGAGATCGCGGCGATGGCCTGCTGGCTCGCCTCTGAGGACTGCTCCTTCTCCACCGGCGGCGTATTCGACATTTCCGGCGGCCGGGCGACCTACTGACATGAAAAAGAAAACCATCCCGCTTCGCAGCGTAAGTTGGTTCGGTCGCCAGGATATCTACGGCTTCATCTACCGCAGCTGGACCAAGAACCGCGGCGTGCCGCAGGACCAGTTCGACGGCCGGCCGGTGATCGGAATTTGCAACACCTATTCCGAGCTGGTGCCTTGCAATTCCCACTTCCGCATCATCGCCGAACACGTCAAGGCGGGAGTGCTCGAAGCGGGCGGCTTCCCGCTGGAATTCCCGGTGATGTCGCTCGGCGAGACACTGCTCAGGCCCACCGCGATGCTCTACAGGAACCTCGCCTCGATGGACGTCGAGGAGTCGCTGCGCGCCAACCCGATCGACGGCACCGTGCTGCTGGTGGGCTGCGACAAGACCACGCCGTCGCTGCTGATGGGCGCATCCTCGGTCGATCTGCCGACGATCGCCGTCTCGGGCGGGCCGATGCTCTCGGGCAAGTACCGCGGCACCGACATCGGCTCCGGCACCAACGTCTGGTCCATGTCGGAGGATTTGCGCGCGGGGAAGATAACGCTCGACGAATTCCACGAGGCCGAATCCTGCATGCACCGCTCGCACGGGCATTGCATGACCATGGGCACCGCTTCGACGATGGCCTCGATGGTGGAGGCTCTGGGGATCGGCATGCCTGGCAACGCGGCCTACCCCGCGGTGGACGCGCGCCGCAACCTGCTCGCGCGCATGGCGGGACGACGTATCGTGCAATTGGTCAAGGACAAGGTTTCCATTTCCCGGATTTTGACAAAACAAGCTTTTGAAAATGCGATTCGGGCAAATGCGGCGATCGGTGGCTCGACCAACGCCGTGATCCACCTGATCGCGATCGCGCGGCGCCTCGGCGTGGACCTCACGCTCGCGGACTGGGACCGGCTCGGGCGCGGCGTGCACACGCTGGTCAACCTGATGCCGAACGGCAAATATCTGATGGAAGATTTCTGCTACGCGGGCGGCCTGCCGACCGTGCTGCGCGAACTCGGGGAAAACAGGTTCCTGCACAAGGACGCCATGACCGTCAACGGCAGGACGATCTGGGACAACAACAAGGACGCGCCTTGCCACAACCGCGACGTCATCTTCCCGTTCAAGAAGCCGTTCAAGAAGAACACCGGCATCGCGGTGCTGCGCGGCAACCTGTGCCCGGGCGGCGCCATCATCAAGCCCTCCGCGGCGACGCCGAAGCTCATGAAGCATCGCGGCCGCGCCGTGGTGTTCGAGAACATCGAGGATTTCCACAAGCGTATCGACGACCCGAAACTGGACATCGACGAGAAGTGCGTCATGGTGCTGAAGAACTGCGGGCCGAAGGGCTATCCGGGCATGGCCGAGGTCGGCAACATGCCGCTGCCGCCCAAGTTGCTAAAGAAAGGCGTCACCGACATGGTGCGAATTTCGGATGCGCGCATGAGCGGGACCGCCTACGGCACGGTGATCCTGCATATGGTTCCCGAGGCTGCGGCGGGCGGCATGCTGGCGCTGGTGCGGAACGGCGACATCGTCGAACTGGACGTGGCGAAGCGCAAGCTGCAGTTGCTCGTTTCTCCGAAGGAAATCGCGAAGAGAAAGAACGCCTGGAGAAAGCCCCAAGCACCCCTCCCGCGCGGTTACTGGAAGCTGTACTTCGACCACGTGCTGCAGGCCGACCAGGGCGCGGACCTGGATTTCCTCGCCGGCAAATCGGGTTCCTTCGTACCGCGCGACAACCACTAGGCGGTGACGCTTCCCCTTGTCGGCATCACCATGGGCGACGCCGCCGGCGTCGGGCCCGAGGTCGTCGTCAAGGCGCTGGCGCACGCCAAGGTCTACCGGAAGTGCCGGCCGCTCGTGATTGGGGACAGGGGAGCGCTGGAACGTGCGAAAGCCATCTTGAAGTCGAAACTGAAAATTCTTCCCGTTTCAGATCCGAAGAATGCGAGTTTCAAGGCTGGCACGGTGAATTTGATGGATCTCGCCCTGCTTTCCTCCGACGTTCCCTATGGCAAGGTATCTGCCGCAGCCGGGGAAGCGGCCTACCGCTACATCGAACTGGCGGTGAAGCTCGCGCTGCAGGGCGCGATCGGCGCTGTTTGCACGGCACCCATCAACAAAGAAGCGCTCAACGCGGCCGGGCACAAATTTCCGGGCCACACTGAGATCCTTGCCGCGCTGACCGGCACGCCCGAAGTATCGCTGATGCTGCTCTCGCCCAAGCTACGCGTGATCCACGTCACCGCGCACATGGGGTTGCTCGATTCGATCGAGCGCATCGACGCCGGGCTGGTCGAGCGCACCATCGCGCGAGGGCGCGACCTCATGATCCGCGCCGGCATCCGGGAACCGCGCATCGGCGTGTGCGGCATCAATCCGCACGCCGGCGAAGGCGGCCTCTTCGGTCGCGGCGAGGAGGAAATCAAGATCGCCCCGGCCATAGCCGTTGCGCGCACGCGCGGCTGGACCGTGGAAGGCCCGTACCCCGCCGATGCGCTTCTATACCGCGCCGCGCGCGGCGATTTCGACCTGGTGGTAGCGATGTACCACGACCAGGGGCACGGTCCGGTGAAGGCGATGGGCCTTGAGCACGGCGTGAATGTCACCGCCGGCCTGCCGATCGTGCGCACTTCGGTCGATCACGGCACGGCCTTCGACATCGCCGGCACCGGCAAGGCCGACGAGCGCAGCATGCTCGAAGCGCTGCGCTACGCGTCGGAGCTGGCGCTCAGATAAACGGCCGCGGGGCGTGCGGCATCGCGTCCCATTGCCCGGCGTCGTGGCCGTACAGCAGACTGACGCCCTGCCGGTCGCGCATGCCGCGCAGCTTCATGAGCGAATGCGTCATCTGCGCCGCGTCATGCACCGACGCCGGCGTGGGCAGGATCGTTTTTTCGAGGTGCTCCTGCGTGTAGCAGGCATCCGCGGTCAGCACGAACTGCGTCGTCGCATCCAGGCGAATCCACAGCGACTGATGCCCTGCCGTATGACCGGGCGTCGGCAGTAGGAGCACGGTGCCGTCGCCGAACACGTCGTGCTCGCCGTCGATTTCCCGGTATTCGAGCGGGTGGTTCCAATCCTTCGCGTTGTAGCGGTTGGACTCGGCGCGCGCGATCGCGAGCTCGGCGCGCTGGACGAGGAACTGGGCGCGTGGAAACGACGCATTGCAGCCGCAATGGTCGAAGTGAAAATGCGAGTTGACGACGTAACGGATCTCCTCGGGCTCGATGCCGAGAAGAGCGAGCTGGCTCACGACGTCTTCGCCCGTCCGCGAACGCAGAGCAAAGAGGGACGCCACCCGCTTGCCGAGACGCCCGGCCGGATCGGCCAGGGCATCGCAGCTGATTCCGGTATCGAAGACCAGCTTGCCCTTCGGATGGACGACCAGATAGCTCGACACGGGCGCCGCAAAGCGCGTTCCCGGGGCCTCGGCGGGAAAGAACAGGCGCCTGTCGAATTCGAGCGCGCCGCAGCAAAGCGCGTAGATGCGCAGCATGGGTGAGTAGAATACCTTCTCCGGAGGATCCGCCATGCTGCAGGCCGCAGACCTCACCATCCGCCTGAACGCCGCCGACGACGTCGTGATTGCGCGCGTCGAACTGCCCGCCGGCACCACGCTCGTCAAGGAAGGCAATGTTGTCACTGCAGCGCGCGTGCCTCCCGGCCACAAAGTCGCGGTAAAGGAAGTGAAGGCCGGACAGCCGGTGCGGCGCTACAACCAGATCATCGGCTTTGCGACGCGCGATATTCGCCCCGGTGAGCACGTGCACGTGCAAAACCTCGCCATGGGGGACTTTGAGCGCGACTACGCCTATTCGCAGAATTGCGTGAAAACCGAATTCGTCGAGAACCCGGCGACCTTCCAGGGCATCGTGCGGGCCGATGGCCGCGTGGCGACGCGCAACTTCATCGGCATCCTTACCAGCGTGAACTGCTCGGCGACAGTGGCGCGCGCCGTTGCGCGGCATTTCGAGAACCGCCTCGACGCCTACCCGAACGTGGACGGCGTCGTCGCGCTCACGCACAAGTCCGGCTGCGGCATGGCCTCCGACGGCGAGGCAATCGACGTGCTTCGCCGCACCATGGCGGGCTACGCGCGCCACCCGAACTTTTTTGCAGTGCAGGTGGTGGGCCTGGGCTGCGAGGCGAACCAGATCGGGACGCTGCTCTCGACGCAGAGCCTGAAGCGCCACGACAAGCTGCATGCCTACACGATCCAGGAAAAGGGCGGTACCTCGAAGGCGATCCGCGAAGGCGTGGCCCGCATCGAAGCCCTGCTCCCCGAAGCGAACAGGGTAAAGCGGGAAACCGTGCCGGCGAGCCATTTGACGCTGGGCCTGCAATGCGGCGGCTCGGACGGGTATTCGGGCATCAGCGCCAATCCGGCGCTCGGCGCCGCGGTGGATCTGCTGGTGCGCCACGGCGGCACCGCGATCCTTTCGGAGACGCCCGAGATCTACGGCGCGGAGCACCTCCTTACGCGCCGCGCCGTGTCGCGCGAGATCGGCGAGAAGCTGATTTCGCGCATCAAATGGTGGGAGGAATACACCCGCCGCAACGGCAACGAGATGAACAACAACCCCTCGCCGGGGAACAAGGCGGGGGGACTGACGACGATCCTGGAAAAATCCCTCGGTGCGGTTGCCAAGGGCGGCACCACCAATCTGGTGCAGGTGCTCGAATACGCGGAGCCGGCAACCGCCAAAGGCTTCCTTTACATGGACACGCCGGGCTACGACCCGGTTTCCGCGACCGGCCAGGTCGCCGGCGGGGCCAATATGATCTGCTTCACCACCGGGCGCGGTTCCGCCTACGGCTGCAAGCCCGCACCCTCGCTCAAGCTCGCCACGAACACGGCACTGTGGGAACACCAGGAGGAGGACATGGACATCAACTGCGGCACCATCGTCGACGGCAAGGAGTCCGTCGCCGACGTCGGCCGCAGGTTCTTCGAGTTGGTGCTCGAAACCGCCTCCGGCCGCAAGACCAAGTCGGAGCAGTTCGGCTACGGCGAAGACGAGTTCGCGCCGTGGGTGCTTGGCGCAACGATGTAGCTGTGGACGTGCGGGCGACGTGCAGTGCGTTGAGCTTGCTGCTCGCCGTGGCGTCCACGGCAGTCGTTGCGACGGAAAAAAAGAGCAAGCTTTCCGCCACACCGAACCGCTTCGGCGCCCTTGCCTATCACCGCGCGTCGCAGTCCTGGGGTGCCGGGTACGACTTTCCGCGGGCGCGCGACGCGAACGTGGCCGCCTTGAAGCAGTGCGGCCAGAAGCAATGCGAAGTCGTGCACAAGTTCAAGAATGGCTGCGCGGCGCTTGCAGATGGCGCGAAGAAACCTGTCGCGGCCTCTGGCGCGACGCGCGACGAAGCCGAGACCAAGGCGCTGCGTCGCTGCAATGAAGCGAACCGGGCGCAAAACTGCAATCTGATCGCCTGGGCCTGCACGCGTTGAGCATGGATCGCCAGGGACGTGTGCCACGGCTATTCGTGGATGCCGAACTGCATCCTGATTCGAGGCTCGTCCTCCCCGAGGCCGTGTCGAATCATGCCGTGCGCGTGTTGCGCTTGCGCGATGGCGACGCTGTGGTGCTATTCGATGGCCGCGGCGGCGAATATGACGCGCAGCTGGCCTCGCCCGGCCGCGGCAAGGTCACGGCCCGCACCGGCCGGCGTCGCGACCCGGTGCGCGAATCCCCGCTGCTGCTGACACTGGCGCAGGCAGTCTCCTCCAGCGAGAAAATGGATTTCACCATTCAGAAGGCGGTCGAACTCGGGGTGGTTGCGATCCAGCCCTTGCTGAGCGAAAAATCCGTCGTGCGCCTGAGCGCCGAGCGCGAGGAGAAGAAGCTCGCGCGCTGGCGCCGCGTTGCGATCGCCGCCTGCGAGCAGTGCGGCAGGAACCGCTTGCCCGAACTGCGCGAAGCAATGTCCGTGGAGGCCTACTGCGACGTGTCCAGCCCTGCATCCTTGCGCCTGTTGCTTTCACCCGCAGGAGAGCCTGGATTGAGGCGGCTGCAAGGCAAAATCGCAGGCGCTGTCGCCCTGGCCGTCGGCCCCGAGGCAGGATTCAGCGCCCCCGAGGAGCAACTATTGCGCCGTGCCGGCTTCATGGCGGTGCGCCTGGGGCCCAGAGTCCTGCGCACCGAAACCGCGGCTTTGGCCGCGCTTTCCGCGCTCAACGCGCTGGCGGGAGATTTCTAGCTTCCAGGCCCTTGGCGGCGAGAAACAGGTCGACAGCGATGCGATCGCCGCGCCGGGCCGCTTCGAGAAACTGCTGTTCATCCCAATACTTCAGGCCCATGGCCTGAAGGTCCTTGCGCGCCTGCACCGGGTCCGCTGCCTGCAGCGCAGGGGATTCCCTCCCCGCTTTCGCGCGCTCGCGTTGCGCCAGCACCAGCAGATCGCGGCCGATCAGTTTCCAGTCGTCCGCATCATCGGATGTGGCGGAGGCGGAAAACGGCAACAGCAAGATCAGGGCGAACAGGCGGGTGGCGCGCATTGGAGGTCCCTTTCGTACTGGAATTAACGCCGCTGCCGCCGGCCGGTTGACCAGGGCGGTTGACCGCGCGTTGCGGTGCCTTAGAATCTCCCGCCGAACCAGTACTTTAGGAACCGCATGAGCACGCTGCCGCATCCGGAAGCTTTCGTACGCTGGTTCCGCCAGGTGGCGCCCTATGTGCATGCGTTCGGCGGCCGCACGTTCGTGATCGGCTTCGGCGGCGAGCTGATCGCCGAGCGCGGGCGCTTCGTCCGCTTCCTGCACGATCTCAACCTGCTCGCTGCGCTGGACATCCGGCTGGTGCTCGTGCACGGCGCGCGGCCGCAGATCGAGGCGGAGCTGCGCGCCAAACGGCTGCGCTCGCGCTACGCAAAGGGGCTGCGGATCACCGATGCCGCGTCGCTGGTCGCGGTGAAGCACGCCGCGGGCTCCCTGCGCGTCGAGGTCGAGGCGCTGCTGTCGCAGGGACTGCCGAATTCACCCATGGCGGGTGCGCAGATCCGCGTTGCCTCGGGAAATTTCATCGCCGCCAAGCCGATCGGCGTGGTCGAAGGCGTGGACTACCAGTTCACCGGCACGGTGCGCAAGGTCGACAGCGTCGCGATTGCGCGGCGCCTGGAGGCGGGCGAAGTGGTGCTGGTGCCGCACATCGGCTATTCGCCGACCGGCGAAGTATTCAATCTCGCCTGGGAGGACGTCGCTGAAAATGTCGCGCGCGCGCTTAAAGCCGACAAGCTGCTGCTCTATGTGGACCAGTTACCGACGGGCAAGCGCGGACAGATCGTGTCGGAGCTCACCGCGCGCGAAGCCGAAGCACTTTTGAAAAAAGCCGAACTCAGCGCACCTACCAGGCGCGTGATCGAGCATGCGCTGCGCGCGGTTCGCGCGAGCGTAGGCCGCGTGCATCTCGTCTCCCGCCGGGCCGAGGGTGCGACGCTGCTGGAATTGTTCACCCACTCGGGCGTCGGCACCATGATCACTGCGGACCCGGTGGAACGCATACGCCCGGCCAGGATCGACGACGTGGGCGGAATGCTCGCGCTCATCGAGCCGCTGGAGGCCGACGGCACGCTGGTGAGACGCAACCGCGAGCGCCTGGAGCAGGAGATAGCGAATTTCGAAGTGATCGAGCACGACGGCAGGATCCTCGCCTGCGCCGCGCTCTATCCGTTCGCCGAGGAAAAGAGCGCCGAGCTCGCCTGCCTCGCGGTGGCGCCGGAAACCCGCGACGCGGGCTATGGCGAGCGCCTCCTGCTCGCCTGCGAAGCGCGCGCGAAGGAAAGGAAAATCCGGCGCATTTTTGCGCTCACCACCCGCGCCCAGCACTGGTTCCTAGCGCAGGGATTCAAGGAAGCCGGCGTATCGGTGCTGCCCGAGAAGCGCCAGGCCCTCTATAATTGGAAACGTGGTTCGAAGATTTTCCTGAAACGGCTCTGACCCATGGCGAGAATGGTGAAATGCGTCAAGCTCGGCCGCGAGGCCGAGGGCCTCGAGCGCCCGACCTACCCGGGCGAGCTCGGCAAGCGCATCTTCGACAATGTCTCCAAGGAAGCCTGGGCCGCGTGGCTAAAGCACCAGACCATGCTCGTGAATGAGAACCGGCTCAACCTCGCAGACGCCAAGGCGCGCAAGTACCTGGTCGAGCAAATGGAGAAGCACTTCTTCGGCGACGGCGCCGACGTCGCCTCGGGCTACGTGCCCCCAAAAGCATAAAGCAGGGACAGACCACGTTTTTGGGGTTTGAGAAACGTGGTCTGTCCCTGTTTTTCTACTTCTTCTTATAGGCCTTCACGCCGCCGGGGGTTCCTAGCAGCAATACGTCGGCGGCGCGCCGGGCAAACAGTCCGTTAGTCACCAATCCGGCGATGCCGTTCAGGTCCGCTTCCAGGGCGGGCGGATCCATGATCGTCAGCCCGTGGCAGTCGAGGATCAGGTTGCCGTTGTCGGACTTGAAGCCTTCGCGCAGCACCGGCTGCGCCTTGCGCCGAAGCATCTCGCGCCCGACATGGCTGCGCGCCATCGGGATCACCTCGACCGGCAGCGGGAACTTGCCGAGCACCGGCACCAGCTTGGAGGAGTCGCAAATGCAGACGAACGTCTTCGCCACGGCGGCGACGATTTTCTCGCGTGTCAGCGCGCCGCCGCCGCCCTTGATCATGTGCAGGTGCTCGGTGACCTCGTCGGCGCCATCCACGTAGACGGGCAGTTCCGACACGCTGTTCAGGTCGAACACGCGGATGCCGTGCTTCTTGAGCCGCTCGGCGCTCGCTTCCGAAGCCGCCACTGCGCCTTCTATTTTGTTTTTAATGCGGGATAAAAAATCTATGAACATGAAAACAGTCGACCCTGACCCCACGCCAACCACGGCATCCTCGACTACGTACTTCAGCGCAGCCTCGGCAACCTGCCGCTTGAGTTCGTCCTGAGTCACTTTTTCTTTTGCGGCGGCAGGTCGGTGCACACGCCCTCGAAGAGCTCCGCTGCCATGCCGACGGATTCGCCGAGCGTCGGATGTGGATGGATCGTCCTGCCGATGTCGGTGGCGTCGGCGCCCATTTCGACCGCGAGCGCGAGCTCGCTGATCAGGTCGCCCGCGCCCGTGCCGACAATGCCGCCGCCTACGATACGGTGCGTCTCGGCATCGAAGATCAGTTTAGTGAAGCCCTCCTCGCGCGCATTTGCGATGGCGCGCCCGGAAGCAGCCCATGGAAATTTCGCCACGCCGACTTTTCGTCCGGCTTTCTTCGCCTCGTCCTCCGTCACCCCGACCCACGCGATCTCCGGATCGGTATAGGCCACCGAAGGCACGACGCGCGCGTCGAAATGCGACTTCATGCCGGCGGCCGCTTCCGCCGCGACGTGCCCCTCGTGCACCGCCTTGTGCGCGAGCATCGGATTGCCTGCGATGTCGCCAATCGCGTAGATGTTGGCCACGTTGGTGCGCATCTGCGAATCGACCTGGATGAAACCGCGATCACCGACCTCAACGCCTGCATTCTCGGCGCCGATGTTCTTGCCGTTCGGGGTACGGCCCACCGACACCAGCACCGTGTCATAGATTTGCGGTTCCTCGGGCGCTTTTTCACCCTCGAACCACACCTTGATGCCGCGCGATGTTGCTTCCGCCTTTGCCGTCTTCGTCTTCAGCATGATGTTGTCGAAGCGGCTGGCGTTGAATTTCTGCCAGACATTCACCAGATCGCGGTCGGCGCCCAGCATCAGGCCATCGAACATCTCCACCACCTCGAGGCGCGCGCCCAGCGTCGAGTAGACCGTGCCCATCTCGAGGCCGATGATGCCGCCGCCGATCACCAGGAGCCGCTTTGGCATGCTGCGCAGCTCGAGCGCGCCCGTCGAGTCGACGATGCGCGGGTCGTCGGGGAGGAAAGGAAGCTTCGCGGCCTGCGAACCTGCCGCAATGATGGTGCTGGCGAAGCTGATTTTCTTGCCTGCAACTTCAATCGCGTTCTTCCCGACAAACTTTCCCGCGCCCTGGACGACGGTAACCTTGCGCAGCTTCGCCATCGAAGCAAGACCGCCGGTGAGCTTGCCCACCACCTTGCCCTTGAACGCGCGCAATTTGTGGAGGTCGATCTTCGGCTCGCCGAACGCGACGCCGTGTCCTGCCAGTTCCTTTGCCGCATCCATGATCGCCGCCGTGTGCAACAGCGCCTTCGAAGGAATACAGCCGACGTTCAGGCAGACACCTCCGAGCACCGCGTAGCGCTCGACCAGGATCGTCTTCAGGCCCAAGTCGGCGGCGCGAAACGCCGCCGAGTAGCCGCCCGGGCCGGAGCCGAGCACGAGTACATCGCAATCGAAACTGGATTTGCCCTGGACTGGTCGGGGTGTGGCAGGTTTCGCGTTTTCTCGCAGTGGCTTCGACGCTCCTCCACTTTCCAGCTTCAGGATCAGGGAACCCTGCGACACCTTGTCGCCGAGCTTGATTGCCAGTTCCTTCACCACGCCCGCTTCGGGCGCGGGTATCTCCATGCTCGCCTTGTCCGACTCCAGCGAAATCAGCGACTGCTCCTTCGCCACCGAATCGCCGGGCTTGACCAGGATCTCGATGACCTCGACGTCTTTGAAGTCGCCGATGTCCGGGACCTTTACTTCAACGATCTGCGCCATCTAGAGCAGCGTCCGGCGGATGTCGGAGAGGATTCTGGCGAGCTCGGTGGTGAACCGCGCCGCCACCGCGCCGTCGATCACGCGGTGGTCGTACGAGAGCGACAAGGGAAGCATGAGCCGTGCCTTGAACAGGTCTTCGCCCTTTTCGTTCTTTCCTTGATAAACGGGCTTAAATCCGGCCCTCGAAACCCCGAGAATTGCGAGTTCGGGCGCATTGATGATCGGCGTGAAGTAGTTCCCGCCGATCCCGCCCAAGCTGGAGATCGAGAAGGTGCCGCCCTGCATGTCACCCGCCTTCAGCTTGCCGTCCTTGGCGAGTTTGGAGATCTCCGCCAGCTCCCGCGCGAGGTCGAACACTCCCTTGCGGTCTGCGTCGCGCACCACCGGCACCACAAGGCCGCCCGGAGTGTCGACTGCGACGCCGATGTGGTAGTACTTCTTCACGATCAGGTTCTCGCCCGATTTGTCGAGCGAAGCATTGAATTGCGGGAACTGCCGCAGCGCAGTAACGCAGGCCTTGATCATGAAGGCGAGCATCGTGAGCTTGAAGCCTTGCTTTTCGGTCTCGATAGTCTGGCTCTTGCGGAAGGCCTCGAGATCGGTGATGTCCGCGTCGTCGCACTGTGTGACGTGCGGGATCGAAACCCAGTTGCGGTGCAAATAGGGGCCCGACAGCTTCTGGATGCGCGACAGGGGTTTCGATTCAATCGGGCCGAACTTTGAGAAGTCGACGTCGGGCCAGGCCGCAAGGTTGAACGGCAGCGCGCCGCCCTTGCCGGCGGGGGCCGAGCCGGGCAAAGGCTTGCCCGCGAGTACACCCTTGACGAAGGCCTGCACGTCCTGCGTGACGATGCGTCCTTTCGGCCCGCTGCCCTGGACACGAGCCAGGTCCACGCCCAGCTCGCGCGCGAACTTGCGGATCGAGGGACTCGCGTGCGGCAGCGCCGTCACCGCGTCCTTGGGCTCGGAAGGTACGGGCTCGACGCGCGTGACAACGGATGGCGCTGGAGATGTTTCTTTTTTCGGAGCGGGACTTGCTTCAACTGCTTTTTCGGCAACCTCCGGGGCGGCACCAGCCGGCTCCATCGCCAGCAGGACCGAACCTTCCGACACCTTGTCGCCGACTTTGATCTTCAATTCCTTCACCACGCCGGCTTCGGGCGAAGGAATTTCCATCGTCGCCTTGTCGGATTCCAGCGATACCAGCGACTGTTCCTTCGCGACGGTGTCTCCCGGCTTGACGAGGATTTCGATCACCTCGACTTCCTTGAAGTCGCCGATATCCGGGACCAGGACGTCCTTCATACGGTGGTGGGGTCCGGCTTGGCGGGATCGATGCCGTATTTCTTGATCGCTTCGCTCACCGTCTTCGCCTTGCCTTCGCCCGATTCGGCAAGCGCCTTGAGCGCGGCGATGGCGATGAAGTAGCGGTTCACCTCGAAGAAGTGGCGCAGCCTGGCGCGCGAATCGGAGCGGCCGAAGCCATCCGTCCCGAGCACCTTGTAGATCCGGTCCCTCGGCACGAACGGGCGGATCTGGTCGGCGAAGGCTTTCATGTAGTCGGTTGCGGCGATCACGGGGCCGGCACGCTTTTCGAGGCACTGCGTGACATAGGGCACTTTGGCCTGGTCCTCCGGATGCAGCATGTTCCAGCGCTCGGCCGCGAGCCCGTCACGCCGCAGTTCGGTGAAGCTCGTCCCGCTCCAGATGTCCGCCGCCACGCCCCAGTCTTTCTCCAGCAGTTCGGCTGCCGCGATCACTTCGCGCAGGATGGTTCCGGAGCCGAGCATCTGCAAGCGCGTTTTCGCTTTCGCTTTCGCGTCTCTGAGCAGGTACATGCCCTTCAGGATGCCCGGCTCCGCACCGTCGGGCAGCGCGGGATGCTCGTAGTTCTCGTTCATCAGGGTGATGTAGTAGTACACGTCCTCCTGGTTCGCGACCATGCGGCGCAGGCCGTCGTGGATGATCACCGCAAGCTCGTAGCCGTAGGTCGGGTCATAGGAGATGCAGTTCGGAATCACCGCGGAAAGAATGTGCGAATGACCGTCTTCGTGCTGCAAGCCTTCGCCGTTCAACGTGGTGCGGCCCGCGGTAGCGCCGAGCAGGAAGCCGCGCGCGCGCTGATCGGCCGCGGCCCAGGCCAGATCGCCGACTCGCTGCATGCCGAACATCGAATAGAAGATGTAGAACGGGATCGTGACCTGGTTCGAGTGGCTGTACGACGTCGCGGCCGCGATCCACGAGCACATCGCGCCCGCTTCGTTTATCCCCTCTTCAAGGATTTGTCCCTGTTTATCCTCGCGATAGAACATCACCTGGTCCTTGTCGACCGGCTCGTACTTCTGGCCTTCGGGCGCGAAAATGCCGAGCTGGCGGAACATGCCCTCCATGCCGAAGGTGCGCGCCTCGTCCGGCACGATCGGCACCACCCGCTTGCCGAGCTCCTTGTCGCGCACCAGTGCGGTGAGGATGCGAACGAACGCCATCGTGGTCGAGATCTCGCGCCCTTCGCCAGAGCCCTTCAGAATCTGGTCGAAGCTCGACAGCGCCGGCACCGCAAGCACGGCTTCGGCCTTCCGCCGGCGCTGCGGGAAAAAGCCACCGAGCGCCCTGCGATGTTCCTGCAGGTATTTCATTTCCGGCGAATCGGCCGGCGGGATGTAGAACGGCAGCTTCTCCAATTGGTCGTCGGCGACCGGAATGTTGAAGCGATCGCGCATTTCCTTGATCGTCGCGAGGTCGACCTTCTTCAACTGGTGGGTCGGATTCTTGGCCTGGCCCTGCTTGCCCAGGCCGTAGCCCTTGATGGTCTTGGCGAGGATCACGGTGGGCTGGCCCTCGTGCTTCACAGCCGCCGCGTACGCCGCATAGATCTTGTGCGGATCGTGCCCGCCGCGGTTCAGGCGCCAGATGTCTGCGTCGCTCATGCGCGAGACCATCTCCAGCGCCTTGGGATGCTTGCCGAAGAAGTGCTTGCGCACGAAGGCGCCGTCGTTGGCCTTGAAGTTCTGGTATTCGCCGTCGACGGCGTCCTCCATGATCTTGCGCAGGTGGCCTTCCTTGTCGCGCGCGAGCAGCGCGTCCCAGTAGCCGCCCCAGATGAGCTTGATCACGTTCCAGCCCGAGCCGCGGAACTCGCCCTCCAGCTCCTGGATGATCTTGCCGTTGCCGCGCACCGGCCCGTCGAGCCGCTGCAGGTTGCAGTTGACGATGAAAATCAGGTTGTCGAGCTTTTCGCGCGCCGCCATGCTGATCGCGCCAAGCGATTCCGGCTCGTCCATCTCGCCGTCGCCGCAGAACACCCAGACCTTGCGGTTCTCGGTCTGCGCGTGCCCCCTCGCCTGCAGGTATTTGAGGTAGCGCGCCATGTAGATCGCCTGGATCGGTCCCAGCCCCATCGACACGGTCGGGAACTGCCAGTAATCCGGCATCAGCCAGGGATGCGGGTAGGAGGACACGCCCTTGCCGTCCACTTCGCGCCTGAATTCGATCAGTTGCGCCTCGGTGAAGCGGCCTTCGAGCAGGCCGCGAGCGTAGATGCCCGGCGACGAATGGCCCTGGAAATACACCAGGTCGCCGCCGTGTCCCTCGTGCGGGGCATTCCAGAAATGGTTCTGCCCGACGCCGAACAGCGTGCCCACCGAGGCGAAGCTCGCAATGTGGCCGCCGAGTTCGTCGTCGTTCTTGTTGGCGCGCGCCACCATCACCATCGCGTTCCAGCGGCAATACGAGCGGATGCGCTCTTCGAGCGCGGGATCGCCCGGTGAGCGCTCTTCCATGTGCGCCGGAATGGTATTGACGTAAGGCGTGTGCGCGCTGTAGGGCAGCGTAACGCCGGAAGTGCGCGCCTTCTCGGCCAGCTTTTCGATCAGGTAATGCGCGCGCTCTCCGCCTTCGCGCTCGAGCACCGACTCGAGCGCGTCCAGCCACTCCTGGGTTTCAAGGCTGTCGGGATCGTTGGCCGCGGGTTGTTGCGGAACGGCGGACATGGCTTCCTCCTGCTTGGGCTCTTTTGGAGTGAAGGGGGATTCGAAGCGTAAGCGTGATGCGGGGTGATTTATAGTATGCCATGCCCGCATCACTGATCGACGGAAAATCGCTCGCCGCGGCGCTGCGCGCGGCGCAATTGAACGCCGACCCGCGCGTCCATGGCATTCTGGTGCAGTTGCCGCTGCCTGGGCACGTCGAGCAGTCGCGCGTTCTCGCTGCGGTCTCGCCGCTGAAGGACGTTGACGATTTTCACGCTGTGAACTGGGTGCGCTGCTGCAGGGACAGTCCGGGTTCGTGCCGGGCACCGCGGCGGGCGTGATGCGCCTGCTCGAATACGCCGGCGTGGCCCTTACCGGCGAAAACGCGACGATCGTGGGCCGTTCGGCCATCGTCGGCAAGCCCCTGGCGCTCCTGCTCTTGCAAAAGGATGCGACCGTCACCATCTGTCATTCGAAGACGCCGGATCTCGCGGAAGCGAGCCGGCGGGCTGACATATTGATCGCCGCCGTCGGCAAGGCAAAACTCATCACCGCCGGCATGGTCAAACCCGGCGCCTGTGTGATCGACGTAGGCGTGAACCGGATGGCCGACGGCAAGCTCGCGGGCGACGTCGACTTTGCCGCGGTGAAGGAGATTGCCGGGAGCATCACGCCAGTTCCCGGCGGCGTCGGCCCGATGACCGTTGCCATGCTGATCGTCAACACTGTCAAAGCTGCGGAGTTGTCCCTTGCCTAATCCTTTGCTCGATTTTTCCGGCCTGCCGCGTTTCTCCGACATCAAGCCGGAGCACGTCGCGCCGGCGATCGAGAAGCTGATCGAGGAGGCGCGCGCGGTGAAGGCGCGCACCAACGCCGCGCCGGCGACCTGGGACGAATTCGTCGCGCCGATGGAGGATGCGAACGAGCGCCTCGGCCGGGCCTGGGGCCAGGTCGAGCACCTGCACGCCGTCCTCGACAGCCCGCCCTTGCGCGAGGCATATAACGCGGCGCTGCCGAAAATCACCCAGTACTGGACCGAGCTTGGCCAGGACACCGTGCGCTTCGAGCGCTACAAGGCGCTGGCCGCGTCGCCCGAGTTCGCGCGGCTCTCGCCTGCGCGCAGGAAATCCGTCGGCAACGCGGTCCGCGACTTTCGCCTGGGCGGCGCCGAGCTGCCCGCGGATCTCAAGCCGCGCTATGCGGCGATCCAGGAGGAGCTCGCCTCTTTGTCGGCGAAATTTTCCGAGAACGTTCTCGACGCGACGAATGCGTTCTCCATATTCATTGATGAAAACAGAATTTCCGGAATTCCAACCGACTCGCTCGCCGCAGCAAGGGAAGCTGCAGAAAGAGACGGCAAGCAGGGATGGAAATTCAATCTGCAAATGCCGTCTTACTTTCCGGTCATACAGTACGCGGACGATCGTGCGCTGCGCGAGACGCTGTATCGCGAAAGTGCGACCCGGGCTTCGGAGTTCGGCAAGCCGGGGCGCGACAACACTCCGCTCATCGAGCGCATCCTGAAGCTGCGCAAGGAGGATTCGGCTCTGCTCGGCTACGCGAATTACGCCGAAGTGTCGCTGGTACCCAAAATGGCGCAGACGCCGCGCCAGGTGATCGAATTCCTGCGTGACCTGGCGGCGCGTGCGCGCCCCTTCGCCGAACGCGATCTCGCTGAATTGCGCGGCTTCGCGCAGCGCGAGCTCGGGCTCGACGCACTCGAATCCTGGGACATCGCGTACGCCTCGGAGAAGCTGCGCGCGAAGCGCTACGCGTTCTCCGACCAAGAGGTAAAGCAGTACTTCCCCGAAACCCAGGTGCTGCCCGGCATGTTCCGGCTGGTGCAGGACCTCTACCAGATCACGATCGCCGAGAGCAAGGCGGAGACCTGGCATGCGGGCGTGCGCTTCTTCGACATCCGCAACGCGGGCGGCGAGCTGATCGGCCAGTTCTACGTCGACCTCTATGCGCGCGAGACCAAGCGCGGCGGCGCCTGGATGGACGGCGCGATCTCGCGGCGTCGGCGCGAGGCCGGCATCCAGATACCGGTCGCCTACCTGAATTGCAACTTCTCCGGCCCGGTCGGCGGCAAGCCGGCGCTGTTCACGCACGACGACGTCATTACCCTGTTCCACGAGTTCGGTCACGCGCTGCACCATTTGCTGACGCGCGTCGAGGATCTCGGCGTCGCCGGCATCAACGGCGTCGAGTGGGACGCAGTCGAGCTGCCGAGCCAGTTCATGGAGAATTTCTGCTGGGAGTGGGAAGTGCTCAGGCACCTGACCCGCCATGCGGATACGGGTGAGACGCTGCCGCGCGCGCTCTACGAAAAAATGGTCGCGGCGAAGAATTTCCAGTCGGGTCTCGGCACGCTGCGGCAAATCGAGTTCGCCCTGTTCGACATGCGCCTGCATTCGGACTTCGAGCCGGCCGGAGGGCGCAGCACGCTCGAATTGCTCGACGAGGTGCGGCGCGAGGTGGCGGTGGTAACGCCGCCGGCGTGGAACCGGTTTCCGAACAGCTTCTCGCACATCTTCGCGGGGGGCTACGCTGCCGGCTACTACAGCTACAAGTGGGCCGAGGTTCTGTCGGCCGACGCCTACAGTGCGTTCGAGGAAGTGCGTGGCTCGAAGGGAATTCTCGATGCCGGGACCGGCCAGCGTTTCCGTGACGAAATCCTCGCGGTGGGCGGCAGCCGGCCAGCGGCCGATTCGTTTCGCGCTTTTCGCGGCCGCGAACCGCGCGTCGATGCGCTGCTCAGGCACAGTGGTATGATTCCCGCATGATTTTGCGGGCTTTTCTGCTCGTTTTGATCGCCGCCACTGTGTCTGGCGTGGCACAGGCGCAGCAGTACCGTTGGGTGGACAAAGACGGCAAGACGCAGTTCAGCGATTCGCCGCCGCCGCCCGGTGCGAAGGACGTCCGCAAAACCAACATCACGACCGGGAAGGCGGCGCCGGCGCAGCAGCCTTTCGAACTGGTCCGGCTGCAGAAGGATCTTCCCGTCACGCTCTACACCTCTCCGTCCTGCAAGGAAGGCTGCGAGCTCGCGCGCGGCGCGCTCAACAAGCGCGGTGTGCCGTTCAAGGAAGTCCAGGTCTTCGATCCGGATACCAATGAAGAACTCAAGCGCGTCTCGGGTGCGCTCGATGTACCCACGCTGGTAGTCGGCCGCTCGGTGCAGCGCGGCTTCGAGCAAGGGGCCTTCGATGCGCTCCTCGACAGCGCGGGTTATCCGAAGACAGGCGTGCTGCCTGCGCTCACGCAGGCTGCACCGGGCGCCCCTGAAGGTTATGTGCCGGCCGGCGGACGCGACGCGCTTCCTGCGACGGATCCCGCCAAGTCCGCGGCGCAGCGCAAGCCCGGTCCCTATGACGCAAGCGGTCTTACCGGTCCGGCGCCAAGACCCGGCCAGTACGACCCGAGCGGCCTTACAGGTCCGCCCCCCAAGGCTGGAAGGTACGGCCTCCCCGCCGAGACGAAGTAGCGCCTTGGTCGCGGGATGAAGCTTGCGGCCTGGAACGTAAATTCGCTCAAGGTCCGCCTGCCGCATCTGACCGATTGGCTCGCGCAGGCCCGGCCCGACGTTATTTGCCTGCAAGAACTCAAGCTCGAAGACGCTAAATTTCCCCGTAGCGAACTGCAGACCACGGGCTATCACGCGGCGTTTTCCGGACAGAAGACCTATAACGGCGTGGCGATACTTTCGCGCACGCCGCTACTCGAGGTAAGTACCGGAATCGCCGGATTCCAGGACGAGCAGAAGCGCGTGCTCGCCGCCACGGTCGCCGGGATTCGCGTGATCTGCGTCTACTGCCCCAACGGGCAGAGCGTAGGATCGGAGAAATACGAATACAAGCTGCGCTGGTTCGCCGCGCTGAGGGTGTACGTCGCCGCCGAACTGTCGCGCCATCCGCTCCTCGCGCTCGCCGGGGATTTCAACGTCGCGCCGGAAGACCGCGACGTGCACGATCCGAAGGCCTGGGAAGGCCAGGTTCTCGTCTCCGAGCCCGAGCGCGCGGCGTGGCGCTCGCTGCTCGATCTGGGACTCGTGGACTCGTTCCGGCTATTCGAGCAGCCCGAGAAAATCTATTCCTGGTGGGATTACCGCATGCTGGGATTCAGGCGCAACGCCGGCCTGCGCATCGACCACGTACTTGCTTCAGCGGAACTGGCGAAACGTTGCACTGCAAGCAGCGTGGACAAGGAACCCCGCAGGCTTGAGCGGCCCTCCGACCACGCGCCCGTGATCGCGGAGTTTTCCTGACAGGGCGGTGAGGACGCCCTGTTCCCTACACCTAGTCGATCAGGTCGTAGGCGGGCAGCGTCAGAAACTCGACGTAATCGCCAGTGATGAGTTGCTCGAACAGCGCCGCGCCCGATTCATACTTGCCGGCGCGCCAGCCTTCCTCGCCAAGGTAGGCCTTCACCTTGGGCAGTTCCTCGGCGAGCAGCTTGCGGAAGAGATCTGCGGTCACCTTGCGGCCGTCGTCCAGCTTGCCCTTCTCGGAGCGTATCCACTGCCAGATCTGCGAGCGCGAAATTTCGGCGGTCGCAGCATCTTCCATCAGGTTGAATACCGGCACACAGCCGTTGCCGGAGAGCCAGGCGCCGAGGTATTGGACGCCGACGGAAATGTTGTTGCGCAATCCGGCCTCGGTAATGGGCGCTTCGGGCTTGAAATCCAGCAGCTGGCTTGCGCTCACCGTGACGTCGGGGCGCTGGCGTGTGTATTGATTCGGCTGCGGCATGTGCCGGTCGAATATCTCCCTGGCGATCGGCACCAGCGCAGGATGGGCGACCCAGGTACCGTCGCAGCCGTCGGTCACTTCGCGCAGCTTGTCCTGGCGCACTTTCTCCATCGCCGCTTCGTTCGCGGCCGCGTCGTTCTTGATCGGAATCTGCGCCGCCATGCCGCCCATCGCGGGAGCGCCGCGGCGATGGCAGGTCTTCACCAGGGCGAGCGCGTAGGCGCGCATGAACGGCGAGGTCATCGTCACCTGCGAACGGTCCGCGAGGCAGAAGTTCTTGTTGGAGCGGAATTTCTTGATGCAGGAAAAAATGTAATCCCAGCGGCCGATGTTGAGCCCGGCGGAATGCTCCTTCAACTCCCACAGGAATTCGTCCATCTCGAACGCGGCAACCACTGTCTCGATGAGGCAGGTCGCCTTGATCGTTCCCCTGGGCAAGCCCAGGGCATCCTGGGTAAAGATGAAAATCTCGTTCCACAGCCTCGCTTCGAGGTGCGACTCCATCTTGGGCAGGTAGAAATACGGCCCCGAGCCCCGCGCCAGCAATTCCTTCGCATTGTGGAAGGCCAGCAGCGCAAAATCGAAAATGCCGCCGGCGACCGGGCGGCCGTCCACGCTGACGTGCTTCTCGTCCAGATGCCATCCGCGCGGCCGCGGGATCAGCACGGCGGTCTTGTCGTTTAGGCGGTACTGCTTGCCGTTCTGTTCGAGGGTGATCGTGCGGCGGACCGCGTCGCGGATGTTGATCTGCCCGTCGATCATGTTGAACCAGGTCGGGCAGTTGGCGTCCTCGAAGTCCGCCATGAAGGTGGAGGCGCCGCAATTGAGCGCGTTGATCACCATCTTGCGGTCGGTTGGACCGGTGATTTCGACGCGCCGATCGAGCATGTCGGCAGGCAGCGGCGCGATCTGCCATTCGGATTCGCGAATCAATTTCGTCTCGGGCAGAAAATCCGGCAGGACGCTCGAATCGAACTGCTTCTGGCGTTGCGCGCGGCGCGCGAGCAACTCCTCGCGACGCGTTTCAAACCGGCGGTGCAGGCTCGCTACCAGCGTGAGCGCGTCCGGCGTCAGGATCTGCGCGAACCGCGGCATGGTCCGCCCCGTAATGGAAACACCTTGTGGGAGCGGGCTCGACATGTGCTTTGCACCATTCTAGGGATTGAAATGGCGCATCGCAACATAAACTCTGCTGCGTCGCCAGATTGCGAGCCTAAAAAGGCCAGAGTAGTCTGGTCTCCCGTAGTGCGGGGCATCATTTCACAATATGAAAACCACATACAACATCCTGATCTTCGGCGCATCTTATGGCTCGCTCCTCGCGACCAAGCTGGTACTCGCGGGGCACAACGTGAATCTGGTGTGCCAGCCCGCGGAAGTGGCGCTGTTCAACAAGGATGGGGCCATCGTGCGCATCCCCGTCAAAGGGCGCGAGGGCCTGGTCGAAGTGAATACGCTCAAGCTCGCGGGCAAGCTCTCCGCGTGCACGCCGGCCGAGGCGCGCCCGGCAGGCTACGACCTCGTGGTCCTCGGCATGCAGGAACCTCAATACCGCTCTCCGGGCGTGCGCGAACTGCTGGATGCGGTGGCAAAAGCGAGACTACCCTGCATGTCGATCATGAACATCCCGCCGCTGCCGTACCTCGCGCGGATTCGCGGCGTGGCGATGGAGAAGATCCGGGGGTGCTACACGGATCCAACCGTCTGGGACGGCTTCGATCCGAAGTTGATGACGCTGTGCAGTCCCGACCCCCAGGCATTCCGGCCGCCTGAAGAGAAGGTCAACGTCCTGCAAGTCAGGCTACCGACCAACTTCAAGTCGGCGCGCTTCGAGTCCGACGCGCACAGTGCGATCCTGCGGCGGCTGGAGACGGACGTCGAGGCCGCGCGCTTCGAAGGCATCGAGCTTCCGGTCAAATTGAAAGTGCACGATTCGGTTTTCGTGCCGCTCGCGAAATGGGCGATGCTGCTCACGGGCAACTACCGCTGCATCCAGAAAGACGCCATCCGCCCGATCAAGGATGCGGTCCATTCGGATGTCGAAGCATCGCGTGCGATCTATGCCTCGGTGGTGAAGCTTTGCGTTTCGCTGGGCGCCGACGAAAAGGACCTGGTGCCCTTCGAGAAGTACGCGGACGCGGCGCAATCTCTGCTCACGCCCTCATCGGCGGCTCGAGCCGTTGCCGGCGGCGCGCCGAACATCGAGCGCACCGACAAGCTGGTGAACCTCCTCGGCGCCCAGCAAGGCTTGCGCTCGGCGTCGATCGACGAGATCGTCGCGACAGTTGATGCGCGCCTGGAAGCCAACAGGAGCGCAGCACAGAAGTAGCCGCCCGACCGCGGATGCTCAATCGCCGGCGTCGCCGATGCCGAGTTCCTGGATCTTGCGCGTGATGGTGTTGCGGCCCATGCCGAGAAGGTTGGCCGCCTCGATTCTGCGTCCGCCGGTACGGGCCAGCGCCCTGGCGATCAGCGAGCGCTCGAACTGCCGCGAGAGCTGATCGAGCACGCCGGTCTCGCCGCGCGCGAGGCGCCGTTCCACTTCCTGCTCCAGCGCCGCAATCCAGTCCGCAGCTGGCGCCGCACCTGCGCCTGCGCCTGCGGGCCCGCTGCGCAATTCAACCGGCAGGTCGGCAATGCCGATGGCCTGCCCGGGCGCCATGACCGTGAGCCAGTGGCAAAGGTTTTCCAGTTGACGCACGTTACCCGGGAAATCCATGCGCGAGAGGTGAGCAAGCACTTCGTCTGAGAGGCGCTTAGATTCGACACCTAACTCCCTCGAGCTCTTGGCGAGGAAATGCCGGGTGAGCAAGGGAATGTCCTCCCGCCTCTCCCGCAACGAAGGGATCCGCACGCGGATCACGTTCACCCGGTGGTAGAGGTCCTCGCGAAACGCGCCTTCGCGCACACGGCTCTCGAGGTCCTGGTGCGTCGCTGCGATCACGCGCACGTTCGCCTTGAGTTGTTGATGACCGCCGACCCGATAGAAGGTGCCATCCGAGAGCACGCGCAACAGCCGGGTCTGCAACTCGGCGGGCATGTCGCCGATCTCGTCCAGAAATAATGTCCCGCTTTCGGCCTGCTCGAAGCGTCCGCGCCGCTGGGCTTGCGCGCCGGTGAAGGAGCCGCGCTCGTGCCCGAACAGCTCCGACTCGAGCAGGTCCTTCGGCATCGCCGCGGTATTGATGGCAACGAACGGCTTGGACATGCGGGTGCTGTGCCGATGCAGCGCGCGCGCGACCAGTTCCTTGCCCGTGCCCGATTCGCCGGTGATCAACACCGTAGCGCTGGACTGGGAGAGCCGCCCAATGGCGCGGAACACCTCCTGCATCGCCGGCGCCTGGCCGAGAATTTCCTGCATTTCGCCGGAGGGCTCGAGCGCCGCCTGCTCGCGCTGGCTCTCGTCCAGCGCGCGGCGGATCAGTTCCACCGCCTGGTCGACATCGAAAGGTTTGGGCAGGTACTCGTAGGCGCCGCCCTGAAAAGCCGCGACCGCGGAGTCGAGGTCCGAGTACGCGGTCATCACGATCACGGGGACCGACGGATGCTTCTCCTTCACTTCCTGCAGCAGCTCGATGCCCGATTGCCCGGGCATGCGGATATCGGAGACCAGCACCTGCGGCGGGCCTTCGGAAAGCGCATCCAGCGCTTCGCGCGCGGACGCAAAGGAGCTGAACGAGATGCCCTCGCGGCTGAGGGCCTTCTCGAACACCCAGCGGATGGAGCGGTCATCGTCGACGATCCAGACCGGCTTCATGCCAACGGCAGCAATAGTGTGAATACGGTTCTTCCCGGGCGGCTGTCGAACTCGACCACACCGCCATGATTTTGTACGTAGGTCTGCACCAATGCGAGGCCGATACCGCTACCGCCCTCCCGTCCCGACACGAGCGGATTGAAGACGCGGTCGCGAATCTCCTCGGGCACGCCAGGCCCGTCGTCAATCACTTGCAATTCCAATGCCAGCTTGCGGCGTTGCCGGGCGATGGTCACCTGGCGGGCCGCCCGGGTTCGCAGGACGATGGTCCCGCCGCGGCCCCCGTTGGCCCCGGAAAGAAGGGCCTGGGCGGCATTGCGAACCACGTTCAGGACGGCCTGGATCAGCTGCTCCACATCCCCCACCAGGTCCGGGACGCTGGGGTCGTAGTTGCGAAGGACCGAGATGCCGTCCGGAAATTCGGCATGCACCAGGCTGCGCACCCGTTCCAGGACCTCGTGGATATTCACCGCGGCGAGCTGCACCGTGCGCTGCGGCGCGAGCAGGCGGTCGAGCAGGACCTGCAGCCGGTCGGCCTCCTTGATGATCACCTGCGTGTATTCGCGCAATTCGGGCCGCTCGAGTTCGCGCTCGAGCAGCTGCGCCGAACCGCGCAGGCCGCCGAGCGGGTTCTTGATCTCGTGCGCCAGATTGCGCAGCAACTCGCGCGTGGTCTCCTGCTGGTCGAGCAGGCGTTCCTCGCGCTCGAGGCGCAGCTGCTCCTGGATCGGCCGCAGCTCGATCAGCAGCGGCGCTCCGAGCACATCGATGGGGGCAACTACGCAGGACAGCGGCAGGGGCTCGCGCCCGGGCTGTTCGTAGCTCACGTTCTGCGCGCGGTAGCTCCAGTGCACGGCGAGCGCCTCATCCAGCATCCTTTTAAGGGTCGCGCTATCGGTAAATAGCGCGGGAAACGGCTGGCCGATGAGCGTCTTCGCGCCGGCGCCGAGCAGGTTCTCGGCCGCCGGATTGGTATAGCGCACGACATATTCGCCGTCGACGATGGCGACGGCGGTGGCAAGCAGCTCCAAGCCGGGGAAACCGGCTGGATTCACTTCGGCCATGGGCCGCGTCGGCGCACTCAGCGCGACAGGTTGACCAGCTCGCGCTTGAGGGCTTCGACGTTCTTCTCGTGGACCTCTACCGTGTCCTGGAACGGCCGGAGCCTCTCGAGCACCTTGGCATAGTTACTCTCGCTGCCGCTGCGGATCGCCTCCTGCTCGGCCAGTTTCTTCCTCGCATCGGCGAGCATCGACTCTTCCTGGCCGAGCTCCTTCTCGATGGTCTCCTTCTGCTTCGCCCTGGACGCGACGCGGTCGGAGGCAGATTCCTTCGGAAATCCGCCAGGCGACTTGGCGCTCGACTTCGCCGGGGCCGGGGCCGGCACAACCGTCACGCGCTCCTGGGTAACGATCTTGCATTCCTTCCCGATCGTCGCTGCCTTCACATTGGTCAATGTTGTCCGCCCACTTGCATCTTTGCAGTTCCAAGTGGTCTGCACTTCCGTCTGCGCGGACGCAGGCCCGGCAGGCAACACACCGAGCATCAGGACAAGCAGCGCACCGATTCGAGGCATGGGCCAGAAGGCGCCTGAGATGGAACAGGTAAGTCTATGCCACAAATAGGGTTTTCTCAATTCCGCCTCCAAACAAAAAGGACGGGCCACAGGCCCGTCCTTTTCTTAACGCGTCAGCGCTCGACCGGGCTAGGAGCTGTAGTACATGTCGAACTCGACCGGATGGGTCGTCATGCGGAAACGCGTCAATTCGTCTTCCTTGAGCGCGATATACGCCTCGAGCGTGTCCTCGTCGAACACGCCGCCCTTGGTCAGGAAAGCGTGGTCCTTCTTCAGATTCTCGAGCGCTTCCTCCAGCGACGCGCAGACGTGCGGCACCTTCGCAGCCTCCTCGGGAGGCAGGTGATACATATCCTTGTCGATCGGGTCGCCCGGATGGATCTTGTTCTGCACGCCGTCCAGACCCGCCATCAGCATCGCCGCAAACGCCATATAGGAGTTCGCGGTCGGATCCGGGAAGCGCACTTCGACGCGACGCGACTTCGGGCTCGAGACGTACGGAATGCGGCAGGACGCCGAGCGGTTCTTCGCCGAGTAGGCCAGGTTGATCGGCGCTTCGAATCCGGGCACCAGCCGCTTGTACGAGTTGGTGCCGGGATTGGTGATCGCGTTTAGCGCCTTGGCGTGCTTGATGATGCCGCCAATGTAATGCAATGCGAACTCCGACAGACCTGCATACAGGTTGCCCGAGAAGAGGTTGTTGCCGCCCTTCCACACCGACTGGTGCACGTGCATGCCCGAGCCGTTGTCGCCGACCACGGGCTTGGGCATGAAGGTCGCGGTCTTGCCATAGGACGCAGCGACGTTCCACACCGTGTATTTCAGGATCTGCATCCAGTCGGCGCGCTGCACCAGCGGCGCGAAGCGCGTGCCGATCTCGTTCTGGCCCATCGCGCCCACCTCGTGGTGGTGCACTTCCACCTCCACGCCTTGCTGCTCGAGCGCGATGCACATCGCGTTGCGGATGTCCTGCAGCGTGTCGGCCGGCGGCACGGGGAAGTAACCGCCTTTCACCGGCGCGCGGTGCGCCATGTTGCCCGACTCATAGTCGATCCCGGTGGACCAGGGCGCTTCTTCCGATTTGATCTTCACGAAGCAGCCCGACATGTCCACGTTCCAGGTCACGCCATCGAAGATGAAGAACTCGGGTTCGGGACCGAAGTAGGCGACGTCGCCCAGGCCGGTTGATTTCAGGTAGGCCTCGGCGCGCTTCGCGATGCCGCGCGGGCAGCGGTTGTAGGGTTTGCCGTCGCCCGGCTCGATTACGTCGCAGTTGATGTTGAGCACGGCTTCATCGGTGAACGGATCCATGCGCGCCGTGCCGGCGTCCGGAAACAGGAGCATGTCGGATGCCTGGATGCCTTTCCAGCCGGCGATCGAGGAGCCGTCGAAGGCATGGCCGTCGGTGAACTTGTCCTTGGTGAAGACTTTCGCCGGTACCGATACATGCTGTTCCTTGCCGCGCGTGTCGGTGAAGCGGATGTCTACGAACTTCACCTCCTTGTCCTTGATCAGCTTCAATACGTCATCGGGCGTCATCGCCATTGCAAATCTCCCAGTGGTAACAGACAGGACGGGCTGGGCGAACCAGCCGGACCTGCCTACCTGAGCAGAATCCATGCCAAACGCCCTCACCATGGCCAGCCCCTCCCCTGGCCAAGTTGGTGCGATTCTACCCGACGAATTTGCACCGCGATGGTGCAATATCGAGCCTAAACGCACTGCGGCAGTGCGCGCGCGTCGAGAACCTATAATTGAAAGGCAAACATGGATGACATCAAGAACAAGGCGCGCGAACGTGGCCGGAAGATGAAACTTCCGTACGCTGGTGCCCTGCTGCCGGCGGAGGCCCATGCATTGATGCAGAACGGCGCGAAGCTAGTCGATGTGCGCACCGACGCCGAACTTCAGTATGTCGGCTCGGTTCCGGGCAGTGATGCCGTCGAGTGGAATACTTTCCCTGCAGGGCAGCGCAATCCGGCTTTTCTCAAGCAGCTGGCGCAAGCCGTGCGCAAAGACGAGCCGGTGATGTTCCTGTGCCGCTCGGGCGTGCGCTCGCATTCGGCGGCGATCGCGGCTACCGAAGCCGGCTGGACCGAGGCCTACAACATTCTCGAAGGCTTTGAAGGCGACAAGGATGCGGCCGGGCATCGCAACGTGCTCGGCGGCTGGCGCAAGGCCGGGCTGCCCTGGGTGCAGAGTTGAAACGGCTAAAACACTATGGGAACAGGCCATGAAAGACGCGCTACAACCGCCCGACGGATTTCAATCGCTTGTGTCGTTCGCTCTGAAATTCGCCGTCGTCCTGGCGCTATTCGGCGTATCTCTAGGTCTCCTCTTGCCGGACTTTTCCGCGATCAAGGCCAGTATCAGGAAAAACTTCCAGGACGAGCGCGCCAAACTGTATGTGCTGAGTTTCATTCAAAACCCCGCTGCCCTGTACAAGACGGCCGAGATCGAGGCGCGGAACGGGAAAATCGACAATGCCACGCGCGATATGGAACTTGCCATCGGTCTGCTGGAAATGCATGGTGCCGATAAGCAGGTAATACGACGCTATGCCGATCGCCTGGAAGAATTCAAGAACGCGAAAAAGAAGAACTCCGCCGAGAAAAAAACTCCCTAACAGGCCAGAGTCAACCGCGAAAGAGGCTGCTTACTTCCAGTCAACGACACCAGCGTAGGCCGTGGCGAGCACGACGATTCCAAAGGCGATCCGGTACCAGGCAAAGGGCTTGAAGTCGTGCGTCGCCACGTAGCGGATCAGCCAGCGCACCACGACGAAGGCCGAAACAAACGCGGCTACCGAACCGACGCCGAACATCGGCAGATCGCTCGACGAGAACAGCGCGCGGTGCTTGTAGAAATCGTAGGCGCCGGCAGCCATCAACGTCGGCACGGCGAGAAAGAAGGAAAACTCGGTGGCCGTCTTGCGCGACAGGCCGAACAGCATGCCGCCGATGATCGTCGCACCCGAGCGCGACGTGCCCGGAACGAGCGCAAAACACTGCGCGAACCCCACTTTCAGCGCGTCTAGCCAGGTCATCGACTGGGTGGTTTGAACTCTGGGCTTGAAGGACTTTCGTTCCACAAAAAGAATAATCACACCCCCGATGATGAACGCGAGCGCCACCGGCACGGCGTGGAACAGATGGCTTTTGATGATGCTCGAAAAGAGCAGGCCGAGGACCGCTGCCGGAATGAAGGCGACCAGAAGATTGCGATAGAGAGCCACGTCGATCCTGAAGAAGCGCGCGCGGTATTCCCACACCACGGCAAGCATGGCGCCGGTCTGGATCACGATGTTGAATACTTTCCAGCGTTCGTCGTTCGCGCCGAGCAGGTCGCCAGCCAGGATGAGGTGTCCGGTGCTGGAGATCGGCAGAAACTCGGTAACTCCTTCGACGACGCCGAGTATCAGCGCGTGCAGCAATGCCGTATCCACGCCGTCTAATCTACCTGCTGCGCCAGAAACGCGCGGATCGCCGGCCAAAACAGCGGATGTGCATCGGTGCTGTTGTGCCCGGCGTCCTGCAGCACGACCTTCTTCTTCACGCCACCCCACGCTTCATACAGGCGCTCGGCGTGTACAGGAGGAATGACCTCGTCGCGCTCGGCGATCAGGCACAGCAGGGGTTGCTTCAGCGCTGGCGCAAGCACGATCGAGTCGAAGCGGTGCTTTAGCAGCAGGTCCACCGGCAGGTACCAGTAATAGCGCTTCGCGACCGCTGCGAGGCTGTCGTAAGGCGCGGCAAGGATCAGGCCTGCAACCGGGCGCTGCGCGGCGAGCGCCACCGCCACGCCGCTGCCGAGGCTGCGGCCGAAGACGTAGATCCGCCTTGCATCCACACCGGGAAGCGTGGCCGCGCGGTCAAACCATTGCAGAGCGTCCGCTACCAACGCAGATTCCCCGGGCGAGCCTTCGCTCAGACCGTAGCCGCGGTAGTTGACGATGAGCCATGAAGTGCCGGGCACGCTGCCGTTTTCCTCGAGCATCCACGATGTTTCCTCGGCATTGCCGCCGAAATAAATCACCAGTTGTCCGCCCGCACCCGAGTGCCACGCCTGGAGCCTGCTGCCATCCCTTGCCTGCAGGTAGATTTCCCGTACTGCCGGAAAGCGTCTCGCGATCTCGGCCCGGCGCGCCTCGGCCAACGGCTGGCGGTAGAAAATCAGCGCGTCCTGCGCGAGATAGACGATGAGCGGCAGACCAACTGCCACCGCGATGAAGATATTTAGGATCGGGGGAATCAGGTCTTGTTGTATAGCTCGCCGCCCTTGCGGATGAATTCGACCGACTTTTCCTGCATGCCCTTCTCGACGTAGTCGCGCACGTCCTGCGTGATCTTCATCGAGCAGAAATGCGGGCCGCACATCGAGCAGAAGTGCGCCACTTTCATGCTGTCTTTCGGCAGCGTCTCGTCGTGGAAATCCTTGGCGGTGTCGGGATCGAGGCCGAGGTTGAACTGGTCGTCCCAGCGGAACTCGAAGCGCGCCTTCGACACCGCGTTGTCGCGGATCTGCGCGCCGGGGTGTCCCTTGGCGAGGTCGGCGGCATGCGCGGCGATCTTGTAGGCCATGATGCCGTCCTTGACGTCCTTCTTGTTCGGCAGGCCGAGGTGCTCCTTCGGCGTGACGTAGCAGAGCATGGCGGTGCCGTACCAGCCGATCTGCGCCGCGCCGATGGCCGAGGTGATGTGGTCGTAGCCCGGCGCGATGTCGGTGGTCAGCGGTCCAAGTGTGTAGAAGGGCGCCTCTTGGCACTCCTTCAGCTGGATCTCCATGTTCTCCTTGATGAGCTGCATCGGCACGTGGCCGGGGCCTTCGATCATCACCTGGACATCGTGCTTCCAGGCTATCTGGGTTAATTTTCCTAAAGTTCTTAATTCAGATAATTGCGCCTCGTCGTTTGCGTCGTAGCCCGAGCCGGGACGCAGGCCGTCGCCCAAGCTGAAGCTCACGTCGTAGGTCTTCATGATGTCGCAGATGTCCTCGAAATGCGTGTAGAGGAAGCTCTCCTGGTGGTGCGCAAGACACCACTTGGCCATGATCGAACCGCCACGCGAGACGATGCCGGTCATGCGCGATGCGGTCATCGGCACGTAGCGCAGCAGCACACCGGCGTGGATGGTGAAGTAGTCCACGCCCTGTTCAGCCTGCTCGATCAGCGTATCGCGGTAGATCTCCCAGTTCAGTTCCTCGGCCTTGCCGTCCACTTTTTCCAGCGCCTGGTAGATCGGCACGGTGCCGATCGGCACGGGCGAATTGCGAATGATCCACTCGCGCGTCTCGTGGATGTGCTTGCCGGTGGAAAGGTCCATCACCGTGTCGCCGCCCCAGCGGATCGCCCAGGTCATTTTCTCCACTTCCTCGCCGATGCCGGAGGACACCGCCGAGTTGCCGATATTGGCGTTGATCTTGACGAGGAAATTGCGGCCGATGATCATCGGCTCGGTCTCGGGGTGGTTGATATTGGCCGGGATGATGGCGCGGCCGCGCGCGACTTCCGAGCGCACGAACTCGGGCGTGATGCGATCCGGGATCGCGGCGCCGAAAGCTTCGCCCGGATGCTGCTTCACCATGCGTTCGAGCATCTTGGCGCCCGTCTTGCCGCCCGCCTTGAGGCTTTCGATGTATCGCTCGCGCTCGAGGTTCTCGCGGATGGCGATGAACTCCATCTCGGGCGTGATGATTCCCCTGCGCGCGTAATGCATCTGCGAAACGTTCATGCCGGGCCGCGCGCGCCGAGGTCTGCGATGCAGATCGAAGCGCAGATCCGCCAGCTTCGGATCGGCCAGACGCTCGCGACCGAATGCCGAACTCGGTCCTTCGAGCAAGTCGGAATCGTTTCTATCCAGAATCCACGGCTCGCGCAGCGCGGGCAGGCCTTTGCGGATGTCGATTTTTGCCGCCGGATCGGTATACGGCCCGGAGCAGTCGTAGACAAACACGGGCGGATTGTTTTCGCCGCCGAACATGCCGGGGGTGTCCGCTTGGCTGATTTCGCGCATCGGAACCTGCAGATTTCCGACATAGACCTTGCGCGAGTTCGGCAGCGGTTTGATCGCCGCCTCGTCGACGTGCGCGGTGGCGGCTAGGAACTTGGGATTGGCGTTCATGTGCGCTTCCTTCGGCGGCATTATCCGCATCAGGTTATGAGGGACTCTCTCACCCGTTCTCCGACCCTCGGAGACAGGACCCCTGCGTAGGGAAAGGATTGTCCCCTCTTGACTATTTGGCATTGCAGCATTATATTACTGACCGGTCAGTTATTGGTTTATCCTTCTCGCCATGAACGATCGGCTACTGAAGAAAAGCGAGCGCCGCTGGACCAGGCGCAAAGAGGCGCGGCCCGAAGAAATCACGGCAGCCGCGCTCGACCTTTTCGTCGAGCGCGGCTTCGCCAATACGCGCCTCGAAGACGTCGCTGCGAGTGCCGGCATCTCCAAGGGCACGCTGTATTTGTACTTCGCCAACAAGGAGGAATTGTTCAAGGCGGTGGTGCGCGAAGGGCTGGTGTCGCCGATCGCGGAGATGCGCGGCATCATCGACCAGTTCGAAGGCAGCACCATGGAGCTCGTGCGCATGATGCTGTTTGGCTGGTGGGAGCGCATCGGCGGCACGCGCATCGGCGGCATCCCCAAGCTGGTCATCTCCGAGGCGGGCAATTTTCCGGAGCTGGCGCGTTTCTACCTTGCCGAGGTGGTCGAACCGGCGCAGGCCGCCACCATTGCAATCGTCAAGCGCGGCGTCGCGCGCGGCGAATTCCGTGCCGTCAATGCCGACGTCGTCGCCCGCCTGATGGCGGCACCGATGCTCGGCCTCCTGATGTGGCGCAACGCTCTCGAACCGTTCTCTAAGCCGAAAGTGGATCCCGTCGCCTACCTGGAAGCGCACCTGGACATGCTGCGCCACGGTCTTTCCAAGGATTGAAGCCATGAACATTTTTCAGCGCCTAACCCGACGTGCGATGGTCATGATCACCGTGGTGATCCTTGTCGTGCTCGCCGTATCCGCGCTCGCCCTGCGCGGCCGTCAAAGCACCGCAGACGCTGCGGCGAACACCAAATCCGCGCAGCGGGTGGCCGAGTTCCTGCAGGATGACCTTTACATCGTGGAACCACGCAACCTTGACCGCGTGCTGCCGCTCACCGGGTCTCTCGCGCCGCTCACCGAGGCGACCGTCAAGGCCAAGGTCGCGGGCGAGCTGGTCGCGGTCGCGGTGCGCGAGGGCGAAAGCGTCAAGCAAGGGCAGATGCTGGCGAAGATCGACCTTACCGAGGTCCAGGCCAGGGTCGCCGCGCGCGAAGCCGACGTCGCGGCGGCGAAGGCGCAGCTGGTGTGGGCCGAGAAGAATCGGGCGCAGCAAAAGGCGCTGCTCGACAAGGCGTTCATCTCGCAGAGCGCCTTCGACAACATACAGAGCAACCATGACGTCGCCGCGGCGAAACTCCGCGCGTCCGACGCCGAGCTCGTGATGGCGCGCAAGTCCCTGGGCGACGCCGTGCTGGTGGCGCCCTTTTCCGGCATCGTGTCGCTGCGCCACGTGCAGCCGGGCGAGCGCGTGGCGCTGGACGCGAAGGTGGTGAGCATCGTCGACCTGTCGCGCCTGCAGCTGGAAGCCGCAGTGCCGCCGGGAGCGATCGGCCAGGTGCGCGTCGGCCAGGCGATGAATTTCCGCGTCGAGGGTTTCGGCGAGCGGGAATTCGACGGCCGCATCGAGCGCATCAACCCCGCAGCCACCGCGGGCTCGCGGTCGATCAGCGTCTACGCGGTGATCGACAACCGCGAAGGGCTGTTGCGCGGCGGCATGTTCGCGCAGGGCGCCCTGACCCTCTCCAGCATCGGCGGCGCCCTCGCGGTGCCGGCCTCGGCCGTGCGCGAGGAAATCGGCCAGACCTTCGTCTATGTCATCGAGGAGGGCGTGGTGAAGAAGAAAAACGTCAAGGTCGGCGCGCCCGACGCCGCTGGCCGCGTGCAGGTGCTGGCGGGAGTGGTTGCGGGCGATCGCATCGTGCGCGCGAATCTGGGTTCGTTGCGGGAAGGTCTGGCGGCAAGGCTTTCAGGTCCGGAACCTTCTCAATCTGTAAAGAAATAGAACGGCCCTGCCATGTGGTTTACCAGGGTAAGCATTTCCAATCCGGTCTTCGCGACCATGATGATGGCCGCGCTGCTGGTGCTGGGCGCGTTTTCCTATTCGCGCCTGCCGGTGGAACAGTTCCCGGACGTGAGTTTCCCGGTGGTGGTGGTGCAGACCGAGTACCCGGGCGCCTCGCCCGAGAACGTCGAGGAAGAGGTGACGCGGCGGGTAGAGGAGTCGGTCAACACCATCAGCGGCATCAAGACGCTGTCGTCGCGCTCCTACGAGAGCCTCTCGGTGGTGATCATCGAGTTCGACCTGTCGATCGACCCCAAGCTCGCGGCGCAGGACGTGCGCGAGAAGATCGCGCTGATCCGCTCCACCTTGCGCGACGAGATCAAGGAACCGAGGGTAAGCCGCTTCAACCCGGACGATTTCCCGATCATATCGGTGGCGGTGCAGTCCTCCGGCCGGTCGCTGCGGGAACTGACCACGCTGGCCGACCAGGTCATCAAGAAGCGCCTCGAGAACGTCGGCGGCGTCGGCCAGGCCACGCTGGTGGGCGGCGTGAAGCGCGAGATCAAGGTCTACCTGAACCTCGAATCGATGGAAGCGCAGAAGGTCGGCGCCGACCAGGTGATCCGGGCCCTGCAGAGCGAGAACCAGGAGATCCCGGCCGGCTCGATCGTCACGCCGAGCCAGGAGAAGATCGTCCAGTTGCGCGCGCGCCTGAGCGGGCCGCAGGACTTCCGCAACCTGATCGTGGCCCGCCGCGGCGCCGGGGGCCGGACTACGGCGGTGACGCTGGGCTCGATTGCCGAGATCGAGGACGGCCAGCAGGAAGAGGAAAACGCGGCGCTTGTGAACGGCCAGAGGGCGCTGTCGATCGACATCGTCAAGGCGCACGGCGAGAACACGATCGCGGTGGTGGACGGCGTGCGCCGGGTGGCGAAGGATCTGCAGTCGTTCCTGCCTTCGGACGTGAAGATCGACATCGTGCGCGACGCCTCGACCGGCATCCGCAATTCGGTCGCCGACGTCAAGAAAACGCTCATCGAGGGCGGGCTGCTGACGATCGCGATCGTGTTCCTGTTTCTCGCCTCCTGGCGCAGCACCGTGATCACGGGCCTCACGCTGCCGATCGCGCTCGTCGGCACCTTTCTCTTCATCTACGCGTTCGGCTTCACGCTGAACGTCCTCACCCTGATGGCGCTCTCGCTGTCGGTGGGGCTGCTGATCGACGACGCGATCGTGGTGCGCGAGAACATCGTGCGCCACGTCGCGCTGGGCGCCGACCACCGTACCGCAGCGCTGGAGGGCACGCGCGAAATCGGCCTCGCGGTGCTGGCGACGACGTTCTCGATCGTCGCGGTGTTCCTGCCGGTCGGATTCATGGGCGGCATCATCGGGCGCTTCTTCCACCAGTTCGGCTTGACGGTGGTGAGCGCGGTTCTCATTTCGATGTTCGTTTCGTTCACGCTCGATCCGATGCTGTCGTCGATCTGGCACGATCCGCAAGCCGAGGGCAAGTACAGTTCGAGCCCCCTGGGACGCTTGCTGGCCTGGTTCCACGCGCTGATGGACCGCGTCTCGGGCGACTACGAACGATTGCTCGCCTGGAGCCTCGAGCACCGCAAGACGGTGATCGCAATTGCAGTGGCGAGTTTCCTCGCCAGCTTTCCGCTGATGAAGTTCGTCGGTTCGGAATTCGTCCCGGAACCCGACCTGTCCGAACTCCAGGTGCAGTTCAAGACCCCGGTGGGCGCCTCGCTCGAACTCACCTCGCAGAAGGCGCGCCAGGCGGAAGCCGCGCTGCGCGAATTTCCGGAAGTGAAGTACACCTACGCGACCGTCAACACCGGCTTCGTCCAGGGCAAGAACCGCGTCAACATCTTCGTCCAGCTGCTGCCGAGGAAGGAACGCAAGCTCTCGCAGAACGCGCTGACGCGGCCGATGCGCGAGCGCCTTTCGCGCATCGCCGGCATCGACCTGCAGCAGATCGGCGCCTTCAAGTCGGTCTCGAGCGGCAAGCCGCTCCAGGTTTCGCTCCTCGGCCAGGACCGCAAGGTGCTTGCCGAGATCGCCGCGCAGGCGATTGCGGCGACGCGCGAGGTGCCCGGCGCGGTGGACGTCGAATCCAGCGACGAAGCGCTCAAGCCGCAGGTGTCGGTGGAACTGAAGCGCGAACTCGCGAGCGATCTCGGGATCGGCGTCGCGCAGGTCGCCGCAGCCCTGCGGCCGCTGCTCGCCGGCCAGTCAGTGGGCAACTGGCGCGGCCCCGACGACCAGTACTACGATGTGCAGGTGCGCCTGTCGCGCGCCGACCGCGCGCGCGCCGAGGACCTGCAGCGCGTGCCGCTCGCCTCCAGCCTGCTCGACGGCAACGGCGCGCCGCGCATGGTGAGCCTGCGCGAGATCGCCTCGATCAGGCCCACCGACGGGTCGCAGCAGATCAACCGCAAGGAACAGCTGCGCGAGGTGCTGATCACCGCCAACGTATTCAACCGGCCAGCCGGCGATGCCGCCACCGAGCTCAGGGGCAAGCTCGATCGCATCGTGATGCCGCCGGGCTACCGCTACACCATGGGCGGTTCGGCCAAGGACATCCAGGAGTCGCTCGGCTTCGCGGTCCAGGCGCTCGCGCTCGGGGTGATCTTCATTTACCTGATCCTCGCCTCGCAGTTCGGCAGCTTCATCCAGCCGGCGGCGATCATGATGTCGCTGCCCCTGTCGCTGATCGGCGTAGTACTCGCGCTGATCCTGTTTCGCTCGACACTCAATATTTTCTCCATCATCGGTTTCGTCATGCTGATGGGCCTTGTGACCAAGAACGCAATCCTGCTGGTGGATTTCGTCAATCAGGAACGCCAGGGCGGCGCGGCGCGCGGGCCGGCGATCCTTGCCGCCGGCCGGATCCGGCTGCGGCCGATCCTGATGACCACGCTGGCCATGATCTTCGGCATGCTGCCGCTGGCCCTGGGCCTGGGCGAAGGCGGCGAGCAGCGCTCCCCCATGGGGCAGGCGGTGATCGGCGGCGTCATCACGTCCGGACTCCTTACCCTGGTGGTGGTGCCGGTGATCTACACCTACCTGGACGACCTTGCCGCCTGGGCAAAACGCTTTGGTAAAATTGCGCCATCGCAGGAAAAACCCGCCGGCACCCCCGCGCAGCATCCGTAGAAGCGCAATGAATCTCGAGCAGGCCCGCAGCAACATGGTCGAGCAGCAGATTCGCACCTGGGAGGTGCTGGATCAGGACGTGCTCGATCTGCTCTACACGGTGCCGCGCGAAGAGTTCGTGCCGCCGGTCCACCGCAATCTCGCCTTCACCGACATGGAAATTCCGTTGGGGACAACTGCGGGCGAGGGGCAGAAGATGTGGCCGCCGAAGCTGGAAGCCCGCGTGCTGCAGGAACTGACCGTGAAGAAATCCGACCGCGCGCTCGAAGTCGGTACCGGCAGCGGCTATCTCACCGCGTTGCTCGCGCACCGCGCCGCACAGGTGTATTCGGTGGAAATTCATCCGGCACTGGCCGCGATGGGCCGCGACAGCATCGCACGCCACGGCGTGGAGAACGTCACGCTTGAAGTCGGCGACGGCGCCGGCGGCTACGGCAAGTGGGGCCCCTACGACATCGTGCTGCTCACGGGCTCTGTGCCGGTGCTGCCGGGCGCGATTCTCGAATCGCTCGCGCCGGGCGGACGCGCCTTTGCAGTGGTGGGCGATGCGCCCGCAATGAGTGCAAAGCTGATCACCTGTACGGGGCCCGGAGCGTTTCGCACCGTCGAACTGTTCGAGACGCTGCTCGCCCCTCTCGCGAACTGCGCGCAGCCTTCCCGCTTCAGGTTCTGATAAGGTCCGATTGATGCGCGCTCTCCTGCTGGCCCTTTCTTTCCTCGCGCTGCCCGCGCTCGCGCAGGACCTGCGGCAGGTTTACCGCGACGCGAAGGCTTACGACGCGCAATACGCGGCGGCACGCCATTCGCTGCAGGCGGGTCTGGAGAAGCTGCCACAGGGCCGCGCGCTGATCCTGCCTACGCTCAATCTTTCGGGCAATGTCACCAGTTCACGCACCGATACCGAACCACACGACAACTCGAATCCTTCGAGGCTGACCGATGCGCGTTCCTACGGCTACTCGCTGTCGTTCTCGCAGCCGATCTTCCGCATGCAGAACGTGTATCAATACAGCCAGGCCGAGTACCAGGTGAAGCAGGCCGAGGCGACCTTCGGCCAGTCGGCGCAGGACCTGATCGTGCGCACCGCGCAGGCCTATTTCGACGTCCTTGCGGCGCAGGACACTCTGGCCCTGGTGCAGGCGCAAAAAACGGCGATCGGCGAGCAGCTGGCCCAGGCCAAGCGCAATTTCGAAGTCGGCACGGCCACGATCACGGATACGCACGAGGCGCAGGCGCGCTTCGACCTCTCCGCGTCGCAGGAAATCGCGGCGCAGAACGACCTCGAGACCAAGCGCAGCGCGCTGCAGCAGATCTCGGGCAAGGCGTACGCGGCGTTGAAGCCGCTGCGCGCACAGGTCAGGCTGACGCCGCCCAACCCGGCCAACATGCAGAACTGGGTTGAGCTCGCGGAAAAGCAGAGCTACGCGGTAGTGATCCAGGAGACCGCGGCCGAGATCGCAGGCCTGGAGGCGAAGCGCGGTTCGGCCGGGCACTATCCAACGCTCGATTTCGTCGCCAGCTATGGCTGGGCCTCGCGCACGGCGTCGGAGCTGTCCTCGATTCCGAGCAACGTCACCAGCGGGAGCTTCAGCCTGCAACTCGGCGTGCCTCTTTATCAGGGCGGCTCGCTCAGCTCCAAAGAGCGCGAGGCGGCTGCACTCTACGAAAAATCCAAGCAGGACCTGGAAAATGCCCGGCGCAGCACCGCACTAAGCGCACGCCAGTCCTATCTTGGCGTGACCAACGGCATCGCCCAAATCGGCGCGCTCGAGCAGGCGCTGGTGTCCTCGCAGAGCGCGCTGGATTCGAACAAGCTGGGCTATGAGGTGGGCGTGCGCATCAATATCGATGTGCTGAACGCGCAGCAGCAGCTGTTCTCCACCCGGCGCGACCTGGCCGTGGCACGCTACAACACGATTACCAACCACCTTAGGCTGAAAGCTGCCGCCGGCAGCCTGCGCGAAGAGGACCTCGACGAGGTCAACCGCGCCCTGGACCAGTAAGCAGTTCCTCGCATATCCGCAGGTGCTTGCGCGTCGCGCCGCGATGCGCGTCGCAAAGCTGTTTGCCCGCCATCCCCATTGTTTTTCTTTCTTTGGAATTCATCAACAAGCGGAAAGCCTCCGCCACCGCGCCCGCCGCGTCTGCCGCCTGGACTGCGGCGCCGGCTTCGAGCGCGAGGCGCGCCGCCTCGGCGAAGTTGAACATGCTGGGACCGAGCACCACCGGCACGCCGGCGGCGCAGGCCTCGATCAGGTTCTGCCCGCCGCGCGGCACGAACGAGCCGCCGATCACCGCAACGTCTGCAGCCGCGTAGTAGAAATCCATCTCCCCCATGGTGTCGCCCAGGTGTACGCGGTCCTGAGGCGCCGGCGCCGGATTGCGGCTGCGACGGGACTGCGACAGCAGTGCGATCTCATCGAATCGCCGGGGATGCCTCGGCACGACAAGCACCAAAAGCTTCTCATCGCGTACAGGCATTGCGTCGAGCAGGATTTTCTCCTCGCCCTCGCGCGTGCTCGCGAGCAGCAGCACCGGGCGCGCAAGGCGCGCGCGCCAAGACGCGCCCTCGGCGCGCTTGCGCTCGTCCGGCGCGCTATCGAATTTCAGGTTTCCGGCCAGCTCCACCCGCCGCGCGCCCAGGTTGCGCAGGCGTTGCGCATCGTCTTCGCTTTGTGCGCAAACCGCCGCCAGCGAGGCGAACGCCGGCCGCGCCAGGCCGTCCCAGCGCCGGTAGCCGAGCGTCGACTTCTCGGACATGCGCGCGTTCGCGAGCACCATCGGCACGCCGTGGCTGGCGCAGGCGGCGAGCAGATTGGGCCAGATTTCGGTCTCCATGAGTACACCCAGGCGCGGCCTGTAATGCTCCAGGAAACGCCGCACCGCGCCCGGATAGTCGTAGGGCAACCAGGCGACGCGCACCGATTCTCCATGCAGTTCCTTCAGCGTCTCGCGTCCGGCGGCCGTCATGCAGGTCAGCACGAGGTCGTGATCGCCGTGCTTCTCCGCGAGCGCACGCACCAGTGCGGCGCTGGCGCGCGCCTCGCCCACCGATACCGCGTGCAGCCACAGAAACGGCCGCCCGGCAGTTGCGTTCCGGTAATAACCGAAGCGCTCGCCGATGCGCCTGCGGTAGAGCGGCTCGCGTCGTCCGCGCCACCAGAGCCGGGCAAGGATGAGAGGCGCCGCAGCCCGGATTGCGAGCGTATAGAGGAACCGCCACATCAGAGCATGGACTCCACAGTTTCCAGCACCTCCGCAACGGCTGGTGGTTTTCCTGCATTGCCTAAACTGCGAACCCGTTTCCCGCCATACAAACCTGTCAGTGCCGGATCGGAGCCGCAGTACAGCCCGACCACCGGGGCTTGCAGCGCCGCGGCGAGATGCGCGAGCCCGGTGTCGACGGCGACGACGCAGCGCGCCTTGCGCGCGAGACCCGCCAGTTCAGTCAAGCTCATGCGACGCGGCACGAGCGCGCCGCCGATTGCGGCGGCGATGCGTGTGCAGCGGCGCCTTTCCTCCTCGGTTCCCCAGGGGAGCAGGCATTGGATGTTGCGCCCCGCCAGCGCCGCCCCCAAAGAGCGCCAGTGTTCCTCCGCCCAAAGCTTGTCGTCCCGGCTGGACATGGTGAGCAGCAGAGCGTGATGGACAGATGCGGGCAGGGGCGTGACGAGCGGCCCGGCGGCGGCGAGTTCCAGACCGTAGTCGCAGACATCGTCCGGCACATAGCCCAGCGCCGCGGCTGCGAGCTTGCGGCTGCGCTCCACGGCGTGCAGTCCTACGGACACCGCGTGCCGCGTGCCGTAAAAGCGCGCGGCAAACGGCTCGCGCGCGCTCAGCCGGTCAAATCCGTGCTTCGTGCCGCGTGCAAGCATGCCGACGAGCGCACTCTTCACCAGGCCTTGGCTGTCGATGACGAAATCGTAGCGCTCGCTGCCCAGCGCAGCGCGAAACTTCCCGAACTCGGCCCAGGTGCCGGGGGCCAGGGGCCCGCCGCGCCAGCGCCGGACGGCGACCGGAATCACGCGCCGCACCGCACGGTGCATCTCCACGACTTCGGCGAAAGATTCCTCGACCACCCAATCGATCAGCGCATCCGGCACGTGCCGCGCGATATCGGCGACCGCCGGGCAGTTGTGCACGACATCGCCGAGCGACGAGGTTTTTACGATCAGGATACGCGGCACGTAAGGATAGGCCCCGAGGGCGCTCGCCGAGTGCTACGGCGCGCGCGTCGTGACTTGCGGTCCGGCGCTCATCGTCGGCCGATGCGTGACGAAACCGATCGCACCCAGCAGGCTTACCGCGAGGAGCAGGAGGCGGTTGCCGAGATAAATCGTGCCGTAGGCGGCGCCGGAACCCGCGTCGGCCCACGCCGCGCAGATAAAGGCAAAAGCGCCTTCCGCAACGCCGATGCCGCCGGGGGTCAGCGGAACCGCGCCGGCGAGCCCCGCCAGCGCGGCCGCGCCGGCAAGTTCGAGCAGGTCGATGTCGGCAATACCATAGGACACCGCGAGGGAAACGACGGAGCCGACGATCAGGCTGCTGATCGCCAGCGAAAGTGCGATGCACGCCGCCAAAGCGGGCAAGGCGCCACGAAAGATTAGAACCAGTTCGAGGCTCATCCTCGCGAACCGCCGCCATCCGCTGGCCTCCTCCCAGGCGCGCGCGAGGTTCGACTCGCGCAGCAGCTGCGAAATCAGCAGAAGCGCCACGCCACCGACAGTGATGGCGCAGAACATCGAGACCACGCCCAGCCCGAAAAGCTGCGTCGCCGGCTGGCCGAATACTGTTTCGGCGCGCAATGCAATGACGAACATGGATACCAGCAGCAAACCATACAGCCCCACAACGCGGTCCGCGAACACCGACACGGCGGCGCGCAGCTTGCGCTTTTCCACCGACCGCAGCAAGTAGACAACCCGCATCACGTCGCCGCCCGTCGAGCCCGGCAGGAAAGAATTGCCGAATGCCCCGATCGCGTAGATCTCGAATACGCTGCGGAAACGCAGGAATATGCCGAACGTCCTCAGGATCAGATACCACCGGATCCCCCCCAGAACAAATGCGACCAGCAACATGGCCAGCGACGGCGTGCTTTTTTCGGGGTCGGACAGCAGGTCGAGCAAGGCGCGCGCGTCGATGACGTCATACCAGAACAGGGCGGCGATGATCGCGGCCGCCAGTATCAGCTTGAGCGACGTGACGAACCGGCTGCCGTGCGCGGCCCGCACCTCCGGAAGCCCGGATTTCGCCGCTTCAGACGCCGGCGTCGGCGTTTCGGCCATGGGGGTCTTTGGAAGAATTTCGTGATTTGACTGCGAAGCGAATTGGATAAGCCCCCGAGGGCACAGGCTAAAATACTGCTTTGTTTTCAAGCGATTTTAACTCGGAACCTGCGCGGAAACCCTTTGGCTTTCTCCGTTGTCCTCATCACGCAGAACGCGGCCGCGCAACTTGCCGAATGCCTCGCCAGCGTTGCGTTTGCCGATGAAGTCGTGGTGGTCGACACGGGCAGCACCGACGGCACGGTGCCGCTCGCCGAGCGCTACGGTGCGCGCGTCGTCTCCAAGGAGTGGCTCGGCTTCGGCCGGCAGAAGCAATTCGCAGTCGAGCAGGCAGCAAACGACTGGGTGCTGTGCCTGGATGCTGACGAGCGCGTTTCGCCCGAGCTTGCCGCCAGCCTGGTACGGGAGATGGGTGCACCCGCCGCGCCGGTTTACCGCATGCCGCGGCGCAACCGGTTCCTCGGCCGCTGGCTGCGCCACGGCGAAGGCTATCCGGATCTGAGCGCGCGCCTCTTCGACCGCAGGCAGGCGCGCTGGAGCGACGACGTGGTGCACGAGAAGGTCCTCTACACCGTAACGCCCGGATTGCTGCAGGGCGACTTGCTGCACGAATCGGCCGAGGACATCGGCCGCTACCTCGAGAAGCAGAACCGCTACACCATGCTCGCCGCCGCGGAGCTGCACCGGCGCGGGCAGCATGCCGGCATGATAGAGCTGGTTTTCTCGCCCATGCTGCGTTTCCTCAAGTTCTACGTGCTGCGCCTCGGCTTCCTCGATGGCCTGCCTGGACTGGTGCATATCTCGATCGGCTGCATGAACAGCTTCATGAAGTATGCGAAGCTGGTTGAGTTGCGGCGGGCGGACGCCAGGAACGCCACCCACTAGCGATCCGCACGAGAATTGGGCCGGCAATGTTCACCTTCATACTGCGAAAGCTCCGGCATGCGTACATCTGGCGGCGCATTTTCCTCGAGCGACTAGCCGAGCCGCTGCACTTGAACTTCATCGCGCTGCTGGTGGCGGCCGCCGGCGGCTTCCGCGCGAAGGTTGCGTTCGACCTGGTGGTTCGCCAGCAACACGCATTTTCTCTCCTGCAAGCAGCGGATTACGCCAGGGAACTCGGGATCTCGCGTATTACAGCGATCGAGTTCGGGGTCGCCAATGGCGCTGGCCTGATGAACATCTGCAAGGTTTGCCAGCGCGTGAGCGACATTACGGGCGTGACATTCGACATCGTGGGATTCGATTCCGGCCAAGGGATGCCGCCGCCGCGCGATTACCGCGATCACCCGGAGTATTACAGCCACCGCGACTATCCCATGCACGACGAAGGCGGTCTGCGCAGCCAGCTTCCCGGCAACTGCAAGCTGGTGATCGGCGACGTGAGCCGCACGGTGCCGGAGTTCCTTCACGCCTGCGAGAGCCCTGTCGGCTTCATTTCGATCGATGTCGACTATTACTGGAGCACGGTCGAAGCTTTGCGGATTCTGGATGGGCGCGCGGGGCAATACCTCCCGCTGGTTCCCGTCTACGTGGACGACATCGAGTACGACGGCCACAGCATTTTCGCGGGTGAACAGCTGGCGATCGAGGAATTCAACCGCCGCAATCCGATGCGGAAGATCACAAAATTCGGCTTTTTGCGCCAGAAGCGGGTGTTTCAACGGCCGAACTGGATAGACCACATGTACCTGGCGCATGTGTTCGATCACCCCGCCCGCTCGCACGCAGTGGGCAAGCGAGGCGGGGTCGTTCTCGAGAATCCGTACAGGTCCTGAGTCGTGAACAGGACAGAGATCGCCGCCCTCATCGTACCGCGCCTTGCATCCGACAAGGCGGGCCTTGTGGCGCATTACGCGCGGCATCGCTATTTCGCGGTGGACGGCCTGTTGCCGGAAGAGCTTGCGCGCACGATATACAGCAGCTTTCCGGATTCGAGCAGGATGATGCTCAGGAAGACCCTGCGCGAGCGTAAATTCGTGACCGCGCAGATGAACGCGATCGCGCCGCTGCTGGAAGAAGCAGTCTATGCGTTCCAGGACCTGCGCGTAGTGGCCGAGATTGCCGAAATCACCCGCCTCAAGGAGGTCGAGCCGGACGAAAAGCTGTACGCGGGCGGCATCAGCCTCATGGGTCCCGGGCATTTCCTGCATCCGCACCTGGACAATTCGCACGACATGGAGCGCCAGCGGTATCGCCTGCTGAACCTGCTCTACTACGCCTCGCCCGACTGGAGCCTGGAGAACGGCGGCAACCTTGAACTCTGGCCTGACGGCACCGGCGCGCAACCTCACACGATCCACAGCAAGTTCAACCGCCTGGTCGTCATCGCGACCAACCGGACTTCCTGGCACTCGGTAAGCGAAGTGCGCGCGGACCGGAACCGGACCTGCGTGTCCAACTACTACTTCTCGAAGCTGTCGCCGGAGGAGCAGGACTACTTCCACGTAACATCCTTCCACGGTCGCCCCGGGCAGCCGATGCGCGATCTGCTGCTGCGCGGAGATGCTGCTTTTCGCTCGTTCATCCGAAGGCTCGTGCCGGGCGGACTGCGGATCACGAAGCACTACTACAAGAAGAAAGAATGAGCAGTCATGCAGCCGGCGCGGCACACGGCGTGCCCGAGCGCAACGTCACACTCTCGATCGTCAGCCACGGCCAGAACGCGCTCGTGAACCAGCTGCTGGGCGACATCCGCGCGCACTGCGCGTCGCGAGTGGCACTGGTCCTCACCGAGAACATTCCGGACGCAACTACGCTCGATGTAGCGGGCCTCGATGTCCCGGTCGAGCGCATCGCAAACGCTTCGATCAAGGGCTTTGGCGCCAATCACAACGCCGCGTTCCAGCGCTGCCGCACGCCGTGGTTCTGCGTGGTCAATCCGGATATCCGCATGCCTGCCGACCCTTTCCCTGCTCTGCTCGCCGAACTGCAGGACCCGCACGCGGGTGTGGCCGGGCCTATGGTGCGCAGCCCGGCCGGGAGCGTGGAAGACAGCGCGCGGCGATTTCCGACCGTCGGATCGCTGCTGAAGAAGGTGTTTGTGGACCGCCGGCAGCCCGACTACCCGACCGACCGTGGCGTCCAGGACGTTGATTGGATCGCTGGCATGTTCATGCTGTTCCGCGCCGATGACTACCGCACCGTGGGCGGCTTCGACGAGGCCTACTTCCTCTACTACGAAGATGTCGACCTGTGCCGGCGCCTGCGCTCAGCCGGCAAGTCGGTGCGCTACATACCGGCCGCCGAGGTGGTGCACGATGCGCGGCGCGCGAGCCGGCGCAACGTGCGGCTTGCGTTGCAACACGCGAAAAGCGTGCTGAGATTCTGGTCGGTGAGCTAGGACCTAGAGGCCGCGGATAGCGGCGGCGCACCTGGCCGCCGCGGTCATTGGCAGGCGCAGGCCCTGGTAGTACACCGCGGCGCTGGGCGCACGCGTGTGACCCGCGGCACGCTCGAGCTGCACGGACCAGGCCATGCGGAAATCCCACAGCAGGCGCTCGGGCAGCGTCGCGCGCAGGGAGGGCTTGTCTGAGAACGCCGTGAACAAACGCTCCCTGTCCGCGCTAACGCGCCCCGTCGCGAGGCTGCGGCGCGTGGCCTGCGCGTCGTGCTCGCGAATCGCGCACAGCACCTCCGGCACGAAGGCGAACTCGCCGCCTTCCAGCAATCGAAACCAGTACTCGAGATCGACCAGCTGCAGGTAGTCGGCGCTGAACCCTGCGCCCGCGTCCGCGCGCCGGAACAGCACTGCGGTCGGCTCGCCGATGAGGTTGCCGTGGAAAAAACAACGCCGAATGGCCTGCTCCGCGGCACACTGGACTTCCGTCGCCGCATAGCGCAGCACTCGTCCCGCGCCAGCAGCCTCGCCGAAAGCGCGCCGCGCGCAGGCGGCGAGCCTGGCCTGCGGACGGCGTCGCAGCGCCTCGAGCAGCCGCTCCACGCAGTGCGGCTCCAGCATGTCGTCCGCGGCCAGGAACTTGATGTACTCCCCGCGCGCAAGCGCGAGGCAGCGATTGAAGTTCGCGTCCATCGGCAGATGCTCGGCGACCGGCTCATAGCGCACGCGCGCGTCGCTCGCGGCAAACTCCCGCGCGATGGCCGCGGTATCGTCCGTCGAAGCGTTGTCGGAGACGACGATTTCGGTCTGCGCGAAGCTCTGCGCCAGGGCGGAGCCGATCGACGCCCGCAGGAACCTGCCGTGGTTGTAGGCGGGAATGCAGAGGCTGACGCGCGGCTCGATCATCGATTTCCTGGCACCGGCCCCGAGCGCCCGCGCAGTCCGTCGACGAGCCCCGACAGCGCGGCGAGAAGGTTCGTGCCGCGCGGGGCGACGAGGATCGCGACCGCCGCGAGCAGCGTTGCGAGCCGCAGCAAGTCGGCGAGCTTCCACTTCATCGAGGGATAGCCCCTGCCGTAGAGCAGGACGCTGTTGCGGACGATGTAGCGGTAGCGCACCGGCGAGTGCCTGTGGACGCTGCGGGAAGCGGTCACCGCCACCGAACCTTCGCCCAGCTCATGCGACATGCGCGCCCCGCACACGCCTAGAAACCGGTAGCCGCGGGACAATGCGCGCAGGCACCACTCAGTGTCGACATGGTCGATGAACAGGGATTCGTCCATGTCGCCGACCTGCGCGAGCGCTTCGGCGGACACGAGCATTCCCGAATTGATCAGCAGGTCGCAGTGCAGCACAGGATCAGCGGCGCAGTGCAGCCGCTGGAAGCGCAGCCAGCCGACGCGCACGAAATAGGACTGCTTGCCTGAGCGCTCGTCCACGAACACCGGACCGGCGGCTGCGATGCGCTCGCCACTTGCAGACGCCGCGGACAGCGCGTCCAGGAGCTGCGACACCATGCCGGCCGCCGGGACGCTGTCGTCGTCCATCAGCAGGATATGGGTAGCGCCTTGCGCGATGGCTTCCCGGATGCCGCGGTTCAGCGCGGCAGCCACGCCGGTATTGCCGGTCTGCTCGAGCACCAGGCAGGCACCCGGTGCCGCGCGCTCAGCCACCTCCCGCAAAAGCGCGGCCTGGCCACCGTTGTCGACCACCACCACGCGCTTCACCTGCGCGGCGAGCGACACCAGCGCCCGCGCCAGCGGATCGCGCTCCGGACGGTAGGCCACGAGAACCGCGTGAACGCGCGGATCGCCGCTCACGATCCACTGATCCTGCCGCCCAGCCGGAAGTCCGGCGGGGAAGTGCGGAAATAGTCGCTGTTGTAATAAGGATCCCGCGCCGCCCGTGCCTGCCAGCGCTCTCGGTACAGCACAATCTCCTGAGGCGCGACCTCGGCCTTGCGCGATGCGGACTCGAAATGGAACAGCTCGGCGTGCGGCGTATAGACGACCCGGAGCCCCATGCGCCGCAGCTTCATGCAGTAGTCGATGTCGCTGTAATTGACGCGGAACCGCTCCTCGAAGCCTCCCGCCGCGCGGAACAGGTCCGCGCGCGTGAGCATGCAAGCGCCCGTCACGGCCAGGTAGTTCCGGACCGCCGCCGTGCTGAACATGTAGCCGGGATCCTCGCGCGCATAGTGCTTGCGGACGTGGTCGGGCAGCCCTTCGTGGTGCGCCACGCCCACGTGCTGCAGCCTGCCGTCCTCGTACAGCAGCTTCGCGCCCACCGCGCCCACGCCGTGCTTCAGGCCTTGCTCCAGCATCGCCTCGATCCAGTCGCGCGCGATGACCTCCACATCGTCGTTCAGCAGCAGCAGGAAATCACCGCGCGCGGCGGCGGCGCCGAGATTGATCTTGCGCGAAATGTTGAACTCCGGCTCCGTGAAGTGGACCGTCCTACCGCCGCACTCCGAAACCTCGCGCGCGAGCGCCTCAGGCAGGTCGCTGTTGTCGACGACGACGATCTCGTAGTTCGCGTAGCTCGTGCGCTGCCGGATCGACTGCAGGCAGTTGGCGAGCAGACTCACTGTCCGGCCCCTGACCTGCCGATCGGCGCCAGCCGTCGGCACGACGATCGACACCAGCGGCTGCGACGGCGGCGCCCAACGCAGGTCGAAGCAGGCTGCGAGCCGGCTTTCACGCGCGCGACCAGTCCTGCCCGTGCGCTGCAGCCTCTCCTTCAACGCGCGGACGGCCGCAGCGCTCACGTAGCGCTTGTCATCCATCGAGCTCGCCGTGGACCCCGGGATCGCGCGCCAGTGATACAGCACCTCGGCAACGTGCCCGATCGCCTGCGTCTGCTCGGTGAACCTCAGGATGAAGTCGTAGTCCTGCGCGCCGTCGAACGCCGTGCGGAATCCACCGATACGCTCGGCGACCGCCCTGCGATAGATGGCCAGGTGCGCGGTGTAATTGCAGGATTCCAGGTAGTCGGGCGACCAGTCCGGCTTGAAGAAGGGATCGCAGCGCTGCCCCCGCGCGTCGAGCTTGTCCTCGTCCGAATAGACCAAGTCGAGCGCCGGATCGTCGGCGATGCGCGCCGCGAGCTCAGCGAGCGCATGCGGCGCGATGCGATCGTCGTGGTCGATCAGCGAGACGTATTCGCCAGAAGCCAGCGCCAGCGCGCTGTTGGTCGCCGCGGAGATGTGCCCGTTGCTGTCGCGGTACGCCACCTTGATGCGCGCATCGCGGGTGCAGTAGTCCTCGAGCAGCGCGCGCACCGACGGATCCGTCGATGCATCATCCGCGATGCACAGCTCCCAGTGCGGATAGAACTGCGCGATCACGGAATCGATTGCCTCGCGCAACCATGCGTCGTTCGAGTTGTACGTCGGCATGAGCAAAGAGATCACCGGCCTGCTGCGCATGCGCCCGATCCTCTCGGCGTACTCGGCGCTGGCGCCCGCTATGCGCTGCGCCTCGGCTGCCGCCCAGCGCCCGTAGTCCGCCCCCGAGGCCATGCGCTCGCGGCGCGCGCGAAAGCGCGCACGCAGGCCCGGGAGGCCCTCCCGAACCGCGACCTGTGCGGCCCTGCGCGCAAGGTGAAGCAGCTCTTTCATGCGCGTCCGCGCCACGCCCGGTGCGCGAGCGTGCGCCGCTCCGTTGCCGAAGCCACCTGGTATTCGCGCGTCTGGTTGTCTTCCACCAGCAGATTCTCCTGCGCCTGCTGCCAGAAGGTGCCGCTGCGCGACCATTCCGCGACGGGGAACGTGCGTCCGTCCCTGCCTACGACCAGGGGCTCGAGGCCGAGGTCCAGCACCTGCGCGGTCAAGCTGCGCCGGCCGCTCTCCAGCCGGTAAGCCTCCTCCTTCGCCGGCGTTGCCGGCCATTCGAGCTGGCCAATGACCTCGCGCGGGAGCATGAACGCATTGGTGCGCACATGCGGGTTCGGAAAGGCGCGGTAGTCGCGATAGACGGCCCACAGCCGCCGCAAACCCCGTTCGGTGCGGCGACCGGGCACCGACGCCTGATCGGTCTCGGCCCCAGAGGCGACGGCCGCGCCGCCCGCGTCGCCCGCGAAACGCGCCCGGAGCGCGCGCCGCAGCAGATCGATCTCATCGGTGAACAGGCTTTCGCAGGAAGCCGTGGCGCCGACAATGCCCACGCCCGGGCGTCCGGCCGCGGCGTGCATCTTAGCGAGCCAGCCGGCGGCGGCGAGCACCGAGAACGAATTCAGGAAAAGCAGATGGGCTTGATCGAATGCCTGTGCGGCGGCCCCGTAGGCATCCAGATCGAGCCCTCGGTCGGGCACCTCGACGAACCCGCGCGACCGGCTCCCGATCAGATCCACCACCGCGGCGCGGGCGCGAGGGTTCGCGGAGAAACCCTTCAGGACAAAGAGGAGCTCGTGCGCGAGTCCCGCGGGATGGGCGTCGTAGCTGTCGAGAAACCGCTGCAGCGGCGCCAGGTCGTTCGCGCACCGGACCAGGTGGACGACGCCGACCTCGCCCGCCGCCGATTCAGCCACGCGACGATTGCATCAGCCGGCCGCCGGATACTTCTCGGCCAGATAGCTCGCCAGCGCCTGCTGCCAGGGGCGCAGCTCTATGCCGAGCGCCTTCGCCCGATTGTTGGCGAGCACGGAGTAGAGCGGGCGTCGCATGTTGCCCGTGCGCCCGCCCCGGTCGACCGGCACCAGCTCCGAGCTGCTGCCGGTCAGGCGCAGAGTCTCCTTCGTGAACTCGTACCAGGAGCAGGCACCCTCGTTGACCAGGTGATAGATCCCCGGGCCCGCCTGCGCGTGCGCAATCAGCGCGAACACCGCGCGGCTCAGATCGTGGGTGGAGGTCGGCGCGACCACCTGCTCGCACGCCATCTCGATGCACTTGCCGGTCCGCCCGTCGGCCACGCGGCCATCCACGAAGTTGCCGCCTTTCGAGCGCGCGCCCGCAAGGCCGTAGAGCCCGCAGGTACGCACCACCATCGCGTGAGCGGGCGCCGCGGCAAGCGCCGCGTGTTCGCCCGCAAGCCGGGACATGCCATAGATCTGCAGCGGCGCCGGCCGGTCCTGTTCCGACCATGGCGCGGAACGCGCGCCGCCGAACACGTAGTCGGTGCTGAACGTCAGCAGCCTGGCACCCAGCTCGGCGCAAGCGGCGGCCAGGTCGCGGACCGCGACGCAGTTGATCAGAAATGCCTGCGCGGGCTCATCCTCGCATTTCGGCACGTTATGGAATGCCGCGCAATTGATCACCAGGTCCGGCCTCTCGCCGCGGACCGCTGCCGCCGCCTCGCCGGACCGGGCCAGATCGAGCGCGTCCCGTCCCGGCGCGACGATGTGGTGGCCCGGATTGTTGCGGATCAGGTCGCCGCCTAGCTGGCCGGTCGCACCGATCAGGAGGATCCTCATGGCAGCAGCGCGTAGGCGCCGTCCCGCGCCGACAGGATCGGGTCGGGCAGCGGCCAGGAAATCGCCAGCCTGGGATCGTTCCAGCGCAGTCCCGCGGCGAATTCCGCGTGATAGAACTCCGACATGAGGTACAGCACCTCGGCGTCGTCGGTGAGCGTCTGGAAGCCGTGCGCGAAGCCTTCCGGCACATACAGCGAGCGCCGCGACTCGGCGCTCAGCTCCACTCCGAACCATCGGTGCAGGGTCGAGGAGTCGGGCCGGATGTCGACGATAACATCCCAGATTGCACCTTGCGTGCACCTGACCAGCTTCGCTTCTTCGTGCGGTGCCGCCTGATAATGCATGCCGCGCAGCGTTGCGCGAGCGCGGTTGAATGAGACATTGCACTGCGCGACCCGTGGATTGAGGCCGTGCGCAGCTAACTCCTGCTGGCAGAATGAGCGCGCGAAGAAGCCGCGCTCGTCCTCGACCCGCTTCAGATCCACGACAAAAGCGCCCGCAAGGGGCGTCGGCGACAAAATCATGGAATGGTTCGGCTGATTTTTTTCGGTTCGCGACGTCCGACGGGACAGCGCATCGAGCTGGAATTTTATATGATGGGCGATTGAACCTCCCGGATGCCATGACGTCGCCCCGCTCGTCCAATCTCGCCCTCGCCCTGACGGACCTGCGTGAAGGCTTCAAGAGCATCTACATCTGGCCGATGCTTGGCTGGCAGGAGATCAGGCAGCGCTACCGCCGCTCCCTGCTGGGGCCGTTCTGGCTGACCTTGAGCACCGGCATCATGGTCGGGTGCATGGGCCCGCTCTACGGCCGCCTGCTCGGCCAGGACATCGGCTCCTACTTTCCCTACCTGGGCGTCGGCATCATTGTCTGGTTCCTGCTCGCCAACCTCATCAACGACGCCTGCACCACCTTCATCGCCGCCAGCGGCTACATACAGCAGCTCAAGCTGCCGCTCACGCTGCACGTGCTGCGCGCGGTCTACAAGAACATGATCATCTTCGCGCACAACCTGGTCATCGTCGCGCTGATCCTCGCCTTCTACGGCAAGAACGTGGGCTGGTCGATCCTGCTGGTCCCCGTCGCGGTGCTCGTGATCGCGGTCAACGGCGTCTGGCTCGGCATCCTGCTGGGCATGCTGTCCGCGAGGTTCAGGGACGTTCCGCAGCTGATCTTCAGTCTCGTGCAGGTGGCCTTCTTCCTGACGCCGGTGCTGTGGCAGACGGAAATGCTCGGCCGGCACCGCTGGGCCGCCGACATCAATCCTCTGACGCATTTCCTGGAGATCGTGCGCGGGCCGCTGGTCAGCGGCACGGTCAGCACGACGTCCTGGGCCATCGTCCTCGCCATCACGGTGCTCGGTTATGCCGCCGCCCTCGCCGCGCTGAGCCGGTTCCGCGCGCGCATCGCTTACTGGGTATAGGCATGCATCATGTCATCGCGCGCGACCTGGTGGTCGAATTCCCGATTTTCGGCGCACGCAGCCGTTCGCTGAAGAACACCTTCATCCGGGCCGCCACCGGCGGCCAGCTCGAAAAGGACGCCGGCGATCGCATCGTGGTGCGGGCGCTCGACAAGGTCAGCTTCGAGTTCCGCGACGGCGACCGCATCGGCCTGGTCGGGCACAACGGCTCGGGCAAGTCCACGCTGCTGCGGGTGCTCGCGGGCGCGTATGAGCCGGTCAGCGGCACGATATCCGTTTCCGGAAAGATTGCCTCGATGCTGAGCATCACGCTCGGCATGGACGCGGAGGCAACGGGCTACGAGAACATCCTCCTGCGCGGCGCAATCATGGGCCTCAAGCCGGCGGAAACCGCCGCGCTCGTGGATGACATCTGCGAGTTCTCGGAGCTCGGCGATTTCATCGACATGCCGCTGCGTACCTATTCAAGCGGCATGTCCATGCGCCTCGCCTTCGCCGTCGCGACCAGCATGCAGGCCGACATCATCCTCATGGACGAGTGGTTGAGCGCGGGCGACGCTCTGTTTTCTGCCAAAGCACAAGAGCGCCTCAACGCAATCGTCGACCAGGCAAAGATTCTCGTGTTGGCGTCTCACAGCCCGGACGTCATTCGAGCCAACTGCAATAGGATCATCCGGCTCGAGCATGGTCGGGTTGATTCCGAAGTCAAGGGCGGATTCAAGCCACGAAAGGTCGCAGGCGACCCCGCAGAACCAACCGGCTCTGGCACTGTTCAAGGCACGGGAACGCAAGACATCGAATACGGACATGTCCCCATGGAGGAGCGCTTGCGCGTCTGGGGACTGCGCGGACAGCCGAGCTACGACGAAAACAGCTTGACCACTTGGTCCCAGTCCGTCGACTTCCTGACGGATCCGAAGTTCATCTCGGCCTACAGTCGGGGCATGAATTCGGGCCACATGTTCGGTGGCCCGGGAGGTTCGCGCGATCTCAACATCCGCTGGCGCATTGCAATCTACTGCTGGGCCGCGCGCCACGCATCGCGCCTCCCGGGTGATTTCGTCGACTGCGGCACAAACACTGGAATATTTGCTCTCGCAATATGCGAGTACATCGATTTCAACAGCATCGACAAGAATTACTGGCTATTCGATACTTTTGAGGGCATACCGGTGGAGCAAATGTCCAAGGGCGAAGCCATATTGGGTCGCCAAGCCGAGAATGCGCTTTGGTATGCGGGAAGCCATGAAAAGGCCAAGCGCAATTTCGCAGCTTTTCCGAGGGCCCATATCGTCAAGGGGAAGATTCCGAAATCCTTGAATTCGGTTGCAATCGAGCAGGTTGCGCTGCTGTGCCTGGACATGAACATCGCGCATCCCGAGCGCGCCGCCATCGAGCATTTCTGGCCACGGCTGGCACCAGGCGCCATAGTGATCTGCGACAACTACGGCTGGGTACCGTACCGCGAACAAAAACTGGCGTTGGACGAGTTCGCCAGTCGCAACGGCGTCGAGATCATGATGCTGCCTACCGGACAAGGCTTGCTTATCAAACCTTGAATCTCACTAGTTCTTCCGCGTATCCCTGCCTCATCCGATAGGGGTGACGGGAAGTAGTATTGGGTACATCCAGCTCCCTCAAAAGGTCCGATACCCGAATCGTATTCGCCTCGTGATTGACGCTGAGGAAAGCCGGGGCGATGGAAGAGATCTTCTTCAAGTAGCGCAAGGCCAGGTCATGACCGAGTTCAGTCAGCGAATCTACGTTTGCGATCAGGTCAAACTGCGCGCTGGACGAGAAGAACTCGTCTGAATGCATGATCTGAATTTGCTCGCGATTCCGTCTCGACTCACCGGGAAGCACGACAGCATCCTCTCCCAGGCAGCGCATGAGGAAATAGCCCTGAGAAATCGACGTCATGGGAACATCGACGAGCGTGTAATTCTTCAGTCCTACCTTCCAAGCGTAGTAAGCGGATCGTCCCATTCCCGCTCCAAGTTCACAGATCCTGAATTGCGACGCAACTTGTTCGGCGTCGGCAAATTGACGAAGACGATACGCGAGATACAGTGCTTGCGTCGCCCGGTAGGTTATTAGTCCCCGGAAGGATTTTGCTCCCACAGCGTTTGGATATATTTCCGGGAAGGTGATCTTGGTGCCGAGCACTGCCTCGATGGCCCGTACAACATCGTCTGTCGTTGTTTCCGAATGGGTGAGCCACTGGTCGGTTTCAGCATTCTCGACGCGATAGGCGCCGACGGCTTCTGCAAGGCGAATCAAATTGTCTTGGCACAAGTCAGCCAAGATGCCGGGGTTTTTGAGCCAATTCGGTATCAAACTTCGTGCCGCAACTAATCGCCGGCTCGACGCGAAGAGACGTGTACGGCCTGTGCTTTTTCCATAGATTTCGTTCCTGCTGCCTTCCGAGCTTGACTTCCCGCTTTAGCCTCTCCACCTCTGCCGTTAACTCCGCAATACGGCCATGGGCCGAGTCCCGCTGCGCCACGATTCGGCGCACCGGCGGGAGCAGGCGACCGATTCTCTTGAGGTACGGATGCATAGAGGGGATGAATTTTCACTTCTATATCTGCGGCATCATGCTAATCATTGCCTTCGCACGAAGATTTTTTCGGCAAACATGTCCTGTACCGGATCGATCCGCTCTAACGCGGCGCGCCAAGGATCAGACAACCGAAACGTATCTTCGTTGATCCGCACATCATCTGCAGTGTTGTGCCAACTGCGCCAATTCTTCAGATATATCGCCCCCTTCGTCAGGAATTGCATGCGCGCCAGATAGTTGGCGATCTGCTCACTGCGCATTTCATGCAGTGCGCTTACCGAGATGGCTACGTCGAAATATTCTTGAGGAAAGAGTTCAATCTGATTGCCGGTGAAAAAACCGATATCCGCAGATTCCAACTCCTTTTCGATACTGGCAAATCTGTCGAATTGCCGGAATCGGAAAACCCGCTTGTCCGGAAAAACCTCGCTCAGATAGCGCTCGGAAATGTAGAGCGCCGGTGGCACGTCAAAAACCAGGTACTTGCAATCCGATGCAGCGATGAAAGCATAGCCAAGGCGTCCATACCCCGCGCCGATTTCGGCGATCACCTGTCGGGCATTGGCGCTGGCCGGAGCGAACATGCAGACGATGTTTCGTTCGCGAATCGAGTTCGCTAGGTCCTGGGATATCAACCTGCCCCCGAGCCTTATCCGGATCGGATTGCCGAGAGAGGGCTCGCTCAGGCGGTCGGTCAAGCGATCAGGGTCCTCTTGCGACGCGAATCTCCAGAGAAGCCCGACGAAATCAACATAGATCCTCGCCTTCTCCGGTGAATCGAGCATGTTCTGGTTAAACATGTTGATGAGTCGAGGATCGCCTTCGAGAACAGGGCCTGCGGATTGGCCAATGGGGTTCGCCGCCAGCAGTTTCGAAAGATTCCTCAGCTGATTGTCATCAGTGCTGTTTGGCCCCCAGTTGAAGTAGTTTTGATTGACTGTTCTCTTGAAGTTTTCAAAACCATCTTTTGCCAGCTGGGACTCATTGACCGCATTCAGCTGATTCCAGAAGCTCGAGGGCAAGTAGAGCGCGCCAGAGCGCTTCAGCTCTGCCGCCATCGCCGTGAAGCGTGTCTTCATATCAGCAGGCAGAGAGCGAGTCAGAAATCGCCGCCCTATTCTTGACAGAGTCTCACGCATCTTGTTGCCGGGAACTCCCTTTTGATGATCGTACTTTGCTTGGAACCGGGCGATCGACCAGCCTTCGCCACCTTGGTGCGCCGCAATGCCTGCAAACCCAAATTATCAGAATGTCCAACGCCACGCCGACTTTCCCTGCACAGGCAGCAAGCGTGCTATGTAACTGAAGCGAGAGAGGCGCCCGCGGCCTGCTATCCTTCGCCTGCCTCGCGATACGAGACAATAAGAACAGGTTCAGATACCTGCCTGACGCCATGTTGACGGTCGAAACGACCGCCAGAAGCGGCACAATCTCGCTCGGCGGGTCATTCAGAAGGGAAGGTAATGCGTTTTTCCGTCGTCATGCCTACGCACAATCGGCTGCATTTGCTTCGCGATGCGATCGAGACGGTGCGGCGGCAGAACTATTCGGATTGGGAAATTGTCGTATTCGATAACGCTTCGACCGATGCGATCGGCGAACACCTGGCCTCGCTCGCGGACGACCGCATCCGCTACGCGAGGTCGGACGAGTTTCTGCCGGTCACGTCCAGCTGGAACGAAGCGATACAACGAGCGCGCGGCGACTATGTGGTGCTGCTGGGCGACGACGACGGCCTGACGCCGAATTACTTCACTCGCGTGGACGCGATCATCAGGCAGTTCAACGAGCCCGAGGTCGTTTACAATAACATCTACCAGTTCTGGCATCCTGGCGTCGCGCCCTGGGAGCCCTCGGGTTACGTCATCGACGTGAAGCACGGCTTCTTCTTCGCCGGCATGGACAAACCGTTCCTGCTCACCAGCGAGGACGCGCGCAAGGCGGCCCTCGGCTCGGTGCGGCTGCGGATCAATTTCAGCTTCAACAGCCAGGCGCTGATCTACAACCGGAAGTTCCTCAAGGCGCTCAGTTCCGACGGCCCGGTCTACCGATCGCCGTTCCCGGATTACTACATCGCCAATGTCGCGCTGCTCCGGTCGAAGTCAACGGTCGTGGTTCCCGAGGCGCTGGCCATCGCGGGCGTGTCCAAGGCCTCCTTCGGCTTCACGATTTATAACGGCAAGGAGGCGGAAGGCGCCGCGTTGCTGAATACGAAGCTCGAAAGTGACCCCGTCTATCAGTCGATCAAGCAATGGTTCCTGCCGGGTCCCGCATACAACACCAATTTCGTCATCGCGATGGAGTACGTCGCGCGCGCGCTGCCGGAGCTCGACGAGAACGTCGACTACCGGCGCTACCGGAGGATCCAGATCTTCGCGACGCTGCAGGCCATTGCCGCCGGCAACGCCTCCGTCGCGGTCTGGCAGCAGATGCGGTCCCAGATCTCGCTCGCCGAGCGTCTGTGGGGCTCCCTGGTCTGGCGCACGATCACCGGCGCGGGCGGCTGGCGGATCATTCGCAGATTGATCCTGCCGCGCCTGCACAAGATCGTGAGCCTGTCCGGCTCCGACCCGATGGTCCGGCATTGCGGCAAATGCAACTTTTCCCGGGTCACCGAGCTGTATGACGCGTTCGCCGCCGGTATCCTCTCCTGACGTGAGGGGGGGGCGTCCAGCGTGAGCGAGGCGAGCGCCGGCGCCATCTACCTGGCGCGGCATGCGGACGGCATCGCCGCATGCCAGCGCTTCGCCCGCAGCTACGCGCGGCATCCGGCGGGGATGCCGCATGACCTGGTCGTGATCTACAAGGGTTTCGAGCAGCCGGCCGACCTGATGGCCGCGCGCGCGGCCTTCGACGGGTTGCCGCACATCGAGATCGGCCTCCCGGATGTCGGCTTCGATCTGGGCGCCTACGCGCAGGCCAGCCGGCAGCTCGGGCAGGACTATCTCGTTTTCCTCAACACTCACTCCGAGATCGCCGCGCCCAACTGGCTCGCGCAGCTGTTTCGCTGCGCCTCCCGGGACGACGTCGGCATCGCCGGTTCGATGGGCTCCTACGAGAGCATTCGCAACACTGTTCTCCTGTTTCGCAACGCCATCTGGGAATCCATCGGCGCCGGGAAGCACTACGACCGCTGGCTGGCGTATTACTTCGATTTCGTCCTGAGCCAGTACCACGCGGATTGGTACGGCCCTTCCGGCGAGGTGCGGGCGCCGCGCCCGGGCCCGGCGGGACCGTTCGCACGGCTGCTGCGCATCGCAGCGCGCGCCCGGCGCCGCGCCTGGTTCGAAAAAGCAGGCACCGCCCCGATCTGGAGAGGTTCGATTCCCTTCGATTGCATGCGCTTCCCGGCTTTTCCGAATCCGCACATCAGGTCGAATGGTTTCATGATGCGGCGCGCGCGCTTCCTGCAGCTGGGACTGCCGTCGACGCCCGAGAAGTTCGACACCAGCCTGTTCGAAAGCGGCCCCGACAGCATGACGGCGCGCCTGCGCGCGCAGGGGCTAAGGGTGGCCGTGGTGGGCGCCGACGGCGAGCAGCACGAGGTCGCCGACTGGTGGCGCAGCGGCACATTCCGTCAGGGCGATCAGCGAAACCTGCTGTTTGCCGATAACCACACGCGGGCTTTCGCGGCGATGTCGCCAGGCGGCCGCGCCACGCACCAGAGGACGACGTGGGGCGATTTCCTCGGCCCGGCGCCAGAGCACTTTCCAGGTCTGGGCGTGCTCTTTCCGAAAGGGGATTTCGGCACACGCGCGGCGGGCTAGACGCCGGTCGAATTGATAAACTCGCGACCGCGCGGGATCTGCACCGGGTCAAATCGCGATTTGCAGCAGCTCCGAACCAGAGGCACGCCATCAAACTTTCGTTCCTGATCCCATCGAAGAACCGTCTTTCGCTGCTGAAGCACGCCGTGGCGTCCATCCTGGCGCAGCCGCACCCCGATATCGAGATTGTCATCTCGGACAATGCCTCGGACGACGATTATCAGGGGTACGTCGATTCGCTGGCGGATGCGCGCGTCGTCTACTACCGCCAGGCCTCGCCGGTTCCGGTCACCGAGAACTGGAAACACGCGCTTTCGCTCGCGACCGGGGACTACGTCTTGATGCTCGGCGACGACGATGCCCTGTCGCCGCATTTCTGCGACATCGTCCTGCCGCAGCTGCTGGAGCATGGGCCGGAGATCGCGTACCTGGCGGCGTTCCACTACTGCTATCCGGGCGTGGTGCCGGAATCGCCGACGGGCTACTTCGCCGCGGTGAATTCCGAATTCCTGCGCGACGCGCCGGAAGCGTTCTGCCTGACCCGGCGCTATGCGCGCGAACTGGCCGCCTCGGTGCTCGAGTTTCGCCATCGCTTCAACTACAACGCCCAGCATTTCGTGCTGAAGCGGGCGTTCCTGCGCGAGTTCGACCGGCTGGGCGGCATCTACCAGAGCCCCTACCCGGACTTCTTCGCTGCCGTGCTGACGTTCTTCCATGCCCGCACGATCCTGGTGCTGCCGACCAATTCGGTCGTGATCGGCATCTCGCCGAAGTCGTTCGGGGCCTACTACTTTTCCTCACGCCAGAAAGAGGGCTTCAAGTTCCTCGACAACGAGGCGATCGACCCTGCGGTGAAGGATTTCGTCAGGCAAGCGAGCAGGCCGGGCGACATGAACAACACGAACTGGCTGATTTCCGCGGAGATGGCCCGCCGGACGGTGCCGCCAGGCTCGCTGCCGGGCCTGGATCTCGGACGTTACCAGACCATTCAGCTCAACTCGCTGCTGCGCGCGAAGTACGTGCACGACCAGCCGGTGGACGCGGACATCGCCGAGCTCCGGCGCCAGCTGCCGCTTTTCGAGCGCGTCCGGGCTGGCGTGTTCCAGTCAACGCTGGATGTGCTGCGGGGGCGCAACAGGTACTTCGTGACGCGGATGATCTTGGCCGCGGAACGCAAAGTCGGGCAGTATTCGCCTGACAGCTACACGATGGTCGACATCGGAAACCACCGGAGCGTCGACGATGCGCTGCACTGGCTTGCAGGCGCGGGGCAAGTACGTATTCAGGGGGACAAGCTGCAGATTGAGATGCAAAGCAGCTTCACGACGAGATTCCTGCGCCTGGGCGGCCATCTGCTGCGGGCCTTCCTTCCGGAAAGCGCGGACAGGATCATCGCGATTCTGAAAAGGGGGCCGGTCGGCATTGCGCTGGGCATCGGCCGCCGCATCCGCCGCCTTGCGGGCCAGTCGCCGGCGCAGCCCTCCGTCGTTCCCGTTCCGCCGGCCCCCTCGCTGCTGAAGATTGTCGTGTCGCGCGGCTCGGAACGGCATGTCATCACCGTCGACCAGTTCGACGATTTCGAGTTCAAGAACGATGACAGCCTGGAGATTCTGCCTGCCGATCTGGCCAACAGCTTGTTCAAGACGCCCGAAGGAAACGCCCACCTGCGAGCATCGGACGGCAAGGGAATCCGCGTGCCGGCAAGGATGGAATTGGCCGAGTTCATGGGCTATCAGGTCCCGGTGCACCTCGCCCGATTGACCGGCGCCGGCCTGGAGACCTTTGCCGAGCTTGGCAAGGCGCACATCACGAACTACAGGAAGTATGTCGGCCTTGCCCCCGGCATGAGTTTTCTCGAGATCGGCAGCGGCATGGGCCGGGATGCCTTCCAGCTGATCGACGAGCTGGGCCAGCAGGGCAAGTACGTCGGCATCGACGTGCAGCGCGAGTCTATTGTCTGGTGCCAGAAGAACATTACGCGGGATCATCCGAACATCCAGTTCGTGCATTTCGACGCGATGCACGAGCTGCACAACCCGTACGGCGCCAAGGCGACGATGGATTTTCCGCTGCCCGTCGCCGACCGGTCGGTCGACCGGGCTGCGTTCCAGTCCGTTCTGACGCACATATTCGAGGACGAGGTCGTCCACTACCTGAGCGAGATCGCGCGCGTGCTGAAGCCTGACGGCCTCGCTTACGTGACTTTTCTGCTCTACTCCGAGGAGATAGTCGCCGCCTCGCGGAAGAACCACCTTACGCGCTACGGCCTGACCTTCGAATACAAGTACGCGGATGGCTGCTACGTGGACAATGCCCAGTATCCGACTGGCGGTGTCGCCTATACAGCCGAAGCAATGCACAGGATGATCGGGCAGTCGGGCCTGAAACTCGCGCGCCCGTTCCTGAAGGGCAAATGGTCGGGCTATCACGCCCAGCCGGATGACGACGGGCAGGACGCAGCCATCCTGACGCCCGCGGACGCGCAGGCCGGATGACGTTCCTGCGCGACATCGCTCGGCGGATTGCCCGGCAAATTCCCCCGCTGCGTGACTACATGGGACGTTTCGAGGCGCTTGCAAAACAGAACGGGGAACTGCGTGCGGAGTCCGCAGCGCTTCTGGCGGAGAAGAAGGATTTGGTGGTCAAGCTGACCGTTGCACAGCAAGATCTGGCGGCTTCCGAGGACCGCGCCAAGATCAGCATCGGGCCCTACTCCCCGCCGCCTCGCGAGATCAAGCTGTCGCCGCTGGAACGGGAGATCGTCGACCGCTTCCACGACCTCTACTACACGCTTGGTCAGAAGGGCCATAACACCAACCTGATCTCATGGCTCGGCTACTCGGCGCTCAAATGCCCGCTCGATCTCTGGATCTACCAGGAAATCATCTCCCGCACTCTGCCCGACGTCATCATAGAGACCGGCACCGCTTCCGGGGGCAGCGCGCTGTATCTCGCCTCGATGTGCGATCTCGTCGATCACGGCGAGGTCGTCACCATCGACGTCGATGGCCGCTCTGGCGAGCGACGCCCGTTTCACCCTCGCCTCACGTACCTTGTCGGTTCCAGTGTCGACCCACACATCATCGACGCGCTCAGTACCAGGCTCGCCAGCCGTACCAGCTCCCTCGTCATCCTCGACAGCGACCATCGTGAGGAGCATGTGCTCGCGGAATTGCGCGCCTACCAACAGTTCGTCGCGGTGGGCGGCTATCTCGTGGTCGAGGACACGAACATCAACGGGCATCCCACTTATCCGGAGTTCGGCCCCGGACCGATGGAGGCACTCGACGCTTTCTTGCGCGAAACCGACGTGTTCAAGCCCGACTCGTCCTGCGAGCGCTTTCTGATGACCATGAATCCGCGAGGCTTCCTGCGCAGAGTGAAGTAGCGCAGCGCCGGCGAGGGAGTGCGCGCCACCCTCTTGTTACAATTGCGCCAGCTCTGACACAGGGAGATCGTCTTTGAAGGTTGTAATTCTCGCAGGCGGGCTCGGGACGCGCATCAGCGAAGAGTCCCACCTCAGGCCCAAGCCGATGATCGAGATCGGCGGCAAGCCGATCATCTGGCACATCATGAAGATCTACTCGGCCTTCGGGCACCGGGAGTTCGTCATTTGCCTCGGCTACCGGGGCTACCTGATCAAGGAATACTTCGCGAACTATTTCCTGCACCTCTCCGACGTCACGTTCGACCTTTCCAGCAACAGCATGGAAGTGCACCAGAACAATGCCGAGCCGTGGCGCGTCACGCTGGTGGAAACGGGCGAGGCGACGATGACCGGCGGGCGCCTGAAGCGGGTCAAGGACTACCTGGGCGCGGAGGACTTCTGCTTCACCTACGGCGATGGCGTCGGCGACGTCGACATTAAGTCGCTGGTGGAAGGTCACAAGTCCTCGGGCCGGCTGGCCACGCTGACCGCGGTGCAGCCTCCGGGCCGTTTCGGCTCGCTGGTCCTCGACAGTTCGCGCGTCGTCGCCTTCGAGGAGAAGCCGAAGGGCGACGGCGGCTGGATCAGCGGCGGATTCTTCGTGCTGTCGCCGAAGGCCATCGACTACATTGACGGGGACGAGTCGATCTGGGAGCGCGCCCCGCTCGAGCAGCTGGCCAGGGACAAGCAGCTCGGCGCGCACTTCCACAGGGGCTTCTGGCAACCCATGGACACGCTGCGCGACAAGAATCATCTCGAGGAACTGTGGTCCGCGGGCAGCGCCCCGTGGAAGGTATGGTGAATTCCGCCGACGCGTGGAAGAGCAGGCGCGTTTTCCTCACGGGCCACACGGGCTTCAAGGGCAGCTGGCTCGCACTATGGCTGCAGCAGTTCGGTTCGGAGGTGCTGGGCTACTCGCTGGAGCCGCCGTCGCAGCCCAGTCTGTTCGAAGTCGCGGAGGTTGCGCGCGGCATGCAGTCGATGCACGGGAACATCTGCGACCTGCTGGCGCTGAAGTCCCGCATGGCCGGGTTCCAGCCTGAGGTCGTCTTCCACCTCGCCGCCCAGTCCCTCGTGCACAAATCCTACGAGGAACCGATCGAGACCTACGCGACCAACGTCATGGGGACTGTGAATGTTCTCGAGGCCGTCCGCAGCACGCCCAGCGTGCGCGCGGTGGTGGTGGTCACCAGCGACAAGTGCTACGAGAACAACGAACGGGTCTGGGGCTACCGGGAAACCGACCCCATGGGCGGGTACGATCCGTACAGCAACAGCAAGGGCTGCGCGGAGCTGGTTGCATCGGCGTACCGGCGCTCTTATTTCCATCCCGATGCGCACGCGAAGCATGGTGTCGCCGTGGCAAGCGCGCGCGCGGGCAACGTGATCGGCGGCGGTGACTGGGCGCGCGACAGGCTGATCCCGGATTTCGTCCGCTCGATCGAAGCGCGAAGGCCGCTGCAGATACGCCGGCCAGGCGCGGTGCGTCCCTGGCAGCACGTGCTCGATCCCCTGAGCGGCTATCTCAGCCTGGCAGAGCGTCTGCTGCAGCCAGGCGGCGCCGGCTACGCCAGCGGCTGGAACTTCGGACCCGACGACGACGCGGCGATCCCTGTTTCCAGCGTCGTGGACAAGTTCTCCGACAGTTGGGGCGGCGCTCCCTACGAAATCACCGGCGGCGAACAGCCGCACGAGGCCCAGTTCCTGAAGCTGGACTGCTCAAAGGCGCGCGCGCAGCTGCAATGGAGCTCCCGCTTGGATGTGGACGCGGCGATCTCCTGGACCGCGGATTGGTACAAGGCCAAGCTAAAGGGAAGCGTCGACATGCGCAAGCTCACTGTCGATCAGATCAAGCGGTTCCGCGATCTTCCGCAATGAACAGCCACACCCCGAACCTGCAGTGCCGCTTCTGCCGCCAGCCCCTGACGGAAACCGTCGTCGATCTCGGCATGTCGCCGCTGTCGAATTCGTACATTGCGGCGTCGCAACTCGGCGCGATGGAGCGCTTCTACCCCCTGCATGCCTATGTGTGCGGGGCCTGCTTCCTCGTACAGCTGGCCGAGTTCGAGTCGCCGGAGAAGATCTTCTCCGACTACGCCTATTTCTCGTCTTATTCGGATAGCTGGCTGAAGCACGCGGACCAGTATGCGCAGGCGATGATCAGCCGCTGGAAGCTCGGCAAGGACGCGCTGGTAATCGAGGTCGCAAGCAATGACGGCTACCTGCTCCAGTACTTCAAGCAGCGGGGCGTGCCGGTGCTCGGGGTCGAACCAGCGGCCAATGTCGCGAAGGTGGCCATGGAAAAGGGCGTCCCGACCGAAGTCGCCTTTTTCGGCAGCGCGAAGGGCGCGCAGCTGGCCGCCGCAGGAAAGGCGGCGGACCTCATTGCGGCCAACAACGTGCTGGCGCACGTGCCGGACATCAACGACCTCGTGAAGGGCTTCAAGCAGGCGCTCAAGCCTTCCGGCTGCGTGACGGTGGAATTTCCTCACCTGCAGCAGATGATGCAGCACAACCAGTTCGACACGATCTATCACGAGCACTTTTCCTACCTCTCGCTGGGCATCGTCGACAAGATTTACGCGGCTCACGGATTGCGCGTGTTCGACGTCGAGGAGATTTCCACCCATGGCGGCTCCTTGCGCGTGTACGGATGTCATGCGGAGGACCGCACCAAGCCGACGGGACCGTTGGTAGCAAAGCTTCTCGATCGCGAATCGCAAGGCGGTCTGCTCGAGCTTCGGACCTACCGGGATTTCTCGGAGCAGGTGCTGCAGACGAAGTGCGACCTGATCGAGTTCTTCGTCGATGCGCGTCGGGCCGGCAAGCGCATTGCCGGCTACGGCGCTCCAGCGAAAGGCAATACGCTGCTCAACTACTGCGGCATCGGCCCGGGGCTGCTGCCGTTCACGGTCGACCGGAGTCCCCACAAGCAGGGCCAGTTTCTGCCGGGCACCCATATCCCGATTCGGCCGCCCGAAGCAATCATGGGGTTCAAGCCCGACTACGTGCTGATTCTTCCCTGGAATCTGCGCGACGAGATCGTCCAGCAGATGGTTGCGGTGCGGCAGTGGGACGGGAAGTTCGTGGTGCCGATTCCGAAGCTGGAGATCTTCTAGCCGCTCCGGAAAGCCGCTCTAGCGTAACGCGGCGTTGCCCGCCACCTTCACGCCCGCGGTCTCCCTGTACAGAAGACGGTAGACGCGCTCGATGCCCTCGCGCAGGCCGGTGCGCGCGCGCCAGCCGATGGCGTCCAGCCTGCCGCTGTCGAGCAGCTTGCGCGGGGTGCCATCGGGCTTGGAAGCATCGAACACCAAGCGGCCCTTGAAGCCGACCACCTCGGCCACCAGGCGCGCGAGCTCGCCGATGCTGATCTCCTTGCCCGCGCCGATGTTGATGAGCGGTAGCACTGCCGGCGCAACGAGCTTGCCGAAGCGTTCCTCGGACAGCTCGAGCAGGAACAGGCAGGCGTCGGCCATGTCGTCGCTGTAGAGAAGTTCGCGCATCGGCCTGCCGCTGCCCCAGACCTCCATCTGCGCGTCGCCGCCCAGCTTCGCCTCGTGCGCCTTGCGGACCAGCGCCGGCAGCACGTGCGAACTGCCAAGATCGTAGTCGTCGCCGGGGCCGTAGAGGTTCGTCGGCATGACCGCCAGAAATTTCGTGCCGTACTGCCGGTTGTAACTCCAGCACATCTCCACGCCCGCGATCTTCGCCAGCGCATACGCGCGGTTGGTGGGCTCCAACGGTCCGGTGAGAAGGTGTTCCTCCTTCATCGGTTGCGGGCACTCGCGCGGATAGATGCAGGACGAGCCGAGGAAAATCAACCGCTGCACGCCGCTGCGCCATGCCGCATGCAGGACATTGGTCTGGATCGCAAGGTTCTGGTAGATGAACTCGGCGGGCTGCGCGTCGTTGGCGAGAATTCCGCCCACCTTCGCAGCCGCGAGCACGACATGCTTGGGCCGCTCCGACGCAAAGAAGTCGGCGACCGCAGTGGAATCGGTGAGCTCCAGCTCGGCATGCGCGCGCAGCAGGAGGTTGCGGTAGCCGCGCGCGCGCAGGCGGCGCTCGATCGCCGAGCCCGCGAGGCCGCGGTGGCCCGCGACGTAGATCCTGGCATCCGCCTTCATTCGTTCTGGTCGAAGACCTTGTGGCCGTGGCGGCGCGCGAGGTCGTCGCGCCTGGCAATTTCCACATCCTCGCGCATCATCTCGGCGACCAGTTGCTTGAACGCGATCTTCGGCGTCCAGCCCAGCTTCTTCCTCGCTTTGCTCGCGTCGCCGAGCAGCGTCTCGACTTCGGCCGGCCGGTGGCAGCGCGGATCGACGCGCACGATGGTCTGCCCGCGCTTGAGCGCGCGCCAGCGCTTGCTCGCGCGCGCGACACTGCCGGTCTCCTTGGCGCCCTTGCCGCTCCAGGCGAGCTGCAGGCCGAGCTCGGCCGCCGCCGCGTCGACGAAATCGCGCACGCTGTGCTGCACGCCGGTGGCGATCACGTAGTCCTCGGGCTTGCGCTGCTGCAGCATCATCCACTGCATGCGCACGTAGTCCCTGGCATGCCCCAGTCGCGCCGCGCGTTCAGGTTGCCGACGTAGAGGCAGTCCTGCACGCCGAGCGCGATGCGCGCGGGCGCGCGCGTGATCTTGCGCGTCACGAAAGTCTCGCCTCGCGTCGGAGACTCGTGGTTGAAGAGGATGCCGTTGCAGGCGTACATGCCATAGGCTTCGCGGTAGTTGACCGTGATCCAGTGCGCGTAGAGCTTCGCCACGCCGTAGGGTGAGCGAGGATAGAAGGGCGTGGTCTCCTTCTGCGGCGTTTCCTGCACCAGACCGAACAGGTCCGAGGTCGAAGCCTGGAAGAAGCGCGTCTTTTTCTCCAGACTGAGAATGCGGATCGCCTCTAGTATGCGCAGCGCGCCGAGCGCGTCGGAATTGGCGGTGTACTCCGGCTCCTCGAAGGACACCGCCACGTGGCTTTGCGCCGCCAGGTTGTAGATTTCGTCGGGCTGCGTCTGCTGAATGATCCGTACCAAACTGGAGGAGTCGGTCATGTCGCCGTAGTGCAGCACGAAGCGCCGGTCGGGGTCGTGCGGGTCGCGGTACAGGCGATCAATGCGCTGCGTGTTGAACAAGGATGTGCGGCGCTTGATGCCGTGAACGATGTAGCCCTTGCCCAGCAGCAACTCCGCGAGGTAGGCGCCGTCCTGGCCGGTGATGCCGGTGATGAGCGCGGTCTTGCGTGTGGATTTCGTGTTTTTCCTCATATCCCGTTTCCTAAAGTCTCCAGCAGCTATGGCCGGCCCGGCCCATCGCATCCAGGTCGAGCGCGCCTTTCACGTCGAGCACGCAGCCTCCCGGAACGAGCTTATCGAGAAAATCCTGCGTCCGGCGCTGCAGGTAGTCCCGGTGCGGGACCGCGAGGATCAGCGTGTCCGCACGAGGCAGTTCCTGCCACCGCTCCAGCACGATGCCGTATTCGCGCTGGGCCTCCTTGCTGTCGGCGAGCGGATCGTGCACGTGCACCTGGGCGCCCCGAGCCGCAAGCTCGCCGCGCAACTCCGCTACCTTTGAATTGCGGATGTCGGAAACATTCTCCTTGAAGGTCAGGCCGAGCAGGTTGACCGTCGCACCCCGCAACTGCTTGCCGCTGCGCTCCAGCATCTCGGCCGCCTTGTTCGCGACGAACTTCGCCATGCCGTCGTTTATGCGGCGGCCCGCAAGGATTACCTGCGGGCGGTAGCCGGCCGCCTCGGCCCGGTGCGTCAGATAGTACGGATCAACCCCGATGCAGTGGCCGCCGACCAGCCCGGGCGTGAACGGCAGGAAATTCCACTTCGTCGCCGCCGCCGCAAGCACCTCGCGCGTGTCGAGGCCGAGGCGGTCAAAAATGATCGCCAGCTCGTTCATCAGGGCTACGTTCAAATCGCGCTGGGTATTTTCGATAACTTTGGCGGCCTCTGCGACCTGGATGCTGCCGGCGCGGTGCACGCCCGCCGGAATGATTCCGCCGTAGAGCGCTGCCACGCGATCCAGCGTCAACGCGGAATCGCCAGCTACCACTTTGACGATGCGCGCGAGCGTGTGATCACGGTCGCCCGTATTAATACGCTCGGGCGAGTAGCCGACGTGGAAATCCTTGCGCCATGCCATGCCCGAGGCGCTCTCAAGCACCGGCACGCAGACGTCCTCTGTCGCGCCTGGATAGACCGTCGACTCGTAGACAACGGTCGCACCGCGCTTCAGGTTCGCGCCGACGGTTTGCGATGCCTCCACAAGCGGCGCCAGGTCCGGTTTGTGCTGCGCATTCACAGGCGTCGGGACGGCGACGATCACGAAATCGGCCTCCTTGAGCGCGGCCGGGTCGGAGCCCACGCTCAGCGACGTCGCCGCGCGCAACTCATCGGCCCGCAATTCGCCGCGCCGATCCTCGCTGCGGCCGATCGCCTCGACGCGCTCACGCGACCTGTCGTAGCCGATGGTGCGCTGGCGTTTGCCGAACTCGACCGCGAGGGGCAGCCCGACATAGCCCAGCCCCACCACCGCTACCACGTCGCTCATGCCGCGAGTCCGCCTGCGCCCGCGTAGTACGACCGGTACCATTCGATGAAGCGCCCGACGCCGGTCTCGATCGTCGTAGAGGGTGTGTAGCCGATCGCGGCGCGCAGCTTCTCGGTGGAGGCGTAGGTTGCCTGCACGTCGCCCGGTTGCATCGGCGCGAGTTCGATCGATGCCTTGCGGCCGAGCGCGTGCTCGATCGCCTGCACGAAATCCATCAGCTTGACCGGCGAGCCGTGCCCGATGTTGTAGAGCCGAGCCTTCGGGCCGCCGTGACCGCCCGGGCCCGCCTGCTCGAGGATCGCCGTGACGGCCTCGACGATGTCGCCGATGTAGGTGAAATCGCGCAGCATGTCGCCGCCGTTGAAGACGCGGATCGGCTCGCCCGCCAGAATCGCGCGGGTAAAGATGAACAGCGCCATGTCGGGCCGGCCCCAGGGACCGTAGACGGTGAAAAAACGCAAGCCGGTGCAGCGAACGCCGTACAGTTCGCTGTAGCTGTGCGCCATCTGCTCGTTCGCGCGCTTGGTCACCGCGTACATGCTGACCGGCTGGTCGACCCGGTGCTCCTCGCGGAACGGCATTTCGGTGTTCGCACCGTAGACGCTGGAGCTGCTCGCGTAGCAAAGGTGCGCGATGCGGGATCTGCGGCAACCCTCGAGAATGTTCAGAAATCCCGCCACATTGCTGCTCACGTAGGCCATCGGATTCTCGAGCGAGTAGCGCACGCCCGCTTGCGCGGCCAGGTGCAGCACGCTATCGAAGCGCCCCGACTCGAATACGGCGCTCAATGCGCGCTCGTCGGCAATGTCCAGCTTTTCGAACGCGAACCCTGGATATGGCCGCAACTGATCCAGCCGCGCGCGCTTGAGCACCGGATCGTAGTAGGCATTCAGGTTGTCGATGCCGAAGACTTCGTGCCCGCGCTCCAGCAAGCGCTTGCACGAATGCATGCCGATGAACCCTGCTGCGCCGGTGACCAGCAATCTCAAGCGAAAGTTCTGCGGGATCGCGGAAAAGCCTTGATTTTACAGGAAACTTTCAACCTCCGCGCTGGGCCTCGCGCACCGCGGCAACGATGCGCTGCTGGGTGGCTTCATCGAGGTCCGAGTGCATCGGCAGGCTGATGACCTCGCGCGCGAGGGCCTCGGACACCGGGAAAGACTGGCCCGCATAACCCGCCGCATAGGCCGGCTGCTGGTGCAGCGAAAGCGGATAGTGCACGGCGCTCGGGATACCGCGCGCCTTGAGTTCCCGCTCGAATCGCTCGCGCTCGGCGACGCGGACTGTGTACTGGGCATAGACACTGGTGCGGTCAGCCTTGACTTTGATTGTTTTTATCTGAGAAGAGGACAGCAAGGCGTCGTAATGGACACCGATCTCGCTGCGCTGGCGCACTTCCCATTCGAAGCGCTCCAGTTTCGCCAGCACCACCGCGCACTGGATGGAATCCATGCGCCCGCCGACGCCGATGCGCGTATGGTGGTAGCGGCCGTCCTGGCCGTGGACACGAATCTCGCGCATCGCCTTGGCAAGCGCGGCGTCACTGGTGAAGATCGCGCCGCCGTCGCCGTAGCAGCCGAGCGGCTTGGAGGGGAAAAAGCTGGTGCAGCCGATGGTGGAAAGGTTGCAGCTCCTCCTGCCCCTGTAGGTCGCGCCGAAGCTCTGCGCCGCGTCCTCGATCACCGGAAGCCGGTGCCGCGCGGCGATGGCGTTGATCTCGTCCATGTCGGCCGGCTGCCCGTAAAGCGACACCGGCATGATCGCCCGGGTGCGCGGCGTGATCGCCGCTTCGAGCTGCGAGACGTTGATGTTCGCCGTGTCCTCTTCCACGTCCACGAACACCGCCCTGGCGCCGAGCAGCGCGATCATTTCCGCCGTGGCGACGAAGGTGAAGGGCGTCGTCACCACCTCGTCGCCCGGCTTCACGCCGAGCGCCATCAGCGCGATCAAAAGCGCCTCGGTGCCGGAGGCCACCGCGACGCAGTGCTTCGCCCCCGTCCAGGCAGCCAGCCGGTCTTCCAGCTCCTTCACCTCCGGCCCCATGACGTACTGGCCATGGTCGAGCACGCGCTGGATGCGGGCGTTGATCGATTCGCGCAGCGCCGCGTACTGGGTCTTGAGGTCGACAAATTCCATGGTGCTGGCACTAACGCATAGCGGCGAGCACTGCCGCCATGCCTTGCCGCCAATCGGGCAGTGCGATGCCGAAGGCCGCGCCGATCTTCGAATTATCCAGCATTGAATTCTTCGGCCGCTTCGCCGCCACGGGATATTCGTCGCTTCGAATCGCCTGCACCGGAATTTTCGTTCCCGTTGCCTGGAGAATTGCCGTGGCGAAGCCGTGCCAGGTGGTCTCGCCTCCCGCGCTCAGGTGGTACAGCGCGCTCGCCCTTGCCGGAAAATCCGGATCCGCGAGCACCTGCGCGACTGCGCCGGCGATCGCGCCACTCGAGGTCGGCGCGCCGCGCTGGTCGTTCACGACCCTGAGCTCCGGCTTCGTTTTCGCCGCGGCGAGAATTGCGTACATGAAATTCCGCCCCGATGGCCCGTAGACCCAGCTGGTGCGGAAGATGAAATGCCGGCAGCCACTCTCTGCGATCGCACGTTCGCCAGCCAGCTTGCTGTGGCCGTAGACGTTCAACGGCGCGGGCCTGTCGGATTCAAGATAGGCCGCGCGCTTTTCGCCGTCGAAGACAAAGTCGGTGGAAAAATGGATCAGCAGGGCGCCGATTGCCTTTGCTTCACGCGCCAGTTCCTTCACGGCCTGCGCGTTCACCCTGAAGGCGAGCTCCTCCTCCTTCTCGGCGCGATCCACCGCCGTGTAGGCCGCCGCGTTGACGATGACGTCAGGCTTTACGTCCGCAATGGTGCCTCTGATTGACTGCGCATCGTGCAGGTCGAATCCTTGCCGATCGAATGCGTTCAGTTCGCCCAATGGCGCCAGCACCGGTACCAGCGCCGATCCGACCTGCCCCTTGCTGCCGGTAAGCAGGATTCTCAATCGAAGGTCTCGGCCCTTGAGAGCGGCGCGCCGCGCCGGTCCTTGTCCGCCAACACCGGCTCGCCGACGAGTGGCCAGGCAATCGCAAGGGCCGGGTCGTTCCAGAGCAGCGTGCGCTCGTGCTCAGGCGCATAGTAGTCGGTGGTTTTGTATTGCACCTCTGCGTGCTCCGAAAGCACCAGGAAGCCATGTGCGAAACCGGCCGGGACCCAGAGCATGCGGCGCGACTCCGCGCTCAATGTGGCGGCGGTCCAGCGGCCATAGCTCTTCGAGCCGCGGCGCAGGTCCACGGCTACGTCCCAGACCTCGCCCGCCGTGACGCGTACCAGTTTTCCCTGCGGCCGGCGCAGTTGGTAGTGAAGCCCGCGCAGCACGTTCTTCGACGAGCGCGAATGATTGTCCTGCACGAACTCGAGGTCCAGGCCCGTTGCCTGCGCGAATGTTTTCCGGTTGTGGCTTTCGTAGAAAAAACCACGCGCATCGCCGAATACCTTCGGTTCCAGCAACAGTACGTCGGCGATTTCCGTGCGCTCGACCTTCACTGGTACAGCTTTTCCGACAATATGCTCAGCAGATACTCCCCGTAGCCGCTCTTTGCCAGCGGCCGCGCGAGCGAGCGCAATTGCGCCTTGCTGATGAAGCCCATGCGCCAGGCAATTTCCTCCGGGCACGCGATTTTCAGGCCTTGCCGGTGCTCGATGGTGGCGATGAAATGCGCGGCTTCTAGCAGCGACTCGTGCGTGCCGGTATCGAGCCACGCATAACCGCGCCCGAGAGGCAGCACCTGGAGTTCGCCCCGGGCGAGGTACTCCTTGTTGACGTCGGTGATCTCCAGTTCGCCGCGCGCCGAGGGCTTGAGCTTGGAGGCGATGCCGACCACGCGGTTGTCGTAGAAGTAAAGGCCCACCACCGCATAGCGCGACTTGGGGCGCGCCGGCTTTTCCTCGATGCCGAGCGCCCGGAATTTCGCATCGAACTCGACCACGCCATAGCGTTGCGGATCGTTGACCGCGTACGCAAATACAGTCGCGCCTTTCTTCTGCTTTGCGGCCCGCTGCAGCATTCCGCTCAGGTCGTGGCCATAGAAAATGTTGTCGCCCAGCACCAGCGCCACCGGGTCCTTGCCGATGAACTTGCGCCCGATGAGGAAAGCCTGCGCCAGGCCGCCGGGCGAGGGCTGCACTTCGTAGGAGAAACGCACCCCCCAGCGTTTCCCGTCACCGAGAAGCTGCTCGAAACGTGGCGTGTCCTGTGGCGTAGAGATGACGAGGATGTCGCGAATTCCCGCCAGCATCAGCGTCGAGAGGGGGTGATAGATCATCGGCTTGTCGTACACCGGCAGCAGTTGCTTGGACAAGACAAGCGTGGCCGGGTAAAGCCGCGTTCCGGACCCGCCCGCCAGAATTATTCCCTTCACGCGTTCACTCCCTGGCCAAGGTACCAGTCCACCGTCTTCCTCATGCCGGACTCGAAGCTCTCGCGTGGCCGCCAGCCAAGTTCGCGCTCGATTTTGGCGGCGTCGATGGCGTAACGGCGGTCGTGGCCGGGCCGGTCCGTCACCATCGCGATCAGGTCCGCATAGCGGCCGCTCTTGCGCGGCCGCGCCGCATCGAGCATGGCGCAGAGCAGTTTTACGAGCTCGAGATTGTTCCTCTCACTGGCACCGCCGATGTTGTAGGTCTCGCCCACCCGACCCTTGTCGATGACGGCGCGGATCGCGTCGCAGTGGTCGAGCACGTAAAGCCAGTCGCGCACATTCAGGCCATCGCCGTAGACCGGCAGCGGCTTGCCCGCCAGCGCGTTGGTGATCATGAGCGGAATCAACTTCTCCGGATACTGGCGCGGGCCGTAGTTGTTCGAGCAGTTGGTGGTCAGCACCGGCAGGCCGTAGGTGTGGTGGTAAGCCCTTACCAAGTGGTCGGAGGCGGCTTTCGAAGCGGCATACGGACTGTTGGGCGCGTAGGGATGAGTTTCCGTAAACGCAGGGTCGGCTGGCCCGAGCGAGCCGTACACCTCGTCAGTGGAGACGTGCAGGACGCGAAAGCGCTCCTTGTCGTCGCTCGGCAGCGTGCCCCACCAGGCCCGCGCCTCCTCCAGCAGGCTGAAGCTGCCCACGACGTTGGTTTGGATAAATTCCGCCGGTCCGTCGATCGAGCGGTCGACATGGCTCTCCGCAGCAAAATGCACGATCGCGCGCGGCCTATGCTCCACGAGCAACCGCCGCACCAAAGACCGGTCGGCAATGTCGCCCTTCACGAAAATGTGGCGCGCGTCGCCGGCGAGCGGGGCGACATTCTTGAGATTCCCGGCGTAGGTGAGCTTGTCGAGATTGACGATGGCCTCGCCCGTTGCGGCGAGAGTCGAGAGAACGAAATTGGAGCCGATGAATCCGGCACCGCCCGTGACCAGAAGCATGCGGCGATTATCGCATTGCGAAGCGGCTCGGCGCCTATCGCGCGGGCACGTACTCCGCAATCCACGCTTTCAATCGGGCGCGCACCTCTTCGGGGGCGATGCCCTCGGAAACCGATGCCGACAGCCACGCCTGAACTTCTTCAGGGAGTCCGTCATTGTCCGGGGCGCGCGCACGCGCGATGCGCAACTTGGGATGCGGGGTAGGCAACGTGGCCTCGTCGCCCACCAGGACCTCCTCGAACAGCTTCTCGCCGGGACGCAGCCCGGAAAATACGACGCGAATTTCCCGCTCGCTGAAACCCGACAGGCGGATCATCTGCCGCGCGAGTTCGGCGATTTTTACCGGCTCGCCCATGTCGAGGACGAATATTTCGCCGCCCTTGCCCAGCTGCGCGGCCTGCAGCACCAGCTGAGCCGCCTCCTGGATTGACATAAAGTAGCGTTGAATGTCGGGATGCGTGACGGTCACCGGGCCGCCTTGCGCGATCTGCTCGCGAAAACGCGGAATCACGCTGCCGGTCGATCCCAGCACGTTGCCGAAACGCACCATCACGAACCGCGTGGCGGCGCGCGGTTGCAGCGCCTGGCACAGCATCTCGGCCAGCCGTTTGGAGGCGCCCATGACATTGGTCGGATTGACCGCTTTGTCGGTCGAGACGAGGACGTAAGTCTTGGTGCCCACGGCCTGCGCCGCGCTCGCCGTAACGATGGTGGAAAGCGCGTTGTTGGCGAGCGCCTGGAAAGCGTTTTCCGTTTCCATCAGCGGCACGTGCTTGTAGGCTGCTGCGTGGAACACCACTTCCGGCGTGTGACGCGTGAATATTTCCTTCACACGCGCCTCGTCCTTCACGTCGCCAATCGCGGCGATCACCTGGAGTGCGGGTTGCCGGTCGCGGAATTCCTGTTCAATCAGGTACAGCGCGTACTCGGAGTTCTCGACCAGCACCAGCCGTGCCGGCTCGAAACGCGCGATCTGCCGGCACAACTCCGCACCGATCGAGCCCCCGGCGCCAGTAACCAGCACCGTCTTGCCCTTCAGGAAACCGCTCAGCTGTGCCTCGTCCAACTGCACCGGGTCTCGCCCGAGCAGATCGTCCAGTTCTACTTCGCGCAGCTGCGAGACGCTGACTTTGCCCGAAACGATGTCGGAATAGGCGGGCACCGTCATCACATGCAATCCGGCCGCCTGGCACAGATCCAGCGCGCGCTTGCGCGCCACGTGCGTCGCGCGGGGCATCGCGATAATCGCCTGCGTTACGCCCATTTGCCCGGTTATTTCGCCTACGCGCTCGAGTGTGCCCAGCACTTTCACATCGTGGATCGTGCCGCCGTGTTTGCGCGCATCATCGTCGAGCAGCGCCACCACGCGCCATTGGCTGCTTTGCGCAAGGTCCCGCAGCAGCGCGGACGCCGAAGCCCCGGCACCGAGAACGATCACGGGATCGGCTTCCGGATGGCGCACGATGCCCAGCAGCCGCCGTTCCTTCCACGCGCGGTACAGCAGGCGGCTTCCGCTCATTGCGCCGATCAGCAGCAGTGGCGCAATGAGGAATACCGAGCGGGGCACCGCCGGCACAGGAGCCGCGAGGACGAGCACGGTCGACGCTGCAAGTGACGCGACAAATACCGCCGCAAGGATCTTCTGCAGATCGGGGAGGCTCGCATACCGCCACAAGCCCCGATAAAGACCCAGGCGCCAGAACAACAGAGCATTGACCAGAACGATCCACGGCAGCGTGCCTACTGCGACCCTCGCGTAGTCGGGCGGCACCTCCAGATTGAACCGCAGCCAGAACGCGGCCAGCCAGGCAGTTGCGGAAGCCACCACATCGTGCAGGAAGGCAAGCAGGGAACGGACCGGCACGCGCGCGAGCAGGTTCATCGGACTGCACCTTCCGAACCCGCCGTGCTCTGCCAGCGGGCCCAGCGCGCATCCACCCACAGTGCGATTAAGGCCAGCGCCAGCGCCGCGGCACTTAGAACGCCAATTTGCACTCCCGACTGCGCACCGCGCGCGAACAGGGCAAGCGCCGCGCAAGTCGCCATTGCGCCGTACTCGATCCACGCCGTACCGCGATGGCCAAATCCCATTCGCACCAGCCGCTGATAGTAGTGGTCCTTGTGCGCCAGCCAAACCCGCTCGCGCCGAGAAAGGCGCTTCACCAGCGTCAACGTGGCGTCCCCCACGAATGGTGCGAACACCAGCACCGGAAACCAGAGCGGCCAGGCACCATCGCGCCAGCCAAGGACGCCGATTGCAGCGGCCAGAAAACCCAGCGGCACCGAGCCAACGTCACCCATGAAGATCCTCGCCGGATGAAAATTCACCAGCAGGAATGCTCCGGATGCGGCCGCTACACCGGCGCTCGCCGCCGTCAGGGCGGCATCGCCGAACTGGTGCGCAGCCCAGGCGTACGCACCGAAGCCAAAGACCGCCATACCGCCGGCGAGCCCATCCGAGCCGTCCATGAAGTTGTAAAGGTTCGCGTACCAGGCCACAGCAAGCGCGAGTAGCACAAACTGCATCGGCTCGGAGGCTCCGACTACAAGACCCACCATAGCGCCTGCCGCGGCTAGGTGCGCAGCAAGCCTCAACAGCGTGGGTAGCGCAAAGATATCGTCCGCGAGCGAAAGGACGGCGAGCGCACCCGCGATGGCAAGCGTGACGGCAAGCGCGGGGGAAAGAACTGCGGGCCCCGTAGCGATTTCCACAGTCGTACCTGCAGCTATGCCCGCGGCTATTGCAATTCCGCCGCTGCGCGGCACCGGGTGCGCATGCAGCGAGCGTTCGTTCGGCCGGTCGAGCATCAGCCGCCGGCCGAAGCGCGAGAGCAGAACCCACAGGCAGGCGAGCGTGACCACGAGCGCCGCGAGCATGGTCACGAGCGCCTGCGGCGCGGCCTGAAATTGCATGGCGGGCATTCTAGCCGCCCTGCGTTCGAAACCACCCTGCGGTAAGGCGCAGCCCTTCCTCGACCGTGTGCGGTGGCGCCCAGCCGAGCTCGCTCCGGATCGCGCTGTCGTCGAGCACGAGAGAGCGCGTCAAACTTCGTGTCCGTGGCAGGAGTTCAAGTAACGCGGCAGGACAGGGAAAGAGCCGGGCCGGACTGCCAAGCGCCCTGCCAAGCGCATGGCACAAGGCCGCCGTCGACAACGGCGCGCCGTCGGTCACGCCGTAGGTCCTGCCGACAGCAAGCCTCGATTCGAGACACTGGACTACAGCATCCGCGAGGTTGCCCGCATACACGAAACTGCGCCGGTTCTCGATACTTGCAAGCGGCAGCGGCCAACCGCGCGCCACGGCGCGCAACAGCGCGAGAAAATTCGCCTTCACACCCGGGCCGTAAACCAGCGGCGGCCGCAATACGGTCAGCGAAAGGTCCGGGACAACGCGCAAGGCTGCTTCCGCCGCCGCCTTTGCAAACGCGTAGGCATCCTGTGGTGCGGCCGGACTGGCATCGTCGAACGGCAGACCCGGTGTTTCTTCGCCGAGCACTTTCACCGAGCTCACGAACAGAAGCCTTGTGCCCGCAGCCGCGGCCGCCTTGCCAAGCGCGAGCGCGGCCTCGACGTTGACCGCGCGTAGGCGGGTTTCATCCACGCCCCGCGAATGTGCGAGCGCGGCCAGATGTACCACCGCATCCGTGCCGGCGACATGCCTTGGCCATCCGGCATAGCCCGCTAGGTCTCCGGTCGCCGCGCGGTCGAGTGCCATCACCTCATGGCCGCGTGAGCGAAGCATCGGGCACAGAATCTGACCTATGAATCCGGAGGCGCCGGTGACCACGATTCGCATGGGCGTTGAGTCTAACGCCCCGCGGGGAGAAGCAATCCGCGCACCGCCGCCGCAAGGCGCCCCACTCTGCCCGAGAATGCATCAAACGAAAAACGCTCGATCTGCGCGCGCGACCGGCGCGGATCCGGCCGCGCTTTTCCCGCGAGCAGCGCGTCGACCAGCCGTACGAAATCCGTGCCGCGATCCTCGCGCGGATCGCGGTAGAGGAATCCGCCCTCGCCCTCGATCACTGTCTCGGTGAACGGCGGTGCCGCCACCGCGAGCACCGGCACGCCGCAGTGCTGCGCCTCAATGACGTTCAAGCCGAGCGCCTCTCTTTCCGGCAGGCCGGTCATCAGGCAATCGAGCCCGGCATAGGCGGCCGCGACGTTCTCCTGATAGCCCCAGTAGCGAACCCGATCGCCGAGGGGATGCAAGGCGCGTTTTAGGTCGCGTACCGAGGCATAGCCGCCCGCGCCGAATACTTCCAGGTTCACGCCGGGCCGCTGCGCGAGCAGGGGCGCGAGGATTCCGAATAGCAGGGGGAACTGCTTGATCGGCGTCAGCCGCGACACAACACCAAGCGTCAAGCCCGGGCGCTTGCGATAGATTTCGGCGGCACGCAGCGCGCCCCAGGCCGGATGGATCCAGCCTAGCGCCCGGTCGCGCAGCTTGCGCCGGTCGAAATCGTAAACTTGTCCCGCGCGCAATTCACCGCCGGTGGAGCCGCGCGTCTCGGCAACGCCGTAAAGCGGCTCCTGCCAGGCCGGCGCGCCCAGCGCGCGCAGCCCATCGAGCACCCAGGCGGAGACCGGAACGACGAGATCGTGCCCTGCGTAGCCGCGCGGATCGCGCCCCTGCGGCGGCATGTGGGCGACGGCGCTGCGCAGATGTCCTGCATCGGCCCGAAGGCAGGCCGGCAGCGGGCCGTGGCCAAGAAACCAACTGCGCTCGCGCGGCAGGCGAGGCAGCAGGTCCTCGGCGCGCGCGATGCGCAGCAGTTCGGTGTCTGGAGCAAGCGCGAGCCTGCCCCAGAATTTCACCTGCTCGTCCACCACCAGAGTCGTGGGCACACCGTGCTGCGCCAGCGCACGTGTGAGGAAGGCGGTGTAGACCTCGCCGCCGCCCAGGTGTTGCTGCAAGTTGATCTGCCAGGCGCGCATGGCTCTTCCGGCCGCTCAGGAGGAAAGCGAGCGGCGTGCAGCCCGCCACCAGCGGCTCGCGACCTGCCTTTTCTGCCGCGCGTCGAATGCGTGCCGCCAGAGCAGGCCGAAGAACTCTTCCGCGTGCAGGCTCGCGTAATACCTGCGGCGCGCGGCGGGATCGGGGTGTTGTTCGATCATGTGCAGCACCGAAAAGGCACCGTCCACCAGCTGCCAGCCGAGGGCGCGCGCCACGGCCTGGTCCGCGACCTCAAGGGCGATGATCGCCGAGAGCTGGCGCGCGTTGTAGATGCTGGACGCGATCAGCGCCTCCACGTGCCGGACGCGCTCCTTCGCGGCGCGGCGTCCCACCGTCAGGCGATAAAGGTAGCCCGGTACGGGATCGAACTGCACGCGCTGCGCCCGCAGCAGGGCGCGGGTCGTCCAGATGACGTCCTCGTGGATCAGCCGCGGCACGAAGCTGAATTGGTTGGCTTCGATGAAAGCGCGCCGGTACAGGTGCAACCACACCATGTGCGGCAGGAACCGCGCCTCGAGGCGCGCCCGCAGCCAATCGGCGCCGGAAATCACCGGCGTCGCCGCAACGCCGGAGAAAATCGGCACGTCCTGCTCTCGTCCTTCGTGGTGATACACGCCGTTGCCGACGAGCATGTCCAGCGCGCCGGCCTCGGCCCGCGCCAGCCAGCGCGCGTAGGTGTCGGGCGCGACGACGTCGTCGGAATCCGCGAACGCGATCCAGGCGCCCCTTGCCTCGCGCAGCGCGGTATTGCGCGCCGCCGACAAGCCGCCGTTTTCCTGCCGCAGCACGCGCAAGTTGGCCATGCGGGCCGCGTGCTGCTCGAGTACGGCCGGCGACGCATCGGTCGAGCCGTCGTCCACCGCGACAATCTCGAACTCGCTTGCGGGCAGCGTCTGCGCCTCGAGGCTCTCCAGGAATGCCGGCAGGAACGCCGAGACGTTGTATACCGGCACCACCAGGCTGAGCCTCAGCATTGCAGCGGATGCCGCTCCAGCCACAGCAACAGGACGACGAAGGTGTAGGCAAGGCGCCGCGAGGCGCGGCCCTGCAGCGCAAGGCGCCACTGCGCGCGCACCGCACCGGCGTCCAGGAAAGGCGCGATGGATCCGCAGCGCCGCAAAACCGACTCCGCTGCCTCGCGCCAGGGGCCGTTGAAAAGCTCCAGCAGCGGCACGGAAAAGCCATGCTTCTTTCGCTTCCACGCCGCTTCGGGCAGGTGGCGTGCCGCGAGCTCGCGCAGCAGCGTCTTGCCGCCGCCGGCGTCGTAGTGCGCCGCGGCGGGCAAGGCGAGTACGATGTCGAGCACCGGATTGCCCAGCATGGGTACGCGGACTTCGAGCCCATGCGCCATGCTGGCGCGATCGGCCTTGGCAAGACAGTTCTCCGACAGGTAGGTCCACAGATCGGCGCGCATGAGACTGGCGGTGTCCATCTTCCCTGCCATCGCGCGCCACAGCTCGAGGCTGCCCTCCGGCCGCGAGCGCGCCAGCGCATCGGGCGCAAGAAAGCGCTTTAGGCTCTTGCGTCCGGCACTCCAGGGTCCAAGTTCCACGTGCCGGTAGTGCAGCAACTCCCCGCCGTGCAGCGTGCGGCGCAGCAGCGCGCCGGGCAGCACGCCCGCTTCCACCAGGCGCCGCGCCGCTTCCTGCCCCAGGCCTGCCGGATGATGTGCGGCCTCGTCGGCGAAACGCTCGTAGCCGGCGAACAGTTCATCTCCGCCATCGCCGCTGATGGCGACGGTGACATGCCGGCGCGTGAGCGCAGACAGCGCGCTCGTCATGACGTAGGCTGGATCGGCCAGCGGCTGGTCCAGCGCTTCGATCGCATTGGTAAACGCGGCGCCGTCGATCGACGGCGCCTCGAGGGCGTGGTGCTTGCAGCCGAACGCCTGTGCGACCTCCTGCGCATAAGGCGTTTCATCGAACCCGGCCTCGGCGAACGCCATCGTGAAGGTCTCGGGCGGCCGCTCGCCGGTCTGGGCCATGTAGTGGACCATGAGCCCGGAATCGATGCCGCCGGAGAGAAACGCGCCGAGTGGAACGTCAGCTACCAACTGCCGGCGCACGCTCTCGCGCAACGCGGCATCCATCTGCGCCACCATGTCCTCGCGGGCGGGTGTCCGATCCGAAGGAGATGGAATCTCCCAGTAGCGCGTCACCTCCAGGCGATTGCCCGATTCGCGCCAGTGCAGACGGGATGCGGGCGGCAGCTGGCGCACGCCGGCGAGGAAGGAACTCGGCGCGAGGCAGACCTGGAATCCGAGGTAGTCGCGCAGCGCCTCGTAATCAAGGCGCAGCGGAAAGCCGCGCAGCGCGAAGAAGGAGGCGAGCGTCGAGGCAAAAGCGAGGCCCGCGTGCGTCGAATAGAAGAACGGTTTTACGCCGAGGCGATCGCGTGCGGCGAACAGTACGCGCTCGCGAGCGTCCCAAACTGCAAAGGCGAACATGCCGTCGAGCCGCGCCGGCAGCGCATCGCCCCACTGCGCATATCCCTGCAACAGCACCTCACTGTCGGAGCGCGTCGAAAACGCGACACCCAGCGCCTCGAGCTCGGCGCGCAACTCGCGGAAATTGTAGATCTCGCCGTTGTGCACGAGCACGTAGCGCCCGTCCGGCGAGCGCATCGGCTGGCCGCCGCCCGCCGGGTCGATGACCGCGAGGCGCGTATTGCCGAGACACGCGCCCTGCTCTGCGAACAGATGCTGCGCATCCGGCCCCCGCGAGGCAATCCTCTCGAGCGCCGCCCGCGCATCGTCCTGCCAGGGGGTTGCGATCAAACCGAGAATGCCGCACATGCCTAGGCTCGCTCTCGGGCGAGCTGCTCGTATGCGCGCAGCACACGGTCTTTGGCGTAGCGCGAGAGATCGACGCCTCCGGTGTCGGGCCGCTGCGCGAGCGCGCGCGCCATGGCTGCAGCAAGCGCCCCCGCGTCGCCCGTCGGCACCAGGCATTCGGGCAGGGAGGCACCGAGAATTTCTTTCGGTCCGGAAGGGCAGTCCGTGCTCACCACGGGCACGCCGAGCGCAAGCGCTTCGATGATGACATTGGGCAGGCCTTCATGGTCCGAACAGAGCACGAGCAAATCGGCGGCCGCGATCCAGGGAAAGGGATTGTGCTGGAATCCGGCGAGCGCGACGCGTCCGGCGAGCCCGCGCGCCTCGATCATCGCCCGCAGGCCCGCATCGTCATCGGCGAGCAGGACGAGGCGGTGCGTCCCGCCGAGCCTAGCGAAGGCTTCGAGCAGGACGTCATGCCGCTTCTGCCGCGAGTAGCGGCCGACATGGATCACGTAGGGCCGCTGCGGCAAGGCGGCCGGCGCCAGCGCCTGCAATTTCATCGTGGGAAAATCGAAAGCGTTGGGAATTACTTCGATGCGCGAGCGCTCGACGCCGATACGCGCGCGCAGATCCTCTCCCACCCCTTCGGACACCGCGATCAGCCTCCGCCCGCCGTACATCTTCCGGTACCGCGCGATGCGCCTGCCAGCCTTCGCCGTATCGCTCGCCGCAAGACGCTTCACTTCAGCCGACAGCGTGTTCGCGATCCGGCACCAGTGCACCGGCGTGCCTGCGAGGATCGCGACCTCGTCGGCGAACGGCAGCGTCGAGACGAGCAGCTGGAACGGTTCTTCGAGCGCGAGCTCGCCGAGGAGGCGCGCAAGCTTGCGCGCAGCCAGACGCTTCCCAAGCCAGCCCTTCGAGGTCTTGCGTCCTTCCGGCGCAAGCGCACGAAAGCCGGTGCCGGCAGGCACGGCATGGACCACGACATGCTCCAGCGCGATGACCTCGGTACGGTGGCCGCGCGCGCGCAGCCCGGCGGCGATGTTGAGCACCGCCCGCTCCGCGCCGCCGCCGGCCAGATTCGTCAGGATGAAACCGATCCTCATGGCTCGCCCAACGCGCGCTCGACCGCCTCGAAAACGGTGTCCACGTTGATTTCGGCCATCGGCGTTTCCATGGTGCAGCCATTGGCGCGCGGATGGTCCACCGGGTAGTAGCAGGGGTGATCCAGCGCACCGATCAGGCTGCTGGGCGAGTAGCAGTGATACAGGGCGACGAGCGGGATGTCGAAGCTGCTCATCATGTGCGTGGGGCCGGTATCCACGCCGATATAAAGCTGCGTGCGGCTCATCAGCGCTGCGGTCTGCCGGAGGCTCAGTTCGCCGGCAAGGACCGTGCAACCGGCGCCCAGCTCGCGCGCGAGCCAGCCGGTGCGCATCCTATCGTCGGCACCACCGAATATCAGGAAGTGCCCTGCTGGCCACCGTCCCCGCATGCGCCGCGCAAGCTCAAGAAATTGCGCAGCGGGCCAGTCACGGTATGCCTTCGTCGGGAAACTTGCCACCTGCAGGCCAATCCAGGGCCCGCTTGCGCAGGCTTCGACCGCGCGCAAGCGTTCCTCGGCCCACGCCGATTCAGCGTCTGTCACCCGGTACGCAAGGCGGTAGCCCGCATGCGGCACACCGACCGCATCCGTCAGCCGCAGCGCTAGGTGCACCGAGTGGTCTGCCTGGAAAGCAGGCGTCTCGACGGCGCGAAACAACCGCTTGTCGAGCGCCTCGTCGCGCTGCCGGTAGGCGACCACTTTGCGCGCAACGCGCAACGCATATTTCACCAGTGGCAGATCGAACCCGTAGACCAGCGCAAGATCATGGCGTCGCTGGGGAAACCAACCGCGAGGACGTGCAGAGAATTTGGTGATTCCTTTCGCGGCGACGATCCACGGCAGGTTCTCGAGTACTTCGACCCGCTTAGGATGGCCAAGTACCGTGATTCGCGCCTCCGGCCAAGCGCGAGCTAGCGCGCGCAGCGCCGGCGTGGCGAGCAGGGTATCGCCGATGCGGCAGACATTGACGATCAGGATGCTGCGCGGCGCCGGGCTGAGGAGCGCCTCAGCCAAGATCGTCCCGGCGGAAGATGTGATTACGCCCTTCCAGGTGCACGAGCCGGAATCCGGCAGAGCGCACCGCGGCAACGACGCTTTCGGTCTGCGCCTGCGTGTGCTCGGTCACGCCGTGATGAAACTCGACCAGCAGCTGGCGACACCTGGCCAGCGAACCGGCCTTGACGAGCGCCGGGAGCACTTCGTACTCGGCGCCTTCGATGTCGAGCTTGAGGACGTCACAATCTTCCCGCGCAGCGTCGGTGAGCACCTGCGCGAGGTCAATCGTCGTCACCGTGCGCGCGGCGCCGCCCTCCACATAGGCGTGGCTGCGAATCAGGCTGCCCGATACGCCATCGGCACCGCTGGGCAAATCCTTTTTCGGACGCGGCAGGTGGAACGTAAGAGTCGCTCCCGCCGAACTCCAGAAAGCGCGGTCGAGCAGGTGCATGCCCGGCGGGCAGTGCGCCTTGCACCAGGCAAGGCTCTGCGGATTGGGATCGATGCCGATCACCGTGCCGCCGAAGCGCGACAGGAACGCGCTGTCGAAACTGATATCTTCGCCCAGGCCGCAGTCCACCAGCAGCGGATCCGCACGCACCAGGCTGCGATCGAGCCACCAGCCGCCGTATCTGGTGCCGAGCCGCACATAGCCGGCGGGAAGGCGCCATTCGCGCCAGCGCCGGCCGAGGCTGCGCTCGAGCCGCTGCCGGTGCAGCCGCCAGCCGCGTGGCCGTTCCGGTGCAGGTATCATTTCCACCATCGTGACCACACTATTCTCGCACACGGTCGCGCGGTGAAAATCCTCGTCGTCCGGCGCGACAACATCGGCGACCTGATCTGCACCACGCCCTTGCTGGCTGCCTTGCGGCGGCGCCGGCCCGAAGCCTGGATCGGAGCGCTCGTCAACAGTTACAACGCGCCGGTGCTGGAGCGCAATTCGGATCTGAACGCTGTATTTGCCTATCAAAAACTGAAGCACCTCGAGCGCGGCCGATCCGCGCTCGCTACCCTTGCCGGACGCGCAGGAATGCTGTGGCAGCTGCGGCAGATGAAGCTCGATGTCGTCGTGCTCGCAACGCCCGGCGTCGCCACGCGCGGCCTGACGCTGGCGCGCTGGCTCAATCCCGGGAGCATCGCCGGTTTCGATGACGGCAGCAGGCGCGCCGCGACGCTCGATCGGCGCGTCGCGCTCCCGCCGCATGACGCGCGGCACGAAGTCGAACAGGTATTCGCGTTAGCGCGTTTGTTCGACATCAACGGCACCGCGCCCGGTCTGGTGCTGGTCCCCGATCCGCGCGAGGTGGAACATGCACGCGCGCTGTTTGCGGCGCGCTCCGGACGCAGAATTGCGCTGCATATCAGCGCGCGGCGCCGCGCGCAACGCTGGCCGGCGCAGCATTGCGCGGAATTGATCCGCAAGCTGACTTCAGACCATGGAGCACAGGTGATGCTGCTCTGGTCTCCGGGCCCCGCGGACCATCCCCAGCATCCGGGCGACGACGGGAAAGCGGCGGAAGTGTTGCGCTGCCTTGGCGCCGATCGTGCGGGCGTGATTCCCTGTCCGACTGCCAGGCTCTCGAACCTGATCGGCGCCCTCGCGGCCTGCGACGAAGTGATCTGCAGCGACGGCGGGGCGATGCATATCGCGGCCGCCCTGGGCAAGCCCGTTGTGGCGCTCTTCGGCGACTCGAGCGTGGAGCGCTGGCGACCCTGGGGCGTCGCGCACAGGATCGTGCGCCCGGAATCGCGCGATGTCGCCGACGTCTCCGTCGCCGACGTACTCGCGGCCTGCGTGGAAATCGCTCCTGCAGCCGCCAGTCAGAGCGGCTTGGCACGCAATCGATAGGTCCGCTTCGCCAGCGAGCGGCGCAGCCGCCCGAACGGGCCGGACGGCGCCTCGGATTGCGCTTCGCCGCCGAAGACGCGGCGATACCGGCCCTGGATCGGAAACACCGCTTCCGCCGGCGCGGCAGTTTTTCGCGCGCCGAAGAAAACCGGCGTCTTGCCTGCGCCGCCAAAACTGTAGGGCAGCCTGCCGCCGTCTCGCGGGTCGTAGGGCAGGTAACTTTCACGCCTGCGTCCCATGAAATGCAGCGCCATGCTCAAGTCGTCGAAGCCGTTTGACTGGTAGAAGTCGAAGAAGAGTGTTGGCGAGAACTGGTAGAAACCGTGGTCGATCCAGTTGTTGAGCGGGACGTGGTGGATGACCCGGCCGCCCGGCTTCACCAGGCGCACGGCGTTGGACAGCGCCTCGGAAGTGCTGAAGCAATGCTCCAGCGTGCCGCCGTCGTAGACCAGATCGTAGCGGCCGTGCAGCGCCGCCGGGACCGGGCGATTCAGATCCAGCACGTGGGTCGGAGATTCGGCGTCATAGACATCGATGCTCTCCACCGTTTCAAATCCGAGCAGGCGAAAAAGCGCGTCCTGGCCGATGCGTCCGCCCGCCGTGGGCGCGGAATCGCCGCCCACGCGCAGCAGGGCCGCGGCCTCGCTGCCGGTTGCGTCCACCTTCTGCACGCCGTAGGTCACCACGCGCCCTGCGGCGGCGCGCCGGTTGAATTCCATGCCGAGCAGGCGGATCGCGCCCTTCGAGATACCCATGAAAACTATGTGCTGTTCAATTTCGACGCCCTGCGCACTGTACCGAACGCGAGCAGCGCCCCGACGAGGCCCCAGTAGAGCAGCGCGTTTTGCCGCACCAGCTGCGCGTCGGTCAGGTTGCGCACCAACATGCCTGCGACGACAGCGACGAGCGCGATACCGTAGGCCGCGGCCCCCGCGTTCTTGCCCTGCGCGAGCCGCCACCCCTGGTATGCGGTCATGCCGATCAGCAGCAGGAGCAGCGCAGCGCCCGGGATACCCGACCCGATTGCTGATTCAAGAACAAGATTGTGCGCGTGCCAGAACTGGCCGACGCCCAGCTCTTCCACCAGCGTTTGGCGGGCTATTCCTCGTCCAAATCCAAGCCCGGTTAGCGGACGCTCTTTGATAATGCCCACTGCAGTACCCCAAATTTCCGGCCGGGGATCTTTTGCCAAGACCAGGCCCGGAACCTGCTCTAGGCGTTTCTCCTGGACCTGGACCATCGCCAAGGCAACACCGCCGCCGACTACAGTCGCCACCAGGCCCGCGAGCGCCTTGGCACGCCAAGGCCTGAGGACCGGACCAAACTCGGGCCTCAGCATAAGCAATGCCGCGATGACGCAAAACTCGACCGCAAAACCGATCCAAACCGTGCGGTTTAGCGTCACGTAGGCCGCTATGAGGATGAGCGGCGGCAATGTCCACAAGGCGAGTCGGTGCGACCGGGGCCAGGCTTCGTTTCTGGCCAGCCAGATCGCGAGGAGCGCGCAGGGCATCAGCGTGAGCATGGCGCTCGACTGGTCGCCCGGTCCGCTTGCGAGGCGCGATAGCCAGGGCGGGGCTACGGGCGCGAGATAGACGTAGATCCCGACGACGCAAGCGAGCACCCCGGTAGCGCCAAGCACGATACCCATCACACGTCGTGCGCTTTGCGCCTGCGCCGCGACGTAGCACAGCCAGAAACCGAGAAACACGTACACCACTTCGTTCTGGAATTCCTTCTGCGAACGTGCGGGCTCCTGCGACCACAGCACCGAGAGCCCTGCCCACGCCGCCCAGAGAAGGATCGGGACGAGAAGTGGCGGCAGCGCCTGTACGCCGGCGTCGCGCCGCGCAAGTTTCGCGCGCACCAGTTCCGCGATCACCAGCGCCAGCCCCAACAGGAGGCTCAGCAAACGCAGCGCGACGCTGTGCGAGAACAAGGTTGCGGCGAGGAACAGCGCCGCCGCCCAGACGGCAAGCGAGAGCGGATTCATGGCGCGGCGCCGATCTTGCCGCAAACGTCGCGGAATATCGCTTCCATGCGGTCGAGCATGCGCTCGTAGGAGTAGCCCTCGACGCAGTGCTTGCGCGCCGCCTCGCCCAGTTCGCGGCGCAGTCCTTCGTTGTCCGCGAGGCGCTCGATCGCGGCTGCCAGCGCAACCGCATCGCGCGGCGCGACGAGGAGCGCGGTGCGCTCGTGCTCGGCGAGCTCCGGAATGCCGCCGACCGGCGTCGTGACGCAGGGCAATTCGACCAGCATCGCCTGCACCAGCGCCTGCGGCACGCCTTCGTTGGCGTACGAAGGCAGCGCGAAAATGTCCAGCGCGCGCAGCCACGGCAGCACGTCGGCCTGCTGTCCCTGCATGCGCACACGGCCCGCCAGGCCGAGGCTCGCGATGCGCTGCTCTAGAACTTCGCGCATCGGACCGTCGCCGACGATCACCAGCTCGATGCGCTCGGGCAGGCGCTGCATTGCTTCGAGCAGGACGAGGTGACCCTTCCAGCTGCGCAGCGTGGCGACGATGCCGACAAGCGTCTTGTCGGCGGGTAAGCCGAACCGGGCGCGCATCGCGCTGCGTTCGCCGGGACGGAAACGTCCGGCGTCGATTCCCGTCGGCACGGATTCGATGCGCAACGCGCTGAAACCGTTCCGCGCCACCAGTTGCCTCTTCAACGCTTCGCCCGTGGTGATGACGCGCGCCGCGGCACGCATATAGAGCCAGCGCGAAAGCAGCCCGCCTCGTACAGGCGCGGAAATGTGCCGCGTGCGCACGATCGGCACCCTGCTGCGGTGCATCCGCAGCGCCAGCGCCGCAAGCCAGGAGTCGGTGGAGCTGTGCGTGTTTACGACATCGGGGCGATCCGCGCGCAGCCACGCGCTCAGTGCGCGCAGCGCGTACAGGCGCTTTTTCCCGATCGGCAGGGCCGCCACGGGAACGCCCCAGTTTGCCGCCTCGTCATGGATGCGCGCGTCGCGCGGGCAAACCAGCCTGACATCGTGCCCCCGCCGGATCAGGCCCTGCGACTCGGCAAGGACGCGGATTTCCTGCCCGCCCCAGCCGAGCGAGGACTCGGTGTGGACGATACGGAGAGCTTTCATGCTTTTACATCCGCTGAAACAAATTGAATCTGGTGCAACTTCGCGTAAACGCCGTCCTTCGCCAGCAACTCCGCATGCGTTCCCGTCTCTACAATCCGCCCGCGCTCTAGCACCACGATCCGGTCGGCGCGTTCGATTGTCGACAGGCGGTGCGCGATGACGATGGTGGTGCGCCCGCGCATCAGCGTTTCCAGCGCATCCCGCACCAGCCGCTCGGATTCCGAATCTAGCGCCGACGTGGCCTCGTCGAGAATCAGCACCGGCGCGTTTTTCAGCAGTGCGCGCGCGATCGCGACGCGCTGGCGCTGGCCGCCGGAGAGGCGCATGCCGTTCTCGCCGATCGGCGTATCCAGCCCCTGCGGCATTTCGCGGATGAACGGCATGGCGTGCGCCGACTCCGCGGCCGCTATGACCTCCGCGTCGCTCGCGGCGCCCATGGCGCCGTAGGCGATGTTGGCGCGGATGCTGTCGTTGAACAGCACCACTTCCTGCGACACCAGCGCGAGGTTGGCGCGCAGGCTCTCCAGCTTGAGCGTCTGGAGATCGTGCCCATCGAGCAGGACGCGGCCCGAATCCGGCGCATAGAAGCGCGGCAGCAGATTGGCGAGCGTGGTCTTGCCGCCGCCCGAGCCTCCGACCAGTGCCACGGTTTCACCCGGACGGACGCTGAAGCTGACCGAGGAGAGCGCGGGCTCGGTACGTGTTGCATAGGTGAGGTTGACATCCTGGAACTCGATTTCGCCGCGCGCGCGCGCGAGACGCTCGGTCCCCGGATCCTCCTCCGCCGGCGCGTCGATCAGCTCGAACACGCTTTCGGCGGCAGCCAGGCCGCGCTGCAACGGCGCATTGATCTCCGTCAGGTGCTTGAGCGGCGCGAGCAGCATCAGCATCGCGGTGAAGAACGACGCGAATTCGCCCACCGTGATGCGTCCGGCGAGCGAGTCTTCCATCGCCAGATACAGGATGATCGAGAGCGCGAATGCCGCAAGGGTATGCGTCACCGGCGTGGTGAGCGCTGCTGGAACGGTCTGGCGCATGTTGAATCCGCGCAGGCGCTGGCTGGCGCGCTCGAAGCGCCGCGCTTCGTACTCCTGGCCGCCGAAGACCTTCACCACCTTGTGGCATTCGATGGTTTCCTCCAGCACGTGCACCAGGTCGCCCATCGCGTGCTGCGCCTGCCGCGCCATGCCGCGCAATCGCCGCGACAGCAGGCGCACGAACAGTGCGATGAGCGGCCCCACCGCGAGCGCCACCAGAGTCAGCTTCCAGTTTAGGTAGAAAAGCCACGCCAGCAGGCCGATCACCGCGATGGAATCCTTGACCGCCACCGTCAGCACGGTGGTCGCCGCCGCCGTCACGCCTCCCACGTCGTAAGCGATCTTCGAGAGCACCGTGCCGGAACTATGATCGTCGAAGAATTTCGCCGGCAGGCGCACCAGGCGCGCGAACATCGCCGCGCGCAGGTCGAGCACCACGCGGTTCGACACCCAGGCGAGGAAATACGCGGAACTGAAGGTGAGAATTCCGCGCACCAGGAATATGCCCACCAGCGCGGCGGCGAAGACGATGGGCGGATGCATGGGTTGCTTGCCGGCGCCAAAGCCGCCATCCAGAAGCGGCTTCATCAACGCCGGAAACAGGGGTTCGGTCGCGGCCGCCGCTATCATGCCCAGCACGGCCAGGCCAAACACCTTGGCGTACCGGCGCACGTAGGACAGAAGCCTGACGTACAGCGCCGTGTCTCTCGCGGTACTCATGCGAGATTCGCGTAGAGCTGGGTGAGGTCGCGCGCCATGGCGTCGATTCCGTAGCGCTCGGCGGTAGTTCGCGCGGCTGCGCGCAGCGCGGCGCCGCGGCCCGCATCGGCCGCAACCTCCGCCGCTGCATGCATCAGCTGCGCCAGCCCGGCAGTATCGCCGGGTTCGCAGATCCAGCCGTTTTCCGCGTGCCGCACGGTTTCGGCAGCGCCGCTGCGCCGTCCGACTATGGCGGGCAGGCCCATCGCCAGCGCCTCCAGAAATGAATTCGGGAACGGGTCGTAGCGAGTCGGCAGCATAAAGCAATCCGCCGCCGCGTAGAGTGGCCGCACGTCATCCACGCCGCCCAGCAGCCGCACCCGCTCGCCCAGGCCAGCCGCCGCGGCCAGCGCCTCGAAACGCGCCGCGTGCCGGTCGGCTCCCGCCACCACCAGGCGGTACGGCGCCTTGCCGCAGCCAGCAAGCGCACCGATCGCCGCGTCCAGGCCCTTGCGCGCAAACCCGGAGCCGACGAAGACGAACAAGGTCTCGCCCTCAGCAACGCCCAGGCCGGCGCGCGCCTGCGCACGCAGCGCCGCGCGACGGCGCGGATGAAAATGCTCCAGGTCGACGCCGTTGTAGATCACGTGCAGCTTCTGCGGCGCGAGCCTGAAGCGGCGCCCGATTTCCTCGCGCACCATGTTTGAGTTGCAGATCACGCCGCGCAGCCGCGGATGCTCGAACATGCGCCGCTCGGCGGCGCAGGCATAGCGATGGTGGGGATTGAGGGCGATGCCAAGACGCTCCGCCGCTGCGCCCACGGCGCGCCGGATGTCGAGCCATTCGGCGTGCACGCCGTCGCCTGCGCGGTAGAGATCGCAGCCGGCAATGCGCTCGTGCGATTGCACGAGATCGAACCGGCCTGCCTCCCAGGCCGCGCGCGCCGCACGCGCAAACGAAGCATCGCGCCAGGCATTGCCGAGGTAAGGCGGATCCACACCGAGGACGCTCCGCGCACCCCAGCCGTCCGCGCGCCGCGCAATCAGGGTCACAGCCGCGCCGGCGCGCTCGAGCGCCGGCAATGCACGCTCGATGAAGCGTTCGGCTCCGCCATAGGGGTTGTAGCGCTGCCGGACGATGGCAACGCGCACCGGCTCAGCGTCCAGCGGCGGGATGCCGCTGCGCGGCGAGCAGCTCCTGCGCCGCTGCATGCACCTGGTCAACCTCGAGCGTCGTCAGGCATTCGCTCACCTTGCTGCCGCCGCAACCGTCGTTGCCGCAGGGACGGCAAGGGTGGCTGCTCGTGACAACGCGATGCTTCACGCGCCATGGGCGCCATTCGTCCTCGCCGCTGGGACCGAACAGCGCCACCGCCGGCGTTCCCATCGCGGCGGCGAGATGCATCGGCATCGAATCGACGCCGACGAACAACCGGGCGCGCGCCGTGAGGGCGCCCAGTTCCTTGATCTGCAGTTTGCCGGCGAGCACCAGCGGCTTGGACGTGGTCAGCGCGACAATCCGCTCGACCAGCGCCAGTTCGGCGCGATCGGGCGCGGCCGTGAGGACGATGCGGTGGGTTGTGGAGAGCCGGTCGATCAACGCTGCATTGCGCTCAGGCGTCCAGCATTTGAAGCTCCAGCGCGAGGCCGGATGGACATGAATGAAGCCGCCGGCGGCCACGCCCTCGGCAGCGAGCAGCGCTGCGATGCGCGCTTCGGCCTCCACGCCCGGAACGAATTGCAGGCGCCGTTCCTCCATCGAGGGTTGCACGCCGATGCGGCGCAGCGCATCCAGATTTGCTTCGACTCTGTGCCGGCGCCCGTTGGGCGCGAGCGGATAGAGATGCGTGAAGCTGCGCGCCCAGAGAACGCTGCGTCCCGGTGCAGCCGGCGCCACGCTGGCGCGCGCGCCAAGAGCACGCGCGAGCCAGGCGCCGCGAGGCTGCTCTGTGAGGTGCACCAGAAGGTCGTAGCGGCGCAACCGCAGCGCGCCGTAGAGCCGCCGTTCCAGGGAAAACCTCGAGAACGCGGCTTCCTTCCTCCAGTTCCGTCCGACGACGTGCAACTGGGTAAGCGCCGGGTGCCCTTCGAGCATCGGCGCGGTATCGTCGTAAACCAGCGCGTCGACCTCGATCCTTTGCGCGTGTGCATGGAGCACGGCCAGCACCGGCGAGGCCAGCAAGACATCGCCGTGGTGGCGCAGAACGACCACCAGTGCGCGCGCGATTTGCCTGAGTGAAACAGCGTCCTTCAGCATGCGGGGAAGATACCACCCCCGCTGCAGGGATGCCGTGAGCGCCGCGCTACTGCAGGCGGACCTCGGCGCTGGCGAACACGGTCAAGCCGGGTTCGGGGTACCCGCAGGAGGGCGTTGCGCAGTTGAAGTTGTTGATGATGCCGTAGCTGATGTATTTCCTGTCGAACAGGTTTCTTGCGCCCGCGCTGAAGCGCCATGCGCCCTGCGTGTAGGAAAAATTCAGATCCGCGAGGGCGTACGAGGGAATCAGGCGCGCAAACTGGTTCGCCTGGTCGTTGTCGAAGCGCTGGCGCCCGACGAAGCGCAGTGCCGCGTTTACCTGGGTGCTGGATACGGGGCGCCAAGACGCGCGCAATGCGGCAAGCGAGCGCGGCACGAGCGGCACGTCGCGTCCGCTCACGTCGACGCCGCCGTAGATACCGGTGCGGAATTTCGCGCTCTGCAGGTTTAGGTAGCCGGAAATATCCAGGTTCTGCGTCGCGTTCCAGCTCGCGGAGAACTCGGCGCCGGTACGCCGCGTCGGCGAGAGATTGACGTTCGCGCCCGGGAAAAATGCCCCGGCGGCAAAAGCAAGCGGGCTGAAGTAGATCTCGTTTTCGAGATCGATCTGGTAATGGCTCGCGCGCAGGCGCAGGCCGGCGGGAGCGAATTCGATGCCGATGTCGCGATGATCCGCGGTCTGCGGCAGGAGCAGCTGCCCGGTGGAGGTCTGTCCGTTGTCATCCACGGTCGCCAGGCGAAAACTCGTGCCGGCGCGCGCAAACAGCGCCACCGAATTGCTGAAGTTATGCCTGAGCGCGAGGTCGTTCGCGCGCAGATTGCGGCTCTGCGTCAGATCGGTGGGCGGCCCGAAAATCGAAGCCGTCTGCAACCGGTCGGTGACACGCTGTGTACGCGAGCCGGCGTCCAGGCTGCTGCCCTGGTCGAAGCGCATCTGGTATTGCAGGTAAATGGCGTTGCTACGCTGCGCCGCCCTATTCTCCGCCAGAGGAGCGGTGAGGCCCGCCGGACTTCCGGCAATGCGCCGGTGCAGGTCGCCGTCGTTTGCATCGATGCCCGCAACCAGCGTACTGCGAACTCCCAGCGGTTCGAGGGACAGGCGCAGGCGCGGAGAAAATACGTAGTCGGTGAGCTTGGTCTGGCCAAACAGTGGAAATCCGCTGTCGTTGAAAATCGCGGCGAGCTGCCCGCGGTAACTCAGGTTGGCGGCGAACTCGGCGCGCCCGGCAACGTAGCGTCCGTAGAGGGTGGCGCTGTCGCCGTCGCGAAAGCTGTAGTCGTTGGGCGTGGTGGCGCCGCGCCGATCGGAAATCAGTTGCTGCTCGTCGCGCACGCCCGGAAGGCGCAGCCGCTGCCAATCGGAACCGAGCTTCAAGCCGACATGTGCGCCGGCATCGCCCAGGCGCAGGTCGCCGAGTACGTTGTCCTGCCGCAGGCGATTGTTCTTGCGGTACCCTTCCGTCTCGACGTGATTCCCGTGCACCGCAAGGCTGACGCGCTCGCCCCCGAAGTTGGCGCTGACGCGCCCGTCCGCCAGGCCGTAGGAGCCAGACTCGAGCGATGCGGTCGCGCTTCGCTCCCCGGGCCTGGGGCCCTTGGTGATGACGTGGATGGTGCCGCCAGTGGCACCGGCACCGTAAGGAACCGCTCCGCCGCTGGGAAGAATCTCGATGCGCTCGATGGACTGCAGCGGGATCGAGGAAAGTCGAGTCGAGCTGATGTCGTTCTGGTTGATCCGCACGCCGTCCACCAGCACCAGGGTGTTCTGGTCCGACGTGATGCCGAAGCCGCGCAGGTCGACCTGCTTGTCGGGCGATCCGGTGTTGTCGCGAACGTGCACGCCGCCGAACTTGGATAACAATTCCGCCAGCGTGCTCGACGCGCTTGCAGCTATGTCCGCTGCGGAGATCACGCGCACGCCGATCGGCGCTGCGCGCAGGGGTTCGGAAAAGCGCGTGGCGGTTACCACGATCGCGTCGTCCTGGGTTTGAGCAATGGCAGGTGCAGCAAAGGCGGCCAGAGCCGCCACGGTGATGGCAATGCGCATCGGAACTCCCTTCCGGTGTCTTCCCCGACACCACAAGCAGGTTGATAAGAGCAAGGCCGGTCTCCGGACTCGCGAGTGGCGGATTTGTATCCGCCGGGTGCACGCCTTCCCGTGAAGTGATCCTCACAGTGGCCGGGTGTGCACCCCCTCGCTTACCGTTGCGGGGGCAGTCCAGGTTTTGCGCCGCCCGTGGAGGCGGCAACGCACCTGATTCCCGTTTCACCCGCGGCGCTTGGAAGCGCCGCGGACACCTTGCAGCTGACTACGGCCGGATTATATATAGCGGCGCAGCATGATCAGGAATCACTTGCAAAAGCGGGCCTTATTTCTTGACGCTGTAGCGAATTTGCAACATAGTCTTGGCGTGGACGCGGAGTTCAACTCCCTCGAGACGAAGGTGGCGCAGTTCGTCGGCCTGTGCGAGCGCCTGCGCGCCGAAAACCACGACCTGCGCCAGCAACTGGCCGCGGCAAAGAACGACGCCAAGCGGTTGAATGAACGCATCGAAGGCGCGAAACTGAAGCTCGAGAACCTGCTCGCGCGCATTCCCGACTGAGCCGCATTTCAACCGGGCGTTGACATGGCCGAGAGCGCCAAAACCATCGAAATCAGCCTGCTGGGCCGGAACTACAAGGTCGCCTGCGAAGACGGCGAGCGTGAAGCCCTGCTTGAAGCTGTTGCCTACCTTGAGGGCAAGATGGGGGAAATCCGCAAAGCCGGCAAAGTAAACGGCGCTGATCGCATCGCGGTGATGGCGGCGCTCAACATCGCGCACGAATTTCTTTCCGTCAAGCTGGGCAACGGCTTTGACATCGGGCAGGCCAAGCGTAGAATTTCCCTCATCGAGGCGAAGCTCGACGAGGTGCTCGCCCAGCAGGACAAGCTGTTCTAGGCCGCGTGGCCGGTGTTTTTGCGGCAAACTTCTTTGTCCCCTGCTGTGTTCGACAGGGCCCATATTTTCCGAACCGATAGCTTCCCCAGGTTGCGGCCTCTAGTGCCACTGTTGTGATCGTCCCTCGCCTTCGGGCCCGCCGGACGAACCTGATGTGGCCGGTACGCGACCACCCTTATTGAGCAGGGTTCGGAGGCCGGGCCCGCCGGCACGAGCGGGGGACACCCTTATTTTTTTCCTATTCCAACTATGCCTGCCTGGCTCATGAAATCCGAGCCCGACGAGTGCTCGATCGACGACGCGCTCGCGGCGCCGAAGCGCATTACCCCGTGGACCGGGGTGCGCAACTACCAGGCGCGCAACTACATGCGCGATGCGATGCGCGTCGGCGACGGCGTGCTGTTCTACCACTCCAGCTGCCCGGAACCCGGCATCGCCGGGCTCGCCGAGGTGGCCTCCGCGTCCTACTTCGACCCGTCGCAGTTCGACAGGAAGAGTCCCTACCACGACGCCAAATCCGATCGTGCCGCGCCGCGCTGGAGTTGCGTCGACGTGCGCGCGCTGAAGAAAACCCGCCTGATGCCGCTCGCCGAGATGCACACGCATGCCGCATTGAAGCGGATGTGGGCTCTGCGGCCGGGCAATCGCCTCTCGATCACGCCGGTCACTGCGGCCGAATGGGCGTTCATCTGCGCCAGGCTGGCGCGATGAACGACATTCTCCTGCGAGCGCTGGCGCGGCAACCCACCGAATACACGCCGGTGTGGCTGATGCGCCAGGCAGGGCGCTACCTCCCCGAGTACAACGCGACCCGGGCAAAGGCGGGAAGCTTCCTCAAATTGGCCAAGACTCCGGCGCTTGCCACCGAGGTGGCGCTGCAGCCGCTGGCGCGCTTCCCGCTGGACGCGGCGATCCTCTTTTCCGACATCCTCACGATCCCGGACGCGATGGGCCTGGGGCTTTACTTCGCCGAGGGAGAAGGCCCGCGATTCGAGCGGCCGTTGCGCGATGAAGCGGCAATCCGGCGCCTTGCCGCGCCCGATCCCGCCGCAGAGCTGCGCTACGTGCTCGATGCGGTGCGCGAAACGCGCAAGGCGCTCGGCGGCAAGGTTCCCCTCATCGGCTTCGCTGGCAGTCCGTATACGCTCGCCTGCTACATGATCGAGGGCTCAGGCAGCGACGATTGGCGCGCGGTCAAGGAAATGCTCTACGCCCGCCCGGACCTGCTGCACCGCATTCTCGAAGTGAACGCGCACGCAGTTGCGGACTACCTGAATGCGCAGATCGAAGCGGGCGCGCAGGTGGTGATGCTGTTCGACACCTGGGGCGGCAGCCTCACTGCGGCGCAGTACGAGGAGTTTTCGCTCTCCTACATGCGCAAAGTCGTCTCGCGGGTGCGCAAAGCGCCGCGCATCGTCTTCACCAAAGGCGGCGGCGGCTGGCTTGAGGGCATCGCCGCGAGCGGTTGCGATGCGGTCGGACTCGATTGGAGCATCGATCCCGGCGATGCGCGCCGCAGAATCGGCGCCAAGGTCGCGCTGCAAGGCAATCTTGATCCCGCGGTGCTCTGCGCGCCGCCGGTGCGCGTGCGCGAGCAGGTGCGGCGCGTGCTCGACGGCTTCGGCAGCGCACCCGGCCACGTATTCAATCTCGGTCACGGCATCTCACCGCATGCAGGCGTCGACGCGGTCGAAGCCCTCGTAGACGAAGTGCGCGCTTACAGCAGGAAACTCAGGGCGGGTCCAGGCTGACTTATGCACACTGGGGCGACAGAGAGAGAAATCACGGCGTTGCGGGGCGTAGATGAATCGCGACTTCGGCAAGGCGTTGAACGCAGAACGAATATCTCCTCTGGAGCAGACGTTGAACTGCGCCATGCGCCCGGCCTGTGGAGAACTTGCCGGAACGTGGCAGTTTTATTCACAGCTTTATCCACAAGAGAAATCGGAAATCCAAATTTTCCTTGTGGCGCAAGGAGAACGGCGACATTTGCGATGCGAAAACTCAACTTTTGCGCATGAACGTTTTGCGTGTTGCGCTTGATGTTCCGGTCGCCAAACTATTCGAATACCTGATCGACGACGCGACACCGGCCGAGCCGGGCGATCGCGTCGCGGTTCCGTTCGGCGCGCGCGTGCGTGCCGGCGTGGTGGTCGAGATCGCAGCCGCGAGTTCGGTTGCGCAAGCAAAGCTGAAGCGGGTCGAGCTTGTGCTGGACGGCGCACCCAGGCTGCCGGCCGATTGGCTGGAGCAGATGCGCTTTCTATCGTCCTACTACCAGCGGCCGTTAGGCGAGACGGTGGCGGGCGCGCTGCCGGCACGGCTGCGTTCGCTCAAGCCTTTGCCAAAGCGCAGAAAATCCGGTGCCGAAGACGCACCCGACGGCGCGCCGAGCTTCGTAAGCGAACATGCGCCGAACGCCGCCCAGGCGAACGCAATCGAGTGCATCGGCGCCGCGCTCGGCGCCTTCCGGCCGTTTCTGCTGCACGGCGTCACTGGCAGCGGCAAGACCGAGGTTTACCTGCGGGTGATCGCGCAGGTCCTGACCACCGGCATGCAGGCCCTGGTGCTGGTTCCGGAAATCGGCCTTACACCGCAACTGGAAGCGCGTTTCCGCCATGCCTTTCCCGCCTCCCGCATTGCCGTGCTGCACAGCGCGCTTGAGGACGCCGCACGCACGCACGCCTGGCTCGATGCCGCGCGCGGCGACGCAGCGATCATCCTCGGCACCCGGCTTGCGGTGCTCACACCGTTGCCGCGGCTCGGTATCGTAGTGGTGGACGAGGAGCACGATGCGTCCTTCAAGCAGCAGGAAGGCCTGCGCTACTCCGGACGCGATGCTGCGGTGCTGCGCGCCAAGCTCGCCGGCTGCCCGGTGGTGCTCGGCTCGGCGACGCCGTCGCTGGAGACCTGGTTCAACGGCCGCGCGGGACGCTACAAGTTGCTCACCCTGGCCGAACGGGCCGTCCCCGGCGCGAAGCTTCCGGTTGTCCACACCGTTGATCTTCGTATCGAAAGCGCTGAACATGGACTGGCGACACCGGTACTGGAGGCCATCGGGGCGCGCCTGGCACGCGGCGAACAAAGTCTCGTCTTCATCAACCGCCGCGGTTATGCACCGGTGCTGTCGTGCGAGGCCTGCGCCTGGGCGGCGGGGTGCAAACGCTGCAGCGCGCGGCTGGTCCTGCATGCCACCGACCAGAGCCTGCGCTGCCACCATTGCGGCGCCCGGCAAGGCGTCCCGCGCGAGTGCCCGACCTGCGGCAACGTCGATTTGCGGCCGCTGGGCCGCGGCACGCAACGTGTCGAGGAAACGCTGTCGGTGCTGTTTCCGGGTGCGCGCATTCTGCGCATCGACCGCGACAGCTCGCGCAAGCGCGCTGCGCTCGCGCGCACCCTGGAGGGCATCGGCCGCGGCGAGGGCGACATCCTCGTCGGCACGCAGCTGCTCGCCAAGGGACACGATTTCCCGAACCTGACGCTGGTCTGCGTGCTCAATGCCGACAGCGCGCTCCTGTCCACTGACTATCGCTCCGCGG